>Ga0307379_10009667_pt1 | contig 12853 bp, 10 predicted proteins | sample UN2MG_FD_202237 | JGI IMG/M metagenome (GOLD analysis project Ga0307379, IMG submission 202237) | Soil microbial communities from Risofladan, Vaasa, Finland - UN-2 | ecosystem: Environmental > Terrestrial > Soil > Coastal area > Acid sulfate soil | place: Finland: Risofladan, Vaasa | collected... | reverse complement strand
ACTCAGTTTCTTCCGCTTCCTCCTCACCGGCGCCGATAAACCGCCCCACATTGGGGATGACCACGGCTGCCAGCACACCAAGAATGGCAACCACGATGAGCAGCTCAATCAGGGTAAAGCCCTTTTCTCCTCTTTTAGGTAGTCTCATTTTTTACTCCTTTCCTCCTTATTTTTGCTCCCTCCCTGAAAAAGAGAAAGCCAGCCTTTTCATTTAAGACTGCAGATAACAATATAAGGTATAGCGCTGCTGCTGGCAATCCTGCAAACGGGTGATTTTTGAAGGTAAAAGGCTAACTCTTTCAGGTGAGAGAGCTTAGTATTTAGAGCTTCTCCTGTTCCTTGTATTGGACAAGCCCCCGGTTAATCGCGTAAGCCGCTGCCTGGCTTCGGTTAGCCAGGTGCAGCTTCTCCATAATATTCCGCAGGTGGGTCTTTACCGTGTTCTCGGAAATAAACAGGGAATCAGCGATTTTCTTATTGCTTGCCCCTTGAGCCACCAGTTGCAGCACCTCTCCCTCTCGCGGGCTCAGGTCAGCCTCGGTTCCCTGAGTGGATTCCCTCTCCACCCCGGCGCTGAGGTCTTTGAACTCGGTGAGCAGCTTTGTTGCCATAAGGGGGGAAACTATCACTCCACCCTGGGCAATATGGAAGATGGCATGAATCAGCTCATCTGGCTCGGTGTTCTTAAGGATGTAGCCCCTAGCACCAAATTTCATAGCAGCGAAGAGGTCAGCCTCTTTGTCAGAGACGGTCAGGACAAGAACATTAACCTGGGGCATCTCTATCTGGAGGGCTTGAATGGCTTCTAATCCGCTGCAGCGCGGCATATTGAGGTCCATCAAAACCACATCGGGGGCGATTTCCTTAGTCTTTTCTATTGCTTCCAGACCGTCTAATGCTTCCCCCACCACTTCCAGGTTCTCCTGGTTAGCCAGTACGGCGGCGATGCCTCGGCGAAACAGGGTATGGTCGTCAACCACCAGCACTTTAACGGTATCCATTTCATAACCTCACTTTCTCAATGGGGAGGCTAATCCTTACTTCTGTTCCCTCCCCGGGGGTGGTAGATATATCCAAACTACCGCCAAGCCCCTCTGCCCTCTCTCTTATGATGTTCAGCCCGTGGTAACCGGGCGGGGATTTTTCAAGGTCGGTAAGGTTAAAGCCCTGCCCGTTGTCCTTAACGAGCATCTCCACTGCTTGCCTGGTCTTCTCCAGTTTTACCACTAGCTCGGTGGCCTGGGCGTGCCTCCTGACATTGGTCAGTGCCTCCTGAGTGATACGCAGAAGTTGCAGCTCAGCGACAGGGGAAAGCTGGGGAAAGGGTCGGGAAACATTAAATTTAACCTGGATGCCGTTATTATCGCCGAATTCTCTGGTATAGTTTGCCAGGGCGGGTATTATGGGCAGGTTTCTTATCTCGGTGGTTAATTGGTCAATGGATTCCCTGATATCCTCGTAGGTATCCTGCACTACCTTCCGAATGTCACCAAGCTCGGTGAGGGCTTGCACAGTGTTCTGGGAAGAAACTGAATCGCTTACTTGCTTCGTTTTCAGATTAAGGTAGCCGAGTGACTGAGCCACGCCATCGTGTATCTCCCGCGCAATTCTTCGGCGCTCCTCAATAATAGCCTCCCTTTCTATACGCCGACGGATATTCAGATTAATGCGGTAAGGCACAATGGCGGCGACAAAGCTGAAAAGGGTATAGACTATCAGCAGAGTGAGATTATGTCCCTGCATAATCCAGGTAAATCTCTCACTAAACTGACTCAGGGCCAGGTGAGTAATGGAGAGGAGAATGGAAGCAGTAGCTGCCAGGGAAAGAGCAACCCTTTCCTCAAAAAGAAGGGCTGCGGTCATAATAGGGGTGAGGGAATAGAGCAGGAAGCTACTGTTCAGGCCGTTGGTGTAGATAACCAGCATCATGCAAATCAAAAAATCGCCTATCAGAATTAGATAGGTCATCGGACTTCTCACCCGCCACTGGAGAGGAGAGAAGACTCTCAAGGCGGTATATACGCCGAGTGTAGCCAGGATTATATAGAGTTGTAAAGGAGGCATTGCCGGGGCACCTAGTGCTGGCACAACCTGCGTGAACATCACCGCCAAGGCGTAGGACAAAAAACGGAAGACGGCTAGAAACTGGTATGCCTCTCTTTCATATCTGGTCTGCATTTCCTTCTCCACCATTAAACTAGGGCATTTTATCTCTATATGTCAAGTAGAATAAGAGAAGCCTCTATAGTCATTACAGATACCACTGCCAGATTGCCTGCCCCCAAAGCAGGGTAACCATAGCTGAGCTAGCCAGGAAAGTGGCGGAGGGTATAGGGTCTTTTAGCCCTTTAATCTTGAGAGCAAGTAAAATGGCGGCTACTACCCCACCTACTATCCATGACAGTAGTATGGCAACAAACACTAAGGGGAAGCCAGTCATCAGTCCTACCAGCGCCCCCAGCTTGACATCCCCCATCCCCATCCCACGGCGATAGAGGATAAAAGGCAGTGCCATAGCCGCCAAGCCGATAGCACCTCCTGCCAGTGAGCTTATTGCCCTACCGAGGGCTTCTCCCGGCAAAGCACTTATTCCCTCAAGCCCCGGCCAGAAAAAGGAAAAGGCAAGGGCAAGCGCCATACCGGGGTAGATAACCTTGTCTAAGACCAGTTGGTTTTCCAGGTCAATCACGAAGATGAGGGTTAACAAGCTGGTATAGGCGAGAGATATACCCAGCTCCAGTCCAAGCCCGAATTTCCAGTAGAGTAAAGCAAACAGGAGACCGGTCATTCCTTCTACTATGGGGAGCCTGATGGGTATGGGAGCACGGCAGTAGCGGCACCGACCGCGTAGCCACAGATAGCTAAATATGGGGATGAGGTCAAGATTGCCCAGTTTACGCTTGCAGGCAGCACAATGGGAACGAGGGTGAAATATAGATTGTCCCTGGGGCAGCCTGTCTATGCACACATTCAGAAAGCTGCCCACGAATAAACCCAGTAAGGTAAAAACCGATATCAATAAAGGTAACATCTTATTTTTTTATACTAAACTGGATTGCGTTAGAGCTATGATAACTCAAGGGAGTGAACTAATCAATGCTCTGGCTACGAGAATGTGGGCTACCTGCATACTCAGAGGCTTATTTAGCCTGCCTTAAGTATCTTCTCTTCTTCGGTGGGCTGGCGACGGCTTCTGACACACCCCGGAGGATACTTGATCTCCTCAACCTCGGGTTTTACCTCTTCTGCCTTGGGTGTTCTTTGTTCCATAGTCTCCATTAGGTGAATCAGAACCTTATTCTGCTCGGCGGCACCCTTTCTAAGCTCCTGAGACGCCTCACTTAAGCCCTGGATGGCACTGGTGTGGCTCTTCAGGTGCTCGGCATACTCAGCTATGGCTCCAGCAAAGTTGTTTAGTGCCTGCTGCGTGCCCACCATCCCCTTTTCTGTGGTCTCTATCCTCTGCTCCAGTACCCGGCTGCTGCGCTGACTTGCTTCAATCACCGGGGCAAATATGCCTCTCTGCACCGTCTGCCTGCCCCGGCTAAGCTCATCAGCGTAGAGATAGATGGCAAGAAGGCACAGACCTACAACTACGAAGATTAACCCGTAGTCGCTCTGCAGGAACAAAAGGGGGAAGCCAAGATAAGAGATTCGGTTACTCACCTGCCCCCTGAGGTCTTCGGGTCGCACTGTGAAGGGGTCTTCGCCAGTATTGTCGCCCTTAGTGCGGAAGGATATAGTTCCTTGCGTGGTATCAACTCTTATCACCCGGTGAGCAACTACTAGCGGGTAGTTATAGACTGACCGAACCATGGGTGGAACAGTATAAACAACAACATCTCCCACCTTGATATCAGAGGGCGATACCTCTTCAATCAGGATTAAGTCGCCCGGCTCATACTCCGGCTGCATACTAGTGCCGAAGATAGCCATAAACGGCATTATCCCTCTAATTGAGAGGAAGCCAACAATCACTGTGGCTATTATTAAGATGAGTCCCACTGCTCGTTTCATTTTAATCTCTTACCCTCACCTCTGGACAATCTGGCAGTAGAATTCAGGGGTTACCGTCCACCCCGCTTCCCACCCCGAAGTGTCCGTTGAAACCAGACAATAACTACCGCCGGTAACTTCCACCGTAAAAGATACAGCTTCGGCACTGTAGGTTATGCTGACGTCACTCAGTGTGGGCGTGTCATCAGCAGGGCCGGAGAAGTATGCCTTGTATTGAATCCAGCGGTCACCATCATGAACTGAGTTGATGTTTGTGCCGCTTGTGGTGTAGTAATCACCTATCCCGGTAGGTCCATACCAGGTAGCTGCACTAAGCCCGCCTTCAGTGGCTGCCGTTCTTATCTGAAACTGGATATTTGTCGCTGACGGCTCAACTATAGTAAAGGAGATAGTGCCCCAATCGGAATCATACCCGCTGTCGTAGGTTGACGAGGTCAGGTCGCCTGATGTGTAGTACGTCGAAAAGTTAACACTTATCTCATCCAGAACTGGTGTGGCAGTTCCGTCAGAGGTGAATTCCATCTTATAATAGAAGTTAGCCCCGGACCAGCCCAGGCCGGAAAGGCTTATGTTATTTGCTCCCTGAGAAAGGGTGTCCCATCCATCAGGAGTACCTGAAGAGTTATACCAATTGGTGCTGTCCTGCGAAAACTGCACCCTTAAACCGGTTCCCAAAGGAATAGCCGAAGCGTTGTAGTCAAAGCTGTCTATACTTATCACTGTCTCGCCGGATAGCAGATTAACCGAAGTCAGTGTTCCCGGCGAATCGTAAGCATTATAATTAACTTCAACATAGACCTGGGTACAATGGGTCCATCTATCTCCTGGGGCTCCTGTTCCCCTTGGCCTATTGAGCCCAACGCCGATTTGCAGAGCGTCTATTTCATCCCAGGTCCAGGGTTGACCTGTTTGCGGGTTGGTATCCCACTGATGAGAGTAGGTAGCATAGGCGGTGGTTGTCTCATACGCAGTACCATCATCCTCTACACCATTGGTCTTAATCTGGACATAGACATTAGCTCCCTCTCCCGGCGTACTTGTAGACATAGCCACCGTATAAACCTTAACATAATTAATACCGCCGGAGCCGGTGGAGTGGGCAGGCATGTTATATAAATCCTCCTGGAATAGGAACGAATTGGTACGGAGGTAGGTGGTGTCATCATCGGATGTAACTTCATCCACCTTATCCCAGTGTTCTCCTCCCCCAGGTATCTGCTCTGCGATTTCAGTCTTGTCGCCAGCGGCATTCGGCCGCAGGGTTTCCGTTGAGCCGGCTCCGCCAGTGGTAAGTTTAACCTGACCGCCAGCCACAACGAGATTAGTCTTGGAAGCAATCTTAGTCTCATCATCAAAGGTATCAGTTGCCGAGTCAGAAAAAGTGTCAAGCAAGACATCCCCGGGGCTGATGGCCTTAACCTGATTTAGGGTGCCGCCCTGGAAATCAGACTGACTAGTTTGAGTCCAGGTGCTGGAGATAGCGGCGATGTCCTGCATGGTGAAGTTAGCCTCTCCATTTTGCAGGGTGAGCAACTGGTAGCTGGGCGTCTCGCCTGCCTCCACCGAGCCGTCAAGGTATAGCTTCATATTGAGATAATCATATGCTTTAATTAAGTCACCGGTATTGGCCAGATAGACCTTTACCGCCAGGTCGCCACTATACGTGGCACTCGGGGTTATATCAAACAGGTCGCCGCTAGGCACTTCACCCATGAGAGGCGGATCTTCGGGAGGTGTCAGGATGGAACTCCAGTCAGGCTGGGTAGCAGACGGCGCAGCAGTGGCTATTTCTGCATCAGCCACAGTGACATCCGTAGCTACCGTAGTTGAAGTATAGGTAAAGGCATACAAGCCACCGGTAACTACCAGGGCTAGCACTACACCTATTATTAATTGCCATTTCCTTTTCATTATTCGCCCCTCTGGACAATCTGACAGTATAACTCGGGAGTTACCGTCCACCCCTCCTCCCATTCCGAGGTATCCCTGGAAACCAGCTCATAGTCACCGCCAGTAACCGAAAGGGTGTAGGTGTCGGGAGAGTAATCCTTCAGGTTAAAGATAACCCATCCATTTTCCAGAGTAAGTGTCCGGTAGTTGGGCGTCTCGCCTGCCTCTACCGAGCCCTCAAGGTATAAGTCCATATTGAGAGACTGGTATGCCTTGACCAGGTCACCGGTATTGACCAGGTAGACCTTCACCGCCAGGTCACCAGTAAAGCTGGAATGGGGGGTAATATCAAACAGGTCACCCGTTGGCATACTGCCCGAGAGCAGCGGAGCTTCATAATTGACTTCAGCATAGACCTGAGTACAGTTTGTATTTTGCCCCAATGTTGGCTCTCTGAGTCCCACGCCAATTTGTAGGGCATCTATCTCATCCCACGTCCAGACAGCAGTCGTTTGTGGGTTGTTATTCCATTGAGATGAATAAGTAGCATAACTGGTAGTCATTGTTTCCTCACTACCGTTGTCCTCAAAACCGTTGGTCAGGGTGTGGACGTAGGCACTGGTTTGTGTTGGGCTGGCCTCGGCTCTACATTCCATATAGACCTTAACATAATTTATGGTACTTACACCGGTTGAGTGGTCGGCGATATTATATAAATCTTCCTGCCAGGTGGCGTTACTGGTGTAGACATAAGTGCTATCGCCATCGGCTGTCTCTTCGTACACCTTATCCCAGTGTGCTCCTGAATCAGGAAGCTGGTTAGCGATATTAGTCTCGTCGCCAGCGGCGTCTGGTCTTAGGGTTTCGGTCTCCACCACCGGCGTCAGGATAGAATTCCAGTCGGGCTGGGTAGCCGACGGCTCATAGGTGGCTACTTCTGTCCCGGTTACAGTAACACCCATGGTTGCCGTAGCTGTCAGGTAGCTAAAGGCATATAAGCCACTGGTAATCACCAGGGCTAGCACCAGGCCTAACATTAATTGTAATCGGAACTTCCCCTTCATTTTTCTTGCCTTCTATCCTGAGTTTTTTTAACAACTTGAGAAAATCTTCTTTTAGCCGGGTACGAAGGCTCCCACGCCAAGGAGGGAGCCTCCACCATCTAGCCTAGCTAGCATTATGTACCCTTCTGAATGACCTTGCAGAAGATCAATGGAGATGGTGAGCCACCCCATCCACCACCCCAGTAGTGGGTTCTGAAAAATCCACCGCTGAGGTCAACATTAATTATGTCATTTCCATCAGGAGTTCCAGTGGTGCTTATCTCTAAATCAATAGTCGGGTGTGTCAGGCTAAGGAAATTTGTAGTTGGAGTAACTGTAATGGACGTAATGGCGTCGGCTGCTCCGTCAAGCGTCGCTGTCCACGTCATTCCCATAGTGCGGTAGACTTCTACCAACTGGTCAACGTTGGTTAAGTAAATCTGGACAACAAAGTCACCGGTGAAGCCATTAGCGGGTACAATCTCAAAGACTGCAGCTGTTGCCGCTATCGAGCCCGTATATCCACCAAACACATCCCAGTCTGGTACAGCCCCTCCAGTCACATCAGCGAACTCAGCGTTCTCAGCACTAATGGCCGTTGTGACCGTTGCGGTTAAGGCACCGAAGGCAAATACGCCGCCGGTGACAGCCAGGGCAAGCAGTATCGCCCCGATGAAGAACAGTCCCTTCCGGCTTTTCTGGGCAAAGGTAAGACTGTCGTTATCGCCAAGGGCGGTTACGGGCTCGTGCTTTTGCCTAATCCCTTTGCTATTCAGGCTGGCTTTGGCCTTGTCCGGTATGCCAAACTCCTGCTTATACTGCTCACGAGCCTGAGCTACGCTCTTACCGGCCAGGTCAGCCATTTCGTAATGTTCCCCGTATCTTATTTCTACCATTTTTTTAATCTCCTTCCTTTTTAGTATTGACAATTGCTTGTCAATCGTGATAGATTTTTACTAGACTTCAGTGAGGGTGGTAGGTTTCCCTTTTTGCTCTTCGTTTTAGGGATTTCTACCACCTTTCTGTTTATTTTTTTCACATCTTGTCACCCCCTTTTATCATCTGTCTTATTGTTTAGCCTAACTCGCCGCTAAGCGACTTGAAACGTTCTCTTAAACTATCTTTGAACTCTGTAAATTCATCCTTGGTTATATACTCTGCCTCCGGCTTGCCTGCCCGCCTGGCTCTGGAGACTATTGATGGCAGATGACTTTGCGCTGCCTCAATCACCTCCCGGTTGTGGTCATTAGCCACCAGCTTGGTCAGTATAAGGTCAAGGTGATGCCTGGCAGTCTCTTCGTTGATGTCCAGAGCTTGGCTAACCTGCTCAATTGAGCTTCCATCAGCGATGTGGCGTAAAATCTCACTTTCACGAGGGGAAAGGCGTGCCAGCAGATTATTTACCTCTTTACTTATTAACGAGAAGTCCTCAAATTCGCCAACAATTCGGGAGGCAATCTCTGGTCTGAGTAGGGCTTCACTTATAGGGTGAGCACCCTCGGCTACCTTCCTGATAACGTTGACTAGGTCAAGGGGGTTAATCTCTTTGGTCAGGTAAGCGCTTGCCCCGCACTTCACTACCGAGAAAAGCTGCTCCTCACTGTCACTATCCATAATTAAAATTACTGAGACTGATGGCAGGTTCAGCTTGATGCGGCGGGTTACCTCAATGCCATTGGGTTCACCCCGGTCACTATTCAAGATAGCTACGTTTGGTGGGTTGGCTTCAATAAAATTAAGCGCCTCTTCGCTATTGGTGACCTCGCCTATAACCTCAATGCCCTCTTCCCCGGAAAGGGTAAAGTGGATACCCTCTCGGAAGAGAACCTGCCAATCAGCTAGAACAACGCTAACCTTTTCCATTTTTTTGGCTCCCCCTTATAGAGATAAATAATCTTTATGATTTAAATCTACCATACAGTTATAAAGATAAGCATAAAAATCATAAAGATTCTGTAAAGGTTTCATTAAGGTTTCATAAAGAATTGCCTATACTAAGGAACAGGTAGGAGAGAGATACGTGGTGATGTCGCGGTGGATTCAATTAGTGATTACCAGGCGAAGATTGCCGCTGGTGGTTACTCTGGAATTGAAAGCAGTAGTCCATCCTCTAAATCATTTATTATACCAACATAAGCATTTACCGCATGACAAACGGAATCAGTTCTAATATATAGATTTTCATAATTCCAGAAACTACCGCCTATCGCTTTTTGAGGCTCTTTGAGGAAAAAGGTATTTTCTTCTGAATAGGTGTTCTGAATAATCCACCAGGTTACTTTTATTGCCGCCTCCTTATATTTATCGCATCCGTCCATATTTTGTTCCTGGCAAAACTTATACATTTCTACCATCACTTCAGCTAACCAGCCATTCCCACTTGTCGAATAGGCTCTTTCCCAGGTTCCATAGTAGAGGGGTTTATCCGTATCTTGTTGTTGCTTCTCCAGAAGTTCACCACTGCACTCAAAAATCATGTTTTTATAATATTCATCTGGATTCACTTTATAAAAATCGAGTAGAGACATTACCACCCAGGCACTTGATATCGGGTTTTTCGAGCGGTAGTCATCCCTCAGATAACAGCCCTCTTTTTCAACTTTTTCGGTGAAGCACTGGGCAATCTTTTCAGCAGCATCATAGTATCTTTTTTCTCCGGTAACGTTATAAAGGCGGGAAAGAGCAGAAAGAACCTGGCCATTATAAAGAAGTGATTTTTTCTCGCCGTAAACCCATTTCCCGTTTTCGTATTCTTTATAGGCCTTCATCCACCCATCAGATTTCTGCATTGTGGTTAGCCAATTACCACCTAATTTTGCCGATTCCAGATATTGAGAATCGCCAGTTCTATCGTATAAGTCTAATAATGTAAATATGCTCAGTGCTGTTGTTCCAACCACGAACCTTGGTTGTTTCTCTTTACGCTCAAAGTAATATGAGTAATGAAATGCGCCATATGTTTCTTCGTCTCTACTTTGCATTGAAATCAGGAAATCCCCCCACTCCGGTATACCTTCTAAAATCCTCTCATCTTGATCGAAATCATAAATTTTCAGCAGCGTATATATAATTGAGGCCGAATATACGGTATGCAGCCTACTTCCGAAATCATCGTTCAGAGTGTCGTATTGTTTGTAAAATCCGTGCTCATCCTCGTGCCCCGCCCGGAGTAAAAATTCTTTTCCCTGCTCAATATTCTGGAGAATTGACTCTTTATCCAGACTGCGAGTTATCACCAAGTTCTCAATAAGTTCTTTCCCTTCTCCGTTATATTCTATAAAAGAGAATTCTTGGTCGGGAAAAGAAACTAAGAATCTGGCATCTTTAATATCTTCTTTATCTAGATTTTGATACCCTTCTTCAAGCGCATTTCGTGTTGCCTCTTCTAATATTAAAGATAATATTTCATCCTCTCCCTTCCCTTCTCCTTCACCTTTTATCTCTCCCTGGTGATATATAGTTATATGAGGTTCCCAATCGCCTCTGATTTCCAGTTCCTCTGGGTATTGCATTGGCTTCTCATCAAAATAATTCTCAGCTAGCGCTCTCACAAATTGGATAGTCAGATTTCTAAATCGCTCGCTGCCACCGGGAAAATCAGTAAGAGGAATTTCTTGTCTAGTTGGTAACCATACAATTCCTCCACCAACAACAGCGGCCAGAATGACGAAAACAATTAAAACATACTTCCAGTTAGTTCTCAGGTCTTTGAGGGGATTCATATCGCCTAATTATAATTTAATTCCCCCAAAATATAAAGCTGAGACAACGACTCTCAGGAGTGGCATAAGAATGAGGCGCCAGCAGAAGTATAGGAGTGGAATCACCAAACGATTACCAGGTGAGTGAGATCATAGAACCCACACCGAGGAGTTTTTATGAAGTAACAGAAGCTCCGTTTAATATTGCCGGAGTGAATAGTGAGCTATTAGACTGGAATGGGAGCGAATACACGGCACTCTCTGCTCCATCAAGTCCTTGTTTTCCTATTACAATAGATGCTTTTGCATTTTAGGCTAGCCTGTGTTACAATATTTAGTAAAGAGTAGTAGATTTGACCGCTAGGGGTGCTCAAAAGCTGAGAGGCGGATTGATGCCGACCCTGTGAACCTGAACTTGATAATACAAGCGTAGGGAAGCGGTGATGACTTTAGACCAAGGGTCTAGCAGTAACAGCCGAAGCCCTTGGTTTTATTTTTTTGTGGAGGTGTGGATATGACACAACTAGAGTTAGCCAGAGAAGGTATTATTTCACCACAAATGGAGGTAGTGGCACAGCATGAGGGGGTGGAGGCTGAGTTTGTTCAGCAGGGTGTGGCTGAAGGGACTATAGTAATACCGGCTAATACCAAGCACACAAGTCTTGTTCCTCATGGTATCGGTCAAGGACTTAAGACCAAGGTCAACGCCAATATCGGGGCATCCTCTGACTTTGGCAATATTGATACTGAACTGGAAAAGCTGCGAGTAGCTGTTGATTGTGGGGCAGACGCCGTTATGGATTTAAGTACTGGTGGTGATATATCAGCTATTCGGCGGGCTATCGTTGCGGCTAGCTCTGTGCCAATAGGAACAGTCCCTATCTATCAAGCTGGGATTAAGGCAATAGAAACCTATGCTGCTATAGTTAAGATGACTGTTGATGACCTGTTCGCCGGGATTGAAGAGCATATTTACGATGGGGTTGATTTCATAACCGTGCATTGTGGCGTTACTCAGGCTGCTATTGAGCGGCTGAAGCAGCAGGGGAGAGTAACTGATGTGGTATCTCGAGGCGGTGCTTTTCTGATAGGCTGGATGCTCTACAACGAGCGCGAAAATCCACTCTATGAGTACTATGACCGCTTGCTGGAGTTGGCCAGGGAATTTGACGTAACGCTGAGTCTTGGTGACGGGATGCGTCCCGGTTCCTTGGCTGATGCTACCGACCGGGCTCAGATTGAAGAGTTGCTCACGTTAGGTGAGCTGGTACAGCGGGCTCAGCAAGCTGGAGTTCAGGTAATGGTTGAAGGCCCGGGGCACTTGCCCTTAAATCAAATTGAGACTAATGTTCAGCTACAGAAGTCTATTTGTAAGGGTGCCCCTTTCTATGTTCTTGGTCCCCTGGTAACCGATATTGGCGCTGGCTACGACCACATCACTGGAGCTATAGGTGGCGCTATTGCTGCCGCCGCCGGCACCGATTTTCTATGCTATGTAACGCCATCTGAGCACCTTGGTCTGCCTGAGCCTGAAGATGTAAGGCAGGGAGTAATAGCATCGCGTATTGCCGCTCATGCCGGTGATATATCTAAAGGGGTGAAGGGCGCTCAGGAGTGGGATAGGAAAATGTCCGTGGCTCGAAAGAAGCTTGACTGGGAAGAACAAGCCAGGCTCTCACTGAACCCGGAGCTGTCTCGTCAGGTTCATAGTAAGCACTCTTCGGCGGGGAAGGCTTGCAGTATGTGCGGGGAGTATTGTGCTATGGAACTGATGGAAAAGTATTTAGGTATCTCAGCACCCAAATCTGGTTTTTAGGTGTCTCATCGCCAAAGTGAACTGGGGGTATAATAAAAAGGTAACATTACAAATGGAGGGAATATGCTCGACGAGCTAACGATATCTAGGGCGATAACTGAGAGTTTTATGAAAGACTTCCTGAAAGCCATGGAAGTTGACGTTGCTATAGGAGGTGCCGGGCCAGCGGGCATGACGGCGGCTTACTATCTAGCAAAAAAAGGGGTAAAAACGGTTATTTTTGAAAGAAGTCTTCGCCCTGGTGGTGGCATGCCTGGTGGTGGCATGATGTTCAATACTATCGTAGTGCAGGCAGAGGCAAAAGGAATACTGGATGAGTTTGATATCAGAACCAAGGAGTACGAAAAGGGCTACTATATTGCTGATGCTGTAGAAGCGTCTTCAGG
>Ga0307379_10009666_pt1 | contig 12856 bp, 12 predicted proteins | sample UN2MG_FD_202237 | JGI IMG/M metagenome (GOLD analysis project Ga0307379, IMG submission 202237) | Soil microbial communities from Risofladan, Vaasa, Finland - UN-2 | ecosystem: Environmental > Terrestrial > Soil > Coastal area > Acid sulfate soil | place: Finland: Risofladan, Vaasa | collected... | reverse complement strand
GAATAGTGCCTCTTCAGCATCACATCACGGACCTGATCCAGTAACTTCATATCACAAACTCACTTTCAGTATTTTTCGATTTCAATATTATGATCATTTTAAGACAACACGTTTTAATTATTGAATAATTTAAAGAAAAATTTCAATTTGCCATATTATAAGGCTGCAAATAGGCCGTATAATCCTTATGTTCGGCGAGGTGAATAATGCATGAGCCATCTGTGAAAGAGACTGCTTTTTCTTGTCCTCATTGTGGTGCTTATACCACCCAGTACTGGCACAACGGATATGTCAAGTATATCAGGGAAGATCCTAAGGTCCCGAGTATTCCTGGTGCTGAATTTGAGCAAATCATTAAAGAAGCAAAAGAACTGGAAGAAGATGTTAAAAGGAAACATATTGAACGGATAAGAAAAATACGTGCTAAGCTCCTTTTTATGGGGGATAAGGCTGAACATGAAACCATCCCTCGCTTAAATAACTTGTTTTTAAGTCAATGCTATAATTGTAAAAAATGGGCCGTATGGGTTAACGAAGATTTGGTATATCCGCCAAAGAAATTTGGCTCGCTGCCCAACCAAGATTTACCTGATGATATTTTTGCTGTTGTTGAAGAAGCCAGATCTATACTTGATGCTTCACCAAGAGGAGCCGCTGCATTATTGCGCTTGTCTATTCAAATGCTTTGCAAACATTTAGGCGAAGGTGGCGAGAACCTCAATAATGATATTGCCAACCTTGTGAAGAAAGGACTTAACCCTGTCGTAGCCAAGTCACTTGATGTTGTCCGAGTAATTGGCAACGAGTCGGTTCATCCGGGTTCAATTGATTTGAATGACGATAAAGATACTGCCACAAGGCTCTTTGATCTAATTAACATTATCGCCGATCAAATGATTACACACCCAAAGCATGTTGACGAATTATATGAAAAACTCCCAGAATCAAAACGCACTGCAATTAAGACCAGAAACAAAAAGGCATTGGAGAAAGACGACTAAAGATTATTCACCTAACCTCGCTCTTGCAGCCGACAGCTAATCGCTGCGGCTGAAGAGCCCGTGTGTGCCAGGCATGGCACGTAGCTAGTGAGGTGCAAGTCCTCACACCAGGTATTCGCAGAGCCGAAGGATAGGAGCTCGCCGGAGGCGAGTAAAAAGGGCAAGACGAAGATCCCGAGCTTGTCGCGGGGGGCGTCATCGCGAGGTGGGGTCTGAAGGAAGTCCAATCCAAAGATGCAGGGCGACGTATAGGAACCGGATCTGAGGTGTGGTACATCCGGGACGAGCGGGCACGTGACCGTAAAGTCCTCCATCTTCAATCGTGGTGTGCTTTATAATCCGGCGTTTATGCATCGAAAGTTACGTGTCTTACCCTGGGAGATTTGTACAGTGTCTTTTACTAGAGACTGAGGGTGGAGCAATCCACTCTGACCGCTGTACAGAAGTCAGTCCCGCCGAGGCGGGATAGGAGGAATGAAACAGGCATTAATCTTTGGAAGCATGGACGAACTAGGAACCCGCCCTTCAATCGAAAGAGCAGGTGTCGGAAACTCTCGGCCTAACCGGAAGAAGGATCTAATGTTATGCCGCCTCTGAAGGCCGGAACGGTATGAGGGGGTTAGTAGGTGGAATAGACAGAAGGCGTTACACCGGCGCGCAAAGCGTGGTGGCTTGGCCCTTGTGGTTAGGCAATGGTCTACTGAACTGCTCTATCTGAAAACATGGCCGGCTTGCACGAGCCGGAGTAATCTAGCGAATCCCGCTATCTGCGGGATACGTGATCCGTATGCCTGTCGGAGATCCCGTTATCGGGGGTGGTGTGGGAGGAGGGGAGTCGCGAGGCTCCTCCCTATCCCGATTGGGCGGCAAAAGCTGAAAAAACGAACATAAATAATCCTTGATATTCCATACTGGTGTAATTACAATGTAGATACTTATCGAGTCAAGGAGGTAAACTATGAGAGCACATGTTGTAAAAATTGGCAATTCCCAGGGCGTCCGTATTCCAAAACCTATACTTGAGCAAACAGGAATTAAGGAGGACGTTGAGCTTGAAGTAGAGAAAAACCAAATCATAATTCGCCCTATTTCAAACCCAAGAGTTAGTTGGGATTTGGCTTTCAAAACAATGGCCGAAAAAGATGATGACGTACTAATACACGAAACCGAAAATATCTCACATTCTTGGGATGAAAAAGAATGGCAATGGTAGCCAATCGATTCGATGTATATTTGATAAATCTTGATCCTACTATTGGATCTGAAATTCAGAAAGCCAGACTTTGTTTGATTATTTCACCTGATGAAATGAACAGACATATCCGCACCGTCATTGTTGCCCCGATGACTACCGCAAGCAAGGACTATCCCACAAGGATATCATGCAAATTTAAAAAGAAAAAAGGGCAAATCGTCTTAGATCAGATACGAACAATAGATAAAACACGGCTTATAAAAAAGCTTGGTTCTATTAATCCAGAAACCCAGTTAGAGGTTATTTCTGTCTTACAACGTCTATTTGCATTTTAAGGCCGCCCAACCTGTCAGCCCACCTGACCTCTATTCCGCTTGTGCCCTTCGACAACCTCAGGGCTTTCAGCTCCATAGAGGCAGGTGATCTTCAGCGTAAGGGCTGCTCAAATAAAAAGGAGAGGAACTTATTAATGAAAAGCAATAGCGATTCGATTCGAGAAGGCTTCAGTCATCATTTTACAAAGCGAAGAATCATAGGAATTGTTGGGAGCCCAAGGAAAAACGGAAACTCGGATGTACTTTTAAACCATATTTTGAGCGGGGCAAAAGAGGAGAATATATTCACCGAAAGGATTCATTTACGCGACTATCAGTTCCAACCGTGTATTGGATGTGAGAAGTGCAGAAAAGATAAGATCTGTACCGGGTTGAATGACGGAATGTCCCTTTTGTATCCAAAAATATTGGATTCTCAGGGTCTGGTTCTCATATCACCTACTCACAACTATAATGTCACGGCATGGATGAAGGCCTTTATTGACCGTCTCTACTGTTTCTATAACTTCGATAACAATCGCCCAAGAGGATGGTCGAGTCGTTTGGCAAATCAAGGGCGCAAAGCTGTTGTGGCAGCAGTCTGTGAGCAGAAATCCAAAGAGGATATGGGGTTTACGCTTGAAGCGATGCGTCGTCCCCTCATAGCATTGGGGTACGAAATCATAGGAGAATTGCTAGTTTTTGCAGTCTTTGACAGGGGGAAAGTAAAGGAGAAAAAGGACATCTTGGTCAGGGCCTCAAAACTTGGAGTGAATTTAGCAAAATCTCTCTCGTGATAATGTGTTATAATAGGTCAACCAGCCTCTTTTTTGGAGTAGCATTGAATAAGTCGCTTGAGAAAGACTAAAAAATCGCTACGCTCTATTCCAGCGTATCAGCTCCACTGTTTGGAATTTAATTTCTAATAAGGAGGAGATAATGAAGATCGCATATTTGAAATTTTTATTAGTTACATTATTTATGGGATTATTTTTGATCGTCTCCAACCATAGTTGGGCAAAGGAAGAAGGTTTGGGATACCACCGGAAGCCTATAGAGTTAGAAGAAATGAAGCAATATCAACATATAACTTTTAAAATAAAAAATTTTGAAAGTATAAACAAAGGCATGACTGAAGAAGAGGTCCTGAATTTGCTTGGGAAACCCTTAAATATGAAAAAAGAACACAGGAGACATAACCGTTGGACGGCGCACTATTTCTACCCTGATGGACATGTGGTTAACTTTAGAAACGGAGTAGTTGTAGGAAAAGAATAGTCTCTTTATTGAGAAGCTACCACGATTGTATTTCCACATACTTTAATTGATTAATTTACCTCCTCCTTCCATCTAATCCTTCTCCATCGGAAAAAATATCAACGGAAGCTCTGTAATTTTCAAGAAAATTTCATTTTTTCCTTGACAAAAGGGATGGTTTTGTCTCAAAGTGTCATAAAGTGGTAAAAAGTGGGAAAAAAGATATGGAAAATCCTGTAAATGACCTTTTTGAAGGTAGATCAAGACATTCACTTGATGAAAAGGGAAGATTGGCTATTCCAGCCCGTTTTAGAGAGATTTTGAAAAGAAAAGCTGATTCATCCCTTGTTGTTACCAATCTTAACAACTGTTTAGTAGCCTTTGCAAGGGATGATTGGCAGAAAATAAAAGAAAAAGCAGTAAATCTACCGCTCTTTGATTCTGCGGCCAATATCTATATACGGTATTTTATATCTGGCGCTATAGAGTGTCCCTTAAAACAGGGGAGGATTTTGATTCCTTCAAATCTGCGAGAGTTGGCCGAATTAAATAAAGAGGTAGTGTTAGTAGGCCATTTAACCAGATTTGAAATCTGGGATAAGACCAAATGGGAGGAAGAGTTCGAAAAGGCTAAGAAAGCTTTTCCAGGGATAAGTCAATCTCTTTCCGATATGGGAATTTGATAGGGGGAGAAGATGGCAATTTCTCATCAACCGGTAATGGTTGATGAGGTTATTCAGTACCTGATTACTATTCCTGAGGGGATATATGTTGATGGGACAGTGGGCACTGGCGGACACAGTCTGGAGATTTGTAAAAGGATAGCCCCAAAGGGAGAGCTGATTTGCTTAGATATTGATAGATCATCAATACGGCTAGCCAAGGAAAGGCTTTCTGTTTTTGGAGACAGGATCAAGATAATCAAGGAAAGCTACGTTGCTCTAGATGGGGTCCTTAAAAGAATCGGAATTGATAAGGTAAACGGAATTTTATTAGATCTTGGTGTGTCATCCTATCAGTTAGAGTCATCCGGCAGAGGTTTCAGTTTTATAAAGGATGAACCTTTGGATATGAGAATGGACGAGGACAGGGGTGAAACTGCTAGTGAATTGGTTAACACCATTTCCATGGAAGGGCTGCAGGAGTTTCTATGGATTTATGCTCAGGAGAGATGGGCCAAGTTGATCGCTCGGGCTATTGTTGAAGAGAGGCGAAAAGGGCCTATAACTTCAAGTCGACAATTAGCCCTGCTTATTGAAACTACTATTCCTGTTAAATATCGTCCTCGGAAAAGACATCCCGCCACCAAGACCTTTCAGGCGCTTAGGATAGCTGTTAATAAGGAGTTACAAAATGTAGCTGATTTTTTAGAGAAATGCCCTTCATTGCTTGTTAAAGGGGGAAGGGTGGTGGTGATATCGTATCATTCATTGGAGGATAGGCTTGTTAAACAAGCCTTTCACCAAAGAAAGAAAGAAAACATATCTCCTCGAAAACTCCCCATTTTTCCTATCACAAGCCCTCCCCTTATGAAGGCCTTGATAAGAAAGGGGCTTAGGCCTCACCATATGGAGGTGACTGTCAACCCAAGAGCCAGAAGCGCTATAATGAGAGTGGCAGAAAGAACTTACAATGAATAAGAAAAAAAATGGATCTATAAGAGTATTCCATTTTTTTGCAATGATGCTTGCATTCTTTTTATTAGTAGGAATTTCTCATGTCTGGGTGAATTCTAAAAGGACACAGATAGGGTATTCATTGAGCCAAATAAAAAAGGAGATAGGGCAAATCGGGGAATACAACAGAAAGCTGAAGTTAGAAATAGCTTCTTTGAAATCATCTGAACGTTTGGAAAATAAGGCGGGTGAAGAGTTTGGTTTAAAATATCCATTGCCTCAACAGATAATTTTCTTGCCATGAGAATAAAAGATAAAAAATGGGTAAGGATCAGGATTTATATAACAGGGATATGCTTTTTCCTTGTATTTTGCCTCATTTTTTTACGGGCATATCAACTGCAGATACTTAAAGGGAGCCAGCTTTCATCTTTGGCTAAAAAGGGCTATACAGGAGAGCTTACCCTTATCAGCCAGAGAGGAACTATTTTTGATAGAAATAGCAAGGAATTAGCGCTCAGCATTGAGGTGGATTCACTGTACTGTTATCCAGAAAAGGTAAGAAATAAGAAAACAGCAGCGACTCGTCTTGCCAGGGCCTTGGATTTAGATAAAAGGGATGTGCTTAAAAAATTACATAGTTCTCGTTCCTTTGCGTGGATTAAGAGAAAGGTAACTCCAGAAGAGATTAATAGCGTTAAAGAGCTTAACATAACCGGAGTAGATTTTTCAAAGGAGAGCAGGCGTTACTATCCATGCATGGAAACGGGAGCCCATGTTATAGGCTTTGCAAGCCAGGATAACAAAGGCCTTGAGGGAATAGAATTACAATATAACAGGTATTTGGAGGGACAAGAAGCAAGGTTTAATAGGATTCATGATGCCCTTGGAAGGCCTCTTATTTTTGATGGACCAAGGATAGAAAAACAGGATCCCTTTAATCTCATTTTAACATTGGATAAAGATATCAGTTATACGGCCCAGAAAGCTCTAAGGGAAGCTGTGCGAAAATCAAGAGCGAGAAGTGGTGTATGTATAGTTATGAGGCCTCAGACAGGCGAGATTTTGGCTATGGCAGTAGTGCCAGAATTTAACCCAAATATCTTCTGGCAGTATCAACCATATGAGTGGAGGAATAGGGCAATTACTGACTGCTTTGAGCCTGGATCTACTCAAAAGACATTTCTTTTAGCTGGCGCCTTAGAAGAAGGTGTCATTAGTCCAGAAACGGTTCTTAATTGTGAAAATGGAGAGTATGCCATTGGCAGCTTTATTATTCACGATAGCCGATCTTTCGGGATGTTAAAGGTTAGTGAGATAATCAAATTTTCCAGTAACATAGGGGCAATAAAAATAGGTCAGAGACTTGGAGCAGAGCGCTTCAATTATTATTTAAAAAGATTTGGTTTTGGTGAACAAACAGGGATAGATTTTCCAGGTGAAAGGAAAGGAATTCTAAGGCCTATCAGAAATATGAGCCTTGTTGGTAAAAATACCCTCTATTTTGGTCAGGGCATATCGGTCTCTCCCTTGCAATTAGCTATGGCCTTTGGGGCTATAGCTAATGGTGGGCATCTCATGAGGCCCTATATCGTAAAATCAATCGTTGATCAGAGGGGGGAAGCAATAAGAAATTTTTACCCCTTTAATATAAGGGATGTCATATCACCTGAAACAGCTGAGAAGGTACGAGGTATACTTGAGGGCGTAGTCAGAAAAGATGGAACAGCTCCTAAAGCCGCAATAAAAAAATATTCTGTGGCCGGCAAGACAGGAACCGCACAAAAGGTTGATCCGATTAAGAAAACCTATTCGAATAAAAAATTTGTGGCTATCTTCGGTGGTTTTACTCCTTCAGATTCACCTGCTTTAGTGATTTTGGTTGCCCTTGATGAACCAAAAGGGATTCCATACGGAGGGATTGTAGCAGCTCCTGTTTTTAGTGATGTTGGTAACTGGACTCTTAACCACCTTAATGTAGCTCCATCATTTCAACAAGATCTTTCGCATCCTATTGAAAGAAAAGAGAAAATAGAAGTCCTGAGGCCTGATTTTCCTGGTTCAATACCTAATTTAATAGGGCTCGGGGTGAGAGATGTTTTAAAGAAAGCAAAACAGTTAGGTTTGGGAGTGGTTATTAAGGGAAGTGGTATGGTTGTGAAACAAGTTCCAGAACCTGGTACACCTTTAAAAAAAGACAGGTCACTTACTGTCACATTTCAACCACCAGCATGAAGGCCTAAAGTGCCTAAAGTTAAGAAGCAACGGACAACAGTCAACGGACAACGGACAGTGAGGCTTGATTACCTATTAAATGGTCAACCTGTTTTGGAGCAACATGGAAATGAAAATCTTGAGATCAAAGGGCTGACAAGTGATTCTCGGGATGTCAAAAAGGGCTATCTATTTGTTGCTGTGAAAGGGAGCAGTCAAGATGGTCATAAGTATCTGGATGATGCCGTTCAGAGAGGTGCGTGTGCATTAGTAGTAGAAAATGTTGCAAATGTTTTTCCAAACGTAACTATTGTGAGGTTACCTGATACAAGGACTGCACTTTCTGAGCTGGCTTCCAGGTTTTACAATTATCCATCTAAGGGTATGAATTTGATAGGTATCACTGGCACTAACGGGAAGACAACAACAAGTTATGTTCTGGAGTCGATATTAAAAGAGGAAGGAAGGAATGTAGGGATTATCGGGACTATCAATTATAGATATAAGGAAAAATCTTTTCAGGCATCCTTAACAACACCTGGATCTAATGATCTGATGAAGATAATGGGTGAAATGAGAGATGCTGGCGTGACCGATATCATAATAGAGGTTTCATCCCATTCTTTAGAGCAGGGAAGGGTAAGGGGATTGAATTGGTCACGGGCACTGTTTACAAATTTTTCGAGGGATCACCTTGATTACCACTCAACAATGGAAGAGTATTTTAAGGCAAAATCTTTACTCTTTTCTTCATTGGGGGAAGGAGGAGAAGGTGAAGCAAAGACAATAATCAATATGGATGACCCAAAGGGGAGGGTGTTAAAAAAAATAACAAAGGCTTCGACTGTGAGTTATGGCCTTGGAGATAATTGTTTATTAAGGGCTGCCGATATTCACTCCAGCGTAGAGGGATTACATTTTAGATTGACTACACCAACTGGGGATATACCTATTACATCTACCCTTTTTGGGCAGATGAATGCCTATAACATACTGGCGGCTGCAGCAGTTGCCTTTAGCCTTGATATAGACCTCAATACTATTTCAAGGGGCATACAAAGGCTTGCATTTGTTCCTGGCAGACTTCAGCACGTTGAGAACAAGCAAGGACTTTCCATATTTGTTGATTATGCCCACAGCACTGATGCCTTGAAAAAGGTCCTTCAAACGGTGAGACAGCTCACTAAAGGAAGACTGATCACTGTTTTTGGATGTGGAGGTGACAGAGATAAGGGCAAAAGGCCAGATATGGGGAGGGTAGCAGGTATTTATAGTGATTGTGCAATAATCACCTCAGATAATCCAAGGGGAGAGAGCCCGGCAAAGATTGCCGATGAAATTGAGACTGGAGTAAAAGAATCAGGATTAAAGAGGATTAAATTAGATTTTTCATCTAACGCAAGGGGCTATGAAATTATTTTGGATAGAAGAAAAGCGATCGGTACTGCTGTCAAGATAGCGAAAAAAGAGGATGAAGACATTATTTTAATCGCTGGCAAGGGGCATGAACAGTATCAGATTATTGGAAATAGAAAGAGATATTTTAATGATATTGAGGAGGTAGAGCTTGCAACCAGTTAGGAGTTTCTTGGGTTCATCGTATTTTTTGAGTTTGCCTGCCCTGTTAAATCCCCCACAGGGGGGTCCCGCAAAGCGGGAATTTAACAGGGTGAATGTTGAAAACCTATGAACTCAATAAACACAACAAGCAGTAAGAAAATGGCCGCAAAATGGGGTGAAATAACCGTTAAGGAGGCATCTTCAGCAATAAATGGAAGGCAGATATCTGGCTCACCAGATGAATTTGTTAAGGGTCTTTCAACTGATTCAAGAAAGATGACTCCTGGGTACATTTTCTTGGCCCTCAAGGGAGAGAGGTATGATGGCCATAATTTTTTAACCAATGCAATTAATGCCGGAGCTATGGGCGTAATTGTGGAGTCTGACAACACTATAGCTAAAAAGCTTTTAGATAATAATCTGGTTGTAATTAACGTCTCATCTCCTCTCAAGGCCCTGGGTGATTTGGCATCATGGTGGCGGAAGCAGTGGGGAGGAAAGGTGATCGCCATAACCGGAAGTAATGGCAAAAGCACGACAAAAGAAATGGCCGCTTCGATTCTATCTCTAAAGGCGAAGACATTGAAGAGCCCTGGTAATTTCAATAACCTTATAGGCTTACCTTTGACGATTTTATTGCTACAAGAGCACCACAAATTGGCTGTTTTAGAGATGGGTATGAACAGGGCTGGTGAGATTGCAAGGCTCACCCAGATTGCTGACCCTGATATAGGAATGATAACCAATGTAGCAAGAGCCCATTTAGAGGATTTGGGTGATTTACATGGTGTAATGAGGGCAAAAGGTGAACTTCTAAGAGTGATGTCTAAGGAGTCGACAGCAATTCTGAACGGAGATGATGAAGTATATGAACAGCTGTCTCCAACATTTCAAGGGAAGGTAATTACTTTTGGATTAGGCAAGACGAATCAGGTAAGGGCTGAAAAAATAAAAAAGATCGGAGACCACGCGCAGGCCTTTAATATCTGCATAAAGGGCGAGACAATACCTGTCAAAATAAATCTTCCAGGTATCCATAATGTCCTCAATGCATTAAGTGGAGCGGCTATCGCATTTTGCTTATCTATATCAAACGAATTGATTGCCCAGGGTTTAGGAAGTTTTAGGCCACTTAAAGGTCGTTTTAATTTTATAGATTTGAATGGCGGTATACGGATTATTGACGATACCTATAATTCCAATCCATTTTCTCTCAGGGCGGCCCTACAGACTATTAAGGGCTTGGTAGGGAAGAATCAGGGTTTGGTGATAGGGCTTGGAGAGATGATGGAATTAGGCAAAGAGTCTTCAAAATACCATTTTGATGCGGGTCAGCTGGTAGCTGATATGGGAGCAAGATATTTAGTTGTAATGGGTGAACATGGGCGCAATGTTATAGAAGGGGCATGTAAAGGGGGTATGGACAGAAAGCAGACACACATTGCAACTACTCATGCTGAGATGAGTGATTCAATAAAGGCAAATATACGAAAGGGTGACATTCTTTTCATGAAGGGTTCAAGAAAGGTGGCCCTCGATAAGGTGGTTGAGGTTATAAGTGAGTATTTTGGGCTAAGCAAGGGATAGATGAATGCTATATAAACTGATTTATATGTTTCATGCTGATTATTCCTTTTTGAATGTATTTAGATATATAACATTCAGAACTATCTATGCAACCCTGACTGCCCTTATTCTTTCTTTACTTCTTGGATACTGGATCATCCCACGGTTAAGCAGACTTCAGATTGGTCAGTATATCAGAGAAGATGGACCTCCCAACCATAAAAATAAGGTGGGAACACCAACTATGGGGGGATCCTTTATATTGATTTCAGTGCTGATATCGTCAATCCTTTGGATGGATCCAAAAAATATGTATGTCTGGCTGGTCTTACTCGTTACTTGTCTTTATGGTGCTATTGGCTTTTTGGATGATTATCTTAAGTTAATAAGAAAGAGCAGTAAAGGGTTGAGAGGATGGTGCAAATTTTCCATGCAGGCCGGAATTGCCGCCCTTGTTGGAATAGCCCTGTACAAGTATACTGGTTTTGATTCTAAGCTAAGTTTCCCCTTTGTTAAGAATTTTCTCCCTAACATTGGGATGTTTTACATTATTTTGGTTATTTTAGTTGTTGTCGGTGCATCCAATGCAGTCAATCTCACCGATGGATTGGATGGTCTCGCTATAGGGCCGATTATTATCGCTTTCCTTAGTTATCTTGTGTTTGCTTATCTTACCGGACACATAAAGATTGCCCAATACCTGCAGATTCCATATGTAAGTGGCGCAGGAGAACTTTCTGTGTTTTGCGGCGCTGTGGTAGGAGCAGGCATGGGGTTTTTATGGTACAACACCTATCCCGCTCAGGTGTTTATGGGAGACGCAGGCTCTCTTTCGTTGGGTGCTGCCTTAGGAATGATAGCAGTAATTAGCAAGCATGAAATAGCACTTATCTTGGTTGGTGGCCTTTTTGTGGTTGAGGCCTTATCAGTGATTTTGCAAGTAAGTTTTTTTAAAATAACTGGTGGTAAGCGTATATTCAAAATGGCCCCCATACATCATCATTTTGAACTCAAAGGATGGCCAGAGCCAAAGGTGACCATTCGGTTCTGGATTATTGCGATTATGCTTGCTCTGCTTTCGATGAGTACACTCAAGTTAAGGTAGATAATTGAAAATTGTCAATTGGCAATCGAAAATTGAAAAGAATGTTCTGGTAGTAGGGCTTGGCCAGAGTGGCCTTGCAGCGGCCCGGTGGCTTGTTAGGCAAGGATCTCAAGTAACCGTGAGTGAAAAGAGAAAGAAGTCTGATTTTACTAATGATGTTGTAGCTGATCTTTTACGATCAGGAGTAAAGCTTGAGCTTGGCGGGCACAGGATAAAAACCTTTTTAGAATCGGATTTAATTGTTGTAAGCCCTGGTGTCTCACTTGATATCAAGCCACTTGCTCAGGCCAGGAAACAGGGAGTTTCCATCATAGGGGAGATAGAGCTTGCGAGTAGATATTTAAAAACACCATGTATAGCTGTAACTGGAACAAATGGTAAATCAACGGTTGTAAATTTAATAGGTGAGATGCTCCGTAAAGGGGGGAAACGTGTATTTGTTGGCGGAAATATTGGCCGCCCACTTACGTATTACATAGCTGTAGAGCAGGAGGTTGATTATGTGGTATTAGAGGTAAGCAGCTTTCAACTTGATACCACCCAAACCTTTTCCCCTCTCATGGCCCTGATTCTTAATATAAGCCCTGACCATCTTGATAGGTATGCAGATTATACCTCCTATGCAAGGTCCAAAGAAAGAATATTTGCAAACCAAGGTCTGGAACAGATCCTCATTTTAAATGATGATGATCCCTGGCTACGAGAGGTGCAGCCCAAAAATGGACCTACAGCATATAGGTATGGATTGGAGAGTAAACCTGAGCGGATTGCAGCTTTAGAAAATGGTGGTATAATGGCCAAACTTCCAGGGGAGGAAATGATTAAATTTCGCTTGGAAAGATTTTCATTGCCAGGAAACCATAATAGAACAAATTTGATGGCTGCAATTATACCATGTTTGATCCTCAAGATACCTCCGGCTGCTATACAAGAGGTAATCGATCATTTTCAGGGGTTGCCCCATAGGATTGAGCGTGTAGATACCCTACGAGGTATAACTTTTTATGATGATTCAAAGGCTACTAATA
>Ga0307379_10009664_pt1 | contig 12858 bp, 21 predicted proteins | sample UN2MG_FD_202237 | JGI IMG/M metagenome (GOLD analysis project Ga0307379, IMG submission 202237) | Soil microbial communities from Risofladan, Vaasa, Finland - UN-2 | ecosystem: Environmental > Terrestrial > Soil > Coastal area > Acid sulfate soil | place: Finland: Risofladan, Vaasa | collected... | reverse complement strand
CCTCGGAGAGGGAGACCAGCGTACGGGCATAGATGCCGAGCACGTCCAGGTCGCCGTCCTCGGTCATAAGCTGCGACGCGCGGGCGAAGAGAAAGTCCCCCACGAGGATGCTCACCGAGTTCCCGTAAACGACGTTTGCCGCCGGCTTGCCGCGGCGCAACACCCCGCCGTCCACCACGTCGTCGTGCAGAAGCGTCGCGTTGTGCATGTATTCCGTCACGACGGACATGACGATCCTGCGAGGGCCGGTGTAGCCGCACGCTTCCGCGACAAGAAGGAGCACGGCGGGGCGGAACCTCTTCCCCCCGGACAAGGTGATGTGCTTGCCGACGACGGGGATCAGGGGGACGGGGGACTTGAGCTGGGCGACGAGCGCCTTCTCCACCCTGCGCAGGTCGCCCTTCAGGTGCCGGAAGACGCCGTCGATATTTTTCCCTCTTCCTTTCATGGGCAAAATGACTCTAACGTAAGGGGTTTCCCACTGTCAACCGCGGCACCGATCGGATAGCATGAAGGGGTGTACAAGAGGAAAGACGCCTTCTATACGAAGGCAAAAAAGGAAGGCTACCGCTCGCGCGCGGCGTACAAACTCCTCGAGCTCTCCGAGGCGGAGAAAGTCGTTGGGCCGGGAAATTTCGTGGTCGACGCGGGGGCGTCGCCGGGCGGGTGGAGCCAGGTGCTCCTGGGACTCGTGGGAAAGCGGGGGAAGGTGGCTGCCGTGGACATCCTCCCGATGGGGCCGCTTCCCGGGGAGAATTTCCGCTTCTTCCCCCGGGATGTGACGGACCCTGCGCTCCCCTCCGAGATCATCGCCTTCCTCGGACGGAGTGCGGACGCGGTCGTCTCGGACGCCGCTCCAAATACAACGGGGATACCGTTTGCCGACCAGGCCCGGTCGGCCGATCTGGTCCTGTCGGTCCTAACCCTTGCCCGGGAAACCTTGCGCGAAGGGGGGACATTCCTCGCCAAGATCTTCGAAGGCGCCGAAGTCGACGACGTGGTAAGGGAGCTTCGGGCCTCCTTCGGCCACGTCCGAAGGATCCGTCCCGCCGCTACCCGGAAGGAATCGTTCGAACTGTACCTGCTGGCCCGCAATTTCCGCGGGGGCTGAACGTTTTCCGTCGACTCCCCTTCCCCCGTCCTGACGCATCGAGACAGGCGCCGTTTTCCGGGAACCGGGAAAGAGGCCGGGATCCTGTCATCCCCTCTTCCCCATCAGGGAAAGCGCCTCCCGCACATGGTGGACCGGCACGAGCGCAAGCGGAAACTTCGAAGAAAGCCGTTCGGCGTTGGATGCGGGAAGGAGCACCCGCGTGAACCCCAGCTTCGCTGCCTCGTTCAGCCTGCTCTCCGCCATCGGGACCGCCCGTACCTCCCCCCCCAACCCTACCTCGCCGAAGGCGGCCGTGCCCGGCGGGATGACCAGATCCTTGTAGCTTCCCGCCACCGCGCACAGAAGCGGAAGATCCGCCGCCGTCTCGTCGATCCGGATTCCGCCCGCCACGTTTACGAAGATGTCCTGGTTGTACAGGGAGAGCCCCGCCTTCTTTTCGAGGATCGCGCACAGCAGGATAACCCGGTTGGTGTCCGCCCCGAGCGTCGTCCTGCGCGGCATCGCGAGGAACGACTGGCTGGCAAGCGCCTGGACCTCCACGAGGAGCGGCCGCGTCCCCTCCACCGCGGGAAAGACGATCGTCCCCGACGTCTCCTCGGAAGGTTCCGACAGGAAGAGCCCTGAAGGGTCCGCCACCTCGGCAAGCCCCGTCGCCCGCATCTCGAACACCCCGATCTCGTTCGTGGACCCGAACCGGTTCTTCACGGCCCTCAAAATCCGGAACGGGTTCCCCTTTTCCCCCTCGAAGTAGAGAACGGTGTCCACCAGGTGCTCGAGCACCCGCGGGCCCGCGATCGTCCCCTCCTTGGTTACGTGCCCCACGAGGAAGACCGACACCCCCGCCTTCTTCCCGTAGAAGACGAGCCTTCCTGCGCACTCGCGCACCTGCCCGACGGCCCCCGGCGCGCCGGGCAAGTCGGAGGTGAACATCGTCTGGATGGAGTCGACGATCACCGCGAAGGGGGAAAGCTCGGACACAACAGCGATCACCCGTTCGACAGACGTCTCGGACAACAGGTAGATCCCCTGCGCCGACACGCCGAGACGGGAGGCGCGCAGCTTCACCTGGGCTTCGGACTCCTCCCCGGAGACGTAGAGCACCTTCCTGTCCTCGCGGGCAAGACCTTCCGCCACCTGCAGGAGAACGGTCGATTTGCCGATCCCCGGGTCCCCGCCGATCAGGGTTGCCGAGGAGGGAACCACGCCTCCCCCCATGACACGGTCGAACTCGGTGATTCCGCACAGGGCCCTCTCCGAGGCGCTCTCCGACGCGTCGGCCAGGGGAATCGGCTTCGACGCGGGGAACCCTTCCGAGGCGACGCGGTATTTCGTCTCCGCCGCGGCAATCTCCTCGACGATGGAACCCCACTGGCCGCAATCGGGACATTTCCCCAGCCATTTCGGGGAGGTGAAGCCGCAGGCGGTGCAGGCGTACTCGATCTTTACCTTCGCCACTTCTTTTCCACCTCCCAGGCCACCTCCTCGAACGAGGCCTTTCCGGCCCGGACGATCCTGCGCACGTCGTCGTACTCGGGGACGGGGCGCTTTGAGCCGTCCGGCAGCTCCACCTCTTTCACCCGCACCTTGCCAAACCGCGTCTCCACAGTCCCCGATCTCCTCGCGAGCTTCAGCCGGTCGCAGACGTGGTACCGCAGACCGATGGTAGTCGACAGGGAAAAGACGGCCGCCGATACGATCTCGAGCCGCTCCTCCGGGCAGAGGATCCGAAGCACCCACCCAGGCCGGTTCTTCTTCATCGTCGCGGGGAGCACGGCGACGTCTAAGGCCCCGGCGGCAAACGCCCGCTCCATCAAAAGCTCGAACCGCTGTGGGCTCATGTCGTCGATGTTCGCCTCCACCTCGAGCACCCGGTCCCGGCCTCGCACACCGGCAACCTTTTCCCCCTCCACGACCCGGAGGATGTTGGCACGCCCGGGGATCTCCTTGTGCCCCACGCCGATCCCGACTCCCCGGACGATCATCTCGGGAGGCCGCTCGAAAGAGACCTCGAAGGCCCGAAGGAGCGCCGCGCCCGTGGGAGTCACCAGTTCGCCGTCCCCCTCGCCGAGACGCCAGGGAGCGTCGGAGAGCAACGCAAGGGCCGCCGGGACCGGGACCGGAATCTTCCCGTGGGACGACCACGCCTCGCCGGATCCGCCGGGAAGGGCCGAACAGAAAGCGCCCGGGGCGCCGAGATGCTCGAAGAGAAAGCAGGCCGAAACGATGTCGACGATCGCGTCTGTCGCCCCCACCTCGTGGAAATGCACCTTCTCCTTCGAGGTCCCGTGGACCTTCGCCTCCGCCACCGCCAGTTTTTCGAAGCACAGGACGGCGCGGTCCCTGGTCCCCGCCGGGAGGTTCGCCCGCCGGAGGAGGGAACGGATTTCGGGTAGGTGTCTCGAGGATGTTTTCCGGGCGGAGAGCTTGACGCTTACCCGCGTTCCCGCCATCCCCGAGGAGGATGCGCGTTCGACGGAGAGAGAATATCCGCGGACGGGGAGACCGCGCAACGCGCGGCGAAGCTCCTTCTCCGCGCCCGTTAAGGAGAGGAGTGCGGCGCACGCCATGTCCCCTGCGATGCCTGAGAAGCAGTCGAAGAAGAGGACCCTTTTCATGACCCCCGCCTGATGTGGTGACTTTTCGCTTCCACGAAACATACCACTTCCCGAAAGAATTGTCCCCGCGGGAACGACTGTTGCTCACAAACCCTTGCAGGCCGTTCCAACCCCGGGGAGCTGGAGGAAGCCAATGGACCCATTCCCGCGCAACCACCCTGTCGCTAAACCGAAACTCCTTGACCAGGTCCGCTCTGAACTTCGGAAACGCCACTACAGCCCTCGGACCGAGGAGGCATACATTTCCTGGATCCGGCGGTTCATCCGTTTTCACGAGGTCCGGCACCCCGCCTCCATGGGCAGGCCCGAGGTCGAAGCGTTTCTCTCCTACCTCGCAACCGACCGCAACGTGTCAGCGTCCACGCAAAACCAGGCCCTTGGGGCTCTGCTGTTCTTTTACCGGTACGTTCTGCGGACCGGCCTGGACTGGCTGGATGATGTGGTATGGGCGAAAAAACCGAAACGCCTGCCCGTCGTCCTCACACGCCGGGAAGTCCGGGACATCCTCGGGAACCTGTACGGGCAGAACCGGATCGCGGCAATGCTCCTGTACGGCTCGGGGTTGCGCCTTCTTGAATGCCTCCGCCTGCGGGTGAAGGACATCGATTTCGGATACCGTCAGATCACGGTCCGCGAAGGGAAGGGAGGAAAGGACCGGGTGACCGTCCTGCCCTCGGTCGTCGAAGAACCGCTAAAAGAACACCTCGCAGCGGTCAAGATCCGGCACGAAATGGATTTGAAGACCGGGGGCGGTTACGTTACACTGCCGGGAAGGTTGGAGGCAAAGCATCCCGACGCCCACAGGGAATGGTGCTGGCAATGGGTCTTCCCCGCCTTCCGAAAATACCGGGATCCCGCAACCGGCCGCTTGTACCGGCACCACCTCTACGAGACCGTCATCCAGCGGGCCGTGAAAGATGCATCGGCGGGCGCCGGAATCCCGAAGCGCGTCTCCTGCCACACCTTCCGGCATTCTTTCGCTACCCATCTTCTGGAAGAAGGGTACGATATCCGGACGATCCAGGACCTCCTCGGACACAGGGAAGTGAGCACGACGATGATCTATACCCACGTGCTCAACAAGGGAGGGCGATGCGTCCGGAGCCCGGCGGACTTTCCGGGATGATCCCCCAAAACCATATCCCAACCCGCCTGTGCAACGATAGGCAGTTTCCTCCACAGCCTATCACCAGCACAGTCAATCCTCGATTCTCCCCCAAACAAAGGATCCAAAAAATAAATCCCAGTTGTTCAATCGAATTCCCAACAGGAATATCCATGCATTTATCAACCTTTTTCCCACTTTATTATGATGACTCACAAGCCGTCTAATTCTAGTTAGACCGACTTTCCATAGTTTGAAAACCATGGGAGAAAATTCCGGATGGTCCTGACATTCGAATGGGACCAGAAAAAAGCATCATCCAATCTCCGGAAGCACGGCGTTTCCTTCAAGGAAGCCGCTACCGCCTTCGGGGATCCTCTCTCCTTGACGATTCCCGACCCGGACCACTCGATCGGAGAAGACCGATTCGTTCTGATCGGAGAATCTCAGAAGGAACGTCTGTTGGCGGTTGCACATACTGAGCGATCGGATACAATTCGAATTGTCAGCGCCCGCCTGGCAACGCGGGGCGAGAGGAAGAGCTATGAAGAGTCCTAAGAAGAAAACGAGTGCTTCCGATATGCGGGAGGAGTACGACTTCAGCAAAGGGGTTCGTGGGAAGTACGCCAAGCGTTTTGCTACGGGTAGCAATATCGTTGTCCTTGACCCCGATGTAGCTCGCCTCTTTCCCGACTCGAAGACGGTGAATGATACTCTCCGAACATTGGCTCGGATCGCGCCGCCGCGCAAAACGAAGGCCGGTTAATCCGGCCTTTTTTGTTGGAGCGGTCTAACAACAGGCTGAAGCTGACGGTTCACCTGGCGAAAATCCTGAGTGCCCGCAGCTTAGCCTGAGCGTTAGATGCGCAGAGCAACGATAATATGAGGCCAGAGACATTAATTGTAGCCGGCGGTGTGTTTTCCGCGGCATTCGCCGTGTTTCACCTTTTCTTCTGGAAACTGTTTCGGTGGAAAACGGATCTCGCGACGCTCACCTCGCTCAATCGCGCGATCGTCCAGATCCTCAACCTGTGCTTAACCTTCGTGTTCGTAATATTCGCTTATCTCTCACTTGCGCACTCTGTTGAGTTGCTGGCGACCAAACTCGGCCATTCGCTGTTGTTTCTAATTGCCGTATTTTGGTATTTACGTGCAGTTGAGCAAGTCCTCTTTTTTGGATTGCGGAGGCCCTTATCAATAATGTTCTTCGTGCTCTTCCTTGTCGGCGGCTTACTTTACGCGCTACCCTTACTATGAAAATCAGGGGGCTGAGCATCTAACACAGATTTGCAGCTGACGATCCTGCTTGTCACGGTCCATGCTTACGCATGGCCCGCGCCAACCCGCCTCGCAGCTGAAATCAACGTTAGGCATATTTCAACAGGAGAGAACGATATGACTACAGAAAAAAACAGCAAAATTTTCGGATGTAGTTTGTTAAAAGGTGCCGCTACTATTATTTATACCTATAAAATTCATTATTCCTCTCAAAGAGGAGCAAGAAAGGAGGATAAACGTATTCTTTCTGAAATAGATTGTAAAAATGCAAAAGATTGTGGTGTCTTGGACAATAAAGGAAACCATAATTGGACAAAATGTGTTCACCCAGAGTTGAAAAGATAATAATAGTTAGGTTTTGATGAAAATGCCTAACAACAGGCTGAAGCTGACGGCTCGCCTGTCGTAATACGCGAGCGCCCGCAGCTTAGCCTGCGCGTTAGGCAGGTAGTATTTTAGTCCCGAAAGGAGGCTCGGATGACGAATGCTGGAGTTTCCAGGGAAGAAGTGCTGAAGAACGTCACTGAGAAAGCCCTCCCGATATTATTAAAATCGGGGAATTGCGCGCAGACATCATTTCTTGTTCTGAAGGAACAATTCAACCTGGATGACGGCAAGATTTTAAAGGCTCTCACCCCATTCCCTGGGATTGCCCTGCGAGGTGAGACATGCGGTGCCATCATCGGGGCTCTCATGGCACTCGGGTTGGTATTCGGGCGCGACAGCATCGATGACATGCCCGGATACGTTCGCTCATTACCCCCCGCGAGAAAATTCTGCCGCCAGTTTGAGAAAGAGCAAGGCAGCAACATGTGCGGTGCTATCCTCGAGTCGAAGCTGGGGAAGAGATACAACCTGGCCAATCCGATTGAAGCTGCCTTGTACTTCTCTTCCGGCGGTCCTCAGAAATGCGCTGAAGTCGTCGCAAGTGCCGTGAGTATTGCAGCCGGGATCATATTGGACGGATGAAAAGCTTATTTTGAGAGAAAATGTTGTTTGCTACTGCCTAACTACCGCTTGCAGCTGGCGGCTCGCCATTGATGAGGCATGAGCGCCCGCAGCTTAGCCTGAGCGTTAGGTTCGCGATTTTTTACTTGACCCTCGCCATGGTATGACGTATCGTAATACTAAGGGGGTGACCCATGCCTCGAGCAAAAGTTGCAATCTCCTTGGATGAGAACACCCTCAATCAACTCGACCGCCTCGTGAAATCTCGTGTGTTCCCGAATCGAAGTCAAGCGATCCAGGAGGCAGTCGAGGAAAAGCTATCACGCCTTGATCGCAGCCGGCTTGCGCGCGAATGCGCGAAAGTGGATCCTGTTTTCGAGAAGGCTCTCGCCGAAGAGGGACTCTCGGCCGAGTTGGCGGAATGGCCCGAATACTGAGGGGTGAGATTCGGTGGGCTGACCTGAACCCAGTCCGGGGGAGTGAGCAAGCCGGGTTACGGCCGGTCCTGATCTTAAGTCACGATGTGTTCAACGAACGGTCCGGCACGGTGATCGCGGTGGCAATCACGAGCCAGCCCCAGCGTGCCGGTTTCCCTCTGACCTTGGAGTTGGAGTCCAAGGACCTTCCAAAAAAATCATGGGCCAAGATCAGCCAGATTCGCACTCTTGCCGTCGAGAGAATCGGCAAGAGATTGAGTCGTGCGATGCCCGAAGAATTGGCACAAGTCATCGAAGGACTGAACGAAATTATCGGAACCTAACAACAGGCTGAAGCTGACGGCTCCGGCAACGATTCTACGACGGCCCGCAGCTTAGCCTGAGCGTTAGGTTCACACTTAAAGCCTATCTGGTCTTGACAGGGATGAACAATTTGGCTATATTATGGCCAGAATGAGATACGAGATCGTACTCGCCCCCGAAGCCGTCAATGATTTCAAACGACTTCATGCCCGTGTTCGGGCTGAAGTGAAGGATGCACTGGAGAGACACCTCCGACACGAACCGGCAAAGGTGAGCAAGAGCCGAATCAAACGGCTTCGTGGGGTTAGCCATCCTCAGTATCGTTTGCGGGTCGAGGAGGTACGGGTGTTTTATGACATCACCGAAAAGGTGGTGGAGGTATTAGCCATCGTCCCGAAATCAGAAGCAGCTTCCTGGCTGAAAGATATGGGGGATTGAGAAATGAAGAAAGTGGCCCTGTCTGAAATGAAAGACGATTTGTCTAGATATCTCCGTTTGGCGGAGAAGGAAGGGATTATCATCACCCGTCATGGAAAACCAGCCGGTGTGCTGATCGGCTTCGAGTCAGAAGACGATTGGTTTGATTATCGCTTGGCAAATGATCCGCGTTTTCTGAAACGGATAGAAGATGCGAGGAAAAGTGTGCGCGCTGGTCGAGGGGTTCGACTCGAGGATGTATAACGGCACCTAACAACAGGCTGAAACTGACGGTTGCCCAACGAAGATCTTGAGGCCCCGCAGCTTAGCCTGCGCGTTAGATTGGTCATAATTAGGTTGTTTCATGAACAGGAGCTGCATCCATGAGAAAAGCGCGTCTTACGAGCGGTCAGCATTTTCCCATCGGCAAGATTCTTTGCATTGGCCGCAACTATGCGGAACACATCAAGGAGTTGGGGAATGCGACCCCCGAAGCGCCGGTGATCTTCATCAAACCGGCCTCTTCGGTCATCGGCGAAGGAGAAGCGATTGTTATTCCGCCCTATTCGCACGATTGCCACCACGAAGCGGAACTAGCGCTCCTGATCGGCAGGAAGGGGAAGAATATTCCTGTGGACCAGGCGATGGAATATATTGTCGGATACGGGGTGGGCATCGATCTCACCCTGCGCGATGTTCAGGGTGAGCTGAAGAAGAATGGGCTGCCGTGGGAGATCGCCAAGGGATTTGACACCTCCTGTCCACTCTCTGCCTTCGTGGAGGCATCCAATGTGGCGGACCCGCAGAACCTGCAGATCCGCCTGACGGTGAACGGCGAGATACGGCAGGATGGAAACACCTCGATGATGATTCACCGTATCCCCGCCATCATCAGCCACATGTCGGGCAACTTCACCCTCGAACCCGGCGACGTCATCCTCACCGGGACCCCCGCCGGCGTCAGCCGCATCGTCTCGGGGGATAATCTGGCTGCGGAAATTCCAGGAGTGGCTACCCTCCGTGTGTCAGTGGCTTAATCCGAGAGCTTCCCTTTGTTACGCGGGCAATTTAACCATGACTTCCGATATTACAACCTAACAACAGGCTGAAGCTGACGGCTGCCCTGCCGAACTACCTGAGGCCCCGCAGCTTAGCCTGGGCGTTAGCCACATTGGAAAAAGACAATAGTGACAACTCCTGATGGGCAGCATACCATTTGAATCGATAAGCGATAGCTCACTACAGTACGTGATACAACTGTTGGTCACTGAATATACGAAGATATAAGGATTGTTTCGCTATTGCAGGGAAAGGGGAGGAATTTGTATGACTCACAAAAAAATCGCCATGGAACATGATAAGAAGATCGCTCTAGTCGCGCACGACAACAAGAAGAGCGATCTGATTGAATGGGCAAAATACAATCGAGTGCTCTTGGCTCACCACAGAATATATGCGACAGGGACAACCGGCGAGATCTTGGAACAAGAGCTTGGCGTCAAAATCACCAAACTCCAGAGTGGACCACTGGGAGGTGATCAGCAAATCGGCGCCAAGATCGCTGACAGCGAGGTCGATTTTCTCATCTTTTTCTGGGATCCGCTTGAACCAATGCCCCACGATCCAGATGTCAAGGCGCTCTTGCGCATGGCAGTCGTTTGGAACATTCCCATTGCCTGCAATCGCGCTTCCGCCGATTTCATGATCTCCTCCCCCTTGATGGATAGCCAATATGATCGTCTTGTGCCCGATTATGATGTGTATCGTACCCGGAAGATAACCGGGGACGAATGAGCAGGGGAAAGTGCCGCCTAGTTGGCCGGAGAAGACAACTTTTATAAAATTCATAGCCAGTGGCTAACCACCGGTTGAAGCTGACGGCTCACCTGGGTTAAATCATGAGTGCCCGCAGGTTAGCCGTAGCGTTAGACACACCATCATAAAGGCAGAGAGACAGGAGGGGGAAGTGAAAGTCCATAAGGTTTATAAACATCCATCATTGGGGGCAGAAGCCGTTAAAGTTGGTTTCTCTTGGCCAGCTGCCTTCTTGAATGTTATATGGATGCTTGCGAAGAAGCTTTGGACGTTAGCTGGGTTATGGGTTCTTGCCTATATTGGCTTGGCAATTATACAAGATGCCGCGTTAAAGTCGCATTCGACAGGCGCGATTCTCATCGTTCTTGCCGGGCATTTGGCCCTTGCTCTTATTCCAGCATTCAAAGGAAATGAGTGGCGTATCAAGAATCTGACGAAGCGCGGTTATGAATTTATGGATTCCGCTCAGGCAGCAACCCCTGATGCGGCGATCGCACAGGTATTAAAAAAGAGTTCTGGTGTCTAACCACCAGTTGAAGCTGACGGCTGCCCGAAGAAATGCCTGAGCCCCCGCAGCTTAAAGCCTGAGCGTTAACCCCGAGAGGAGATCAAGATGGACTGGGTTGCAGTGTCCGCTATCGCAGGAGTCTTCGCCGCGATCTTCGTCGCACTCACGGCCGTTTACCTGGCGATTCAGATCAAGAGCAGCGCACAAGCCACGCACTCACATACGTATCACCTCGCTACTTCCGCGCTCGCAGAGATGGCTGCCATCATTGGCAAGGATAAAGACCTCTCCCGGATCTTTCGAATCGGAATGGTTAACCCGGAAGCCCTGTCGGAAGATGATTTCACGCAGTTTGGCTATCTTGGAATCAGCCTGTTCCGCCGATTCGAGAATGTCTTCTTCCAGTACCAGTCGGGAATGATCAACGAAGATTTTTGGATCGGCCACCGCGACAATATTCTCTGGTTCTTCCATCGCCCTGGCATGCAAGCCTGGTGGAAGGACCGAAAATTCGCGTTCAGCAAACGCTTCCGGGAGTTTCTCGACGACTCCACCGAAAGCGAGATCGCGTCCCCTGATACTCGTCGCCTATGAACGGGGCTAACCCTTCCATCGAGCGTGAGACCGGCCAAGCACAGGAGAGCGACAATGCTTGATTACGAATTAATTCGTGCGGAGAGCATATTGATTGTCAAACCCATTGTCCCATTGGAATCAACGGATTTCGAGAAACTGGTCCGGGAAGTGGATCCCTATATCGGGGAAAAGGGCAAACTCCATGGTTTGATGATTTACGCCAAATCTTTCCCGGGATGGGTTAATTTCCCGGCCTTCATATCCCATATAAAATTTGTCAAGAACCATCATCGGAAAATCAAGAAGATTGCGGCCGTAACAGACAGCGGTTTTCTATCGATCATGCCGCAGGTTGCCAACCATTTTGTGCAGGCCGAAATAAGACACTTTGACTACGATGACAAGGATGCTGCTCTAATTTGGCTTAAGGCTGACAAATGATAATGATGAAATATCATCTCTACGCGGAGGCGAACCACCGGCTGAAGCCGGCGGCCCCGGCAACATTTCAGTGATGGCCCTTAAGCTTGGCCTTAAACGTCAGATGAACCTATAGAGGACCGCTGCAGGTACCTTGACGTTACAACGTTATGATGCTAAGGTGGCGACATGAAAACTGCGATGAAGCGAGCAACCGTTTATTTCGATTCTCAGATCCACCGGGCCTTGCGGCTCAAGGCTGCGGAAACAGACAGGTCCATCTCGGAATTGGTCAACGATGCGGTCCGCTTAAACCTGGCAGAGGACGCCGAGGACCTGGCCGCCTTCGAGGAAAGGGCCAAAGAGCCAAATCTCGCCTTCGAGGATATTCTGAAAGATCTGAGAAAACGTGGCAAGTTATAGGCTTCTCATCAAGCCATCCGCTGCCAAGGAGATCGAAGCCTCCCCCAGGAAAGATCGTCTGCGCATCATCAAACGCATCCAGGAACTTTCCTCCAATCCGCGTCCTCCCGGTTGCGAAAAACTCTCAGGCCAGGATGATAAGTATCGCGTTCGCCAGGGAGCGTATCGTATCGTCTATTCAATCTCCGACGTTGAGCTTATTGTTTGCGTTGTGAAGGTTGGTCATCGTCGGGAGATTTATCGAAAGGGCATCTAACTACAGGCTGAAGCCGACGGCTCACCCGGGTTGAATCCTTGAGTGCCCGCAGCTTTAAGCCTGAGCGTTAGGCGGCCAGAAGGGGTCTGTCAGGATGCCATTTGACTTCGTTATCGACGCGGAGCATCGGATCGTCTACAGTCGCGCCTGGGGCGAATTCACTGAAGCCGACGTGTTGGCTCACCGGCAACACCTGAAAGCGAACCCGCAGTTTGACGCGACCTTCCGGCAGCTGGCCGACTTCTCAGGCGTGACACGTTTTACGATTTCGGCTACTTCCGTCAAAGCCTTGACCAGCTCGGATCCGTGGGATTCCGACGCCCGGCGGGCCTTCCTCGCACCTGCCGACGTCGTTTTTGGCATGGCTCGCATGTACGAGATGCTGATGGGCAAGTTCACATCGAATATCGCCGTTTTCAGAAGAGCCGAAGAGGCGGAAAGATGGTTGCGCGTTGACTAGGACTAGCCGCGGGCTCGCCCGTGAATTCAGCGCCCTCGGGTTGCTGTCCGGCATCAACACCGCTTTTGCGTGATAAAAACAAAACCCCATATGAAAATTGATGAACACATCCCTTTATTGGAAGGCATTCTGGATGCGTGGCGTGGAACTATTGGCAGTCAATATGAGTCTTATAAAAACCAT
>Ga0307379_10009663_pt1 | contig 12860 bp, 7 predicted proteins | sample UN2MG_FD_202237 | JGI IMG/M metagenome (GOLD analysis project Ga0307379, IMG submission 202237) | Soil microbial communities from Risofladan, Vaasa, Finland - UN-2 | ecosystem: Environmental > Terrestrial > Soil > Coastal area > Acid sulfate soil | place: Finland: Risofladan, Vaasa | collected... | reverse complement strand
GAAATTGATGTCGTAGGTATTGTGCTGCGAGCCTTCCAGGAGCCCGTCGGCATTGCCGTCCTCGCCAATGAGGAACTGGAGCGACCTTTTGATCCTCGGCCAGTTGCGTTTCAGAAAGGCGTCGTCGGGCGAGACCTGGTGTTCGCGATAGGCCTTGAGCACGGTGCCGGCCTGCCCGTCGCCGGCCCACATCTTCCAGCCCTCGCCGCGGAAGCGGACCATGCCGGTTTCCTCGTCGAAGCCTGCGTCGGGGTGGTAGTCCTGCATCTCGCGGACCGATCGCTCCAGCTCGGGGAAGAGCCGGGCCATGGCGTGCTCGTAGTTCCAGACGTGGGCGCAGGTGCCGTGGCAGCAGCCGACGCCCTCCCAGGCCCAGAAACGGCCGTTGGCCCACCACTGGCAGGTCGACGTGGCCAGGGTCGACGTGGTGGACAAGAGCCGGTCCAGCAGCCAGTGGGGCAGGGTGGAATCGTACCACGTATCGTGCCAGAGCCGCGTTTGGCCGGCGAGGCGATCGAAGTTCTCCGCGACGTACCGGGCGACGGCCGCGGCGTCCTGGAACCGGGTGGCGTAGAAGTTGCCCCGCTTCTCCCCTTGCTGGCTGCGATTCGGGAAGCACCAAGCGACGACGAACGTGACTTGAGCCGCTTCGCCGGGCCCGAGACGCAGCTTTCTGCCCAGCGCCCCGCAGAGAGTCTCGCCGAACGGCTTCTCCGGCCCGCCCGATTCGGCCGGCCCGCCTTCGGCGAACACGACCTCGCTGGGCGAGCCCTCGGGCAGGGAGGCGCTGGCGACGACGCCCGCCGGATCGCCCAGCAGGGCCAAGCCCATCGTGCCGAAGTCGGCCTGGTCCTCGAGCGGACCTTGGAACTTCGCCCTCGGCTTGTCGGCCAGCTCGATCGAATCGACGTTGACGTGGCCCCAACCGCCCGACTCCCGGTCGACGATCTCGATCCGCGCCTGCTTGCCGGCCAGGTCGCGGACGTTCCAATGGTTCCACTCCAGCTTCTCGCTGTTCCTGCCGGCGGCCGTGCGCGCGACCTTGCCGTCGACCACGAGGTTGATGCACGTTTTCCCTTCGTGCGTTCCGCCGCCGAGGCGGAAGTTGACGAACGCCCGGTCGATCTCGAAGGGCGGCGAGGTCAGCTTGCCGTGGGGGCGATCCCCTCCGAGGAACGTGTTCACGAGGCCCTTGCCCTGGAAGCCGCTGACCTCTTGCTGGCTCGGGAGCGTCCCGTGAGCGGGGCCCTTGCCGAAGGCCTCGCCTTCGACGGCCCAGTCGCCGTAGTCGTCGCCCTCGAACTCGGCCAGCACGATCGGCTCCCGCTCCACCCGGGGCGGCTCGACCGGCTTGGCTGAGCCGAACACCATGGTCACGCCGTCGCTCTGGACGACGCGGTTTTGGCGCAGGCCGTAGAACCCGTCGCCGCTCGCGCAGCATACCCCGTTTTCCAGCCAGCCGGCCAACGTCACGTCGGCCTCCGAGTCGGACGCGTTCGTCACGGTGAACTGCATCACCGTGGCGGGCAGGGCCGAGTCGGGCGCGTTGAGCGGAACAAACGGCGAGAAGGCCTCGAGCGTGACCGAGACGGGCACGGCGTCGTCCCGGTACTCGACCGTCCCGATCGGATACTCGCCCGAGAAGCGCACGCCGGGGAAGCCTTCGCAATCCAACGTCCGCGAGATCGTCTTCCCGGCGGCGTGAACCTGGATCGCGAAGCCTTGCTCGAGCGGCGACGGGGGCGTGCGGCCAAGCTGATAGTTGTCTCTCCCGTAGCCGGTGAAGATGGGCTGGTTGAAGACGTCCCAGTTCATCAGCCGGCCGTCGCCCACCAGGTACAACTGCCCGGCGCAGATGCCGCCGACGGGCATGGCGATCGTCTCCAGATCGCGGCCGCGATACCAGGTGCGCTCCCCCTTGGCGAAGAGGGCTGCGACCCACTCGGGCTTCAGCTTCTTGTCGGCGGGCACGAAATGGTCGGCCGTGTCGTTGGACTCGAACGGGCCGGCAATCGCCTCCGAGCCGGCCCGCGCGGCCGAAAGCGACGCCGACGCGATCCCGGCCAGCTTGATGAACTCCCGCCGCCCGATCGGGCCGCCGCAGCAAGGCTCGGAGGTGGCGGCCTGGCCGTCCGAGTGGGGGCCGAGATTCTGCCGGTGGGGTCTTCTCGCGTCGGTCATCGGTAGGGCCCTCTCGATGGTCGTCTGTCGGATGGATGGTGGTCGTTCGGCGAAGGCCGGGGCGTCGGGTGTACGTCGGCGTCGGCCCGGGCCGATTTGCGATCTCGATTGTACTGTTCGCGAGGGGGGAGGCAAACCTTGGCCCCGGAGGAGCGGACGCGCGGACGCGCTGCGTCGATGCGGGAGAAGTGAATACCGCCGAAAGCGACGCGGTTGACGCGGTCTCGTATTGCTGCTACCATGGGAGGGGGTAACTTGATTTGGGGGTATGCTCCAGTGTCTGGCCCATTGCCGTCCGAACTTCAGCACTTCGTCGAACAAGAGCTTGCCAGTGGAAGGTATCGGTCTCGAGACGAAGTGATCTGCGAGGGGCTCCGGCTGCTTCGCGAGCGGAGACGGTACGAGTTGCGCCGAGAAATCGACGTCGGTCTTCAACAGCTCGATCGAGGTGAGGGGATCGAGCTCGAAGATGAGCAGGCGCTCAAGGCGTTCTTCGAGGATATCAAGCAGCGGGGCAGGGAGCGTCGGGAGGCGCACGAGAGCGGGACATGACCCCTTATGTCGTCTCCCCACTGGCGAAGGCCGATCTCGATGCAATATGGGACTACGTGGCGGAGCACAACCCCTCGGCTGCGGATCGTTTGCTGAACACGTTCTACGAGGAGTTCCTGCTCCTGGCTAAACATCCTTTCCTCGGGCAGGTCCGCGACGAACTTCGGCCGGGGATTCGCAGCTTCGTCGTGGGCAAGTACGCCGTCTACTACCAAGTTGTTGATGGCCGGATCAGAGTGGTCAGGGTTTTGCACGGCTCTCGGGACGTGAACGGGTTGTTCTCCGACCCGCAAGAGCCGTAGGCGGAGTGGAGGCATGGGCCCCGCAAGTTGCCTCGGCAGTAGCGACGTTTGCCGCAAGTCTGGTGCGTCGACCCACCCGTGTCTTCTCCCGGAATCACGAGATCTCATTCGAACCGGGGCTTCCTCCGAAAACCACGTCAAACGGAAGTGAGGCGCGACCATGGAAACGACCGCTGAGCTGGCCGGGTTCTATGCGGCGCATGCAATCTGGTGTGTGTCGGACGGAGAAGCGCTCCTTCCCATGCTGGCCTACGAGAAGGCGGACGGAGAGCGGGGAATGGATCGGATTGCCCTGGAAAACCCGGAGGAAGCGGTCGCCGCGGGGCAGCAGTGGCTTGCCGAGAACAAGCACGCCGCCGCCAGTGCGGTCCTCCTCTACGATGGGTACGTGACGCTGGAGTCGGGCAAGACCGACGCACTCGTCGTCGAGGCGCGCCAATACGGCGCGGCGCCGCGATCGTTCCAGATGATCGTCCCGTACCGGAATGTCCAATCGCCGGACGGTTTCGCCGTCCACCGCCCCAAGTTCGTCACGGTCGAAGGCTACGAGGACCCTCCCTTCGACGCGATCGCCGAGGCCTTCTTCCGAGGGGTCGACTTGCACGAGAAGGGCGCAGCCGTCTGGAACTCGCACCTGGACGAGAGCCGCTGAGCGAGACGGGCCTGACCGATCGGGCGCACCGCGGTCACTCCGTCTTCAGCTCCCACGCCCATGACGTGCGCGGGGCGAAGGTCAGCTCCCGCTGGAAGACAGGCGGGCTGCTGAACGACTCCTCGCTCCCTTCGGCCGCGAGCTTGGCGACACGGAGCTTCTCGGCCTCCAGCCCGTAGGCTTGGGCATCGAAATCGAGCCGGGCAGTAACCGCGGCGTCGCCGACGTTGGCGAACAAAAGCACCAGCCGCTTCTCCTTCGGTAGTGCCCAGGCCCCGCTCATCACCGCGTCGGTCGTGACCGGCCACTCACCGCTCCACTGCCAGTCGGCCGTCACCTTGGGAATCTCGCCCACCAGCTTGGGCGGCCGGGCCATCTCACCCGCGTGGAAGTAGCGGCGCAACCGATGCCGCAAACGCACCACCTGGCGGAGGAACTCCGCGTTTTCCTTTTCGTTCACCACGCCGGGGTCGATCCAGCCGATCTGCTCGCCGTAGACGAGCTGCTGGCCGGCCTTCATCCTCAGGGCGAGATCCTTGGTCGGCCCGCCGCGATACGCCCGACCGAACATCTGGATCGCCCCGCCGTAGACGGCCGGAAACGCCGGCACCTGGCCGTCGTACTGCCAGTGCCAGGTGAGGTAGCCGTCGAACACGTGGGCGTAAGCTTCGGCGTTGCACTCGGTGGTCAGCATGCGGTCCTCGGGCATGGCCTGGTGGATACGCTCCATCAGGTCCCAGTAGGACTCGGTCCACCAGTGACCGCCGCCGAGCGGATGGCCGTGCGACTTGTCGAAGCAGAGCCGCGGCTGCGCCGCCGCCACCTGGTCGATGTAGACGCCCTTCACGCCGCACTCGTTGAAAAGCCGCAGCACGATCTCGCGGACCTTGCCCTGCCACACGTCGGTCGCCGGGCACATGGCGGCCAGCTTGACGCGGCTCCCGTCCGACTCCTTGCTCCCGTACATCTCGGTGTGGGGCTCGCCGTCTTCGTCCTTCGTGGCCGCGGGCCGGGCGACGCTCGTAAACTGGAAGTCGTCCATGCCTTGGTCGCGTGTGTCCCAGAGCCGGCCGTTGATGTACGGCATCACGTAGACGTTCGACGCCTGCAAGTCGCGCACGGCGTCGGCAAAGCCTTCCTTGGTCGGGAAGTAGTGCGGATAGTCGTTGTCGAACGGAATCTGGTGCCAGTTGTACCAGTGGAACCCGACCGGCACGCCCATGGATTTCTGGAACTCCTTGACCGCCCCGACGCAATCCCCGGGCGCCCCGCCCCCGAGCGCCCAGCACGAGAGCTCCCGCATCCACGGCGGCGTATCTTCGCGCCCTTCCGCGGTCAGCTTGGGATGCCACTTGGCTTCCTTTCGCACGAAGTCGCGATAGGTCACCGCCGCGTCGAACCAGTCGCCGCGCAAGAGCTGCAAGACGGCCTGGCCGCTCAGCTCGAAGTCGTTGCCGGCGACCCCCATGTCCGGAGCGGGGTGATCGAACGAGAGCACCACGGCCTGCTCCGACGGCCGGCTCTCGACGCGGATCTCCTTCGCGCTCGCCAGCGGGTCGTGCATGGCGACGTACAGCCCGGCGGTCGCGTCCTCCTGGTAGGCGGCGAGCATCTGCATGCTCGTCCATCCGCTGGGATACCTGCCGGAGAAGCGGAAGCCCCGCTGCCAGAGGCCCTGTTGCACTTCGCCCGCACCGCGAGGGAAGAAGACGCGACCCTGCGGGCCCAGGTCGGCCACCGCGACCTGGGGGAACACTATCCGCCACACGCTCCAACGGTCGCTCGGGTTTTCCACCGTCAAGGAGCAACGGAGCGCGTCGCGATCGTCGTCCGGCGTGAGCTTGACCAGGACGCTCAGATCGCCCAGGCGTTCGTCCTTGGGCCGTTGCCAGCGGAGCCAAAGCCCCCTCGGGCGCGGCATGATCAGTTCGACCTCACCCCATCCCTCATCGGCGTTGAGGGGAACCTCCTCCTTGGATTCGGCGTCCCGCATCGTCAACGTGAACAACGGGAGCGACCGCGGCGCGAGCAGCTTCCGGCCGCTCGCCAAGTCGAACAGGTTGAGCAGTCGGATGCCCTCCTCGGCCCCTTCGAGAATCACCCCCAACTTGCCGGCGGCCAGCGCGCGCCAATTCGGCGGCAGCTCTCCGGTGGCTGCCCGGGCGGCCTCCTCCAGGCGTCCCGCGGCTTCCAGCGCTTCCGCAACGGCAACGCACCGCCAGTCCGGTCGCCCGCGTGCCGCTTCGATCCGGGCTCGGACCTGGTCCGTGGTGACGGCGACGCGTGGGCTCTTCGCCCGCTGGCTCGCCGCGGCGCGGATCGCCGGAACCGGATCGTCGCCGCTCCCCATCCACAGCCACGCGGAGTATTGCGGCTCCCGGTCGCGCCAGCCCGACCAGGCGGCGCTTCCGTGGGCGTGGAGATAGGTGCCGCCTCCGGCGTCGTAGAACAGCGCCTGGCCGCAATCGAACATGGCGATGGCGTTCTTTCCGTCGACCACGGCACCCCACTGGGGAAACCCGAAGGTCTTATTCGTCACCGCAAACTCGCCCTCTTTGAGCGGCTCGCCGCCGGCCCAGCGGGGAAAGGCCTCCTGGGCATAGTTCAGCTCCAGGAAATGATGCTCGGGCCAGGCGAACGCCTCTTGCTGGCTCATCGCCGCCCGGACGTGCACCAACGGGCGGTCGGAGAAGTAGTACCAGTCGTAGACCGCCTGGGGCTTGGAGGCCGGCGCTTCGTCGGGCGACTTCATGTAGCGAGCCCGAACGCGGACCACCGTCGCCAGCGGTCCCTTCGAAATCCGCTCCAGTTTCGGCTCGGGATCATTGCACAGGCCGAACCATCCCTGCTCCCGGTCGTACACGCGGTCGTTCCAGCGGAAGCCGTCGAACACCTTGCCCGTCGCCGGAAACGTAACGCTCGACGGCAGCCCGCCCAGCTTCTTGGGGTCATGTTTCACGACGAACGCCGGGGTGGTCACCGTCCCGTCCCAGGCTTCCGGCCCCTTCGGCTCGGCGGATGCGAATGCCAGACGCAAGCGGCCGTCGCTCCCCTCGGGCAATCGCAGGACCACGGTTCCGGCGACTCGCTCCTGCGGGTCGTAGTCGACGTCGGGCACGAACTGAAACGGGATCGGCTGCTCGCCATTCACGGCGAAAGCACGAATCCCTTCCGGGGCGACGGCGCCGAGCTTGCCCCAGCGGACCGCCCCGGTCAGGTCCACCCGGGCCACGACCAGCCCGTCGGCCGGCGCCTCCTCGACCAGAAGCAGCACGTCATCCGCCCGGGCGAAGCCGAGTGCGGCGAGAAGCAGCAGCAGGAATCCAAGCGTCGAAATGGCATGTCGCATGGGAGTTGGTCCTCCTCGGGGAAGTTGGGAAGTCAATCAAGGGCTCTCGCAAAGCCGCAAAGACGCGAAGGAAAGGAAGCGAGTCTGTCACGAGCGGCGCCCAAGTGCGCGCTCTTCTCTCCTTCTCTCCTTCTCTCCTTCTCTCCTTCTCTCCTTCTCTCCTTCTCTCCTTCTCTTCTTCTCTTCTTCTCTTCTTCTCTTCTTCTCTTCTTCTCTCCTTCTTTCCTTCTTTCCTTTGCGTCTTTGCGCCTTTGCGAGAGTCCTTCCCACCCGCCTCGCTCTCCGCGTTTCGCGCCTTGGCGAGAGTCATTATCACTTCCGCCCGATCCGCGTAAACCGCTCGGTCTGCTCTCGGATCGCCCGCTCGGTGGGCAGGCGCTCCATGGAGCTTGCCCCGTAGAATCCGTCGACGGCCGGGCAGCGCTGGAGGATGAACTGGGCATCGTCCGGCTCGGCGATCGGGCCGCCGTGGCAGAGGATGATCACGTCGTCGCGCACGGCCTTGGCCGCCGCCGCGATGTCGTCGATCAAGGGCACACACCCGGCGAGCGTCATGGCCGTCTTCGCCCCGATCGCGCCCTTGGTCGTGAGGCCCATGTGGGCGACGATGACGTCGGCCCCCGCCTCGGCCATGCGCCGGGCTTCGTCCGCGTTGAACACGTAGGGGGTGGTCAAGAGATCCATCCGGTGGGCCAGGTGGATCATGTCGACCTCCCGCCCGTAGCCCATGTTCGTCTCCTCCAGGTTGGACCGGAACGAGCCGTCGAACAAGCCGACCGTGGGAAAATTCTGCACGCCGGCAAACCCCGTCTGTTGCACCTGGACCAGGAAGCGGTCCATCAGCCGCATCGGATCGGTGCCGCAGACGCCGGCCAGCACGGGCGTCTTCTTCACCACGGGCAGCACCTCGGCGGCCATCTCGATCACGATCGCGTTGGCGTCGCCGTAGGGCAGAAGCCCGGCCAGCGAGCCGTGCCCGGCCATGCGGAAGCGGCCCGAGTTGTAGATCACGATCAGGTCGACGCCGCCGGCCTCCTCGAACTTGGCGCTGATGCCCGTCCCCGCCCCGCCGCCGATGATCGGCTTGCCCTGGGCGATCTTGTCGCGGAATCGTTTGAGGATCTCCGTTCGTGATTGGGTCATGGGGATCTCCGTCTGGAAACGTTGTCTGGTTAGGTTGGCGAAAGACTCTCGCAAAGCCGCGAACTCGTGAAGAGAGTGGAGCAATCGGGGCAGGAAGGACTCTCGCAAAGACGCAAAGACGCAAAGAGAGAAGAGGAGGAAGAAGAACCTGGACGATGGCGTCGGTGCCGATCACTTGACTTCATTTCCCATCCTTTGCGTCTTCGCGTCTTTGCGAGAGTCCTTCTCTCCCGATCCTCCTCCGCGTCTTCGCGTCTCGGCGAGAGTCATTCCTCCGCTATTCTTCGAGCCTGTTGACGACGCGCGTGATTCCGTCGCGGATGAGTGCTTCGGCGAAGTTGATCAAGAGGCCCAGACGCATGTCCGTCAAGCGCAGGTAGGTCAGCAACTGCTTCTTGTGAGCGGGGTGGAGCTTTTCCACGGTCTTCACCTCCACGATCAGCTTCTCCTCGACGATCAGGTCGGCCCGAAACCCTTCCTCGAACGTGATCCCGTCGTACTCGATCCGAACCGGCACTTCCCTTGCCACTTGCAGTCCGCGCTTCTTCAGCTCATGGGCAAGAACCACCCTGTAAACCGTCTCCAGCAGCCCCGGCCCAAGCCGCGTGTGGATCTGAAACGCCGCGTCGACGACCTCTTTGGCGATCTCGTTTTCGGTTGGCATGCCGGAATGCCCCTCGCAGCGGGATTGGGCAAATCAAGTCAATGAAGCCCCTCGCAAAGACGCGAAGACGCAAAGGAAAGAGATAGACAAGACCACGGACTCTGGCGCCGGTCCCGGTGAATGCACTTCATTCCCTTTGCCGCTTCGCGAGACGCCCTCCTTGCTCCCTGCATTGTCACCCTCGGTTGGCGAACTGGTCAACGAGACTGTGTCTCCTTCTCTCTCTTCTTCCTTCCTTTGCGTCTTCGCGTCTTTGCGAGAGCCCTTCCTCCCCATGGATCTGCCACTCAGTCCGACCTCATGCTTTCCAGCAGGACCTCCGCACACCGCCGGGCGAACTCGGGATCGTTGACGTTACACTCCATCTCGATCACCGGGATCTCCGGCCGCAGCTTGCCCTTGAGCGCATCGAACAGCGCCCGGTTCGCCTCCGGCCACCAGAACGGCCCTTCGGGAGCGTCGATCATGCTCACCCCGCCGAGCGGGATCAGCACCGTCACCGGGCCCGTGCTCAGGTTCAGCTTCTCGGCGAGGATCTCGCCCAGCTTGCGGCACTCGTCGGGCGTGGTTCGCATCAGGGTGATGTTCGGGTTGTGCCGGTAGAACTTGCGGCCCTCGAACTCGCGGGGCACGGTCTGGGGCGCCCAGAAGTTGACCATGTCCAGACACGCCGGGGTGACGATCGCCGGCACGCCGCGTCGGGCGGCCGCTTCCAGGCGCTTGGGCCCCGCGGCCAGCACACCGCCGATCAGCTCGTCGGCCCATTCCGTCGTCGTGATGTCCAATACGCCCGCGATCAGCCCCGCCTCGATCAGGCTCTCCATGGTCCGCCCGCCCGTGCCGGTGGCGTGGAACACGAGCACCTCGTACCCGGCCTCCTCGACGATCGCCTTGGCGGCTTCGACGCAGGGGGTCGTATTGCCGAACATCGACGCGGCCACCAGCGGCCTATCCTCGCCCGGCGGCACGTCGGTCTCGAGCATCCCGCAGATCGCACCGGCGGCTCTGGCGAAGACCTCGCGGCTGATGCGGTTCACGCCGGCCACGTCGACGATGCTGGGCACCATGATGATGTCCTTCACGCCCACGTAGCCCGATACGTCGGTGCCGGCCACCGTGGAGACCATCACCTTGGGCACGCCCAGCGGCAGCGTCCGCATCGCCCCGCAGGCGACCGACGTCCCGCCGCCCCCGCCCAGGGCCATGATCCCGTCGAACCGGCCCTCGGCAAAAAGCTTCGGCACAAGCGACTCCGCGCCCCGGGCCATCGCCGCCACGGCCTCGCCGCGGTCCTTCTTCCGGACCAGCTCGTCCAGGTCCACCCCCGCCGCCTCGGCCACCTCCCGCCGCGTCACGTCCGGCTCCACCCCCGGCGCCCCCAGCACGCCCACGTCGATCAAGAGCGTCTTATGCCCCCGCGCCTCGATGCACGCCTTCACGAACCCGTACTCGGCGCCCTTCGTATCCAAGGCCCCCAGCAAGGCAACCGTCTTGGCCATGGCCCGTCCCCCTCGCGTCCCATTCCGAGATCCGCCCACGCCGCGAGCGCAATTCGCGCTACGACCCCCAAGTTATACACGACGAGAGCGACGCAATGCCAGCCGCGGCGTGCGATCAGGCGGATCTTTCGGGAACTCTCGCAAAGGCGCGAAGCAGCATGGGAACGGTCGGGGGGAAGCGCTCTCGCAAAGGCGCCAAGGCGCAAAGGAGAGCTAATTGAGTCCTGGATTGAGCATGGAACGCGCTCGAAGCCCAGGGGTTGCAACCCCTGGGTTTGGGACCTGGAGTGACGGGCGATTGACTGTGCGGGACTCAATAAACGCCGCTCGTGACAAACCCACTTCCTTTTCTTTGCGTCTTTGCGCCTTGGCGAGAGCCCTTCCCAACCCCCTCGTTCCGCGCCCTCGCCCGGCGGTCAGCGAAGCATCACCAGGCGGTAGCGGCGCAGGCCGCCGTCGGGGTCGGGGAAGCGGTAGTCGACGAGGGGCAGGAGCGCGTCGCCCGCGGGGGTGGACCATTGGGCTTCGGCGAGCCGGGCAAGCGTGGGGTCGTATTGGGCACCGCGGTCGGTGAGGTTTTCGGCCAGAAGAAGGTGGGTGAAACCGGCGCGGCGCAGCGTGCGGCTGAGGTCGGCCGGGTCGGCGATCGTGCGGTCGTACCCGGTGCGGCGGCGATAGACGTTCTCCCGCGTCACCCGGCACTCGAAGTCGAACGCCCGATAGTCCTGGCTGAGCAGATGGGCGTTGGGGCCGAACCACTGGTTCATCACCTCGGCCGCCTGCCAGGTGGGCTCGTGCCGCAAGAGGTATTCGTCCCGGCTTTCCAATCCCAACGCCACGGGCAATTGCCCCCGAGCCCGGGCCAGCGGAATGAGGGCATACGCGCCGAGGGCCGCGGCGAACGTCGCGCCGGCGAGCCATCGGGGGAGCGCGGGGAAGCGACGCATCTCGATCCACACCCACACGGCCACCACGGCCGCGAGCGGCACCGCCGGCAGCAGGAACCGCACGTTCTGCCGCAGCAGGTACCAGAGCACGCAGTAGGCCAGGCCCACGCCCGCGAGCACGCCCAGGCCGCGGAGCCGCCGGGTGAAGAGCACGCCCGGCACGGCCGCCAACCAGATCACGCCGAGCTGATGCCCGCGCCCGCCGAACCGCTCGGGCTGCATGGTCACGTGCCACGGGGCCGAAAGGGCCCCCGCGAGACTTCGGCCCAACGGGGATTTGCTCTCCGGCAGCGTCTCGTGCTCTTCGGTTGTGCCGGGGTCGCTCCCAAAAACCTCGCTCAGGAACGGATAGACCGGATTTCCGCGATGCCAGGCGGCCCGGACGTACCACGGCCCGGCGACGCTGGCCGCCACCACGGCGACGATCGCGACACCTTCGAGCAGGACTCTGCGCCGGTGCGCGTGGCGGCAGAAGGCCCACGCGGAGGGAATCGCCAGGGCGGCGAGGAACAACATGGCCAGGTACTTCGTGCCCAGGGCCCCGCCGGCGGCCAGCCCCGCGAGGACGAACCAGCGGCGACTCTCGCCCGCGACGACGACGCGCCACCAGGCGGCCACGGCGGCCGTGGTGAGCAGGGCCAGGGCGACGTCGTTCAGCGGGGCGGTCATCTGGTTGTTCACCCCAGGGACCAACACGACCAGCGCCCCGGCGATCCACGCCCAGGGGCGCCCGACCACCGGCGTGGCCAGCACGACGGTCGCCAGCCCCAGCAGCACGCCCAGGCCCCAGTGCACCAACTGGGCGGCCACGCCCCCATCGATCGCAAGCCCCCAGAGGTACCACATCTCGGTCAGAAGCGGATACGTCGAATTTTCGCTGTAGGGCAGATACCGGATGGCGTGATCGGCCAGGAACGTCTTGGGCAGCTCGAGGTGATAGCAGAGCGCATCGCCGGCCGTGGGCGGGGCCATCGCCGACACGAGCGAGCCCAGACACGCCAGGCCGGCCAGCAACAAGACGCCGCGGCGGAGCCACCTCGGCGGAGAGGCCCAAGGCGTCCGGGCGAATTCATCGGACGGGTCGGACGGACGTGGCCGAGGGCGCCCCGAGCCTCCCTCGACCAATGCTTCGGCAGAGGCGGTGGGCTTGCCCGCCTCGGAGAGGATCTGCCCGATGGCCCAGAAGCTTGCGGTCAGCGAGAAGACCCCGATCAAGGGCGCGTAGAGGAGCCCTGCCAGACCCAGCGCGGCCAGGGCCGTCCCGGCCACGATCAGCCCCGTGGCGAGGCTCCAAACGGCCGTCGAGAGCCTGTCCTCCTGTCCCACGCCCAGCGCGCGGACGATCGGCCGCCCCAGCCCGTACGAGGCGAGTGCGATAGTGGCTAGCGACAAAAAGGAGAAGAGTTGGGCGAGCATGGGGGATGAGGGTTGAGAGTTGAGAGTTGAGGGCTGATTGTTCGGAGTTGGGGGTTGGGGGTTCGATTGCTGCGTTGCTTGTTGGAGGTTACTGAAGCAGGCCGAGCATTGTGGCGAAGTAGACCCCGGTGACGATCACCACCCAGGCCGCGAAG
>Ga0307379_10009662_pt1 | contig 12860 bp, 9 predicted proteins | sample UN2MG_FD_202237 | JGI IMG/M metagenome (GOLD analysis project Ga0307379, IMG submission 202237) | Soil microbial communities from Risofladan, Vaasa, Finland - UN-2 | ecosystem: Environmental > Terrestrial > Soil > Coastal area > Acid sulfate soil | place: Finland: Risofladan, Vaasa | collected... | reverse complement strand
CTTCTCAACGAAGCCAAAAGTCACCTCAAGGAAATTGAAGAGGTGGAACAAGGTAAGAAAGAAGAGCAACATGCAGCCGATTTGCAACCATTTAAAGACAATTTGGTAAAATTGGAAGCCTTAGTTAAGAAGGTAGCCGATGCCTTCGATGTCAAAATCCAGGCGATTAAAGACCAGAAGACAGTCGCACAAGACGAGGCTCGCAAGCAAGTCACCGAATATCTCAACGAATACAACGGAAAACGAAAAGAACTTGGGCTGTCTGAAGTCTCCGTTTCTACCCGCAAACGCTCTGAGGAACCTCAGCACCGCTATGACATTGTTTGGCCTAAAGATCCAACAGATTGTAGTTTGGTTCAAATTACAGTCGACGACCACCCCCCAAGCACCCCAATTGACTTGACAGCGGGCGTTACCGTTGAACCTATTCGTAGCCTGTTCGAATCTCTAGGAATTCGAGATGAGAGCGGCGGTCGAAGTAGAGGCCTGGTCAATAAGGTCAAAAAAGCCCTGTCCGATCGCGTGGCTAAAACGCAGAAAAACGACGCTGCGAAACCGGAGTTGACTCCTGAATCGGCAGAATCAGCTTAAGAACTGAACCAGCTTCCCGAGAAGCTGTGTCAACTATGTGCCCTTCAAGACTTACTATCTTGGGGGGCACATTATTTTAATCCCCATAAACTCTTGTTAATTATATTTCAATTACTATAATATATTAATTGAGAAATAGTAAAGACCTTCTATATTGAAGGTGACACTCGATCACTATCGAGTTGTCAAAAATACATTTGAAAAGGAGTCGCAAGCATGAAAGCTACATTTGAAGTTACCGTTAGGGGAGTAGTAGGAGAACATGCCTCTCCAGCATCGCTGCAAGCAGCAATTGAAGAAGCACTGTCAAGTAATAATCCCAGTGACATACCTTTCAAAGTCCTATCTGCACAAGTAACAGATGAAGAAGAGAAAATCGGAAATGTTGGAATAGAAGTTGAAGTCCCCCAAGTTGCACTTGAACACAAATTTAACGACGATGCTGAAGACGAAATGAACGCTCACGGTTTTGGCAAAGTGTTTGATGCTTTTATGGAACAGGCGCTTAATATTTTTCCAGATGCAAGTTTTGTTATTGAAGATATCGCCACTGATTCTGACGACGAATAAGCTGCCTGAACAACAGAAAATTAGGGACAGACAACTGTATATATGTCGGTTGTCTGTCCCTATTCCCAATACTTGCTGATAGACTGAAATGCTGAATCATAGAATGGTCTAAGGAGAATCTCATGGAAAATAATTCCGTTAGAGTTAATATGGCTCAACTACAAAAGATTGGAACAAGACCCATTGAAAACAAGAAACAATTACTCCATGCTATTCAAGATCATAATGCACTTGACATCTATTCAAAACAAATTGGCAAACATACAGATGCTCTCAAAGTTAGAATAAAAGCTGCTATACGAAAATTTGGTCTTCCAAAAGGACAACTTAGAGAATTTGATGGTCCTAACGGAGGCATTACAAATATCGTTCAAGAAAATATGGAATTTCTTGCAGGAGGTGTTAAAGATATATTAGGAAACTCTGTTTGGGAAATTACAACAAGACGGGTTGTTGTTCACACAGCGCTTATTAAAACATGCCTCAAAACACTTCAACTTAGTGATGAAGATCGTGCTAAACTTGTTATTGATCTTAAACCAACACACAAGCTCCTTCCATCATACAGTCCTGAACGCAGAAATTGGGAATCCAGACCAGAAATTCCATATGTACGTGGTGCAGATGTTGGCTATATTGCCATCTCTCCAGAAGTATTAACACAGATCAATGTACAAACAGCATTGTCTGCTGCCATAGAAACAGAAAAAGGATTAAATCATGATAATGTGGACCTCTGAAGATAAATCTCTTGTTGTTCCTGTAACAGATATGGGAACCTATGGACTACACATCTTTCTACACGGAGTATTTAATACAAAACCATCAATTGATTATCCTGAACTTATGGGTGCAGATTGGCTTTATACAAACTCAGATTTTAAAAGATGTATTTTTATAAAGAAACTTCTAACAATACTTATTTCTACAATAGAAAAATCTCCAAATATCAGAAATAAAACATTGTTTCTTAATCCAAAAAGATTAATTCTTCAAGTCCACGAAGTAGAAATTGCTAGTTTGGATAACCTCCAAAAAGAACGAATTAAACTTCCTTGTCGTCCTTCACATATTAGATTTCAAATTAAACCTTATATCAAAAGACTTTCTGAAATGCATTCGTTTATAATAAGTTGTATTGATAAAAAATCTGGCTTCGAAATTAACAGTGACAACGCAATAGATAAGGAGCTTTCATTAACAACATGAAAATACCTTCATTCGCTGAACTAATAGGAAATAATAGTCAGCGAAAACTGATACAAGAGACTGTTGTTGTCTCACAATATGAAGGCAAAAAACTCCCAAACATACTTGCAATCGGAAACTCTGGTTGTGGAAAAACAACACTTGCAAAAGCAACAGCGAAGTTGATGAAAACAGAATATTATGAATTTTATGCAAGAAATATAGATAAAAAAATAGACGAATTCGTTGCCGAAGTTCAACTATTAGAAGATATTACCATATTTATATTTATAGATGAGATCCATCGGTTGTCTACTGGTGGGCAAGAGGCATTATTTCCTATATTGGACTCAAATAAAATATCAATATTTGGAGCAACAACCGATACAGGAAAGCTTGTTAGGCCATTCCAAAACCGCTTTAAACTCATAATTCATATAGAGCCATACACATATGCACAGTCATGTCAAATTACAGAGCGTTTTGCAGCACGACACAAAATGATAGTAACAACAGAAGCAAAAGGAATAATAGCAAACAGAGGACGCGGGGTTCCAAGAACCATTGAATCTTACGTTGAAGGATGCTATCAAAAAACTCAATTCAGAATGATTGCTGGGAATAACACATCAAAGAAATTAATAGTTTCAAAGGAAATAGCACTAGAGTTCTTCAATGAGCTTCAAATAGATAAGAAAGGACTAACAAAACAGGAAAGATTAATACTAAGAACCTTATATACCTCTGGCGTTCAAAGTATTACAACTTTGTGTTCCATTTGTCAAATTGACCAAGATCAATTCTCAGAATTCTATGAACCATTTATGATGCAACTCGGTTTCATGGAAAAAACTCCACGAGGACGCGGAATAACCACACAAGGTAAATTACACCTAATCAACTCAGAAGAAGTATAACCCCCCACTAAAGAGGCAAAAGACATGATGTCTGAAGAGACAAGACTTGTTGAACTCATGCAAAATGGCGATAAAGAAGCTAGAGAAAAACTATTTTTCAATAACAGATGGCTTGTCAAAACAATAGCAAACAAATTTGCCAAAAAAACAGTAGACATAGATCAAGAAGAGCTAGAATCAGCAGGTGATATAGCTTTATTAGAAACATTAGATAACTTCGATTTAAAATTTAAAACAAGAATATCAACATATGCTTATGCAAGAATATTTAATGCAATATGGTCAACAGTCATTTCATATAGATGTGGAGTAACTATACCAAATTACTTATATAAAAGAGTTTGTGTTCATGTTAAAGCACCAAAAGTCACTGATGCCAATTTTGCTAAACAAAACAGACTATCACTAGACGAACTCGAAGGATTGATTTCGGTAACAAGAATTGGCATACCAACATTCTCAAACCTTTGTAATAGTCTCGGAACTGGCAACGATTATCAAAGTACAGAAAACCTCAGCGCTGAAGATTTTCTACTAAAAGATACTAAGGACGAGATTACCCCTTCTAATGGAGATGTGTGGGAAGTTCCGTTTCATGTCCGAATGGAACTTGGCAAAATAGGCGAAAAACTTGATAAATATACAACACAAGTCCTTACAAAACGACAACATAGGGTATTGTCACTAACGGTAATACCTTTCTTAAAAGGTGAACAATATCTCAACATTGTTGAAACAGCAAAATTTCTCAAACACAAGACTCAAGCTATTAATCAAATCATTGGCTATATGAGAATGAGATTACGAAAAAGCCAACAAGGTAGAGAATCCCTTCTAATAATAGAAGAAACGATAAAGTTTCTGAAACAGAAAAGGAGTTATGGTAATGATACAGCTGGTGCATAGAATCCCCGTCGCATATCAGAATTCGAAAAAGAAAGTGCTTAGTCTTAGTTCGCTTTTACTCATGACAGCAGATATGCCAAATCAGCCAAGTACATTTAAATACAAAGTTGTTCCTAACCTTAAGTATAAAAAACCTTGGCAAACAATTACTGACCACAAGTGTATAGTTCTTGAAGCTGGATCTGGTGTTTTAGAAATAACTGGACTCTCAAGCAAAAATCCTAAAAGAAAAATATGGCTACCACAAGGATGTAGCATAACAATTCCTTATCAATATTATCAAAATAATAATATATCTCTACTTGGTAGTTCTAATTCGACAGAATGTCCATTAACTGTATGGGAAGCATTCAAAATAGCATGTATAAGAGAAAGCATAGATCGAGGAAAACTTAGTTGGAGATTTACTCAAACAAACATTAAAAATCCTCATGATTTTAATGCCCTATTATTAGAAAAATCTGGAATATTGTTTGAGGATCTATACGACCCAAGTAATCCAATTATGGTTCAAAGTCAGCTTGAAGCATTTGTAAATAACAGAATTGCTTCTAGTAGAAAGTATTCATCTCCAGAAAGAGAACGAGCATATCAAACGTTCTTTAAAGCACTATGGAAACTTCTCTACAATGAGAATGCAGTTGGACTAAAAACTGACATGGCAAAGAAAATACTTACTGCTTGTAATCATCTTGATATAGGCGCTACTTATCAAGAAACTCAACAAATGCTTAAAAAAGAGTTTGGCTCCGCAGGAGAAGGCCCAGTTATGACTATTGCTCAACTCTTATTAGGAAACCAAGTAACCATAAAAGACCCAAAAGGATTACTTGAATTTATTCCTATGTTTGCTAATCTTGGTCCTCCTGCTGCTATATCCAAAAACCCTACTAAAGAAAAACTAGATAAAAAGAAAGAAGAGCCTAAAAACCTCACTCTTTCTAATTTATTTTATTCACGTTTATTTTATTCACGTACTCACCCAGAAAATTGTGCATCTTTAAAAGAAAAAGAAATTAAAAAATTACCACCACTGCAATCTAATATGATTGACAAAGAAATAGCAATCAATATAATAGGTATGCAAGCTGATGCTCTTAAAGAAGAGATTGATGAATCTATAAGAAAACTAAAAGAAGATATTGACAGAAAAACTCTAGCAGCACAAGGTGCTATTAGGAGCATGAAAACATGAAGATTGTTATGTTGGATGCTTGGTGTTATATATCTGATACTAACTTTGTCCCAACTATTATTCAAAGTTCACTCCAGTATGAATGGAGAAATGATGAAGGGGCAGTTATGATGAAGTCCCTTTATATCAAAGAAGAACAAAAATTCCCTGCTGGTGTCTGGTCTGGAGTTCAGCGAGGTCTTAAAAAACAAAATATAGCATATGATTTCGAAGATCAAACTCTATATCCAACAGGGAATAAAGAACTTGAAAATTCAATCCATCTAAGAGATTATCAATTAGATGGATTAGCTTCGTTTATGCAAGGTAAAAACGATCATAAGGTGAGCTTCCGCGGTATAGAAAGCATTTCAACGGGCGGTGGAAAATGCTGTAATGAAAATACTATCATTTTTACAGAAGATGGAATGTTGCCAATAAAATATTTCGACCAAACTAATTTAGAAGAACAACAAAGTTGTGCAACAGGAGTATTTGTTAGAACAGATGAACCTATGCTGGATGAAGACCTGGCTACAAGAATCTATAAAGATGGTGTTTCTGAATCAATTAGTGTGGTCACATCAGCTGGTTACGAGATTATTGGCACTCCGGCACATAAGATTAAAGTATTATCACCGGCTTGTAAGTTAGTCTGGAAAAGATTGGACGAAATATCAGAAACTGATATTGTTCCAATTTTTAGAAATATAGACTGCTTTGGTAAAAATGAAATACTTAGAGAAGATGATGCATATTGGCTTGGATTACTTTATGGAGATGGGACTCTTTGTAGAACAGAATATCTTCATTTATGTTCCCAAGATGAACATATTCTAGACTTTGCACGAAAATATCTAGATTCTAGAGCTGTCGACTTTAGAGAAAACAAAGATGAACGAACCAAAAATACAATCCATATTTGTACTGGTCCAATCTACAGAAGACGATTATTTTCAGAACTTGGAATAGAATATCAAAGAGCAGAAACAAAAACATGGCCAGAAATTATTCTTAAATCTCCAAAAAATGTAGTAGCAGCATTTATCAGAGGCCTCTACGAAACTGATGGTTGGATAGATGTTAAACCTTCTATTTGTATTGGGTTGTCAAATGAAAGATTTATAAAGGATCTACAAACAATTTTATTAAACTTTGGCATAATATCACACAAAAGGTCAAAAAACACAACTCACTTAGACTCACATATTTTAACAATTTATGGTAAAAATATCAACAAATTTCTTAATGAAATCGGACTTGATCCAGATGGACCAAAATCTGAAAAGATAGAATCTCTATTATTTAATAGAGAGGGCTTGTCTCATAATACAAACACGGACTTAATATATAATTCACAACAAATATTTACAAGAATTTTCAGTAAAATCAACAAAGATACTTCGCATTACAGAAAAATGGGAATAAAATATTATACTTTTGCAACATATAAAACTACAACTAACAACAAAAGAAATCCCTCCATAGACGCAGCATTTAAAATATTTAATTACGCAAAAAATGAATTCGATTGTATAGATGCAGAAGAATTGTATCTTGTAAGTGGGGCATTCTATTTTGATACGATTAAAAACATAGATAAAATTCAAAGCAATAACTATGATTTTGTTATTCCTGAAAGAAAAACATTTATTGGAAATGGCTTTATAAATCACAATACCGTGCTGGCAGCCAAAATAATAGCACAAATAAATTTGCCTACTATTTTCTTTGTTCACACAAAAGACCTTTTACTTCAAACTCGACGTGTCCTAACTGATATTTTCGGACATGAATATGTTGGAGTTGCTGGAGGTGGACTTGATGAATACAAGAGCAAGGAAGGAGAACCAAAGCAAATAATCGTAGCAATGATTCAAGCTTTTTGGTATCATGGGAAAAAATCAGGCTTTGAATTAAAACCTGATTATAAAAAACTTCTAGACAAAACAAAATTGATGATCTGCGATGAGTGTTTTGTAGAAGGAACTCAAATTCTTGATAATAATGGAATTCCTATTAAAATAGAAAAAATAGAGAACTATGATGATATTATTGGTGGAACAGTAACAAACAAATTCAGCAGAACTGCAATAGATACATTCACAATCACACACCAGATCAATAATCTCGAAACAACTGATACTCACCCACACCTTGCAATTACAATGAATGAACTTAGTGTGGTAAAAGAAATAAAAGCAAAAGATTTACAAATTGGTAATTTGTTGCTTGTTCCAACTTCAATTAAACATTCTCCCAACCTTTATGATATTCTTACATATAATCAACTAAGATTCATATCAACAATTATGTGTGATGGTCACATTCTCAAAGATTCAAACATGATAAGAGTATCTGTATCTAAAGACTCAGATTTCTTTGCTAAAGTATTTGATGATATGGAAAACGACTTTCCTCGAAATCTCAAGATAACTCATACTAAAAATACAAGGGGAGATCATGTTACTGCAATTGCAAGCAAAGAACTAAAAGAATATTTTACAAATACTCTCAATGTTCCAAGTGGGAAGAAAAGCGATATTATAACAATTCCAAACACAGTTTGGAATAATACACTAGAAGATCTCAAGGGATTCATAGATGGAGCATTTTCTTGTGAAGGAGATATTGTTGGAAACAGGATAACATTATCCACAACTTCAATAAATTTCGCAACTGATATTCAATTACTCTTATTAAAATACGGAATACTATCAACAATAAGAACCAAACTAAGAAAAAACCCAAATCATAAAACATGTTATTTTGTATCAGTAACTGGAGAAAATATTGAAAAATTTGCAGAAACATTTACTTTATCTTTACAAAGAAAACAAAACTCTATAAATAATCTTTTAAAAAGACAAACCAAAATGGGTTGTTCTCGTTTTAAAACTATAAAATATCAAAATGAAGAATATTATCTAAGCAAAATCAAAAGTATCACAAAAAATACAAATGTCAATAAAACAGTATACGACTTTACTACAAAATCGCATACCTTTATAGCAAATAATACTCTCACTCATAATTGCCATCATTCAAGCTCAGATTCATGGTTTTGGATTGCTCAAGCATGTCCTGCGCCCTACAGGCTCGGTTTGACCGCGACTCCATGGCGCAGTGATGGAAGAGATTTGTTGTTAAACGCCGCAACTGGACCCGTAGGTCATAAAGTCAGTTCAGCTGGTCTGGTTGAAGCTGGATGGCTGAGTAAACCAGATATCAAACTCTATTATGTAAATAGCAAACTTGATGATCGCTTCGATGATTCTACATGGCCCAATAAATATAAAGCCGCTATTGTTTTTAACGATCACCGCAATGCGCTTATAGCAACAATGGCAGCAAAGCGTATGCTTGAAAACAAATCTGTACTAATTATTATAGGTCATAAAATTCATGGAGTAATTATTATGACTTTGATAAACAGAATTATTGCAAACTGGAGAGAAAACGATAGTAATAAAGCTGAAAACTATGATCGAACTTGTCAAGCAATGATTATGAATTCAGAATTTGACATTGAATCAAGAAAAGCAGCATTAAATCTTTTTAGACAAGGCCAATTAAAATGTCTGATAGGATCACTACATCCAAATGAACCTATCTGGATCAAAGATATGGCCGCGGGTCAAATCTCTATTACTCACATTGGAGAATTTTGTGAACGTTTTGGATTTATTAAAACTGGTTTATATAAAGGGCAAAAAGCTTGTGAATACAATGATGTAGATATTTTTAACAAAGATGGATCACCAAAATTTCAAGCTCTAACTGAGAATAAAGATGGCAAAGTTTATTGGGAGAATATAACAAATGTTATCAGACATAAAAATACAAAAAGTGTTCAGGAAATTACACTTGACAATGGGATGATTACACAGGTTACAGACAATCACTCTATAATTAACGAAAAAGGAGAACCAACTGTTCCAAAAGTTGATGGAAAAGTTAAGACTTCGCATTTTGAAATAGCTGGCTATCAAAGAGAAATTGATGTTATTGATATTATAACAAAAAATTCTTCTTTAGTAATAGAAGATCTAGAATCAATAGAAGTAATTTTTTCTGGATTAGATAGAAACTTTATTTACAGACTACAAAGAGTAAGAAGCGGGACTTGGAATGAAACACATAACTATAAAACATACAAAAGACTAATGCCAGAAGGAATAGAAGAGCCAGAAGATTTAAAAGCATTTCAAGAAGAATATGACAAAAATGTCTGGTATGAAAAAAGAAAATTTAGATGTAAATTACTTAATTTCTATAATATAAAATATTTACACAAAATCCCCCATAAACTTCAAATAAGAAGAAGTAGAAGTGAATTAACCTTATCATCAAAAATTCCCATTACAGAAGAATTAATGAGAATTTTAGGTGCTTTTGCAGCAGAGGGTTGTTTATGTCATTCAACAGCCTCTCAATTTGTTGTTACGTGGTCATGTAGAAATGACAAAGAATTAGATATAAGGCCTGGGTTTAAAGAAAAATCTCAAATCAGAGAAACACTTAAAAAAGATATAGAACAAGTTTTTGGTGTCAAACCATATGAAGATAGTTTGGGACTACATTTCAGATCAAAACTTGCATATGCACTTTTTGATGGATTACAAATAGTTATAACAAAAGAAAAACGCGCACAAAAACAAGTCCCACCATTCATCTGGCAATGCAGCGAAAAAATGCAAAAAGAATTCTTGTGGGGCTATTTTCTTGGAGATGGATCTTTTGACCATAAAAACAATAGAGTAAAATTTACAAGTTGTTCATATATTCTATTGTGTGGAATAAGACAAATTCTAATAAACCTTGACTGCCGTATAGTCCATTTGAATAATAGATCTTTCTGTGAAAGACAAGTTCAACGCTCTTGGAATTTAGCAGTAGAAGATGACCCATTTGGATATTGTAAAATAAAAATAAGAAATGATGGGGGAAGATATAAAAAATCATTATTAGCTGACAATGCTCCAATTAAAGATATAAAATATCTTGAATCTGAACAACAACCGAAATATGTTTATGATATTACTGTTTATAAAACACATAGATTTTATACAGCTTCTGGAATATGCTTAAATCAAACCAGCATCTACGATGAAGGTGTAGACCTTCCTTCGGTCAATACAGTCATTATGGCAGCAGCTGGAAAATCAGAAACTAAAGTAATTCAACGACTTGGCCGTTCACTTCGTCTTGGTGACAGATGTTTATATTATACAGCTAATCATCATTGCACACTATTAACTGAAGATGAAAACAATCCTGCTACATGCGTAGAACTTCAAAAAAATCTTGAGAATCTAAATATAAAAGAAGCAGCAAAACATGCTTGGTGGACCATGAACGAGATACTTGGTAACGTCAAACATTGGGATGCTAAAGAAAAAGATATAGTGGGATCAAGACTAATTTGCGATGTAAATTCAAAAGAAGTTCTTCGTCTATGGAACGAAATTATAAAAGTAGGCGCAACAACAGATAGCGACCTTGGACATATCTGTGAAAAACTTCAAAAACGCATTAGAGAAGAATATTTAGAACTTTATAATGAGTTAATAAGTGGAGCAGTAGGACAAAAATCTATTAGATTTTTTAGATCAGCAGCAATGTTACTTGGTATATATAAAAACATCCAAATCAACTGTGAATCTAGAAAAGAAAAAATTGATGTAGAATATATCGACTTCTATGATGACTGCGAAATACATCTCGCCGAACATAGCACAGCTCGTTTGCACACATACGAATGGGAAGGCCACGATCCCAAACAAGGTAATCCAGAAGAATTTATTGATCCAAACGACCCAGAAGATCCAGTCAAAGTAACTTCTGGAAACTTTATAGATATGGATGATATGTTTAAAAGATTTCCAGACTACTTCTCAACCGATAATGAGAAAAACGGAATACCAAAAATAAGTTAAATCACAGAAAGGAAACAAAAATAATGAACCGTACAACATGGAGAAAAAAAATAGCACAAACTGCAGATGACCAAATAATTTACTGTACCCTAACAGAGGAAGAACTTGATGAAGTGTTCGATAATGGGTATGGTGGGATTGAAGGCAAGCCGTTTACTGCATGGAGCGAGAAATACGTCTACTTCCCCATTGTTTATGATGGATCAGAATGGGTAGGGAGCGCACTACGAAATCCATGCAATATAGCAACAAATCATCAAGGTGGATAATAATACCAAAAAGATCATTAAAACTACCACTACATATAATAGGAGATGAATAATGTCAGATCACCCGTTTCAAGATGATTTTCAACCACCTCCAGAACAATCTTCACCTCAGAATCAAGCACCACCACAAGATGAGCCAAAAACCTTTATCAAAAATCCTGGGATAGCTTTTTACAAACCCAAGAAAACTTTAGATCCAGCAAAACCAGGTCATGCAGCTCAAATAGATCTCTGTCTAAGAGCACCTGATCCATCGAGAAACTCCAAAGGCTTCAAATGCTGTTTTATCACCACAGCAGCACAGACAGCCAACCAGGGTGAAAAGAATGTATTTGGATGGAAAAACGACTCCATTAAACTCAAAGCAGATCTTGTTGACCTTGGAAAAATTATGTCAGTATTTGATAACTTTGTATCAATAGCTGACATATTTCATCAGGTCAGTGGTAAAGATGCTCGCAATACAGCTTTAAAAGTATACTTTGCTAAATATGCAGAAGATGATTGGACTAAAAACATAATAGCAGCAGGAAAAATGAACCCAAATGCTCTTTATCTTCGCATGAGTCAACAATTTGGTAAAAGCAACGCAACTGTTCATCTAATGGTTTTACAACCAGACGAAGCATCACAACTCAAATGCTTCGTATCATATGCAATGATGAGAATCTTTGGAGCAACTTGGTAAAATGAATGACTTACACGATATAATAAAAATTGAACGACTCCTGAGTCAGTTTATAGCTGACTCAGGAGATCTCTATATTGCTGGAGTCGAAATTGTCAAACCATCAATGCAAGTAAAAGTTCCCTCAATTGAAATCTTATCAATAAGAAATGCAATCCCTACTGAAGTCAGCCGACATGGCAGACATATATTTATTAAACTTGCCAAATCAGTAATAAATTATATTTACTTTGATATTGGTAATGAGGACAGTATAAAAATAGTAAAAAATCTTCCTATAAATAGAAAACAATTTCTCGATTTAAACATTGCCATGCTTCTTGGATTGATAAAAGATGGCAAACCGTACGCTGCGATTTGTTTCTGTATAAAGTCAGGATCTTTTGGCTATATATCTGGTGGTCTGGGTGGGTTTCTTAGTGAATATGGTATGGACCCAATTGATAATGACTCTACAATTCTTGCACAATCGGTTTATGAGCGTATTCATACTGTAGGAACTGAATCTGTAACAATTAAAGAACTTCTGCTGAATCAACGTGTGGTCCCAGGTCTTGGAGAATATATAGTTAGCCGAACGCTAAAAGCAATTGAAATGTCACCAGATAAGAAATGCTT
>Ga0307379_10009660_pt1 | contig 12861 bp, 18 predicted proteins | sample UN2MG_FD_202237 | JGI IMG/M metagenome (GOLD analysis project Ga0307379, IMG submission 202237) | Soil microbial communities from Risofladan, Vaasa, Finland - UN-2 | ecosystem: Environmental > Terrestrial > Soil > Coastal area > Acid sulfate soil | place: Finland: Risofladan, Vaasa | collected... | reverse complement strand
GGCGGACATCATGGAGCGATACAACGCGGCGGTTGCGGAGATCGAGGCTACCCCGGAGTGGCAGGCTAACGTTGAGCGGGAGCGCAAGGCGGACGCGGCGGATGCAGAGTATGAGGCGCACGCGGCGCGGATGCGGCGGGTCTGCTCGGAGGACATGGACGTATAACAGGAGGTGCGAGATGTCACAGATACGAAGTATGACCAGGGCGGAGGCGGAGGCGGAACTGAATAATCTAGTCGGTTGGCCAATGGCGCACATTGTCGAGCGGGGAGAGTATGGAGATTACATCATAGTGGCGCACGGCAACGGCTGTACATGCGGTCGGTGTCCGGTGCTGTATGATGATGGAGGTATGAGATAATGCAGACGTTCACTGTCAAACTACCAGATGACCTCCACGAGCGGCTGAAAAACGCGGCGCTCGATGCATCACGTGGCGGACCGCGGGTGTCCATGGCGGAGCTGGCGCGGGAGGCGATTGAGAAAATTCTGAAGTAGGATCCCGCGCATAATGCAGAGCAGACGGCCTCGGAATCGGGGCCGTTTTTTAGTCACCCTTTTAGTCGCTACCAATTAAATTTATTGCACTTTTGGGATGTATCGGATGCCTAATAAATATGATATAACCCATTGATATAATTACAAGTAACGCCATTGCAACAGCTTATCCCTGGAATGCGATATACTGTATCGCCCACCAGACTTGTATGTTTGTATCTTATTAAATGATAAATTGTTACGGCTTTTTGCGGCGGCTTTTTATCTCGTCTTTAGTCACTACGTTATTGAGTTTTGATATCGCTTCCCGCTTCAGGTCCTCCGTTGTATGCATGTATCGCGTGACCATCTCGAGGCGGCTGTGTCCGGAGATCTCCATGATCGTATACGGATCGACACCCTTACGCAGCAACAGCGTGACGAACGTATGCCGCAAATCGTGGAACCGCCAGGGTGTAAAGTGATGATATTTATAAAGGTCCTTCCGCTCCATCGTGAACTTATACCCCAGACGGTTCGGATCCCGCTCATCGAACATCCGGCCTTTATGCTCCGAGAGTCGGCGCCGGATAATGCCGGCGGCCCGGGGCGTCAGGGGGATCGAGCGCGGCTTGAGGCTTTTCGTATCATCGAGATACACGGTCCTCGCCTCAAAGTCCACATCCTCCGCCGTGATATAGAACATCTCCGCAAGCCGCATGCCGGTATCGAGACACAGTGCGATTGCCTCTTTATGGTCGGTGGAGAAACATTCATACTGAAGCACGAATTCAATCTCCTGATCCGTGAGGATCCTGGCGCGCCGCTCCTGAACTGGGAGCCTTCCTATTTTCGGAGCGCTCTTTATGAACTTCCACTCGACGGCCCTATTCAATGCGGAGCGGAGAAAGTCGAGCTCGAAGTTGATCGTTCCCGGCGCTTTGCCCTTTCGTGTGCGGATATAATTCTCCACGGTCCAGATGGTGATCTTGCCGATCTCGATATTCCGGAAAAAGTTATTGAGCTGCTTCAGAACGGAGCGGGCGCGCGGCCAATTGCGGGGCTTGGCCTTGGTCTTGTAGTACTCGTAGTATTCGGCGGCGAGTTCATGGAATGAGATCTGCTTTTTTGTTTCGAGGCCGACGCGCCCCTCGGCGACATCGACCCAGTATTTATTTCGATATTTGATAGCGGTTGACATATGAGGTCCCGTCAGAATCCAATTCGGGCGCGGATGGCGAACGCGGACATAGTATACTTTTTTACCATTCTTTTTTTTATAAAGATGAATGAGGGGCTCTTTTGTTTTTTCAAAGGTCATTGTTGTTTGGCTTTTGGGCTGTCATTTTGAAAAGGCTATTACTATGCCCGCCGCTATAACTGCGAGTAACTGAATAAATAAAATGGTCTCAATTGCATTTATATGTTTGTTTGTTTCATCGTTCTGCTCTATCTGGCGGATGTAATAATATTTTCTTAATTCATTATCAGGCAATGATTTAAATGGACTTTCTGTTATTTTTAATCGCAGGTCAATTGGATAAACAAGCTCCCCTAGTACATTGATTAATGCATATATATCAAGTTTTTTTATTGCATCCGCTTCGTATATAAACGAATAAAAACCTTCCTGCTTCTTGACTTTGTACTCTATGGGATTCTCGCTTATAATTTCAGCGATGAAACTTTCTCCATTTCGCATGTAGAACGTATCTCCATATACTGCATCCGCAATAATTAATATCGCCATAACCATAAAGAACAATTTAGAATAGTACATCTCTCTCCCCTTTGATGTGTCGCCGCTCAATCAATCTTTGCGTAGAATTTAACAACACCGATGATCTTGATATCCTTCTCATAGACAACGTTGCTATCCTGATACGGCGTCGCGAGAACAAGTTTCCCCCCCTCCTGGATTATTACCCGCCTTAGATAAAACTCCCTCGGCGGATCAGTCGTAAATAGTAGCATCTTGTTTTCTTCTATTGCACCACTCCACGGCCACACAACAATGATTTCTTGATCTTCATCACAGTCGAATAGATGATCTACTTTAACTGCGAAAGCCCCATCGTGTGATAAAGATTTCAAGACTGGAAATCTTTCTTTTGCCATTGATAAATCGATAGAACCAGGGGCATTCTTGTTTAACGCTGCTAATAGATCAGCGCCGGTGGGGAAGAATTTTACTTCTATCGAGCCCCCTTTCAGCTTTTGAGTGATATATTCATCCAGCTCTTCTCTGACTATTATATCCTCCACCTCCTCCGGGCCATAGCATTCCTTTAAATCGAATCCTACAACATCCGCTATTCGGGCCGCGTCTGTCAGGGACGGCTCGCTCGATCCCCTCCGATAATTGCCGATTGTTGCCGGAGCCATTCCAACCTTATCGGCTAGCCAGCGATTACTCCTCTGGTATTCAATCAAATATTTGTCCAGAATCTCAAAAAACTTTTTCATCTAATAACCTCTCGTTTATCAATTTAACAATTTACCACAAAATAATACAAAAAACAAGTAAAAAATTGCTTGACAGGATGTTTAATAATTTGTATTCTGTATTTAGATGTTTAAATTTGCATGCGGATTGTTCACATAAGTACATATTATTGAAAGGATTTTAAATGGAAGAGAAGCTTTTAAAGACCGAAGAAATAGCCGAACTCTTGAGGGTTACGCCTGAGACCGTCAATAACTACAGGAAACTCAAGGAGAACCCGATCCCATTTTTCAAACTGGCGGGAGCCGTTCGGTTCAGAAGGTCGGCTGTTGAGCGGTGGTTGCGAGAACGAGAGCAAGGCAGGGGGTGTTTAAAAGCTTGAACAGGGCCCATGGGTCACCCGAACTCGTAACGGGCAAATTTGAGCCTCTGGGGGGCACATTCAGATATGGCGAAAAAGACAATCGATAAATTATACAGCCCGCGCCAGGTGAGGGAGCAGTTCCTCCCGGGAGTCAGCCGGAGCATGGTCTATCAATACATACAGGATGGCACAATCGCGCCAGTATATCGGATTAATAGCAAATGGCTGATACCGCTATCCTCAATCGAGAACTTTATTAAATGCCTTATACCGCACGAGATACAGCGGCCACGGGCAGCAGGCCGCTGCGTAGGGAGGGCGCGATGATGAGGCAGCCTCGCGCCCTCCAGGTTTTTCGGCGGTCCGGTCCTACCAACCGTCCCCAGGTGTAAGAGCCGCTTATGCCGGGCCGCCGATTTTGAAAGGAATCGATATGAGTAAGGGTGACAAAGCCGGATGGGCCGTGATCGTGCTCGCCGTGCTCTATTTCGGCGGGCAAGTAATACGGTCGCTGTTTTTTTAGGGGAAGCTCAAGGAGGTGAGAAAGCATGTCATATAAATCAGAAGCCTTACCGCTCTACTACCCGACTGCTTTCTCAATTAACGCTTCCCCTATTTTCATAGTCACTTAACGAGGAGGAGAATGATGGAAGCCGCATCGCAACACTTCCAGACGGTCGCCGAGAAAATGCAGAATCTCGCCGAGCAGTACCCGCTCGATAAGTTCGTCTGGATTATGCCGAAACTGGGGACCGCCGGGGCTCTCCCGGAACACTTGGACTTCATGGTATCGACGCGAAAGTTCACGCTCGAAGGGAACGATATCTATCCCATCAATGCGAAGACGGTCGAGAAGGCGAAAGAAGTCGGGCTCTCGAAAAGCTCCCTCATGGCGCTGGCGGCGGACGCCGGCATCAAGTGGATCCCCAACCTTAACCGCCGCCTCGACGACGGTCACGATCCTGATGTCGTCGAATGGCAATCGACGGGCGTGCTCACGGGGCTCTCCGGCATGACACCTGTCACGGCGACGAAGCGCGTCGATCTCGAACATCTCAGGGAACGTGACGAATGGAAACTTCGCGCCCGGCCTCCGTGGGAGATATGGATCGACGGCACAAAGAAGAAATGGGGTGATATCACAACGGAGCAACGCGAGTCGTATATCCGTAACAAGGTCACAGAGAACGACATGCAGCGCAAGGAGTTCAAGGTCGAGATGGCCGAGACGAAGGCGCAGCTCCGAGTCATTCGCTTCATCCTCGGGATCCCCTCAAAGTTCGACAAGAAGACGATCGCCGATAAAGAGTTCGCCGTTCTCCGTATCATCTTCGCGCCGAAAGCCCAGACGCCGGAAGAGCGGAAGCTGATACTTGAGCGAACGATGGACACATATATGCCTGCATTCCCGGGAGTTGCAGGTGCCGGGCAATTGGGAGCGGGGAGAGAAGACCCCATTCAGATATCCCCCCATGAAGTGCATACCGCACTGCCAGAGGCCGGTGTGCAGCCAGTCGGCGGGGAACAGTACCAGCAGCCTGTATCCCCGCCGGCTGATATTCCCGAGGCTGAAGTGATCCCCGAAGACAACGGCGATCCCCCGCCGGAGAAAACGACAACCGACAATTTCGAGTTCCTCAAGGCGATGAAGGCATTGAAGGAGGGATTCATCAAGCTGCTCGGTGAGGAGGGTGGGGCGTTCGAGTACTACGCGCCGATCCACGAGCTCGGTTTCCAGAAATCGAATCAGCTCGTGGACGAGGAGCAGCAGAAAGCCGTCTATCGCACGCTCCGGGACCGGCTCGCTCTGCTCACACAGAACGCCGGGCAGGTGAAGCAGGATCCGAAGGGTGGCGACGGCGCCGACATATGGATCTACAAGCCGATCCGTTCGGCGCTCGGGGAATTCTCGCCGGAGGCCCTGGAGAAGAGCCTCACGGATTACTACAATGAGTATGCCTATCCAATCGGCACCGATCCCAAGGGCATCAAGGCGATGCTGATCGAGAAGAAGAACACGAAGGGCGCGCTCATCGAGGCGCACGTTCTGATACTCAAATGGAATAAAGAGCAGGGGGTTAAGTAGTTATGAAAATCATGTGTACATCAGACTGGGAACTCACAGAGGAACGATTGCCGATTGCCGAGAAGGTGATCGAGGCCATGCTCGCCGAATTCGAGGAGGGAGGCTACACGCACTTCGTTTTCTGTGGCGACATGTTCCGGGAGTTCAACGCGGCGACGGAGAAGTTCGCGCGGGAGGCATGTCAGCAGTTCCAACAATCCATTATGCGGAATCCAGCGACGAACATGAGGACCGCGCACGAACGGAAATGGATGTACCCATGGCAACTTCTCGTCGGCAATCACGACAGAGAGACGGCGGAGGATCGGATCACCGCGCTCTTCGGCCATTCGATCGCCATTCCGACCGTCGGGGAATTCAACGGCATCCCCGTCGCCTTCCTACCCGCACCCGACCGGGCAGCCTTCGGTGCTCAGAGAGGAGCGGAGGGTAAACGAGCCCGCGATGCGGCCCTCTCTGACGCTCTTGAGGCCGCCCTCGTTTCTCTGGAGACACAGATCGGGCCGGAGAACTTGGGGAAGGCGATCCTGTTTTTCCATGCTGCGATCGGTGGAGCGGAGCTTGGGAGCCAGAAGCTCCCGCACGGCCTGACCTGGGAGATCCCCGCGGCAAGGCTCCAGCGCTGGGGGCTCGCAATCGGCGGGCATATACATCAGCCGCAACAACTTGGGAGCGATGGGAGCATATTCTACACCGGCGGGATATTCAGCCAGACACACGGCGAGAAGGCGGAGACGTTCCGGGTGCTATCGATCGAGAAACCCGCTCCGCTTGCCCCTTCGCAACCTGAATGCTCGGCGGTTACTTCGATCCCCCTCCCGCGCGTATTCGTGCCGATAGAGATCGTGCTGACAAATACCGAAGCCCGAACGATCGAGGAGCACCTTGCACACAAGGCCGACCTGAGATCGTCCGATACCGTCAATCTCAAGATACGGGCCAAGCTCCCGCCGAACGAGCTGGACGCGCTCCCGGATGCGGACGTGCTCAAAGAGCAGCTCAACAAGCACTTCGGGCGCGAGCTGATCCAGACGCTCGTGATATGCCGGGAGCCTCAGGGACTCCACAAGGCGCGCCTCGAGGGCGACGCCCGGGCGATGGGGCTCGATGAGCAGTTCGACGCCTGGCTCTCGACGCTGGACGCCGAGAACGATCCGGCTGTCATCGATAAGGCCAAGGCGTTCATGGCGGACCTCGGCGCGGACTCCCTGCTCACCGATGGCAAGTTCGGATACAGGCCGTTATGGCTCAAGGTGCATAACTTCTGCCAGTGGCGGGATGCCTATATCGATTACTCGGAGCTCGCCGGCGCGGTCTCTGTATCCGGCATGAACAAGCTCGGGAAGTCGAACCTGTTCATCAAGGGCCCGCTCTTTGCGCTCTACAAGCGCACGTCGACCGCCGGGGCCGTGACACTCGACGCCGATCTCCGGCTCGGAGAGACGGAGGGATTCGTCGAGCACTGCTACGAGGCATCGGGCAAGACGTACATCGTGCGGCGCGCGCTTGAGCGCGGCAAGGGCGGCGTGACGTGTAAGAGCGAACTAATGACCTTTGTCAATCCCGAAGATCCTCTTACGCGGACGCCCGTCACCGAGAAAGCCACAGATATTGACCGTCACATCGAGGACACCGTCGGCTCGCGCCCGTTTTTTCTCTCCACCGTCGTCGGCACGCAGGGCGATACGGGCCGGATCATAAACGCTACGCCGGCGGACTGGGGGAATTGGTTCATCGAGGCGCTGGGGCTCGAACGCTTCGAGCCGTACCGAAAGGGCGCACAGCAGAAAGCAGACGCGGCGAAGGCGGAGACATCGAGCACGGAGACCCGGATCGACGAGCTCGAGGGACAGATTCTCTGTGATGAGGAGGAGCTGGAGGATATGTCGCCCGCTGAAGCTATCCGGGGCGGTATCGAAGCTCACGAGCATTATATCACAGATGCGCGAGCCGGGAAGGCCACGGCCGAACAGCGGAGATCCGAGCTCGGCGTAGAGATCAAGGTACTCAACGAGAAGCTCGCTGGCGGACCGGCGCTCCAGGAGGAGCTCAAGGCCGTCGATGAGCAGCTCGACAGGATCAAGATCGAGGACATCGGCCCACGCCCGAAGGTGCTCGCATTCGAGGGAAGCGTTGAGGAGGCCAAGGGCAAGCTCGATCGTCTCCAGGCTACACGCGGGACGCTCGAAGAGGAACTCCAGAAGATCCGCACGCGGCACGCCGAACTCGGGGGAAATATCAGTTCGGCGCAGGCGGAGAAGGAACGACTTTACAAAAAGTCGAGCGATCTCTCAGAGAAGATCGAGGAGCTGGAGGCCAAGCCGCTGGGAGTGCCGCCGTGTATCGACGTCCTGGACGAGGAGCCCGAGGCAATCAAAGTGCGCGATACTTGCCCCGCCTGGCGCGCGTACTCAGGTGGTGAGCACATCGAGCGGCTCAAGGTCGAGCGGGGGGAAGCCGATAACAAGATCGAAGCTATCAGTAACAATCTCCTCACGATGAAGGAGCAGAAAGCGGAGCTCCTGGAGCAGATCGAGAAACGCAAGGCCGAGAGCGAGGCGACGACATATGTGATCGCCGACCTATCCAAGCAGCTCGGCGACTATGAGAACGCAGAGAGGGCTATCGAGCTCTGGGACGAGAAAGCGGCGAGAGTAGCAACGGAAACGGTGCGAGAGAACGAGCTGAAGCAGAAACGCGACGGGCTCCAGGAGAAGATCAAGGCGCTCGTTCAGTACGTCAAGGACCGCGCCGCACTTGAAGGCGAAATGCCAGGGCTCTTACAGACGATCAGAGAGGCCACAGAACAGATCGAGAAACACGAGACAGATATCCGGGTGCTCAATCGCTCCCTCGATCAGATCAAGGCGCTCCAGGAATCGATCGAGAAGAAACGGGCGAAGCAGACAGAGTACCGGGGCTCGATCTCGGAGCAGCTCGTCACCGCTCAAGCCTGGGGCCTCCTGGCGCTGGCATTCCACCGGAGCGGGATTCCGTATCTGCTGCTCGAGCAGACCGTCGAGGCATTCGAGAGCAAGGCGAATGAGATCCTCGGCGCAACAAACATGTCGATCACGGTCCAGACCGTTACGACGACGAAGACCGGGGACGCCCGCGACAAGTTCAACGTGCTCTTTAACGATGAGAACGGACAGCATCCGCTCCCGAAGGCAAGCGGTTATCAGGAGCAGCCGCTTGTCATGGGAATACGTACCGGGCTTGCGCTCGTCGGCTGTCAATTCTACGGAAACGCACCGGAGCTCTACATGCAGGACGAGGGGTTCGGGGCCTTCCACGCGAGCATGTACGATGTCGCGCGCGAGATGATCACCGCAATCGCCGAGCAATACCGGACGTTCGTCTACATCACGCACGTTCCGAGCCTCGCCGAGTCGGCGGATATGCCGCTCCGGGTTATCGGGATCGACGGATCGAGCCACGTAGTTGGGTTGCCGAATGGGGAGGAGCTCGAGGAAAGGGCGGCGTCGTGAAAATTAAACACATAGTCCTATGCATCGCTCTCATGTTCATCGCCGGCCTCTGTATAATAGCGGTGATGCTCGTGATCAGTTGGAGCGATGCATGGGGCGCGGAATACACGTTGACCTGGCAGCCGTCCGCGACGGGGACGCAGCCGATATTTTACGAAGTGTATCGCGGTATCAATTTTCACGCTGGCACATACGATACCAGCGTTACCGTATATGCCGATAGCAACCGGGCATATTTCGCAGTACGCGCCTCGAACGATTATGGCGTCTCAGATTTCACGCCGGTAGTGTCAGGCCGCACCGTCGACGTGCTGCCAGGGTACGGCTCCGAGACCACCGCCGTCTACTTTGATCACGATCTGACTGTGGTATTGCATCCGAACAAGCTTGATAGCCTGCGCGTTACATGCACAGATACATACGAACGGGTGTACTGGCACAGCTATCTCGACTTCATATCTAACGGCTGGATTAACCTGTCAGATGTAGCGGTGTTCGGTCTGCACTACATGCTATTCCTTGATAGAGATTATAAGATAATCATATTGAGCAAGGGCGATTTAGGGCTTGCTGATCTGGTAACGCTGGGGCATTTAATACACGGTCCGGCGTGGAGAGAGTTGGAGTTTACGAAATGAAACCCGCCCCGATGAACGATACGGGCTTGTACGTTATCAATTCGCAGTTTTCACAACAGGGACTGTTTTGTTGTAGAACTATTCCAAGCGTTTTTAACTGGGCGAATTGTGTACGTCGGGGCGGGCGAAAGTTTGGAGGGAATTATGAAAACGTGTACGCGGTGCGGTAAAAAGTTTTCGGCAAAGTACAAGGGCAAGCGGCCTTTGTGTGTAGAATGTCGCCGCATAACGAAGCAAGAACAAGAGCAAACGGACGCTCTCGCAAGATTCGCCGATGCTGAAATGTTCGGCGACGATGCTGATTATCACGAGGCGTCTGGGCTTGAGTTTGGGAATAAGTAAAAGGGGTGCCTGCGGTGCGAGAGCATGGCGGACCGTTTAGCTGGCGGGCTTGTTACTAACTTACGGAGGCCCGTTTCGGTAATACGCCCCGAGGTAACTGGCGGCCAGGCACCCCTTGATGAAAGGAAATTAAATGAGATGTAGCGAACGCCACAGGAAGCTGACAAACGGCAAGGGCAAATGTTCGGTGCCGATGTGGCAATGCGGTATACCGGCTGGATTCTGTGACGATGATGCGTTTGGGAAACCAACAAAAGAGGGCCGTCACAGATACCCTCACTACGTTCCAGGGTTAGCCTGTTACGCGCACGGCGGCCCTAGGTGTCCGGGCATTGAGATTGAGCCGGGTGTATTTAGTGGTTGCGATCAATCGGGCGGTGACTGTCCCACATGCGGGAAGTAGGCACCCCTTGAAAGGAAATGATGGACGTTAACGGATACCCGGAAGAGCACGAATTGAAACAGATTCAAGAGTGGCCGCTTAAGTGCCGCCAGGATTCGCTCGACCTTATTGAGTATGTGCGCGAGCGGTGGGCATATGCTGATTGCGGTTACTTCTCATTCGATGGACGCTTGCTAAAAATGTCAACCGGGGGCTGGTCTGGCAATGAAGACATGCTCGGTGCGCTGTCTGATAATGCCGTATTTTGGCTATTGCACTGGCGGTCATCGCGGCGTGGTGGGCATTACGTTTTCGAGATTAAGAAAGGAAATGATGGCGGATAGCAAGGTGTCCAGACGAGTAGAGAGGAAGACCCGGCCATGGGTAAGTTGAGTGATAAAATTCATTCGGCTCGACGGCCAGGAAAGCGTGAGAGGGCACGGAGAAAGAAGCGTCACCGCATGAAAATGTGGTGCAATGCGCCGGGCGCCGGAACCTGCACGCTCAAGGCTGGCCGGAAGAAGTGGCTCGAATTTGTACGGTCTAAGCGCAATCCGTTTGGGCCAAAATACGAGGCGCAGCCCATCATTCGGGGAACCGAATCTCGAAAGCGGGAAGCGGAGCAGCCTGACGGCCCGGCTGAAGTTGCTCCGCACACCTTGACAGATAGCAAAAGGCAATATCCAGAGGAGCCGCGATGAAAGAGCATCCGAAATGTCCCAGGTGCGGTATGACAATGTGGCTGCATACAGGTGACGGCGAACCCGATTATTACCGTTGCCCAGATGCGCATTTTTACGATGTCAACATGAATGAGTTGCCAAAGGTCGAATCATGTACGTGAAATGTCCAGCGTGCGGGGGAAGCGGAATCGTTTACGTTATAATCAAAGATTGCGGTAATCGTTATAAGCATCGGAAGCGTTGCCCTTACTGCGACGGCACGCGCTACGTCTGGCAATACGAGGGGGTAGAGGAGTAAGTGAACACATTGAAAAACCGGGAGGGTAATGATGAGCATAAAATATAGCCAGTGGATTGCTCAATATAAAAATATCCGCGAGGTATACGAAGATCATACCCACCTCCGCGATCTGCTGCGGGAGTGCCGGAGTGATTATGCAACGGCATGGCAAGTTATTCAAGAAACATTGGATAATAATGCAATCCGTCCCGAGGATAAGGACAGGCTAATCAAGCTACGCAATGCATTGTATGTCCTAAAACACAAACTCAACGCCAAACTGGGGGAGAAATGACCCCCTGGTATTGGATACCAATAACCGCATTCATAGCTGCCGCGGTCGGATTCATCGCCGGCGGCACGTGCGCGATCGGTAAGCGCGACGACGAGGAGCGGCTGCAGCATCAGATCCGCGATATAAACGACGGCAATTGGCACGGGAGGCGCGGCGCGTGATGATAAGCCAAGAATGGGAAACGCCCGATAACTTCTTTGAACTTTTAGATGCGGAATTCCACTTCGATATAGATGTATGTGCAACAGCAAGCAATACTAAATGTTTTGAATATTATTCAATCGAGGATAACGGATTAATGCAACCCTGGCAGGGTGTGTGCTGGATGAATCCGCCCTACAAATCAGTTGGAGCGTGGACCAATAAAGCTTATTCGGCGGCCAAGAATGGTGCGACCGTAGTGGGCTTGTTGCGTGCATCTATTGATACAAAATGGTGGCATGCGTACATAATGAGAGCGCAGGAAATCCGATTTATAGCAGATCGTTTATGGTTCAAGTTGAACGGTATAAGCCAGCGGGCAAACCATCCGAGTGTGATTGTAATATGGGAGCCGGGGTTGCCGTGCGGGGAAATGCGCGTGAGATCTATAACAAACGGGAGGCGGGGCGCGTGAGCACATCAAATATAAACGGCAACCCGATCTATTACGACGAGGCGGCGGAGATATTCAGATACGCGAGCGATGACGAACCCATCAACTGGAACAATCATAGGCCATGCCCGAAGTGTGGCAAACGGCCGTTCGATACCGGCGAAGATGCATGTATGGGATATTTGCCCGGCGTCGTCAGTGCCTGTTGTGGCCACGGCGGCGAGGGTTATATCGAATTCGAGAACGGGGTGACGATACTATTTCGAGGGTGCGAGATCGATGCAGCTACAACTTGAATTCGTGCCGCCGGGTACAATGTCAATCAAGGACCGCGTGCTGTGGCTGCTGCAAACAAACGAATGGGTGACGACGACGGACTTTTTAAACGCGGGTCTGTATACGTTCAGGAACCGGATATCAGAATTGCGGGCGGAGGGCTACAAAATAGATGCACAGAAAATCAAGGGCAAGGGCATTTACAGGTATAGGTTGGTAGAATGCGCATCGATTCCGACATCATAACGCTGTTGATGCGGCCGGACGGCGCGACAGCCGACGAACTCGCGGCCGTGACAAAGCACTGGGTCGAGCAGGTCGAGCATCTAATGCAGAAGAACGAGATCACGCGATTTATGGATAGAGAAGGGAACCTATGTCTCAGGTGGGAAAGGAGAGAGTATGTCGAAAGTTAAGCTGAACTTGGAACTCGTGGGCCGGCTGATCGGCTCACCGGATGGTATCTACGGCGTGGAGCTCGCTGAGATCACGCCTGATTACAGGG
>Ga0307379_10009659_pt1 | contig 12861 bp, 11 predicted proteins | sample UN2MG_FD_202237 | JGI IMG/M metagenome (GOLD analysis project Ga0307379, IMG submission 202237) | Soil microbial communities from Risofladan, Vaasa, Finland - UN-2 | ecosystem: Environmental > Terrestrial > Soil > Coastal area > Acid sulfate soil | place: Finland: Risofladan, Vaasa | collected... | reverse complement strand
GGTCGAAGGCCGCGCCGGCCACGAAGTCCTCGTGGCCGCCGATGCCCGAATACTGGCCCCCTCCGATGGTGTCGGCCACCACCTGGCCCTGGATGTCGACCGAGAGCGCACCGTTGATCGTGATCATCTTGGGGTTCTTGCCGATCACCTCGGGTGAGTTCACGTACTCGACCGGGAGGAAGCGGACCTCGGTGTTCCCGTCGAGCCAGTCGTAGAGTTCGGCGCTCCCGGCACAGAACGTGGTGATCGAGTGGCCGTCGTAGATCCCCTTCTGGTTGACCACCTTGCCGGCCTGATGGAGCCGCATCAGGCCGTCGGTGAACATCTCGGAGTGGACGCCGTAGCCGCCTCCGTCGCCGTCGGCCAGCAGGGTCGCGATCACCGACGGGACTGCACCGATCCCGGTCTGAAGGGTCGCCCCGTCGGGAATGAACTGCGCCGCGTGGTCGGCGATGGCGCGATCGGTCTCCGACGGCGGTGGGTCATCGAGCGTGACCGGCGACGCCTCGGACTCGATGAGGATGTCGATTTCGTCGATGTGGAGCGCGTGACGGTGTTCGCCGAGACCCATCGTCCTCGGGAAGTTCGGGCTCACCTCGACGACGAGCAGCCGGTCGGGGTCAGCGCCGGCGAGGTGCAGTTCGTCGACGCTGGCGCCCGCATGCAGTGACAACGAGCACCAGCCGTCGGCATCGGGCGGGCACGCAGCCGTGGACATGACCCGCGGTGCGAAGTATCGCAGCAAGGGTCCGAATCGCCGGAAGTCGGCCGGGCTGAACCCGACGTTGGCGCCTGCGTCGCGCAGCGCACGGTCGAGTGGACCGAAGAACCCGGACAGGTAGTGCACGTTGGGGTGGTTGAACAGGTCGGTGAAGACGGTGAGCAATGCGCCGTAGACGTTGAGCTCGACCCAGTCTTCTCGAGTCCCCATCTCGGTGAGCAGCTGGACCGGCTGACCCGGGCCGAGCGGCATCCCGAAGCTGTCGGTGGTGTGGATGCGAGCCGCTGCGGTCGAAGCGTCGAGGCGTTCCATGATCGCCGACACTAGGAGATGGAAACGGCGTCGACCGGTGGCTAGCGTGCCGGCACTTCGTGACGTTCGAAGACGTCACCGCCACCGGTGTCTGGACGAGGAGCATTTGTCGGTGACCGCATCCCGACGCGCGCTCGGTGCCGCGGGCGAGGAACTGGCGGCTGCGTGGTATCGCGATCGCGGGTATGCCGTCGTGGCTCGCAACTGGCGCGTCAGGGAAGGCGAACTCGACATCGTCGCCCACCGCGGCCACGTGCTGGTGTTCTGCGAGGTCAAGACCCGGCGCAGCGACGCCTACGGTTCGCCGGCGGCGGCCGTCACCGCAGACAAGCAGGCCAGGATCCGCCGCCTCGCGTCGATCTACCTGCGATCCGAGGGCGTGCGACCACGGCACATCCGGTTCGACGTCGCAGCGGTGCTCGCGGGTCGACTCACGATGATCGAACGCGCCTTCTGATCTACCCGAAGAACGCCCACGCGACGAGCAATGCGCACACCACGAGCCCGGCCACCACGAACACGTAGTCGGCGGACGTGCGCCGCTGCGGACGAAACGGATTGAGGCCCATCGCCGTCGAGTATCGCAGCTCGTAGCCGTCACACCCCCCCGTTACGGTGTCGACAGCTTCGGGGCTGGCTCGCAGGCCCCTCCGTACACGCCTTCCGAACCCGGAGGCGCACCATGCTTGCCCTTGTCCCGTCCGCGACCCTTGCCGGGGTCGACGGTCTCGCCGTCAGCGTCGAAGCCCATGTCGGCAGCGGGCTCCCTGCCTTCACCGTGGTCGGCCTTCCCGACACCTCCTGCCGCGAAGCGCGCGACCGCATCCGAGCGGCCTTCGCGTCCAGCGGCTTCGCCTTTCCCGATCGGCGGATCACCGTGAACCTTGCTCCCACCGGGCAGCGAAAGGCCGGCGCGGCAACCGACCTCGCCATCGCCGTCGGCCTGCTGGTCGCCTCCGAAGCCCTCGCCCCCGAGGCCATCGCCGGAGTCGGTTTCATCGGCGAGCTCGGACTCGATGGCACGATCCACAGCGTCGAGGGAGCGGTGCCACTGCTCGACGCGGTCGACGCCGACCCGGTGGTGGTGCCGCTGGGCAACACGATCGAAGCGCAGGTCGTCGGTCGCCAGGGCATCCGGTCGGCGTCGACCCTGCGCGAGCTGGTCGACGCGCTCGCCCACATCACACCGTGGCCCGACCTGCCTGCGGTCCCTCCGGTCGGTGACGAGCCGAGCTGCCCCGACCTCGCCGACGTTCGGGGCCAACCGATGGCCCGGTTCGGTCTCGAGATCGCAGCGGCCGGCGCCCACCCGCTGCTCTTCGTCGGCCCGCCCGGCTCAGGAAAGTCGATGCTGGCGAGCCGGCTCCCGGGCATCCTGCCCCCACTCGACGAGCAAGCGGCACGGCGGGTCACGTGTATCCACAGCGCGGCGGGGGTCCGGCTGCCGCCGACCGGTCTCGTCGTGCGCCCTCCGTATCGGGCGCCCCACCACACCTCGTCCCGGGTGTCGCTCATCGGCGGAGGGACCCAGACCATGCGGCCCGGCGAGGCATCGCTCGCCCACCGCGGCGTCTTGTTCCTCGACGAGTTGGGCGAGTTCGACGCCGGCACGCTCGACGCGTTCAGACAGCCCCTCGAGGACGGCGCGATCAGGGTGGCGAGGGCTCACGGCTCGATCACCCTGCCGGCCGAGTTCCTCTTGGTGGCGGCGTCGAATCCGTGTCCGTGTGGGTGGGATGGCCCGCAGGGCCGATGTCGGTGCTCGTCCCACGCCAGGGCGCGGTATCTGCGTCGGTTGTCAGGACCGTTGCTCGACCGCTTCGACCTGCGGGTCACGGTGGGTCGGCCCGACACTGCCGACCTCCTGGGCTCCGACGCAGGCGAGTCGTCATCGTCGGTGCGCGCCCGGGTCGATGCCGTGCGACAACTCGCGCTCGAGCGCGGCTTCGGCCTCAACGGTGAACTCGGTACCGATCAACTCAATCTGGTGGCACCGCTGGCCCCCGCCGCGTTCCGGATGCTCGAGCGCGCCCTCGAGGCCGGCCGCCTCACCGGACGAGGACTCGTGCGGGTCCGGCGAGTCGCCCGCACCATCGCCGATCTACGCGGCATGGGAACGACGATCGACGAGGCAGTCGTCGCCGCCGCGCTCGCGCTTCGAGGCGAGCCGTTCGAGTTCGAACTGGCGGCCGCATGACGGCGGTCGGTTCGCGGGCTGCGCTGGCGACGCTGGTGAGCCTCGACGGGATGGGGCCGGCACGTCTGCGTGCGGTGCTCGTCGACCGCACACCGGCTGAGGCGCTTGCTGCCGTGCTCGGCGGTGATGCACCCATGGCGCCGCCGCTGGGCACCGTGTCGCCGCGATGTTCCCGCGAACTGCTGCAGCGCTGGCGCTCGGAGGCACGCGGTACCGACCCGCACGCGTTGCTCGATGCCTACGCGGTCGCCGGCTATGGCGTCGTGATGTTCGGCGAGGCCGCGTATCCCGCCCGGTTGCAGCACGATCCCGATCCGCCGCTGCTGTTGTCGATCGATGGCGACCTCGGCCGTCTGTCTGACCGGACCGTCGCCATCGTCGGCACTCGCCGGTGCTCGCGAGCGGGCTACGACACGGCGTATCGACTCGGATCCGACCTCGCAGCAGCGGGAGTCACCGTCGTGTCGGGCCTGGCGGCCGGGATCGACGCGGCCGCACATCGGGGGGCCATCGACGCGCACGGTGCCGCGCCCCTGGCGGTGGCGGGCACCGGCCTCGATGTGCCCTACCCTCGTGCGAACCGAACACTGTGGCGCGATGTCGCGTCGGCCGGCGCGCTGATCTCCGAGGCGCCCCTCGGTGCGCGAGCCGACCGGTGGCGATTTCCCGCGCGGAACCGCATCATCGCAGCGATGGCCGAAGTGGTGATCGTCGTCGAGTCGCCCGCACGTGGCGGGTCGATGCACACCGTCGACGAGGCCGATGCCCGCTCGATCGACGTCCTCGCAGTCCCCGGCCCGGTCATGGCTCGCAACAGCGAAGGTACGAATGCACTGCTGCACGAGGGACGGGGCGTCGTTCGCGACGCCACCGACGTGCTGCTCGCGCTCGGTTCCACGGCACCGGTGGCCGAGCCGGTCGCGTCTGGTCTGACCGGCCGATCAGCGTCAGAGATCGCGGTGCTCGATGCGTTCGAGTGGGAGGCGGTGACCGCCGATCAACTCGTCCTCCGCACGCGCCTCGACGTCGTCGAGGTGTGCGGAATCCTCGATCGTCTTGTCGCCGCAGGCGAGGTGGTCACACGGAGTGGTTGGTACGAACGGACCATGCGAGCCTGACCATTCAGGGTGCTGATGAAAGTACGCTGCGTGTGTGGCGTGGCACGTGGAGCGGTTCGCGAATTCCTTGACCGGGTTGTCCGAACGGACGGTCGCGGCCTACCGAAGCGACGTCGAACGGTTCGTCGAGTGGGCGTCGCGATCGGGCATCGTGGCACCTTCGGACGTCGATCGCACATTGGTGCGGCGCTATCTGGCACACCTCACCACAAGGCGCCTCGCCAAGGCGTCCATCTCGCGTCGGATGTCGTCCTTGCGGCGCTACTTCGCCGATCTGGTCAGGCGGGGCGAGGTGACGACCGACCCGACGGCGGGGGTCCACGCTCCGACGGGGGGAGGGCGGCTACCGCGGGTGCTTCGCCAAGACGAACTCGACGCGCTGCTCGACACTCCTCCAGCCGCCGTGGCCGACGACCCACCTGCGCTGCGGTGCCGCGACGATGCCGTGCTCGAGCTCCTCTACGGGTCGGGACTGCGGGTCAGTGAGCTCTGTGGCGCCGACGTCGACGACGTCGACCTCGTCCGCGGGTCGATCACGGTCCTGGGCAAGGGCAGCAAGGTCCGGCGGGTCCCGCTGAGCGGTCCTGCGGCCGATCGTCTCGAGCAGTGGATCGAGCGCGATCGGGCCATGTTCGTCATTCCCGCGAGCGAAGGGCCGGCGCTGTTCCACAATCGCCGCGGCCGCCGCTTGGGGCCGCGCGACGTGAGGCGGATCATCGACCGTCGCTCGATCGACCCGACCCATCCGCACGCCCTTCGACACAGCTTCGCGACCCATCTGCTCGACGGGGGCGCCGACCTTCGCGCGGTCCAGGAACTGCTGGGTCACGCTGATCTGGCGACCACGCAGCACTACACTCACGTCAGTCGCGCCCGGCTCCGGGCTGTCGTCGACCGAACCCACCCCCGCGCCTGAGGCGAGCTGTGAGCACTCCTGTCGAACCAGAGATCCAGCGGTTGTGGGACGACTACAAGTCGAACGCGTCCGATGCCGTCCGAGATCAGCTGATCGTGCACTACTCGCCGTTGGTGAAATACGTCGCCGGCCGCGTCGCGGTGGGTCTCCCGCAGAACGTCGAGCAGGCCGACCTGGTCAGTTACGGCATCTTTGGCCTGATCGACGCCATCGACAAGTACGAGCCCGAGCGCGGCTACAAGTTCGAGACCTACGCCATCGCTCGCATCAAGGGCAACATCCTCGACGAGCTGCGGGCCATCGACTGGGTTCCCCGGTCGGTCCGAGCCAAGGCCCGGTCGCTCGAGCGTGCGTACGCGAAGCTCGAGACCGAACTCCATCGCACCCCGACCGACGAAGAGCTGGCCGAGGAGCTCGGGTTGTCCGACGCCCAACTCCAGAAGACCCTCAGTCAGATCAGCTTCGTCGGTCTGGTCGCACTCGATGAGATGCTGTCGGTCGGCGGCGACCGCACCGAGAGCTCGACGCTGGGCGACACGATCGCCGACCCGAGTGAGGGCCCGGTCGATCTCTTCGAGGTCGAGGAGATGCGTCACCTGCTGGCCGACGCCATCACGAGGCTGCCCGAGCGCGAGAAGGTCGTCCTCACGCTGTACTACTACGAGGGGTTGACGCTGGCCGAGATCGGTGATGTGCTCGGGGTCACCGAGAGCCGGGTCTGCCAGATCCACACGAAGTCGATCCTCCAGCTCCGGTCACGGATGCTCGCAGCCGATCGGGAACCCGCTCGCTGACTTCACCGGTCGCAAGCGGCCAGGACACGGTACCTGCTGAACGATCGACGACTTCCCCCATGTCGACGCCGGCGCCCACGGGCGTCTCCCGATGGGGGATTCCATGTTCTCGACTCCACGCACCCTGTTCACCGCGATCGTTGCCCTGTCGACCCTGGTGGCCGCCGCTCCACCGGGCCGGGCCGGACCGGCAGGTGGGGTCAGCTACCACCCCCCGGTCGACGCACCGGTCACCGATCCGTTCCGGGCGCCCGAACACCGTTACGGGCCGGGCAATCGGGGCATCGAGTACGCGACCGAACCCGACATGCCGGTCGCGGCGGTTGCAGCCGGTGAGGTCACCTTCGCCGGTCAGGTCGGCGGTTCGCTCCATGTGACGGTCCGACACGCCGACGGGCTGAGGTCGACCCTTTCGTTTCTCGCAACGATCGGCGTCGGGCGTGGCGACCATGTCGATGGCGGTCAGGTCATCGGACGTTCCGGCACTCGAACCCACCTGGGGATTCGCGCCGGCGACGAGTATCTCGACCCCGCAGCCCTGTTCGTCGGTGCGACGGGCGGAGTCAGGCTCGTCCCGACCGACACGGCGCCGTCGTCGGTCGCTGAAGAGCGGGCCGCCGTCGCGCGATGGCTGGCCGAGCGGCCCGGCTTCCGCGAGGGGACCGCCGACTGGCTCCGCGGGCGTGCGCTCGATGCCGCGGCGCTCTCATCGAGCCTTGGCAGTGCGCTCGACCCGACCGGCTTCGGACTCCGCACCGGTCTCGCGCTCGTCCACCGGTTCCGTGACCGCCCGCCGTGCACTCCGGCCCATGCGCCGGTGGCGGTGGGGTCGGAGCGTCGAGTGGTCGTCCTGGTCGGCGGGCTCGGTTCGACCAGCGGCGATGCGGCCGTCGACGACGTCGATGCGTCTGCGCTGGGCTATCGCCCCGAGGACGTCTATCGCTTCTCCTACGAGGGTGGCCGGACCCCTGACCCGACGGACCGTCGGCAGGACATCGTCGCGACGCCGTACACCGCATCGGACTCACAGGCAGATCTGGTCGAGTCGGGCCTCGAGCTCGCAGCACTGATCGACGAGCTCGCCAGGCTCGAACCGGGGGTGGCGGTCGATGTGGTCGCTCACTCCCAAGGCGGTCTCGTCGCCCGACTCGCACTCCTCGAACTCGATGCGGCCGGAAGGACCGGCCCACTCGGGGCGGTGGTCACTCTCGGCACGCCGCACCAGGGCGCCGATCTGGCCACTGCCGCAGCCGCGGTCCGAACGGATCTGGGCGCATCTCTGACATTCGGGGTCATCAACGACGTTGCCGGCAGCGCGATCGAGCTCGATTCGCCCGCGGTGCACCAGTTGGCGGTCGGAAGTGGCCTGACCGATCGGCTGGCCCGCAGTCGTGTGCCCGAAGGCGTGCGCCTCACGTCGGTCGGCGCTCGCGGTGACCTCGTCGTGGCGTCGAACCGGTCGCAGCTCGACGGCGCCGCCAACATCACCGTGCCGCTGGTCGGACTCCACGCCCACGAGCAACTCCCAGGCGACCCGGCCACGAATCGGGAGATCGCACTCGCGATCGCCGGCTCGCCGCCGACGTGTGAGTCCAACCGTGACATCGTCCTCGATGTGCTGAGCGGCCGACTCGTCTCGGAGACCGAGCAACTGATGGCAGCAGGGCTCTTCGTCGGCGGCGCAACCGTGCCGGGGTAGCGAGCCCGTTTGTCGTGCGAGACCGGGCGGCGCCTATGCTCTTGGACGCTCAGCAACCGCTGCGCAGGTCAACACTTCCGCCCGGCTCACCTTCTCGCGGTCACTCCTCGGAGTGCACAGAGCCGGGCTTCGCTCAACCGCGAGAGAGGAGCCGGCCGTGGCCGTCGTCACCATGAAGCAGTTGCTCGAGGCAGGGGTGCACTTCGGGCACCAGACCCGCCGGTGGAACCCGAAGATGAAGCGGTTCATCTTCGGTGAGCGCAACGGGATCTACATCATCGATCTGCAGCAGACCCTGCAGCGCATCGAGACCGCCTACACGTTCATCCGCGATCTCGTCGCCGACGGCGGGTCGGTGCTCTTCGTGGGGACCAAGAAGCAGGCTCAGGATCCGATCCAGAGCTATGCCGAGAAGGTCGGGATGCCCTACGTGAACGAGCGTTGGCTCGGCGGCATGCTCACCAACTACGAGACCATCGGCAAGCGCGTCGCCAAGATGCACGACCTTCGCCGCCAGCGGGCTGCGGGCGACTTCGAAGTCATGCCGAAGAAGGAAGCGCTACTGCTCGGCCGCGAACTCGCCAAGCTCGAGCGCAACCTCGGCGGCATCGCCACCATGGACAAGCGGCCCGACGCGGTGTTCGTTCTCGACACCAAGATCGAGCACATCGCCGTCACCGAGGCCAACAAGCTCGGCATCCCGCTCGTCGCCGTCGTCGACACCAACTGTGACCCCGACGTGATCGATTACGTGATCCCCGGCAACGACGACGCGATCCGCGCCGGCAACCTCATGGCGCGCATCGTCGCCGATGCTGTCGAGGAGGGCCGTTACATCGCCAGCCGCCGTTCGCCCGCCGTCGCCGCCGAGCGCGGCCCCGAGGACGAGGCCCGCGTCGCCGCCGAGCAGGCGGAGGCCCGACGCCAGGCCTTGGCCGAGGCCAAGGAGCGCGAGTCTCGCCTGTCAGGCCAGCAGCCTCCGCCGATGCGACCGCCCACCGCACCGCCGGCCGCTGAAGCACCCGAGCCCGAGGCCGCTCCTGCTGAAGCCGCGGAAGCTTCGTCCGAGGTACCCGAAGTCGCCGGGGAGACGATCGAAGGAGAGTCGACCGATGCCTGAATTCACTGCCAAGGACGTACAGGCGCTCCGGCAGTCGACCGGCGCCGGGATGATGGATGCCAAGAAGGCGCTCACCGAGGCCGACGGCGACATGGAGGCCGCCCGCAAGGTGCTTCGCGAGAAGGGTCTCGCCAAGGCCGGCACCCGCACCGACCGCGAGAACACCGAAGGTGCGATCGCGGTTGCGACCGGCGAGGGTCGGGCTGCGATCGCCCAGCTCAAGTCCGAGACCGACTTCGCCGCGAAGAACGAGGCGTTCGCGACGCTCACTCAACGCCTCGCCGATGACGTCCTCGCCAACGGCGAGTCGGCCCTCGAGGCCGCCAAGGACCAGATCGACGACCTCAAGGTCACGATCAAGGAGAACATCGAGGCAGGTCGGGCCGTGCTGGTCGAGGCGGCACCAGGCAACATCCTCGACACCTATCTGCACACCCAGGAGGGTCGCGGCGTCAACGCCGTCGTCGTCGAACTCGCCGGCGGCACCCCCGAGCTCGCGCACGACCTCTCCGTGCACATCGCGTTCACGAAACCCGCGTACCTCACCCGTGACCAGGTACCCGAGAGCGACGTCGCCGATGAGCGTGCGACCCTCGAAGACCTGACCCGCAAGGAAGGCAAGCCCGAGCAGGCGATCGACAAGATCGTCGAGGGCCGGCTGACGAGCTGGTTCCAGGAGCAGGTTCTGCTCGAGCAGAAGTTCATCCGCGATGAGAAGCAGACCGTGAAGCAACTGCTCGGAGACGCCGAACTGGTCCGTTTCGAGCAGGTGCTGATCGGCACCTGATGGCCGCCGACGGCCCCGCTGCCGGCCTCCGCTGGAAGCGCGTGCTCCTGAAGCTCTCGGGCGAGGCGTTCGCCGGTGAGACCGACGCTCTCGACGGCGACGTGGTCGAGAACATCGCCAAGGACATCGTCGAGGCCCGCAGTCTCGGCGTCGACGTCGCCGTGATGGTCGGTGGCGGGAACATCTGGCGGGGGATGACCGGCGCGGGTTCCGGAATGGACCGTGCACAGGCCGACTACATGGGCATGCTCGCCACGGTCATCAACGCGCTCGGGCTCCAGGACACCCTGGAGCGTCTCGGCCAGCCGACTCGGGTCCAGACCGCAGTGCGGATGGACCAGATCGCCGAGCCCTACATCCGGCGTAAGGCCATCCGCCACCTCGAGAAGGGCCGCGTGGTGATCTTCGCGGCGGGCCTCGGAAGCCCGTTCTTCACCACCGACACGCCTGCGGCGCTTCGTGCGGCCGAGGTGTCGGCCGAGGCCGTGCTGAAGGGCACCCATTCTGGCGTCGACGGGGTCTACACCGCCGACCCCAAGCTCGACCCGACTGCGACCAAGATCGACGAGCTCTCCTACATGGACGTGCTCAATCGGGGCCTCACGGTGATGGATCCGACCTCGATCACCTTCTGCATGGACAACAAGCTTCCGATCGTGGTGTTCGACGTCCTCGAACCCGGGAACCTCCGTGCCGTTCTCGAGGGCAAGGCGATCGGTACCCTGGTCAGGTGATGACCGCATGAACGAGACCGCCTCGCTCGTCATCGACGACGCGACCGAGCAGATGCGCTCGGCCGTGAGCCACACCCGTCGCGACATGGCCACGATCCGCACCGGGCGGGCGACGCCGGCGCTGGTCGAGAAGATGCCGGTCGAGTACTACGGCGCTGACGTGCCGATGCAGCAGATCGCGGGGTTCAGCGTCCCCGAGGCTCGGACCCTGGTCATCAGCCCCTATGACAAGACGGCCATCGAGGCCATCGAGAAGGCGATCCAGGGCAGTGACCTCGGGCTCAACCCGAGTTCCGATGGCGCCGTCCTGCGCTTGTCCTTCCCGCAACTCACCGAAGAACGTCGGCGTGATCTGGTCAAAGTTGTCAAGTCGATGGCCGAGGAAGGTCGGGTGAGCATCCGCAACACGCGCCGCGCGGCAAGGCAGGATCTTGAGGCATTCGAGAAAGATGGTGACATGAGCGAAGATGATCTCCACCGTGCCGAGGCTGCCCTCGACAAGATCACCAGAACCCATGAAGCTCAGATCGATGACGCCCTGGAACTCAAGGAAGCGGAGCTACTCGAAGTCTGAGGTCGACGACCGACGACGAAGGAGCCGAAGTGTCCGACGACGAGACGAACAACGATGAGAAGCCCCCGACCGAGGGGGTGCGTCTGATCGGAGCCGACGAAGCGGCCGAAGCGCTCGGCCGTGACGATGTCGCGCGCCGTCTCACCGCGGACGACCGCAAGCCCGGCGACCGGCCGGCCGAGCAGCCCTACGACGGTCCGCCGCCCACGGTTTCGTTCCCGCTCAGCAACATGGCATCACCCGAAGATGTGCCTCGTCCGTCACTCATCGACGATCGAGTGGACCTTCCTCACTGGACCGAGCCGGCCACCGGCGAGGTCCCGGCGGTGCTGCGCCGAGACGATGACACCGAGACCGCCGACGACGAATGGGCCAGTTTCACCGGCTCCGCCCCCCGCTGGCGCGACTCCGGTGACGACTTCGACGACGACCTCGACGACGTGAGGGTCCTGGGCCACGACGCCGAGCAGCGCCTCGGAGCGCTCGACGACTCCGACCGACCATCGGACTCCGACTTCTTCTCCTTCTCCGACATCGACGAGCCCGAGCAGGGTCGCTCCGTATTCGCTGCTGCCGGTGACAGCGGCGCGGACGACGTGGACGTGTACGACGACGGCGCCTACTACGACGACGACGAGTACGACGAGTACGCCGAGTACGACGACGAGTACGACGACGCGTACGACGACGAAGACGACGACCCGGTCGTGATCGGGACCGCCCGCCGCACTTCGGCCGACAAGGTCGGGCGCGGACCCGACAGTGGTGGTCGGAACATGGGGCAGGCGGTCGGGGTGGGGCTCGTCTTCGCCGCGGTTGCGCTGGCGCTGTTCGCGGTCGGTCCGGTCGGTGGCATCGTCCTGGTGTTCGCGGTGGTGGCGATGTGCGGCGTCGAGTTCTTCGCGGCTGTCCAACGGGCGGGGTACGAGCCGCCCACGCTGGTCGGGGTCGTGGCCATTCCCGCCATGGTCCTGGCCTCCTATCACCGGGGCGAGGCGGCGATCCCAGCCGTGTTGTTCCTGACCACCGTCGTCGGACTCGTCTGGTACCTGGTGGGCGCAGGCGGGAAGCGACCGACCGCCAATCTCGGCGTGACGCTCTTCGGGGTGCTCTGGATCGGCATGTTCGGTTCGTTCGCGGCGCTGATGCTCTCGGCGCCCGACGGCGTCGGGCTGTTGATCGGCGCGATCATCGCTACCGTCGGCTACGACGTCGGCGGCCTCTTCGTCGGCAGGAACGCCGGGAAGTACCCGCTCTCGGCCGCCAGTCCCAACAAGACCTGGGAAGGCCTCATCGGAGGCATGATCGTCGCCTTCGTCGTCGCCGTGTTCGTCGCGGGCTTCGTGCCCGGCTTCGCCCCCTGGGACGGTGGCGGCGCCGCCATCAAGCTCGGCCTCGTGGTTGCGCTCGCTGCGCCGCTCGGCGACCTGTGTCAGTCGGTGATCAAGCGCGACCTCGGGATCAAGGACATGGGAACCCTGCTCCCCGGCCACGGTGGTCTGCTCGACCGCTTCGACGCGCTGCTGTTCGTGTTGCCGAGCGTGTACTACCTGGCCCGGGTCAGCGACTTCTTCATCTAGATCGTCGTCGTCACTCGCTTCGGGCGCTGGGGTGGTCGGGCCGGCTGGTCGTCGTAGGCTCGGTGGTCATGAGCACGGTTGCGATCGCGGGGTCCACCGGCTCGATCGGCACGCAGACCCTCGACGTGCTCGAGGCCGAGGATCCTCGTTTCGATCTGGTCGCCATCGGCGCCGGGTCGTCGGTCGACGCGCTGGTTGCTCAGGCCGTGCGGCATCGCCCGAAGATCGTCGCCATCGCGGACGAGACCCGAGCCGCCGAACTCGTCGAGCGGGTGCCACCGGGGATCGAGGTCCGCGCCGGCGTCGGTA
>Ga0307379_10009658_pt1 | contig 12861 bp, 7 predicted proteins | sample UN2MG_FD_202237 | JGI IMG/M metagenome (GOLD analysis project Ga0307379, IMG submission 202237) | Soil microbial communities from Risofladan, Vaasa, Finland - UN-2 | ecosystem: Environmental > Terrestrial > Soil > Coastal area > Acid sulfate soil | place: Finland: Risofladan, Vaasa | collected... | reverse complement strand
ATGCAGTAATTAAACGAGTATTCAACGCCGGGCACGTGCTGGTCACCACGGTGCCGCGGGTGAACGTAAAGATGACCTTTACCGCCTTTGGCTTTAACCTCTACCAGCTATACACGCTCAGAAAGCAAGGAGTGGTCTAGCCGAGCGTGAGCTATCGACAAAAACCACGAAAAGGTGGAAAATTAGCCTGTTAGACGGCAAAAAAGCCGAAATATACGTGCCAAAACTGAAAAAATGGTTTGAAGATTACAGGGGGGGGGTCATAAAGAGAAGTAAATCAAAATCCTCTCTATATTTTGCAAGGGTCGTTGTTTCTGAATCTATTTCTTCTAACTCGATCAAGTCAAAATAGACCGGATTAGCGGAGTCTGCATTGAGCCTATCCGGGAAAACAGTTGCCCCGCATCTGCGCGAGTGCGGTCAACGCGGAGGCGGTTGTTGGTGAGATATACGACGGTTCTGGTGTTGGGAATGAAATTCGGCGGTTATCCAGAGGGGAAGCAATAGCGGGTTGTAAAGCTGCCGCTAATAACACACTTATTGCAAAGATCGCGAAGATACGGAGTGATTTTGAAGAGTGTTTTAACGTTAACTATATAGAAACGTACACTTCGACGTTACATTTAAAGTTTTCGGGTCGCCACAACTTTTTGGTATACGCTTATTCATTCGATAAGCTCGTGTAGACCCGAAACCACCGTATCCAACTGCTCCTTACTGATGACCAGCGGCGGTACTAACCGGATCACGTTCCCTACCGTGCAATTGACCAGGATCCCTCGTTCAATAGCCTTCTCCACGAGCTCGTTACAGGGCTTCACTAATTCGATCCCAATCATCAGCCCTTTGCCTCGGATTTCCTTCACGACGAGACGTGATTCTAGCCCGTTCTCACCGCGAACCTGTTCCATGACGTAGTTGCCGAGTTCTCGTGACCGTTCCACAAGTTTCTCATCTTCCATCACGTTTATGGACGCTAACGCGGTAGCACACGCCAGCGGATTGCCACCGAAGGTTGATGCATGCTCACTGGCTTCAAATTCTATGCCATCGCGTGCGAGCATGGCGCCGATAGGGAAGCCCGCGCCCAACGCCTTTGCAAGTGTCATTATATCCGGCTCGACACCGTCATGATCCTTGCCGAACCATTTCCCGGTGCGACCAAAGCCAGTCTGCACCTCATCCAGGATCAGCAGAACGCCTTTCTCCGTGCAGATCTCACGCACCTCGTTCAAATAGCCTGCCGAGGGCACAATCACACCGTTTTCGCCCTGGATGGGCTCTAAGATAACCGCGGCGGTCTCGTCGTCGATCGCAGCTCTTATCGCATCGGCATCGTTGTAGCGCACGAATTTAACGCTTTTCAGGAGCAACGGCTCGAACGGACTTCTGAATTTCGGCTCGTACGTGGCACTCAGAGAAGCAATGGTTCTGCCGTGAAAGCTGCCTTTTGCCGCTATAAATCCCGGTTTACCGGTTATTTTACATGCCAGCTTCATTGCGGCTTCTATGCTCTCTGCGCCTGAATTGCAGAAGAACGCCTTGGCCATGCCGCTCAGCTCCGATAGTTTCTCCGCGAGTTTCACCTGTGGCTCCGTGTAATACAAATTGGAGACGTGCATGAGCTTCGCTGCCTGTTCCTGGATCGCCTTTACAACAACGGGATGGCTGTATCCCACGGCATTCACCGCAATGCCACCCACGCAGTCGATATACTCGTTACCAAAGAAGTCCTTTAGTATCGCGCCTTTGCCCTCTTTGATTACGAGCTGCGGCCTCCTGTACGTTTGCATGATGTACCGCTTCTCTTTCTCAAAAACTTCTGTCTGAGACGAAAACATCTCACTCATTCACCTTCCTAGCTCCTTCAGCAATTTCCGAGGATTCACGTCCATCGCTTTTCGCACTTCGTCGGGGTCTAACCCGGCACCTGCGAGGATTCGTGCACCGAGTTCTTCGGTCAGGAAATCATCCGGGGAATGCAAATCCGAATTGAGCACGACGCTCGCTCCTACGTTTCGTGCAACCTGCGCGACATGCCCATTGGTCAGGGAATGCCCCTTTCGTGACGTAATTTCGAGATAAATGCCATTTTCCTTTGCGCGTTCCGCTTCTTCTTCTGTTATCAGGCCGGGATGTGCGAGTATGTTCACGGCGGGGTTGCTCACGGCTGCTCCGTTCGTGCCGCTTTCCACAGGCTCCGCGATCGTCTCGCCATGCACCACGACCAGTTCCGCACCCAACTCAAGAGCTTTTTTAACAAGTCTTCCGATCTTCTCAGGCGGTACATGCGTGATTTCCACGCCTCTTATCACTTCTATCTCACTGTTTGGCCTAGCCTGGAGTTCTGATTTCTGTAAACACTTCAGTATGTGCTCTACGTTTGTGAAGTCCACGTGGTCTGTTATTGCAACCGTTTCGTAGCCGTGAACGACCGCTCGCCGTACCAATTCGCTCGGGATGAGTTCGCCATCACTGAGGAGCGAATGCGTGTGCAGATCGAACATTATTATCGGCCTCCGCTCTTAGTCTTAGATTTCTCACGCAGCTCTTTTATCCCTTTCGCAATTTCTCGCACGATCTCGCCTTTACGGCCTCTTTTCGTCACTAACACTCGACCGCTCTTATCCCAGTGCGCCTTCGGATACGCTTTCTCCTTCTCCACGTCGGGCTCCAGGTTGAGCGTTCGCGCAACCGTTCCTATCTCCTCGACCTTTGGCGATTTTACTGCGTGCTTCCTTGCTACGAGTCGCCCTTCGCTTTTCGTTTTTCCCGCTGCCAAATACGCAGGCCAGACGACCATCTTCTTCATAAACTGTTCTTTTAAATAGAAATCTTTACTAAAGAAATAACCTGATTACTGGAATGCAGCTATTAGATAGTCACCATCGCAAATTGTTGCTTGTTGGCAGTAGTATTTCTCATTCATTTATCGCCGCATTCTTCCATCACTCACCGCTTCTTTTAGAGCCGTATCGGGGTTTTGCTTCTATCTGCAGGGCTTTAGGAAATAATATCCTCTAATTTAGGTTGGCCTATTTTACTGTATCAACCGCCCAAACAAGCTGTTAAGTCCTCTTCTACGCCATGATGATTGCCGCCATATTCCCTGTATGCGGGACGGGGTGTATTATTGTCACGCACGTGTCGAGCGTTTAGTAATTACGGTTTTTATTCACTTCTTCCTACTTTTCTTTCGGATTCTCCGGGAGGCAACAACGATCAATAATCCTACAAGTGCTGTAATTCCGATTGGCGTGAGTGACGGGGCTGCCGCTACATTTGACGAGGCACCTCTTCTTGCAAATACCACCGGAGGATCTCCCACTTCCATTGTGATTGTTACGGTATCTGTGGTGGTAGTTGTATCCAACACTAACCATTGGCTTGGTGGTACGGATGTGGGATCTATTTTGTAAACTACAATTCGGGTTGCATTCGAAATGTTTGTAAATCTCAACGTGAAGTTACCAGCGCCCGTTGCGTTTATCAAGTATGCCGATTGCAGTATAACCCCTGCAGGTATGTAGGTCTCGTTGAGCTCAGAAAGATTCAAATGGGTTACATTAATACCTGTAACATTTGGGCTAGCAGCAAGTAATTCAACATTTGGTGGAAGTGTGAGGTTTATACCTGCTACTTCCGCGTCGAAATACTCAAGACTTGAAACAAGCGGTGCCAAACTCTGACCGATCATGTCCGCATAAAAGGTGTACGTAATCCTGTGTACGCCGGTTGCGCTGGTTGTGAGCGTACGGTTGACTTGGATGGCATTCTCACCCGCATTCAATGTTTTATTAGCCTCAAATTCGTCAATGACATGGCTGGTGGGGTCATACATCCTCGTCCGCAATACGCCTGATGCTGCTCGGTTCGTCTCGATAGTCATGTTCAGCAACACCGTGTCCCCGTTGTAATATCTCTCCTTGTCCAGATCTGCCTCCAGTATCCGTGCGGAATAGCCAACCACATCGAAGGGATGATAACCCGAGTATGTGCCGAAGGTGTACCGAATATAATACGTGCCCGACTGCATCTCGGGCAGGGTGAATTGTAACGTGGTGGATCCACTTATCGTATCGCTGTACGTGAAATTCGGCGCAGTCAGGTTCAATACATCCTGCGCGCTCACATCCTCGATATGTATGGTCACGGTCTCACCCATGGTATACACGTCTTTATCGGTGTACAAGGTGAGTGGAGCCGTTGCATTCTTCTCATAAACGTACATCGAATTGATGTAGAGCGACCGTCCTGTATCCATGTAAACCGAGTAGAGCAGCTTGTTGTCGTCCGTGAAGTTAACCGGTACCATAAAGGTGAGCGTTTCGTTTTCCAACCCGGTCAAATTGAAATAAGTCACGTTATCATATTCATTGAACTTGACCCGTGAGTACAAACTCAAATCCCTATTCCGGTTGTTGGTTACCGTCATGGTGAACAGAGCGGTCTCGCCCGCCTGATACACCTTTTTATTAAGGCTCGCGCTCACGGAGATGTTCGCACCTTGAACGAAGAACGTGAACTCTTCCCGCTCGCCATCGAGTTCGTAGAAACCTTTGTAGCTCTTCTCTTCTAAGTCATCGGGAATCGTGAAGTTGAAACTCATGTTCTCCGCAGCGCCGGCGCCTATCCAGGTTCGATTTGTGTCTTCAAAGTCAGGCATTTCTACCGTTAGTATCGCCTCCCCTTCAGACCCACCGATATTCTCAACCGTGAATACAAGGGGAACATCCTCACCGGCGGTGAAATTACGACCCGTTGGGGTGATCGCACTGACGACAAAGTCAGTTGGTGAAAACACAACGATAGGTACGGTCACCGTCTCGAACGGCGAGGTGTAGCTCAACGTGTGCGTGCCCTGCGTCAGGTTGAACGAGACGCTATCGGAAATGTTCTCTCCTTGTGGTACGAAGAACTTCGCGGAAATCGTTTGTCCGCTGAGCGAGAAGGTAGCATTGAACGCCGTATCCAGTATGCCCGTGTTGGTAACGGTAAACGGAATCTCAGCCGGTCCCGTTAGGTACATCGACTCCGGCGTCAGATTGATTCGCGCATCCTCCCCAAAGATGATCTCCTTTTGTACGTCCCAATCAAAATCGCCGGAAACTGTCACGTTCAGCGTTCTATTCGCGGTAATGTTCAGCGTGGTTTCCAGCAACCGCGACTGCCCCTCCGGTATCGTGACGTCCCACGTGCTATTGATACTAACGGTGAGATCAGCACTGACGTTGTCCGTGTTCTCGAGCAGAACGCCGACGTTAAAGGGACCTAAGCCCACCATATCCGGCGCGGTTACACTCACGTTTACGCGCGGCAGTTCCACCGCCACCGATTCAGTAACGTTGACGCCACCGACGGTTCCTTCTAAGGCGAATGAGGTGTTTGAGCTGGTATTCGTGAGGTATGTATGAGTCTCACCGGGAGTTAAGCTTAACGCTACTGTGTATATCGGAGCGCCATCCTTTTTAATCGTCAAGTTGCAGCTTTGCGCACTGCTCCCGTGATTTGTTACCTCCCCCATTATATTCACGGTCTCATTGGGCTTGTAAACCCGCTTATCGGTCTCCAAGGTCAACGACAAATCTTGATCGGTGATATAGAACGAGGAGATGTTGTAGGCAATGAGTTGACCAGTGCTGGAATAAAGGGTTGCATAGAGGTACAGCTTTCCGGTGACGTTCAATTGCCCCACGTTCGTAGTCACGGTGGCGAAATTGGTGACGTCCTGGCTGATGTTCGTCTCCCAGATCGTATAGCTCTCATTGGTCGAACTTGCCTGGAAGAATGGGCCAAGGCTTCCGAGGAAGTGGGCTTCTGCGATTCCAACGGGGCTTCGAATTCGAAGGTTCGACAACCGCAGAGCAACCCCTTTCAGCAAAGCAAGCAGCCCCGACGATTGCAATAAGGATTGGTTTTCCGCAATAGATTGAGTATCTACGATGGTCTGGTTATCTGAATTGGTTACAGTACTCGCTGGTTGTGTGGTTGGCGTTGGTGCTGGTACGAGTGCTGGTGCTTCGGACATGAATTCCGGCGCCGGAAGTTGATGTGTGGATACCCAATCAGTCGATAACAACCCAGCTGAACCCACCCCTGAGAACCCAAAGCAGTTATAGGTGCAGCCCGTAGCGTTGGCATCGTTCCAGCTCGTCGTAGTGTTGCAGGTATTGTTCGAGCCCGTGTTCCCCGTACCGCTATTCAATATGTCCTTGATCGTGTTAGAACAGAACGTATTGCTCTGCAGGACATTGTTATGGCTCTGCCCCAGGGCAATGCCGTAGTAGCTGTTCGAGTTGGCAGTGTTGCTAGGGATATTGTTGCCGTTGGAATAAGATAGGTAAATGCCGTATCTGGTGTTCGAGTTGGCGGTGTTGTTGGAGATATTGTTGCCGTTGGAACGATAGAGGTAAATGCCCATGTAACTGTTCGAATTAGCCGTGTTACGTGCGATAGTGTTGTTGCTCGAAGAAGCCAGGTAAATGCCGTAGCCGTTGGTGCCGCCGTTGTTCGAGTTGGCGGTGATGTGTGTGAGATTGTTATAATAGCAATCTTGGCGTAAATAAATGCCGTAAATGTTTGAACTCGCGTTGCAATTCTTTATGGTTGAAGAGTTCATTATACGCGTAGATACCACAGCCGGATGATAGATTATTATTTGTAACCGTAAGATTCCGAAGCGTGATGTTGGTGCAGTTGATGATAGAGACCTTACCCAGATTACTGACCTTTGGTGCGTCTAATACCAAATCCTCAAGTACAACGTCCCGCTCGTCCACCAGGTGATAATAGATATCACCATTGACGTGGTTGTTCACAATCGAGTTATAAAGGGTCTCTTGTCCTATACTGAAACCAAGACCACTCCCGTTTATCTCATTGTCGATAATGGTGTTATTGTTGGCGAAGAGATAAATACCGTAGCTGTTTGCGGTGAGCGTGTTGTTTGAAATGCGATTGTTCTCGAAAGGATAATAGCCCCCCATACTGCTGGAGATGTAAATGCCATAGGGGTTGTTTGAGATGGTGTTGTTGGTGAAATTATTGTTATAGCAGTCTTGGCGTAAGTAAATGCCATTGGAGTTCGAACTCGCGTTACAGTTCTCTATGGTTGAAGAGTTCATTTGATATCCGAAGATACCACTACTAAAGCCAGGAGGTTGATGATTGTTATTCGTAACCGTAAGATTCCGGAGCGTGATGTTGGTGCAGTTGATGACGGAGACCTTACCCAGATTGCTGACCTTTGGCGCGTCTAATATCAGATCTTCAAGGACGATGTCTTGTGCATTCACCAGGTGATAATAGATATCACCGTTGACGCGGTTGTTCACAATCGAGTGGTAATAGTACTCTAAATTTATGTTGAAACCAAACTCATCACTCCCGTTTATCTCGTTGTCAGTAATGGTGTTATTGTAGCCTGAGAGACTAATACCGATATTGTTTGCTGTGAGCGTGTTGTTTGAAATGCGATTGTTCTCGCCACCACAAGCGATTCCAACAGCGTATGTACCCGTGTTGTTTGAGACTGTGTTGTGGGTGATCGTGTTCCAGTTCCCACTAACATCGATACCATGGTTGTTGGTGCTGTTTGAGACGGTGTTATAGGTGATGGTGTTATTGTTGGCAGAGTTGATGCTGATGCGTCTGTTAGCGGTGTTGTTGGCGATGACATTAGCATTCGAACCTAACACTGAAATAGCGTCGGAGGAGGCCGATGTAATAGTATTATTTGCTACGGTGTTGGTACTCCCATAGTACAACTCGATGCCGTTCCAGTAGGGCTCCATCGAGTGAACGGCGTTGTTCTTGATGGTGTTGCCACTAGAATACCATAGAGCGATGCCATCACTGCTACCCCCGCTGAGATTGCTCTCTTCAATCGTGTTGTTATCAGACCGGTACAGGAAAACATCCCGAGAACTCTCATGGTTCCTGAAGGTGAGATTGCGCAGCGTGATATTGGTGCAGTTGATTAAAGATACCGCAGCTAAATTGCTGACCTTTGGCACCTCCAATATTAAATCTTCGCGTATAACATCCCGTTCATCGACCAGATGATAAAAAGGATGGCCATTGACCGTGGTATTCACGAACGAATTGTAATAAGCATTATAACCGAAATAAATCCCGAGCGCACTACTTCCATTTATTTCATTGTTCCTGAACGTGTTGTTACCGGACGATTCCAGGTAGATGCCATCATGACTACTGTCCAGTATGGTGTTGCCGGTGAAGGTGTTGTTGTCGTTGTGTACATAGAAGTAAACCCCATCATAGTTGTTGTTGAGCGTGTTATTGGTAAAGCAGCTATTTCTAGCATAATAGAGGTAGAGGCCATATTTGTTCCCACTGAGGTTGTTACCTGAAATCACGTTGTTATTGCCCCTGAGATAAATCCCGGAATAAAAATTGGTGACCTCGATATTCTTAATCGTCACTCCGGCACGATTGTAGCTATAGATGCCCCTGTAGCTACTGCCTGAACCCGGCCCGACGAGCACCGTATTGTTGCCCTCGACGACTACGTTATCCGCATTGATGATGAGGCCGGTACTAGTAAGGTTATACACACCGGGACAGAGAACTGTATCTGAATTGATGTACAGGTTCTCGGTGGGCACCACACACTGCTGCGGCGGTGCAGGTGGCGGTGCCGTGCCACCGATGATTTTGAGATCCAAGCGAGCACCGGTTATGTCATTTCCCACATTCGTGATGTTGGTTACCACGGTAATATCCTCATCTGTGGAGTAAACAGTTTTATCGGTATGCGAACTGAGCGAGGCATCCAGGCCACTCACCGAGAGCACTTCAAGTGATCTCTGTGTCTCATTTGTTCCGAGGTTTTCATAGGCGAGCGAAAGGAGGTAGTCACCGGTTATTAACCCTGCGGGGAGCGTGTAGTTAAAGAGCACGGTCTCGCCGGCTTCTATCACCCCGGATTGGCTATCGGTAAGAATCGTCGAGAGATACGCATCCCGGAGGTGCGCCGAGTAATTATAGCTCGTATCAACCCCCCCGGTGTTCGCCAGCGCAACGCTGAGGTTTCTCGCCCGCGGTAACGCTCCTGCGTCCCAGACGGTGCTGCAGATGCGACTCTGGTATAATGAACCAATCATAAAGGGTCGAGCTGTCATAACTTATCGTAACGATAACCTCATGCTTGCCTGTATTGACGGTCGCCGGGATGCTTACCACCCACCCTACACTATCAGTTGCATTCGGGTCAACGGTCACACTCTGTGTGCCCGTAAAATTAAGCGAGGGCACCGAGAGGTTCAGCAATGAATGCCAGGGTATTGCCCCGTGATTGGTGACATCCACGGATACGCTCACGTTCCGCCGTAGTTGATAGAGCTTATCCGGTTTATCAAAACTAAGCTGAGCGCGATAAGGCTTGACCACCTGCAAGTAGGTTGATGCAGCGCCGATTTTGGCTCCGTTCTCGTACGCCTCTGCAGTAACAGGATATACGCCGTACGATGCGTCCGTGGGCAGCGTGAAATTAAACTTTTTTGTTTCAGATGTGCCAGCACTGAGATTGGTGGTAAAAGACGCGTCAAAAATCGTTTTGTTCTGTGGATCGCGTGTTTGCACAAGAACGGAGACATTATGGCTGATCTCTTGCCTGTTAGTAAGATTCACGGTTAACGAAACAGCCTCGCCTTTCGCATAGTCGTACTTGTCCGTGTCGAGGCGGATATCAACTCTGGGCTTAACCACATAAAATCCGCGTGATGCTCGGCCAAGATACTCATACGAGGTCGCATCGCCATCGTAAAATTGAGCCCACAATCTATCAAATTCAGAATACACCGGTACCGTGACGGTAAAATTCCTCTCACACCATGCGCAGGGACCGTTACGGTGTTGTATAAACCACTCCGATGCCCAGGCATTGTCCCGCGACATCCATAAACGGGGTCGTAGTCCGTTGCCCGGTAATTATGCGGGAAGTTCCACCAGCAGGTGACCTCCTTGGCGGTCTCACCATGGTTCCACATCGTAATCGTGAACGTCGCGTTGGTCCCATACACGTAACGCTCCCGATCTGAATTAACGCTAAAGGTAATATTCTTACCCTGATAGGCAAAGCCGTCTGGGTTTTCTGCGTAGTTGCTCACGGCAAAATGTGCCACGTCGGAGATGAGCACATTCTGCGGATCCAGCAGGTCGTTCTCGACCGGCAGCACACTGTATTCGATTGACCATAGTCCAAGCGTTGTTAACGGAATAGTTAGATTAGTCACATTAAGTTGTCCAGTTTCTCCGGGGCGGATAGAGAGCGAGATATTTTGTTCTTCTTTAACGACAGTGTCATCAGGATCTCGAACCGTGACAAACGCTTCGAATCGGGAAAGGTTGGTGATGTTGTAATCATAGGCGAATTCGCCGCCCCATCCTGCAGCAATTGGATCCTTACCCGCACACACGAGGTAAATGATGCTCCATATTCCGCTCTTGGCGGATGCGGGTGGTCGGTAGTAGAGGTCCACAAACGTGGATTCGTTCGATGCGACTATGCACGATACATTGACCCACGTCAAATTGAACAGGGGATCAAAGAGGGCAAATGAAACGGTATCACCGGTGACATTACCCCGGTTGGTGACATTAACCGACAGGTTCACGGTATCACCAGCCCCAAATTCAGGTACCGGATAGTCTAAGGGGCCGTAAATGAGATTCGTTATGTTGACTGAGACATTAACCGTGCCGGGTGCATAGGTTTGAATTTCATTTGAAGACGTCGCCCAGGTGAGCATATCCTTAATGAGTGTCTTCTCGGTGGCTGTTTGTTGATGAAGACCCCATGCCATGTCCGAGTATAACGTCGTGGCCAACACGCGACCTCTTCCATACTCATACAGCAGCATGGCCGGCATGCTATTCTTGGTTCGCATTAACAGGACGGAAGAATTGGTCGGCCAAGCAGTAAAGAAGCCATCAACGTTGACGCTCAAGACCTCGCTCGTCTGCCGGGCAAAGATAGGATGATAGGTGGCGATGCCAACCGAGTTGTACTGGCAACTCTGATCTTCAAGCCAGCCATAGCCGCTTACATTACCGGGAAGCGCAGCGAATTCGTAGCCGTGCTGCTGCGTGAACACGATCAATGTACCGCCGTTTCTCACATACTGCTCAAGGCGGGATGTGAAGGTAGGTACACGGTCCAGCCCGTACAGCCCGCCAGAAGGAATGACCAAAACAGAATACTCCTCGACGCCTTGAAGCGATACATTAATAAACTCCCCAGACTCGTTTATTTGCGTTAAAAGCTTGATGAAATAGGGATTGAAACCACTTGATAATACCGCAATCTCGGGTGGTTCGTAGATAGTACCAGACCTGGTACTCCCGATAGCAGTCGTGACGCTCCCAGGTGATAGAGAAGAGACATCAAAGCTCTCGTCTGGCTTATCACAACCGGGTATTAAAGGGTTGTCCCAATAATCCCACCAGCATTCGCCATCAGTGCACCAGTTTAATGTGCAGGGATCGCCATCATCACAGTCAATATCCTTACACGGATCTTTGCAGACCGGGCCGCTCTTCGTCATCGCGCATTCCTTACCCAGCGGGCACGCGTCAAGCTCATCCAGTTGATATTCACAATCTTTACACTTGTAGACCGCTTTGTCCTCACCAAGACACTTCCACTTCTCGGGTGATATGTAATCGCGGCACGGGTGCCCCCAATTTTGTGACCACGTGCTCGGATGCCCTGCGCATTCAGAGATACAATTGGCGTGGGGCTCCAGTAAATCACCCAATGTATCCCATAACCCAACCACACAACCTGCAACAGGAATCTGTCCCACTGCACCTGATAAGCTACAGCGCGTACAATCGAGGATAGCCTTCGCATCAGCGCTTTCTTCAATCTCACCGCACTTGCTACTACACTTTGCCAATTTGGAATATTTATAGGCATTAGCTATATCTTTAGCCGCAGTCACCCCTGCGCAGTCCTGTGCATAATCTAACATTTGTTGATATGCCCACCCGTATGTTATAGGTGACTGTTCTTGTATAACACAGTCTGAATAACACGTCCAGAAACTGCAGCTGTGATGTTCAGCACCGGCTTCATCCCCGGTTTGGCTGCTGGTTAAACTGATTCCGCTCTCCGTCAGATCTGAAGATGAAAAAGAACCGCTCAAACGTTCAGGCACCGTTCCGTACTCGAGCACATACTCAAAGCTCTCTTCTAGCACACTCTTATCGGTAAACCCGTCAAAGAGCTGATAGACGTACCCGTCCTCGTCTTCGGCCACGATCAAGAACATGGTGGGGAACCCGTACACCTCAAATTCGACAAAGGCATACGGGTTCTCATCGGCAGTCACACGGATAAACGCGATTGAACCGTTGTACCCCGTCTCCAGTTCGTCAATTATAGGTTTCTGCTCTTGGCAGAAGTCGCACCAATCCGAGTAGAAAAACAGGAATACGGGTTTTCCTTCTGCAAGCAGCTCATCAATTCGTTTGGATAGATTTGAAGAAGGCAATGGTTCAGCAGTTTCTGGTGCTGATTCAGGATTACGAGTGGTCTCGGAAATTTCATGAGAAGTATCATTCTCCATTGAATAGCCAGAACCTAAACTAGTATCCGCAGCTATCGCTCCACTCAACACCGATGTGACCACGAGTGCGATCAGCAAGAATGAAAACAATCGATACACCATACAGGTATTTCTCATATCACTATCACTTCTAACCTTTAATTTAGAATGAACTCACTATTACAATCTGATGAGGCCGTCTACCAATCCATTATCAGCAGTGACACTTAAAGTTAACTATTGGATGGAAACCTAAAAAGTTCTTGACCTTCGATACCAAATTGGTAAC
>Ga0307379_10009656_pt1 | contig 12862 bp, 10 predicted proteins | sample UN2MG_FD_202237 | JGI IMG/M metagenome (GOLD analysis project Ga0307379, IMG submission 202237) | Soil microbial communities from Risofladan, Vaasa, Finland - UN-2 | ecosystem: Environmental > Terrestrial > Soil > Coastal area > Acid sulfate soil | place: Finland: Risofladan, Vaasa | collected... | reverse complement strand
TGGCTACCTGTATACGCATACGGCTTCGGGAGGATATTACAAAACAGATGGCAATCCTCCTCCGGGTACGACAGGTTCTTCTTGATCTGACAGGGGAGCATATAACCTCAGCTATGCCGGGATTCACCCATTTCCAGCATGCACAGCCTACCACGCTTGCCCACCACCTGATGGCCCACGAGGAGGCTTTCGGCAGGGATTACCAGAGGCTTTCGGAGGCACTGGTACGGGTGAACAGGTGTCCGCTGGGAGCAGCGGCATTCGCCTCTACCAGTTATCCTATCAATCGCGAATACACGGCAGATCTTCTCGGATTTGACGGGCTGGCTGTAAATACCATGGATGCGGTGTCTGCCCGTGATTTTGCACTGGAGTCGCTGTCGGTCCTGTCTATAATGATGTCCAATGCAAGCCGGCTGTGCGAGGAGCTTATCGTCTGGAGTTCTCCTTTCGTGGGCTTTGTCTCGCTGGATGATGCGTTTTGTTCCACCAGTTCAATTATGCCCCAGAAGAAGAACCCGGATACGGCAGAGATCATGAGGGCCAAGGCCGCGTCCGTCATGGGATCGCTAACTGCTGCTCTCGCCACAATGAAGGCCCTTCCATTGAGTTACAACAGGGATCTCCAGGAACTTACTCCCTGCCTGTGGAGGGGTGTGCGGGATTCCAAGCACAGCACGGGGCTGCTTGCGGAAATGCTTGCTACAGCCACTTTTCATACTGACAGAATGCGTCAGGAGGCTGGAAGGGGATACTCGACAGCCACGGATCTGGCAGACATGCTGGTAAGACGGATTGATCTGCCATTCCGGACTGCACACTCCATTGTGGGCAGGGCAGTACAGAAAGAGGGGCTTGATCTCCCGACCCTGGATTCGGCATCCATGGAGATAACAGGCAAGACTCTTTCCGGGCAGGGTATTACAGCGCAGGAAATCAGTGAGGCACTTGACGTGGAATACGCCCTCTCTCTTCGAAAAGCATCCGGGGCTCCTTCCGGCATGGCCGTAAAAATAGCCATGAAGGAGCGGAATGAACTCCTGGAGAAGGAACGATTGGAACTGGAGAGATTAAATGAGATGTATTCAGAGGCACTAAAGCGACTGGTTCGCGATGCAAGAAGGATTGTGGAATAATGGGAGAGTATAGTTCCGGGGACCGGATCATCTGCCAGTATGGGGGCGAGCCACGAAAGGGCACCTACATCACCATGAGAGATGGGATGGCCGTCGTAAAACTTGACAGCGGATATAACATTGGAGTAGCTCCTGACGAATGCACTCTTATCGAGAAATGGGCTCCTGAAGCTTCTCCAGAGGTAATGATATCGCAGGATGAGAGTCTTCCTGTCCTGTCCATTCTCTCAACCGGGGGGACCATTGCCAGCAGGATAGATTACCGGACCGGTGCGGTGACCAGCCAGTTCGATGCAAGTGATATTTTGAGGGCGATTCCAGGGCTATCATCTATTGCGCGGTTCAGGACTAAGAAGTTGTACACCATTCTCTCAGAGAATATGACCCCCGGTATCTGGCAGGAACTGGCGAAAGCGGTCTATGACGAGATATGCGCCGGAGTCAGTGGGGTGATCGTCACGCATGGCACGGATACACTGGCCTATAGCGCAGCAGCAGTGAGTTTCATGGTGGATACCCCGGTTCCGGTGATATTTGTGGGTTCACAAAGATCTGCGGACCGACCCAGCAGCGATAACGTGATGAATGCACTCTGCAGTGCCAGTGCGGCAGTAAGTTCGCTTGGTGAAGTGGTGGTTGTAATGCATGAAGCCACAAGCGACGACCGCTGCGCCATCCACCGGGGGACAAGGGTCAGAAAGATGCATACTTCCCGCCGCGATGCATTCCAGAGCATCGGGATCCCGTCACTTGGATACGTGGAGTACCCCTCCCTTGATGTAACTCTCTCGGATCACGCCATCAAGAGAGGAGAGCAGGAACCGCGGTTACGAGACTCCCTGGAACAAAAATGCGGTCTTCTGTATTTCTATCCGGGCATGCAGCCCGAAGTGCTGGAAGCATTCAGGGGATATCGCGGTCTTATCATTGCCGGTACAGGGCTTGGTCATGTGAGCACTTCCCTCATAGGTACCCTGCACTCCCTCATCAGGGAGGGAACGCTTGTGGTCATGACATCGCAGTGCCTCAACGGACGGGTGTGTGACAGGGTATATGACACCGGCAGGGACCTTCTCAGGATCGGCGTGGTCGAAGGCGGGGATATGCTCCCCGAAGTCGCCCTTGTGAAACTCATGTGGGTGTTGGGAAATGTGGCTGACAACGACAAAGCAGCGGCGATGATGGAAGCAGATCTCAAAGGCGAGTGCAACAGGAGGTCGACGCATGGACTATGAGGGCCTCGGCCTGAAGGCTGGAATTGAGATTCATCAGCAGTTGAACACCAAAGAAAAGCTCTTCTGCGGGTGCCCCACCACGGTGAGAAAGTTCGAGGAGCGGGATGGGGAATTTTTCAGGTACCTGCGGGCGACCGAGAGTGAAATGGGGGAGATTGACCGGGCCGCAAAAGAGGAGATGAAACTGCTTCGCAGGTTCTGCTATTATGTATATGATACAACCTGCCTTGTGGAGAATGATGAAGAGCCTCCCTCCCCGCTCAACCCTGAGGCCATTGAGATATGCCTTACTATCGCCCGGATGTTTCAAATGACCCCGATAGAACAGGTCCATACAATGCGCAAGCTGGTTATCGACGGGTCAAATACCAGCGGGTTTCAGAGAACAGCACTGGTGGCAATCAACGGGGATATTCCCGATAGCGGATCCATCGAGACCATATGTCTTGAGGAAGAGGCCGCCCAGCGTGTGGAGAACGATACATTCTCGCTAGACCGGCTTGGAATCCCTCTTGTGGAGATTACTACTTCGCCCTGCATGCATACTCCTGAAGAGGTGCAGCGTGTGGCCGGGTACCTGGGAATGGTACTCCGCTCAACGGGCAGGGTTAAGCGTGGTTTGGGAACAATACGGCAGGATATCAATATTTCCATCAGAGAGGGGGCCAGGGTGGAGATCAAGGGAGTCCAGGAGCTTGATCTCATCGCCGAAGTGGTACGAAGAGAAGTAGGGAGGCAGAGAGCCCTCCTTGATATTAAAAACGAGCTTCTGAAAAGAAATGCCATGGTCCGGGAAGAACCGGTTGACGTAAGTGACCTATTTTCAGGCACAAAATCGGCTATTCTTAAGAAGGCTAAATGCATCATGGCCGTTATACTTCCGGGATTCGGGGGACTCGTGGGAAGGGAAATTCAACCCGGGCGGCGCCTCGGAAGTGAATTTTCCGATTATACAAAGAAATGCGGAGTTGGGGGGATCTTTCACACCGACGAACTTCCTGCATACGGGGTGACTGCAGAAGAGGTAGCCGATCTGCGGCGTGTCACGACTGCTGGAGAAAATGATTGTGTGGTCCTGGTGGCAGCATCCAGGGAGAAGGCATTGTGTGCGGTTTCGCAGGTGATGAAAAGAGCCGGAATGGCCCTTGAGGGAGTGCCCGAAGAGACCAGAAAAATGTTGGAGGGAGGAAACAGCGCGTACATGCGACCCCTCCCTGGTGCTGCACGGATGTACCCTGAGACTGATGTCCTCCCTGTTTGTATTCGCAGGGAGAACTGGCAATCCATACAAGTTCCTGAACTTCTTACAGTGAAAGCCGCCCGATTCTCTGAAGAACTGCGGCTTGACCCCGAAGTAGCCCGACAGATAGCATTTTCCAAATACCTGCCTCTTTTTGAACATGCCCTTTCTGCCGGCATCTCGGCAAACCTGGCATCGAGAACGCTTCTCTCCACCATGAAGGAACTTTCACGTGAAGGAATCCCGGTTGGCCGGATATCTGAAAACGAGATACTGGATATATTGAGGTCAATTGAGGACGGAAAGGCAGCAAAAGAAGCCATTCCCGGAATTCTCGAAAAAGTGGCCGGGGGATCGACGGTAGAGACGGCTATAAGTGAATGTGCGCCTGCAATCACAAGGGATGAGCTTGAGGCTATAGTAGCGCGAATTGTGTGTGAAAAGCATGAATTTGTGAGCCAGAAGGGAATGGGCGCACTGGGCCCCCTTATGGGCGTAGTCATGAAAGAGGTGCGGGGTTCGGCAGACGGAAAGCTCGTCAGCGAGCTCCTTAAATTGGAGATTGATAAAGTAATTTAATCCTGAAGTGGGTAATTGCCTTCCTGTGGAAAGTATAGCAAGAAGGTTTATGAGAATGCAGGTCTTATAAAATAAGGAGTTTAAATATGGGAAAAACAGGATCAACCCATTGGGTGCAGGTAAAAGGTGTAAAGGGACAGATCAGGCTGGTCCCCAAACGTGAAGGGGAATTAAAGAGGCCGGGTCCGAACCAGAGGTTCAAGGCAGGAGCATCTGTGAAAGTCCTTGACCAGATGAATGAGGACGGACGCCGAAAAGGAGGCCGCAGGAGAGGCCGTGGAGGTCGTGGTGGCCGCGGTCGTGGAGATCCAGGTCCGGCAGCAAATCCCATGGTTCGCAAATCCATGCGCCGGTCCAAGGTCTCTGTTCTGGGTGCCAAACAGAAATCAGGTCGATGAATCCGGGCAATATGCCCTACCTCCCGGAATATCTATTTTTAACTGATTAAAGCAGTTTCTTCCGGAAATATCTTTTATAAAGGAGATGATAGTGAGAGTATGGATCTAAACACCGCAGTGAAGAGTTATCAGTTCGCCGAGAGGGCAAAAAGCGAGCTCATTATCTGTTCACATCTGTCAAATGCACTGACTGGATTTCCCGAAGCCGAACGTGCAGGTGGAAAAAGGATGCTTATCTTGCTGATGGAGGCTATCCGGTCCGAGATAGAATTTGCCTACAACGATACCAAGAGAAATGAATTCCGGAAGTCTATTAACCTGCTCTCCGAAGCCATCAGTCTTGCGGAGAGTGAAAATTACGGAACAGCTGTGGTAAAACTCAGTGAATCTATCAGTGCGGCGACTACTGCAGCCCAGGGTGCCTGGCAGGTACTTGGTGAACATGGAATCCTCTGAGTTCCTGGATTTTCTCAACTCCCGCTGTTCGGTCAGGGATTACACTCCGTCGAGGGTAACTCCCGATGAGGTTGAATTCATCTTAAGCTGTGCAAGCACAGCACCGAGTGCAGGAAATCTGGAGGCCTGGGATGTGGTAGTGGTTACCGACCCGGCCCAAAAAGAGGCTCTTTATACGGCGGCATTCAACCAGCCCCATGTAGAGGAAGCAGACCGCCTTTTTGTGGTCTGCGCAAACTACGTACGATCGATGTCCAGGTATGGCGATCGCGGAATTCTCTATGCAGTGCAGGATTCTACGATTGCCTGCACCTACATGATGCTCGCCGCGGAAGCTCTCCGCCTGCAATCATGCTGGGTGGGAGCATTTGACGAGGATGAGGTAAAAGAGATGCTTTGCCTGCCAGGCCATATCAGGCCCATGGCAATACTATGCGTGGGAAGGGGACAACCGCCGGGAAGCTTCACACCGCGGATGGCCATCGGGGAACATGTGCATGAAGAGACCTGGTAGGAGAAGGAGACGAAATATATGCCTGATTATGTGGTAACTCTGGAATCGGCCTGGATTATCAAGGACGTTGATTCTCTTGACGATGCAGTAGGCATCGCAATAAGTGAAGCAGGGAAGAGATTGAATCCGGCCGCCAAATATGTCGAAGTGGAGGCAGGGATGCTTGCCTGCCCATTTTGTGAAGGCGAACTGAATAGTGCCATCGTGGTTGCACGTACCGCCCTTGTGGGATTGCTCCTGGAGATGAAGGTTTTCAGGGCCGAATCTCCTGAACATGCAAAAAGGATTGCACGATCTGTGATCGGAAAAGCACTTCGGGACATCCCTCTCCTGGTAAAGGAAGTCACCGAATTATGATCCATGTCGTGGGGCACACCGCGATAGATCACATCTCGCGTGTGCCGAAATTTCCGCCTGTAAACGGTTCTGCAACAATAGTTGACCGGAAGGTGTATTTTGGGGGGGGAGCTGCCAATATCGCGGCAGGCATTGCCCGTCTTGAAGTCCCATGTACCCTGGTCAGCGCTGTGGGTGGAGATTTTGCAGGGAGCGAATATGACATCTGGATGGAGGATCTGGGCATTTGCAGGCAGTTTTTCGTGGTCAATAACGCCCATACTTCCACGGCATTCGTGTTTACCGATGATGCGGGTGACCAGATCACCTTCTTTGAATGGGGTGCATCGCACGCATTTGCCAATTCAGTAGCTCCGGAACTGGATTTTGTTCATATGGCAACCGCAGATCCTGATTTTAATGTGCGAGTGGCAAAAAAAGCAAAATTTTCCTCGTTTGATCCCGGGCAGGACCTGCACCGCTATACAAAAGACCATCTCTACTCGATCATCCCGCATCTTTCACTCCTCTTTGCAAACCAGCACGAAGTGGAGGGAATGTGCACAACAATGGAGATCGAAAAGGAGGATCTCCTTGGAATGGTACCGATGGCAGTGTTTACCATGAGCGCAAAGGGAAGCATGCTCTACGATGATGGTGAGAAAACTTATATCCCTGCTATTCCGGTAGAAATGAAAGATCCAACAGGGGCAGGAGATGCATACCGGGCCGGTTTCCTCGCCGCGTATCATTCGGGGAATGCTTTACTCGAATGCTGCAGGATCGGTACAATCGCCGCATCTTACGCAGTAGAATCTGTCGGCTGCCAGACAAACCTTTCTGGATGGTCTGATATTGCTGTCCGGTACCAGAAATATTTTGGCGAATTTGAGCACATTCTCATGAGGTAGTTTCATGCCTTTCACCAGCAGTGATGTACGGATTGAAAAGCTCTCAAAGTACCTGTTCAATGCGCCATCCTGGCCAACATCACTGGGCATTATTATAATACTCGGACTCATAATCGACGGGGCAAGCCTGAGACTGGGACAGCAGGTACAGTTTCTGGGAACCCTGGCCTTTACCATTCCCGCCATTATTGCCATTATCCTCACAAAACCCTATGTGGAGCTGCTCGGACGAACGATGACCTGGAACAGGTCTGCGCTCCTGGCCCTTGCCTGCACGGTCCTGGGTGTGATCATCACCCTCACCGGGATGGTCATCTCCATCGATCTTCTTTCCCTCTATTATTCGATTTCTCTGGGCTTTATTCTGGGAATACGGCTGCTGACACTTGTGGCAATTGCCGATTATCGCATTTCCCACATGATACTTCCGGCATTGTTCCAGAGCATAACGGGGGTTTTTCTGGCATCTTTCCTTTTCGAATCATCTTTCGTCCTTCTGGCACTTACACTCCAGCTGGTATTCGGCCTGGGATTCGTTCTTCTCATCTGGTTTATCGAGCGTCCCCTGTACAGGTTGTTCAATATCAGGGCTCTCGACTTTCTCAACTCCTTTCTTGCTCATCTGACCGATGGCTCCAAGAAGATGGAGGACTTTTTCCGGGAAATTGGCGAAGAGGTCTATGTCCCCCAGGTCTCCCTCTTTTTCAGGCGTAATGGAGAAGGAGCCCTTATTTTCACTGTTCCGAATGTGCATCCCGGGCCTCTCGGGGAAATTGGGGGAGGAAATCTCCCAAAATGTCTCCAGTCAGCGTTTGAAGAGATGGTTATGGTACCGCACGGCGCGGCGACCCATGATTTTAATCTGGTCTCGGAAGATGAGATAAAGAAGATAATCACCACCATGAAAGGCCCGGTTGAGGATCTAATGTATCAGGACCGGGCGACCATGTCGGAACGGTTCTGTTACGGATCGGTCTCAATACTCTACCAGGTGCTTGGGAATACGCTTCTTATTGTCAGCACCAGGTCACCGGAAAGGACCGAAGATCTGGATTTCAATGTCGGTATGACCATAATGTCAGAGGGGCACCGGGCCTACCCCAATATCGCCTTTGTGGATGCCCATAATTGCCTTACCGGCGACATTTCCAATATACAGCCTGCAACACAGTCGGCAATGGAATATTTAAACGCAAGTGCCCACGCCATGGATTTCGGCCCTTCGATGCCTAAATATCAACTTTTCATGGGTTTTTCACATATAAAACTTCCTTTTACAAGGGAGCAGGGATTCGGGGATCAGGGTCTTCAGATCATGGTGACCCGGGTTGAAGAGCAGACGACTGCATATGTCCTCTTCGACGGGAACAATATGTGGGCGGGTGTGCGGGAGAAGATTCGCGATCACGTGCTTTGTTTTGTCGATGATGCGGAAGTAATGACAACAGATTCACATGTTGTCAACACGGTCAGCGGCAAGAATCCTGTTGGTATGAGAATTCCTCCTGAAGAGTTCTTGCCCTATGTAGAGGAAGGGATAAAAAATGCCCTGCAGAACATTGCACCGGCCGAAGTTGCAGGAAGCACGGCATTGGTCGAAAAGATTGTAATATTTGGCTCCAACAGGATCACACAGCTGGCAAGTACGTTAAATACTGTGCTCATCCTGATCCCCCCGCTCAGTGTTGCGGTGCTGTTGCTGGCTTTTATTCTCTCGTTCCTTGCATACGTTATCATAGTGTAGAGTATGGCGAATTCATAGTGTCAGATCCGCCTTTGTAAAGTATGGCGAACCAGGATCAATTAATCTTGTAATAACTCCTGGAGAATCATTCCTGCAAAATTGACCAGCATGATCCAGACAGGGTATACAACTGATGCACGAGAGTATCAGACATCCATCAATTAGAGTATCAGCATGTAATATGCCTATACCTCCACCGGATCATGATGGTTTCATTTTTGATGTTGTCTATTACACCATATAAACTTTTCTTAAAACTCCTGTAAATTGCAGATAATTTTTGATATTGGGGCTGTCTGAAGGGGGGTTGCGCCGGCTGTCCGACCAGATTGTCGTACATTTGTCTGACAGGGTAACGGACCATTTGTATCCCTGCTCACCGGAATGCGGAATTCGATCGGTTCCGGATTGATGATTGCAGCAATGGGGCGTCGTTTTTAATAATCTCAAATATTCCTTATTTTCTTTAAATAAGCCATATTTAACGTCTGACGCCATCTATACATGGGGGTATGATACTGCAGTGGTGACATCATGAGGCAGAAACAGAAAGGATCCTATACGCGGGCCGGCACTGCCCGGAGGTGCGGCAGGGGGCTGGTTATGGATATTGCGGGGGCCAGTTATTTTATTACTCCCGAAGAATTTCCCTCTCTCATGGTGGAGCAGCATGCCGAGGTGGTGAACGAGAGGGGAGAGCAGGAAGGTTCAGCATGGCTCTCCCCTGTTATCCATCCAAAAAAGGAGGAACTCACTGCACTGATCCAGGATCGCCTCTTTGTTCTCTCCTTTAAAGACATGAACAGACTTCTGGGTGGCGGCAGGCGTTTTGCACAGGTAAAAGAATACCACTCCGGCTGAGCTTGAACAAACCTCTATTTTTATCGGCTCGCAGAACACACCGGAATCCAGTGATACTGAGTGACCAGTTCATCTGCTCCTGCAGCGCTTCTCATTCTGGAAGGTCCATGGTGGACGCCCGAACAGAAGCCGAAAAGACCATCGGTCCTTCCTTTTTTTGAAGGAATGGAAAACTACAGGGGGGATTCCAATATCTATTACTCGAACTTTTACGAGAAAAACGGGTTTAAGAGGGCTCTCCGGGACGACCTGACCCATACGCGGGAACAGAGGCTGTATCTTTACGTGGCTGCTCACGGCTACCAGCGTATGTTCGGCGGCCTGGCATCCAAGAAGGGCATGCAGGTCTCGACTCTTCTGCGGGAACTGAAAAATGCGGCCAATTATTCGAATATCGAAGGGGTGGTGCTGGGATCCTGCTCAATCGGGTCCAATGTGGACGAGTTTATCAAAACCATCAGGAGTTCCAATATCGTGTGGCTGTTTGGCTACACCTGCGAAATAGACTGGATGACCAGCACCTTCCTGGATGTTTCAATCTTTGAACATATGATGGGACTGGAAAGGATCAAGCTCCGGAGCAGAGAGCAGATTCTGGACCGGTTCGCCCTGCCCCTGAGCCGTTTCAATAAAGATTACCCGATATGCAGAGAGGGTGGTTCGATGGTCCGGCTTGCCGATGCGGTAACTCTGGTAATCCAGCCCCGGGGGAGAGGCCGAAGGCCGCTGGACGCTACACCCCACCTTCTTGAAAGACTGGGATGGTCAAGGGAAGGTTTGGGAACGCCGGTCCGGGAATAATCCGATCAGGATATACCGGGTCTGTGCCAATGAATGGTATCAGGCGGAGATGGGGTATGAGAAGGGAGTTTGTGTATTATCCCGGAGATTTCGGGGAATTGCCGGTCAGGGTTCTGCATATGGACCTGGCATTTGATGTGTGGGACGATCACACGGTTGTCGATTCCCGGATGATGGTAGAGGTTGGCGAAAATTCCTTACAGTCACTGGCGCTGAACGCCAGGGATCTGGAAATCCATGAGGTCAGTGCCGATGCAGGTTCGCTTTCCTGGCGCTATGAACGTGATAAAGCCATGCTTATCATTGATTTCCATGCTCCCCTGCGAGTGCATAGCCGGGTGACAATCCATACCCGATCCACATGCAGACCTTCGTATACGTTGCTTGAAGGGCTGTATTATGACTGGACACCGCAGGGTGCGCCGCCGACACAGATCACCCAGTGCCAGCAATGGGGCTTTCAGCGGCTGGTCCCTTGTTTTGATGATATGACTGCCAAATGCACGTATAACACCACTATCATCGCCGACCGGAGATATTCACATATCATATCCAATGGAGACGTTGTGGAAGAACGCAAACCAGCAGGGCAAGGAAGAGACTCTATTCGTTATGCAAATGTGCTGACTCCTATGGCCCCCTATCTATTTTTCCTGGGGGTGGGAACGTATGCCAGTTTCCAAAGAGAATTTGAATATCCCGATGGTCATCGCTTCATCCTCGAAATCCTGGTTCCTCCCGGATCCGATCCTGTGATCGCCTCACATGCTCTTGAAATCCTGGCTGATGCGGTATTATGGGTCTATCTCTTCACCGGGCCGGATCAGTTTCAAAAGACGGATCTCCGTATGGACCTGTGGCACATAGTAAAGGAACGCGATTTACTGATTAAGAGCGGTACAGACAGCGCACGGCTGGAGGCTATCCGGCGCAGGCTACTGGACCTTGTTTATCAGATCACCCCCGGATATGCGTATACCGGAAGTGTTTATCGCGAAATTGGAATGCAGAATTCAGATTTCGGCGGAATGGAGAATGTCGGGAACACCACCATTTCCACCAACAGGATCATGCCTTTTCTCCAGATGATCGATGGGGGATTTGAGTACATGGTAGCGGTAAAAGTACACGAATTTTACCATAATCTGAATGGTTCGGAAGTGACGGGTAAAAGCCCCTTTGAGATATGGCTTAATGAAGCCGTGACTGTATGCGTGGAAGAGCATAACCACTCTTTTCTGTTTGGGAGCGATTATTCCCGTCTGCGGACAGTGCTTACATTCCTTTCGCCTGAAGGAGGAACCTTTGCACTGGACCAGGGAACAGCTTCAATGCCTATTGAGCCGGACGGATTTAATGACCCTAATGAGCTTATCACAGGGGTAACTTATGTCAAGGCGCCTGAGTATGTGAGAATGGTTGCCATGTTGATGGGTAAAGAGCTTTTTGCACAAGGTCTCCATCGTTACCACGCCCGGTACAGGCACGGGAATGCCTCTAGTCAGGATTGGATCGGCGCCATGGAAGATGCATCGGGCCAGTATTTTTCAGGCATGGCTCAGTCCTGGCTCAAGAAAACCGGTTTTCCAATCCTTGAAGTGCATTCGTCGTATGATCCCCTGATAAAAACTCTGTCGCTTGATCTTTTCCAGGAGTCATCGCAGGGTGATGATACGGTATGGGAGTTTCCGTTCGCATATGCCCTTGTGGACGAAGAGGGAAACGAAATCCACAGGGATGTAAAGCGTATCTGTAGTAAACGCGAATCTTTTTCTATCAGCGGCGTTGATGAACCCGCATTTCTCTCACTAAATACCGGATATTCATTCTATGGAAAGGTGAAGCATCGGTCCGATTCGGAATCTCTGTTCCTTGCGGCCAGGGTAGACCCTGATGCAGTGAACAGGTTCATGGCATGGTATGCCATTGTGGATGAAGAAAAATTGGGACTCCTTTCGGGTTCCTGTCATGAGCCGTCAACCCAATTTGTTGACCTGTTTTATGAGCTGCTCTCTGATGAGTCGTATATGGGCAGAGTCGGTGCACAGGCTCTTACGATCTTCGAATCCGTGGAAGATCCGCAGTATGCCCATATGTACAGGGAATTGTATGATGCAAAAACAAAACTTCTCGTTGCGGTGGCACACAGATACGGGGACGGGCTGCTCCGGCTTTACCACAAGTATGATAATCCTATTCCTCCGGGGGATTACCTTGCAACGAAAGTGCGAAAGATAAGAAATCGCCAGGTAAAAAACCTGATTTTATCCGTACTTGCCACACTTGACGACCCGGCGGTTCATGCCCTGATTAAGGGACAGTTCGAACGATCCGGACCGGCCACTGACAGGCTTGTTGCGTTTAGCCTTTATATGAACAGCAGTGCACCTGATAGGATGGATATCCTTGAACACTACCAGAAGGAGGCAGGGAGTCATCCTGTATCATGGGAGACATTCCTCTCTGTGGTGGCAGCGAATTCAAGTGATGATGCGGCCAGCCTGGTCAGGGATCTGGCTTCCCACCCTGGTTTCCATATAGATCAGGCAAATGAGCAGAGGGCCCTCATCGGTCGTTTCGCCATGAACCGAAAAGTTTCACTTCAGACAGAAGAAGGGAGAAGGCTCGTATCCGATTTTCTTATTCGACTG
>Ga0307379_10009655_pt1 | contig 12863 bp, 13 predicted proteins | sample UN2MG_FD_202237 | JGI IMG/M metagenome (GOLD analysis project Ga0307379, IMG submission 202237) | Soil microbial communities from Risofladan, Vaasa, Finland - UN-2 | ecosystem: Environmental > Terrestrial > Soil > Coastal area > Acid sulfate soil | place: Finland: Risofladan, Vaasa | collected... | reverse complement strand
GAGGCGTCGAAGTCGTCGAAGTACCCCTTCGCGGCGTGCACAGGCTTAGAGCCGCAGACCTTCTCCGCTGGCTCGCCGAACAGCTTCAGCGTTCCCTTCAGACCGTGCTCCTCCATGGCGTGCTTCACGGCCAGAAAGCCGAAGAGGGAGCCCGTCCCGAGGGCGGAGTGGGGGTCCGTGTGTCCCGCCGTCCACGGATGCATGTCCTCGTCACGTAGCTTCCTGTAGGGCACCGCCGCCTGCGAGCATCCTGGGACCGCATCATACTCCGAGAAGCCGCCTATGACGGGCTTCCCCTCTCCCCAGACGGCGCAGAAGGCCGTGGGCATCTCGCCGCTCCCCTCTTCAACCTCGAAGCCCTCCTCCCTGAGGAGCTTCACGTAGGCGGCTGCCGACCTGTACTCCCTGAATGCCGGCTCTGCGTAGTGCCAGATCTCCTGGTGGAAGTCCGAGAGCCACTGAGCGTTCTCGTCCACGAAGTCTATTGCGGACTTCTTCTCCTTGGGAATGGAACTCAAAATTACGAAACCTCCGGCTTTACAGTTAAGTGTATAGTATACTTAACGATTTACGTCGGATTAGGTGAAGGAAATTTTCTACTCCCCAACATTAATTCTGAAGACTTGCTGTACACGATCTCGCCAGCTACGAAAGTCAACTCCGCCTCCGTCTTCAGCAACTCCTCAGGACGGGTATCGTCCAAGTCTCTTGACCATACGACGAGGTCAGCGTACTTCCCCAGCTCAATAGAGCCTAAAATCTTCTCCCAGAACATGCAGTGTGCCGAGTTAATCGTGTAGGATCTCAAGGCATCCTGAAAGGTCAGCTGCTCGTCGACGCCAAAGGGCTGGGGGCCGTTTAGCCCCTTCATCGGCTTTCTGGTGCAGGCTGCGTACAAGCCGAAGAGGGGGTTTACTAGGCAGGTGTTGAAGTCGCAGCCGTTCCCCACGATGACCCCGCGTTCCTTCCAGGTCTTCATGGGGATGAGGCACCTGCTCCGGCTTGGTCCGAAGTTCGAGGAGTAGATGTCGCCGACAAAGTACATGTATGCGGTGGTCGCCTCCACCACGACGTTGTCCCCGAGCTCCACCAGCTTCCGGAGAGCCTTCGCCGTGGGGAGGTTGCAGTGGATGACCGAGTGCCTGCAGTCCTCTTTGGGATCGCTCAGTATGGTTGACTGGACGGCCTCCAGGTACTCTTCGATGGTCCTGTCGCCTATGCAGTGGGCGCCTACCTGGAATCCTGCTCCGTGGAGCGTCTTCATTATGTCAGGGTACGTGTGAGGGGCATCAATGATCGGCCCCCCGTAGTTTCCATGGTCAACGTCTGTGAAGCCCCTGTTCCACTCCTCGTGGAGCCAGGCCGTACGGTTGGCTCCGCTCCCGTCGAAGGAGCACTTGACCGACCTGACTGCGAGGACGTCGTCGCCCCAGGGTTTGTACTGGGAGACCACGTCCTTCGCCAGCTTCAAGGAGGTCCTCCCATTGTGTATGCCGATCATCACGTAGGAGCGTATCTTGAGGTCCCCCCGATCATGGAGGTTCCTGTAGGCTTGGATCATGTCGTCGCTTGCCCCGGCCTCCTTCTGGGCGGTGATCCCCACGCTGAACAGCCCCTGCTGAGCCTTCAGTATCGCCTCCTCGATCTCCTTAACGGAGTGATCATAGGCCATTGCCTTGATCCTCAGGGACACTGGGCCCGACGTCAGCACCCCGTCATGGCCTCCCTCTTCGGGCTCGACTCCTGCCAGTCTCAGGGCGTAGCTGTTGACGACCGAGAAGGCTGACTGGGCCTCCAGCACCACCGGATGTCTGGGGGAGACGGGGTCAAGATCGTGCCTTTTTATGCACCGGTTTTCGTCGAGCAGTCCCTCGTCCCAGCCAATGCCTTTGATCCATTGGCCCTCGGGGGTCTCCTTGGCCGAGGCCTCGATGAGCGCCTGTATCTCCTTGATGGACTTCACCCCGGGGTACCTCAGGTTGAGGGTCATCTCAGAGAAGCCGTACTCGACGGTGTGGTTGTGGCTGTCCACCAGCCCTGGCGTCACGGCCCTCCCATCGAGTTCGATGACCTTTGTGTCCTCGCCGATGTAGGGTCGGATCTCCTCATTGGTCCCGACGGCTAGTATCCTGCCACCTTTGATGGCTACCGATTCGACAACTGTGTCATGTGGATCAACGGTCAGGACTCTACCGTTGAAAAGAACCGTATCTGCGAGAGTAGACATCTTCGCTTCAAAGAGAACAGAGCTCGCCATCTTTTATGAGCCTATGCAGTCGAAGCGCGAACCTGAATCCTCGTATCGTATTATTTTTATTATATGTTTGAGTGGATTACAGGAATCAGTGCTCTGGTCTGGCCGGATGTAAAATTGTTTGTGAACCGAAAATCCATCGCCCCCTTCGTCGCCTCCCCCCTTCTTGTTGTCAGGAAGATGCTTGAATTCGCGGGGCTGAAGGCAAACGAAGTGCTCTACGATCTAGGTTCAGGTGACGGTCGCATAGTGCTCATGGCAGCCCAAGAGTTCGGAGCCCAGGGGGTTGGCGTGGAACTCAACAGGAGGCTCTACGCTGAGGCTGTCAGGAAGGGAAAGGAGATAGAACAGGCCGACAGGGTGAAGTTCATCAACGCGAACCTGTTCGAGGTCGACATCAGGAATGCGGACGTTGTGACCATGTACCTGACGACGGGGGCGAACGAGAAGGTCAAGCCCAAGCTTGAGGAGGAGCTCCATGAGGGCGCTAGGGTGGTCACCCACGACTTCTCAATCCCGGGCTGGGAGTACGAAAAGAACCTCAAGTTCAAGGAAGGCTACAGGCACCACACGATCTACCTCTACGTACGCTAGCCACCTCTTGCTGCCAACAACGTATAAAAACAGTGAAACCAGATCTAACTCGGTTCTCGAATGCCGACTGAAAAGGAGAAGGACGAAGCCGTCCGTCTATTGGAAGAGCAGCTTGAGACCGAGCGGCAGCTGGTCGATTTGTACGAGGAGACGTCCGAGTACATCATCGATGAACGGGCGAGGCACCTCCTCCGCTCACTGAAGCTTGACTCATCCAAGCACGTCGACATCCTTCAGGTGGTCATCGACCTCCTGAGGGGGAAGAAGGTTACATCAGACGACAGGATAGAGCTCAAGGTCGGCGTCGAACACCACATGAAGCTGGAGAGGGATTCCATCGAGAGGGCGCAGAAGCTCAAGGCAAATCCCTGGATAAGGGACAGCGAGGGGCTTAGCAGGCTCGTCAGGAGGTGGGAGGAGGACGAGAGGGCTCACCACGGCCTCCTCAAGGACTTGGTGACCGACAAGTTCACCCTACAGAGGCTGTTCGACGCGTATACGAACTACAGGGAGACGACGCGCAGGAAATTGAGGCGCGAGCTCCTCAACAGTAGCCCGTAATGAAGGACTGAGGAACCCCGATGGCTGAAAAGGGCGTCTACTGTCTCTGTATCAAGGTGCAGAGGGAGATGGAGGTCGGCGTGGGCGCCCTCGGGAACATCAGGTTCACGCCCGGTCACTACATTTACGTAGGATCGGCTCTCAACGGCATCCGATCCAGGATAGAGAGGCACCTCAGGATGAGTAAAAGGGTCTACAACGCCATTCACTGGCACATCGACTACCTGCTCAAGGAGGAGGGGGTTAGCGTAGCCTCCGTGTACTTCATGTTGACCGATGAGAGGATGGAGTGCTCTCTGGCCGAGGAGGTGTCAGGGATGGGGGAGCCCGTTAAGGGCTTTGGCTGCAGTGACTGCGGTTGCGTAAGCCATCTCTTCAACGTGAAAAACTGCAACCATCTTCCAGAGCTGGGGCTGAGCCTATGGCGGACAGAGTAAGAAAGCTGCTCAAGCCTCCGTCAGTGGATGTTGCCAGCGAAGGAGCGGAGGAGTTACACCTTACAAGTTATATAGCATGCTTCTACAGTCAAAGGAATAAGACTACAGGTATGAGGTGCACGTGCTGAACAGGTTCAAGAACGATGTCGAACTCGTCATCTCGAAGATTAAGGGCAAAACTGAGAGAGACGAGTACGACAAGATGCTTGAGCTCAAGGAGAAACTGCTGAAGCTCAAAGCCAAGAACCTGGTGAAGATCAACCACTCCGTCATGGAGCTCGTGAGCGCGATGCACCTCGTGCAGAGGGGCTTCGACGTGGAACTGGAGCATGAGCTTGAACGCGTCTCGTGCGACGTCTACGCCGTGAAGGGCTACGGCTCGGTGATCGTCGAGGTCGAGACCGGCTTCGTGCCCCCTGAGCACGCCACAGACCCCCTCACCTACCTCAACGCCCGCATTGCCAGCAAGATCACCAGATACAGCGGCTTCGCCAACAAGTTCATCCTGGCGACGCCCCCCTACTATATCATGGGGGTGCCTGCGGCTCTGACTAAGCCTCCCCGGTTCAGGACAGACGATGAGATCCAGAGTATCAAGGCCCTCTGCGACCTCTACTACACGAACCCCCCGGTCTCCATCGAGGAGATAAGGAACGCCAGGCTCCACTCCATCTACGCGGTAAACGTCAACGAGGTCGCGGTGAGGGAGTGGGAGGTCAACGAGTACCTCGGAAAGGCCTCCTTATGGTCCCTCTGAGAAAGGTTTAAGACCGGGTAGAAATCCTAGAAAGGAGGACCATAAATGGCTGTATCCACTCCCATGCTCGGCCTCGGGCTCATGTTGACTGGGCTAGGTGCCGCGCTTCTTCTCATGAGCTTCCGGAGGGGGGAGAAGGATAACGGGGACGGGATTAGAACGACGGGGGTCATATTCATCGGTCCCATACCCATCATCTTGAGCGGGAAGGGTAGATGGGTTACCTTGGGTGTCGTCGCCGTCATAACCTTCGTGGTGCTCCTGGCCGTGGCTAACGCCCAGCCTGAACTCATCGGGTGGTGACATCATGGTGGCATGTGAGATCTGCGGCAGGCCTGACGCTGACTGCAGGTGCGTAAAGTGCGGACGGGTAATCTGCGAACGCTGCTTCAATGGCATCGATGAGACGTGTATCGACTGCTCATCCCGCCCGAGCATCAACGGACCCAGCGTCATCAGGTCCTCCTCGAGCGGCATCTCATCCTCAGGTCTCCGGATGGCGGGCATGCTGCTGATCGCCTTCGGCCTGTTGGTGACCTCCCTAGCACTCATGCCCCAGGGGGCAGATAGCGAGGGGTTCGTCTTCATTTTCCCCTTCTTCTTGGGGAATGTGAGTGGTCCGACGGCGACACGCCTAGCCATCCTGTTCTTCGTGATCTTCATCGCGACGTGGATACTCCCATGGTACATGCTCTCCAGAAGGAGAGTCTACGTCTCCAACGTCGAGAACGTCGTATGGGAGCCAAGGCTCCATGAGTCGGAGTCCATGGAGTACATCATCACTATCGATCTCCCCGAGCAGCTGAAGAGGACCATCTATATCGACGACGACGAGAGAACCATCTACCTGAGAAGCAGCCTCGACGAGTCCTTCCGAAGGAGTTACAGTCTGCCCTCCGGATTCGAGGTCGAGGACTATAACTACGAGTACGACGGGAGCTACCTCTTGCTCAAACTGAAGCTGAGGAGGACCGTCTACTAGAAGACTCATTGAGAAAGTATTTTTATCGTCCTGCACACAACCTGTCCTAGAACATCGATGCCCCGCATCTTCAACCTCGAGGAGTACTCCGAAAAGCTGAAGGACGTTAACCTCATCGTGGGGGATGGCCTCTGCAGCAACATATACGTCATAGGTAAGCAGGAGGCCGTGGTCGTCGACACCGGCGTCGGAAACTACGCCAACCCCGTCTGGCCTCAGCTCGAGGAGCTGGGCATCATGCCCGACAACGTGAAGGGAGTCGTCCTCACCCACGCCCACCACGACCACGCCATGGGAACGTTCATCATTCTTCAGAGGTCGAACCCGAAGGTCTTCGTGCACAACCTGGACACGAGGTACATAGCGTCACGCCTCGGGGAGAACCTTATCAAGGTGGAGGAGGGGGACGTGATCGAGACGGAACTCTGCTCCTTCAGGGTGATCTGGACGCCGGGCCACACGGAGGGGGGGATGTGCCTATACAACGAGGAGGGCAGGATACTTATCTCGGGGGACACGGCCTTCGCCGACGGTTATTACGGCAACTATGTAGGCGAGTCCGGGAGCATAGAGTCCATGGTCGAGTCTCTGAGGAAGCTCTCCGAGCTGGAGGTCGACATCATGATGCCGGGCCACGGCAGCCCCATCTTCGAGGGCGCAGTGGAGCACATTAAGAAGGCCTACGCCAAGGCATCACGTCACACTTAAAGCAGTAAAGGGACATACATGACCTCTGTACAGAAGGTTGAACCATTTGATAGAGAAGAACTTGGACTTTAGGAGTGACACCGTGACTCTACCTTCCCCTGAGATGAGGGAGGCGGCGGCCAACGCCCTCGTCGGGGACGACGTCTACGGGGAGGACCCCTCGGTCAACGAGATCGAGAGGCTCGGGGCGGAGATGCTAGGGAAGGAGTCTGGCCTCTTCGTGACCAGCGGCACCATGGGCAACGCGGTCGCGATCCTCGCCCATACCAACCGGGGGGACGAGATAATTCTGGAGGAGAGGAGCCACATCTACGTGAACGAGGTGGGGGGGCTCGCAGTGCTCGGCAGCCTCATGGCGAGGACCGTGAAGGGGGAGCTGGGATGGATGAGGCCGGAGGACATTCGAGCCTCCATCAGGGCCGACAACATCCACTACCCGCCGACGAGCCTCCTATGCATCGAGAACACACACAACTCCGCCGGGGGTATCCCCATTTCCCCCGATCAGCTCGAGGCCGACTGGGACGTGGCGAAGGAACGGGGGCTCGGCGTCCACATGGACGGCGCACGCGTCTTCAACGCCGCCATCGCTCTCGACGTAGACGTCAAGGAGCTCGCAAAGTACGCTGACACTATACAGCTCTGCCTCTCTAAGGGGCTCGCAGCTCCCGTGGGCTCTCTCGTCGTCGGCTCCGAGGAGCTGATCAAGAAGGCCAGGAAGTACCGCAAGATGCTCGGTGGTGGCATGCGCCAGGCGGGTATCATCGCAGCTCCGGGCATAATCGCCCTGACGAAGAATGTCGACAGGCTTGCTGATGACCACGTGAACGCGAAGCTCCTTGCGGAGGGGCTCGTGGGCATGGGCCTGAGGACATTGCACCCCGTCATGACGAACATGGTCTACATCGACCTGTCGAGCGTCGGATGGACGGGGCGGGAGTGGGGCGCGGCCTGCGGGAAACTGGGCTGGAGGAGCAGGGGCTACGGACCAACCGTCAGGCTCTGCACCCACTATGGGATTGAGCGAGAGGACATCGAGGCCTTCCTTGAGGGGATGGCCAAGCTGGTCCCCCGGTAGCTCCCATTCTCCACATCTTTATACTTCCTAGGCGTCTTTATTCCCATGATTCTCAAGAGCGCAGAGAGCCTCCGGAAACTCGGGTTGGAGATCTTCATGAGACAGGGGCTAGCGAGGGAGAAGGCGGAGTTCCTCGTGGGAACCCTCGTCGAGGCAAACCTGACGGGCCACGACTCCCACGGGGTTCAGTACTACGTCAGCTACTCCGATCGCATGTGCAAGGGGTACATCGACGTGGGCGCTGAGCCCGCCGTCGTCAAGGAGACCCCATCAACGGCGATGGTCGACGGCCACTGGGCTCCCGGCCAGATAACCGCTAGACACGTGATCAGAGTGGTAGTCGAGAAGGCGAAGGAGCAGATGATAAGCGCCGTGGGGGGCTTCAACTGCAACCACATCGGCAGGGTCGGCTACTATACAAACTGGGCTGCGGGACAGGGGGTCGTCGCAATGATGTTCGTGAACGTGGGCGGCCCCTCCGTCTCCGTCTACCAGGGGATGGGGAAGAGCTTCGGTACCAACCCCTTCAGCGCCGCGGTGCCCACGGGGGAAGCGAGTCCCTTCCTTGTGGACTACGCGACCTCCGTGGTGGCGGCGGGGAAACTCGCCGTGGCCAAGGCGAAGCACGAGAAGATACCCATGCACTGGGTGAAGGACAAGGACGGGAACCCCACAGACGACCCCGGGGCGACCAGGGAGGGCGGCTGGCTCCTCCCCTTCGGGGCGTACAAGGGTTATGGGCTGCAGCTCCTCATGGAGCTCCTCGGCGCTGTGATGACCGGGTCCAGGACGGGTTTCGAGACGCCGCGGATCCCTCCCTCACCTAACGGCGTCTTCGCGATCGCCATCAACCCGGACGCCTTCATAGGCCTGGAAGCATTTAAGGATAAGACCGATGAGCTCCTCCATCAGGTGAAGCAGATCCCACCGGAGCCTGGGAAGCGGGTTCTCGTCCCCGGGGAGCCAGAGTGGGAGACCAAAGCCGAGAGGCTGAGGGATGGGATACCCGTCCCTGACGATACTTGGAAGAACATCGTGGAGCTCGCCAAGAGGCTGAAGATCGACATCGAGTAGAACCCAGCCTCATTGGGCCCCCTCTTTTCAATCACCGATTCTTTGTATCGACGTGTTCCCTGATCTCGACGCTCGTGCCTTTGAAGGTGATGTGCCTCAACCAGTTGCCGTCGTCTGTCTCGGGGTACTCATCTATGCTGTGGGTTCCCCTGCTCTCCTTTCGGGTCAGCGCCGCAATCGTGATGAGCCTGGCGACGTTCACCATCGAGGAGAGCTCGACCAGGTCGAGGCTTAGCCCCTGGTTGTGCATCACCTCAGCCCTCTCCTCGATCTCCTTCAGCTCGACCAGGGCCTGGCCCAGCTTTGATTCGCTGCGATGGATCCCCACGTAGTCCCACATCAAGTCCTGGAGGTGTGACCTGAGGACCGAGACCTCGCGTGCCTGTGGAGTTTCGACGGACATATCCAGCTCTGGTTCCGGCCTAGGGGGTGTGACCTCGATGGGTATCCGTTCGAAGGCGACGTCCGTGAAGGTAATGCACTCCAGGAGGGAGTTGCTCGCCATGCGGTTGGCCCCGTGGACGCCCGTGCGTGCGCACTCCCCGAAGGCGAGGAGCCCCGGGATGTTCGTCTCGCCGTGCACGTTGGTGACGACTCCGCCGCACATGTAGTGGGCGGCCGGGGAGACCGGGATCAGGTCACTCTCCATCCTGAAGCCGTTCTCTAGGCATCTCGTGTAAATGGCGGGGAACCTCTCCTGGAGGAACTCTCCGTCCCTGTGGCGGATGTCAAGGAAGACGGGCCCCGTCCTCTGCTCCTCGACGATCGCGCGGGAGACGATGTCCCTGGGAGCGAGGTCTCTCTGGGGGTGGATGTTCTCCATGAAGGCTTCACCCCTCGAGTTCCTCAGGATACCGCCCTCACCTCTCACGGTCTCTGAGATGAGGAAGAAGGGGCTGGATCCCGTGTTCAATATCGTCGGGTGGAACTGCACGAACTCCATGTCTGATAGCTCGGCTCCGGCCCACCAGGCCATCGCGATGCCGTCACCGGTGGCCCCAATCGGGTTGGAGGTCCTTGAGTACAGCTGTCCGACACCCCCGGTCGCTAGGACGGTATAACGTGAATGATAATTGGTCAGCTTACCTCCAGCGACGTCTAATGCCCTCACGCCGAGGCAGTGGCCCTCCCCCATGAGGAGGTCGGTGGCGACGGAGTTATCCACGACGGAGATGTTCCCGTTCTCCAGAACGCGTTCGATCATGACCTCCTGTATGGCGTGCCCGGTCTGATCGCCTACATGGGCGACCCGCCTCCTGCTGTGGCCTCCCTCCTTCCCTAGGTCGAAGGAGTTGTTGGACTCGTCGAACTCGACGCCGAGCTCGATGAGCCTTCGAATCGCCTCGGGGCCCTTCCGGACCATGAGTTCGATGGCCCCACTGTCCCCGAGCCCTCCCCCGAGTCTGAGGGTGTCCGTGATATGGCTGTCGAAGTCGTCCTCAAGACTCAGGACGGCAGCCACTCCCCCTTGAGCATGATCGCTGTTGGAGTCCCCGAGGTTCCGCTTGGTCAGGACGACTACGCGGCCCAGCTCCGAAGCCCTCAGTGCGAAGCTGAGGCCTGCAAGGCCGCTGCCTATCACGAGGAAGGAGCTGCTCATCTTTTCACGCGGCTAGCTATAACCCCGAAGCCCCGACAACCCATATTAATGATTTGGGTTTTTCTTGGGATGAAAAAAAAGGGGATTGTGTATCTCACCGTTTCCTCAAGGTCCTCCCCGCGAGGACGTTCCTGTACTCTCCCTTCTCGGCTGTTATCTCGCCGTTCACGATGACGTACTCTATCCCTTCCGGGAACTGATGGGGGTCCTGGTAGGTTGCCTTGTCGATCACGGTCTCCGGGTTGAAGACCATGATATCGGCCCATATGCCGGGTTTCAGCAGGCCGCGGTCGTGGATTCCGAACCTCTGAGCGGGGAAGGAGGTCATCTTCCTGATCGCCTGCTCCAGCCTCAGGACGCCGTGCTCCCTGACATACCTGCCCAGTATCTTGGGGTACGAGCCGTAGCCCCTGGGGTGGGGCTTCCCCCGGCGCATGAACCCCGTGGGGGAGGCGCTCCCAGAGTCGGTGCCCACCATCTGGAGGGGGTGTGCCATGATCCTGCGGACGTCGTCCTCCTTCATGGCGAAGAGCACCATGCTGACGGCGCCCTCCTCCTCACGGAGTAGCTGGAAGAGGCTCGTAAACTCGTCGGGATCCCCCCTGAGCTCCATTATCTCGCAGAGGTTCTTCCCCTCGACGACCTTGTTCTCATCTGACTTCACGCTGGTGACGTAGATGTTCTCCCAGCCAAGCTCGCCTCCAAAGTTCTCCCAGCCTAGGATCCCCTCGACGATGTCCCGCTCCATCCTCGCCGTGAGCTCTGGGTCCTCGAGCCTCTTGAGGAGCCTCTCCATCCCGCCCTCGTGGGCCCAAGGTGGGAGCACCGTGACGAGGGACGTCGAGCCGGCCCTGTAGGGGTACTGGTCCACGGTGACGTCCACTCCCCGCTCCCGGGCGTCCTCTAGCATCTTAAGGGTCTCGACGCTCTTCCCCCAGACCGTCTTGCTCGCGGCCTTGTGATGGCTTATCTGGACGGGGATGCCGACACTCTCACCGATCTCGATCGCCTCCCTCAGGGAGGCCATCAGGGCCCTCCCCTCCCCCCTTATGTGGCTGTCATAGACGCCGCCGTACCTAGCAGCTATCTTCGCCAGCTCGATGATCTCATCGGTCTTCGCGAATATCCCGGGGGGATAGATGAGCCCCGTGCTGAGGCCGTAGGCGCCCGCCTCCATGGCCTCGGCCGTGAGCTCCCTCATTCTCTCAAGCTCGCTTAGCGTAGGCTCCCTCGCCTCGTAGCCCATAGCGGCGATCCTCACGGCGCCATGGCCGACCAGGTGGGCAATGTTGACCCCGAGGCCATCCGCCTCCTCCAGATTGAGGTAGTCGTCAAATGACGTCCAAGTGATCCTGGGGTCCACCTCAGGGGGGAGCACCCGGGCGCGCCTGCGCTCCATCTCAGCCCTCAAATCAGGGTTGACGGGCGCCGGGCTCGAGCCGCACTGCCCCGCTACGACCGTGGTGATCCCCTGCATCACCGTGTTCTCCATCTGGCGATAGTATAGCGTCGAGCCGTCCGAGTGGCTGTGGGCGTCGATGAACCCAGGCGAAACGACGAGGCCTGAGACGTCTATAACCTGCTTCGCGTCGTCCCCCGAGAGAGCCCCGATATCCTGTATCCTGCCGTCCTTGATGGCGAGATCGCCTCTATACCACGGGTTCCCGGCGCCGTCGATTATCCTGCCACCTTTGATCATGAGGTCATACGACAATTATATCATCAAGAGCTGGAGGGAGGCTCATGGTTTATCTCATTTTCCAGTGGTCGCGAGGCCCATAGGATGGAGGGAGGAGCAGGTACAACCTTTTTATGCGCCTCAGGGGTCATAGCCTTTTAGGAAAATGTCTGATCTAGACGTTCCAACTTTCGTTGAAGGGCAGGTCAAGGCGGTAAAGGAGGCCCTCGGGAACAGGAAGGCCCTCATCGCTGTCTCGGGGGGCGTGGACAGCACCGTCTCGGCGGTCTTGACCCACCGCGCCCTCGGGGAGAACCTGGTCTGCGCCTTCATAGACGACAACTTCATGCGTATCGGGGAGCCAGACCGGGTCAAGGGGATGCTCTCAGCTCCACCTCTCAACCTGCCTGTGAAGGTGCTGGATGAGCGTGCTCGCTTCATGGAGGCGTTGGAGGGCCTGAGCGACGCGGAGGAGAAGAGGAAAGCCTTCAGGGAGGCGTTCTACCAGACCCTCAGCGACGCGGCGTGGGCAGAGAACTGCGACTACCTGGTCCAGGGAACCATCAAGGCGGACATCGACGAGACGAAGGGCGGCATCAAGACCCAGCACAACATCCTGGAGCAGATCGGGATAGACCCCGTGGAAAAGTTCGGCTTCAAGGTCATCGAGCCCATAGCATCCCTCTACAAATACCAGGTGAGGCAGGTGGCCCGGTATCTTGGCGCCCCGCCGGTGCTCTCAGAGAGGCAGCCCTTTCCGGGCCCAGGTCTATCCGTAAGGGTCGTGGGGAAGATCACACGCGAGAAGCTCGATCAGCTGAAGGCGGCGACATCGATAGTGGAGGACTCCTTCAGCAGCCTGTCGCCCTCCCAGTACTTCGCCGTCATCCTGAGCGGCGGCAAGGCCGATGCTCCCAAGATATTGAAGAGGGAGGCAGCTGAGGTACTGAGGCTGGACCAGGGACGACTGAAGGCGAGTTACCTCACGGAGAAGGCCACAGGCATGATCGAGGGGAAGAGGTCCTACGGATTCGTGGCGACCGTCGAGGCACGGGATGAGGGTGGCAGGCCGACTGAGGTCGGCTACGACGGACTGAACTCCATGAGGTCGGCGATACAATCCAACTTCCCTGAGGTCTC
>Ga0307379_10009654_pt1 | contig 12863 bp, 10 predicted proteins | sample UN2MG_FD_202237 | JGI IMG/M metagenome (GOLD analysis project Ga0307379, IMG submission 202237) | Soil microbial communities from Risofladan, Vaasa, Finland - UN-2 | ecosystem: Environmental > Terrestrial > Soil > Coastal area > Acid sulfate soil | place: Finland: Risofladan, Vaasa | collected... | reverse complement strand
TTCGAGGTCCATGTAGCCACGTCGAACAACCGAACAGATTACCATGTGAACACCATGCTGGAGCTAATAGACCACATACGCGGTAACCTGACGGAGAACCAAAAGAAGATAATCGACCAGTACAACTACCACGCATACATCAGAGAGATGCAGACTCAGAGAGAACTCGCCAACATGCTCGAAGTATCAGACGCCATGATATCAAAAACCCTGAAAAGAAGCGGGTACGAACAGCTCAAAAAAGGAGAAGACTTGGTTCAAAGAATCCTCTGCGAAACACTTGGCGTCTAACCCTTAACCATCGCAGGCCAAAAACCGTCGAATTAACCCGAAACGGTTAAACAGTTCGATGTGATTGAGCGGATGAAGCTTAAATTCTTGGAGAATCGGAAAACAGATTAATCTTCAGATATAATTAAAGTATTCGTGAGTCGGTTGGTTGATCTAACTTACCACGTCCCAAGGCTAGTTCTGTACATGTCAAGCTACATACTATCGACGTTTCTGTATCCCGCCTGCATCGACGCCTTCCTGAAATGATTCCCAAAACTGACACAGATAGAGAAAAACGACGAGAGTGATTCAAGATCCCAAGATAGAAAAGACGTCGAGTTAGGTAAAATAATCGGCATCCTGGAGCGGATAGTAATTCTGACGGCGATATTCTCCGAGAAACACTCCCTTATACCCATGTTGTTGACAGCGAAATCCATAGTCAGGTTCCCGGAGGTAGCTAAGGGTAAACGTTTTGCTGAATACTACCTGATAGGGACGCTGACAAGTTTTATACTGGCACTCCTGACGGGAATCATCATAAAAGAATACTCGACGTTAATCTAACGCAACACATCCAACAGAAGCTTACCCTTCTCCGTGAGCCGGTGAAGCCCTCTACTGGGCCGCTCAACGTGTCCCTCTCTTCAGCCGTTTTAGTTGGCCCAAGGTGGGCCGTGTGGATTTAATGTTTGAGATCGGGGTTGTGGCAGGTTACTTGCTGTAAGCGTTTTTGTTCCATGTTACTGGGAATACGCGTTTTTTGAGGGCTCGGCGTGCATTAGGCTATTGTACGTGTGGAGGAGGGAGGCTTTCATCGTCATCGTCGGGTGTTTTTAGGAATATAATTACTTTTCGGAGACTGTTTTTAGATTCTTGTTGTATGTAAGAATAGAAGTTGAGGTAGAAGAACATTAAAGTTAGAAAAAAGTATATTTGTATGAAAAATAGTATGACAGGAAATGCTTAAGATTACGGATTTATTTTGTGGAATGGGTGGATTGTCATATGGTTTTGCTTTAAATAATTTTCAAGTGACTGGATATGATACTGAAAAAGCTTCTAAGCAAATTTTTCGGAAGAATAATCTTGGTAATGTACTGGTAAATAATCTTTCAGAGAATGATCTTACTGTTGACTCAGACATTATTATTGGTGGTCCTCCGTGCCGACCTTGGAGCTCTGTAAACGTGACAAAAAGGAAGGAAGAGCATCCTGATTACGAGTTAATTAATTCTTTTTTTAACACAGTGACCAATTCATCTCCTGATGCGTTCCTTATGGAGAATGTACCTGCATTAGCAAACGATAGTATTTACATTGATAATATAGAAAAAATATCAAAGATGTATCATACCGATAATATTACCGTTCATTATGATCACTATGGAGCTGCAACAAAGAGAAGAAGATTAATTACATTTGGCTTCAAAGAATCGGAACAGAAAACATGGTTCAAAGAAAAATTATTGAAATACAGACGCTATCCTCAAACGGTAGGAGACAGGATAAAACCATACTTAGATTATGGATATGGTGAATTTCCTGATCATATTTGGCCTAACTTCCAAACCATCCACAAATATGCAGATCGCTACGATACAGGAAAATATGGATGGTACATCTTAGAAATGGATCAACAAGCACCTTCATTTGGTAATGTCATGAAAACCTACACATTACATCCTTCAAGAGAAAGAGTTGTCTCTGTTCGTGAAGTGATGTCCATTATGGGATTTCCATGGTGGTTTACATTTCCTTACGATATGGGGCATACAAAGAAATATCAAATGGTTGCAGATGTTGTGAGCCCAAATTTTTCATTAATTTGCGCACACTATATGAAAGAGTTGTTTACATGACTCTAAATCAAGAAAAAATATCTTTTCTTCAAAGAAAATTACTAAAGTGGGGAAAAGATAATTATAGAGATTACTATTGGAGAACTTCAACAAATCCTTTTCATATTTTAATTGCTGAAATGATGTTACATAGAACAAAATCAGATCAGGTAGCTATAGTATATGCCGATTTTATAAGGGAATATAACACTCCTAAAAAATTATCTATGGCAACTTATACAGAAATTTATGATAGATTAAAACCACTGGGTCTTTTCTGGAGAATTAAAAATTTTATAGAATGCGCAAAAATGATATGTGAAAAATATGATTCTATGGTACCGAATAAGAAAGAAGAATTATTGATGTTACCTGGGGTAGGCGATTATATTGCAGGAGCAGTTATGTGCATTGCTTTTGGGATTAAAACTCCTCTTCTTGATTCCAATATAATTAGAATATTAGGTAGAGTGTATGGTTATCCTATTACCGAAAATTCAAGAAGAAATCAAAAATACCTAATAACAATTGATAATTTATTACCTGATGATAAATGTAAAGAATTTTTATTTGCATTAATAGATTTTGGCCATTTTATCTGTATATCAAAAAATCCGAAATGTGAAGAATGTCTAATAAATACAATTTGTACATATAAGTTAAACAATAAATGATAAAAATTTTTAAAATCACTAACAATTCTTATATTCTGTTCAACAAGTTATTTTTGAAACTATATGATGCGGACCAGAATATTAAATAAAATTGTTAAGGATTTACTTGGACCAAAAAATGGATACGATGAAATAGTTGCCTTTGATCCATCAAAACAGTACATAACGGGCGTTCTTTCACCAAATATTCAACATTATCAAAATGATCCCGATCAAGAGGCTGAACTCATCTCAGAATTCAAAGGAGGTAAGCCAACTCAGGATGATTATTTCGTCGGTGATATCTCTGATTCTTTTTCTTCTGCCACCGTATTGAACCCAAAAATTAGACCAAGGAGTATAGGTTTTTCATTTAATTTGTTGGCTGAAAACGATCCTATACTTTCAATTTGTGTAACTTGGGCACGTTATTTAGTAAAAGATGAATTGTATGAAAGAAAACCAAAAGCTAAAATAATAAAAAAAATAGTGTGTAATAAAAATATAATAAAGTATTATTTAGATAGTAATGGAAATATTTGTGGTAGAAATGATGCGGAAATATGTATTACAATATTAATTAAAAAACAGCCCAATAATTATTACATAAGTATATATTTAATAAATGAAATACTTCTAGAAAATGAAAAATTCATACAGCCACATGAATTTATATATCAACCACAAATTAGATTGAATATTGATAAAGGAAAATTAGATTCAATAGATATTTATAAAAATAAAGATAAGGAAGAAATAAAATTAGATTTCCTTTATCGTAAAAAAAAGGTACTATCTAGAGGACATATGTGTTCTGTATATTGGAAAGAAATTGATATTGAACAGGAACATAAAGATAAATTTGAAGATGTCCCGTTTTTTTGGGTTGATGGACAAATAATTGATGAAAATGAAAGGGGCTATTTCTATAATCCTGATCTTAGAAGCGAATTTATACCGGCATATAACATTAAATCACCTGATTATGTGTGGGATGTTGAAAAATGGGGAAGTAAACCAGAATTAAATACACTAAAACTTTCAGAGATGTGGAATAAAAACGATATAGAAGAAAAATTAAAACCAATGATTGATGGATACAAAAAATGGATATCCGTTTTAAAGAATGATTCTGAATATAATCAAATTGATAATAAATCAATCACGAATGCTATAATCCAAGAAACGGAAGATACTTTAAGAAGAATGGAAAAGGGAGTTAAAACTTTAATAGATGACGAAAACGCAAGAATATCATTCTGTTTTTCAAACAAAGTAATAGCACAACAATATGAATGGAATTTAAATATGACATTTGAGTGGAGGCCATTCCAATTAGCTTTCATTCTGATGTGTCTTGAATCTATTTCAAACTTTAAAAGTGATGACAGAGAAATATGCGATTTATTATTCGTACCTACTGGCACAGGAAAGACTGAGGCCTATTTAGCGTTAGCTGCTTATACAATGGCATATAGTAGAAGAATGAATATTAAGAAACCTGAAAAAAATTTCGGATCTGGATGTAACGTAATTATGCGTTACACATTAAGATTGTTAACCATTCAACAATATAGAAGAGCATTACGAATGGTAACAGCATCAGAATTTTTACGAGTATATGGATTATCGACTAATGACCCGGTAGGGTGGCGGCCTAAAGCATGTTCATTAAAAGACCATTTCATTTGGGGTATAGAAAAATTTTCTATTGGCCTATGGGTTGGAGGTGGTGTTTCACCAAATAGAATGCAAACTTTTGATTTTTCAAGAAGACCTGTATTAGGTGCCATTGATTTATTAAGAAGAAAAAAAGGAGAAGGTGATCCAGCTCAAATATTGAATTGTCCTGCTTGTTCATCTATACTATCCATACCAGAAAACGGCATTAATTCTAATAGCTATAAAATCCATTTAATTATTAATAGTAAAATTGATTCAAAAGAAATAAAATATCAGATCATGAAAAATATTGAGAGAAAAAAAGCAGATGATATAACAATAAAAATAATTACAATATCTGAACACGAAAATAAATACTATACATTAAATATGGATATTGAATGTAATAGAAAAATTCTATCAAAAGAATTTGATAATATTATTGAATCCATGATGGATGAAATCAATCAAGGCCAAACACAATTTACTTTGATACCTGTGAAACCATCACGTCCAGGTTATTTCCTAAAATATATAAAAAATAGAAGAGGAGTAAATACTCCTTTTGATTTTGAAATTTATTGTCCCAATCCAGAATGTCCATTACATTATGAGAAAGGGATATGGATTGATGGTAAACCGAGTAATACAACAGGTAAAATTAAATTTAACTCACAAGTGATTCAAGCTCCTGAAAAAACGTCATTTAACAAACCTGCTGATTTTTTATGTATCAATAACCTCTCAATGAAAATTCCAATTCCCGCTTATACCGTAGATGAACAAATCTATGCCCGATGTCCATCATTTATAGTTGCGACAGTGGATAAATTTGCACGATTACCTTTTGAACCAAGATCTGGGTCCATATTTGGGAATGTTGATCATTATGATGAAAACTGGGGGTATTATAGAGAAGGTTTACCACCTTATTCAAGCACTGAATCTGGTAAACACCCAGTAAATAGTTCCAAAACCCGAATGAGTATTAATGCTTTTGAACCTCCAAAATTAATTATTCAAGACGAATTACATTTAATTGAAGGTCCTTTAGGCAGCATGGTCGGTATCTATGAAACAGCAATCGATTATTTATCTTCAGAAGAGGGAATTATGCCTAAATATCTTTCATCAACAGCAACAATAAAAGGGGCTTCAGAACAAATAAATTCAATATTTTACCGAATATTAAAACAATTTCCATCATCAGGTTTTGATGTTTCTGATAAATATTTTATTAAAAATGATAAATTTACTCACCCAATTGAGGAAATACCTCCAGGTAGGTTGTATATTGGTCTTTGTGCACCGGGGTGGGGTTCATTAACTCCAGTTTATCGATTGTGGTCAATAGCATTACAAACATCATACGAACTTAGTTTTGAATTCGGTAAAGAAATTGATCCATTTTGGACGTTAGTAGGCTATTTTAACTCTATAAGAGAATTAGCAGGCGCACGATCAATGTATCGGCAGGACATTCCAGGAAGAATTAAAAGCATAAATGAAAACTATCCGAGAAATATACCTATCGATAGAATTGTAGAATTATCTTCAAGATTAAACTCTACAGAGTTACCTATGATGTTAGATGAAATGGCTAACCAGTATAGTGGCGATATAGCAAATCCAAACACTTTAGATTCAATATTTACTACCTCAATGTTTGGTACTGGTGTAGATATCTCTAGATTGAGTTTAATGATAGTACATGGCCAGCCAAAAACTACAGCCAGTTATATTCAAGCCACTGGAAGAGTTGGACGAAAAAGAGGGGGATTGGTTGTAACATTATATAATGCAGCAAGGCCTCGAGATCTGAGCCATTATGAAATGTTTTGTGGATATCATTCAAATATTGATAGGTTTGTAGAACCAATCACCGTTGCTCCCTTCTCTCCAGGGACATTAGCACGATGTGCAGGTCCTGTTATAGTTAGCATTTTGAGAAACATGAGGAATTCAAGTTATCCATGGCATCACCCAGACTCTGCAAATGGTATGAAAAATATGTATAAATCTATCGTAGAGAAACTAACTCAAATTTTTATAAATAGAAGACAACGTCAACCAGAAATTAGGACACCTGAAGAAAAGGATCTCGTAGAATTCATCAAATCTGAAATTGAGAAATGGTACCTTTCATCAATAAAGAATCAAGACCTCAAGTATGTCGAATATAGGACGAGAACACATCCAGTAGTACTTGGTGATTCTGTACATAGTTATCGTGACTTGGGTATTGTATATGAAAATGCACCGCAGTCTCTTAGAGATATTGAAGAGACTACAGGATTTCAGACAAAATGAGGTGATAAAATGACGCAACATCTTAGAAGATCACAATACGTACTTACGTGGGGACCTGGTTCTATTTTAGAGGGCCCTGATGGTCCTCGAATTATTTCAGATCCTGATATAGGCCTTTTTCATAGGAAAAACATGCAACCAGATTCATTTGAAATATTTGATGAAAGAATGTCAAAAGGTTTATTGAACAATAGTAAAATATTCAGACTCCCATCTAATGCTGAATTAGGATGGAATGAAGAAACCTCCATCTATAAAACAAGATCATTTCCTAATTGGGCATTATGCATTACACATTGGATACTTCATCGAAAAGAAGATGGATGTCCAATGTGTAAGGATCCTAAAGAAAAGTATTCTCATGGGGCAATACGATTTGTAGTTGCATGTCCTGAAGGACATATGGATGACGTATACTGGGATTTTATTGTTCATCTTAATACGAATGGAAAATGTGGAAAAGGTAATTATCCAAAATATTATCTATGGCTGGGTGGTGGTGGTAACCTGAGCGACATAAAAATACAGTGTCCAAAATGTAAAGAAAGTATAGAGTTTGGTAAGGTTTATTCGTACCAATGGACCTGTAGCGGAAGATATCCGGAAAAAGAACCGCTTGATTCACCTCCAATAAGACCTTATAATTGCGATTCAATGTCAAGAATAATTCTAAGACAATCATCAAGTCTAAGAATCCCAGAAATAGTATCATTATTTACTGTGCCACCGAGATATTCAAAAATACATAATATTTTGGAAACACAACCGATACAAACAATGTTGGCATTCCGGACGCCAAATAATATGCACGAATTTGAAATTGGATTAAATAGATTGAAAGAATTGGGATTTTTAAAGAAGGGAAATATAGATTACATTTTAAACTATAATTGGAATATCATTAAAAAAGCACTAGATGATCTACAATCGAAAAATAAGTATCTAGAATACTCTCCATTACTACTTGAAGAATATTATACTTTAATTAATGCGTCAGTAAATGGGGCTCCACCCGTTGAAGATGAGAACCATAGAGACCTTTGGTTCGAGGTTCCATTGAGTAAAATTAGAAGAATTAAAAGTCCAAATGGAATAAAATTTCGAATTGTACCAGTAACAAAATTAAGAACAGTTATTGTTCAAAAAGGATATAGAAGATTAAGTCCATTAAATGAACTTCAGGATATCTCATTCACTGATGAAAAGAATGATGAATGGTATCCCGGTGTCGAATTCTTAGGAGAAGGCATCTTTATAATGTTTGATGAAGATGAAGGTCGAGTTCCAAAAATAGATCAAATTAGTGCACAAAGATGGAAAGCCGCTTACAGCTCGCCAGTCAAAGAATATCAAGAAAATCTATTTAGAGGGTATCAGGATAGAATTGAACTTCATCCAACCTTTGTATGGTGGCACACATTTTCTCATTTGTTGCTTAGAATACTAGCAATCGATTCAGGTTATACCTCAGCATCTATTCGTGAAAGAGTATATACCGAAATTACTGAATCAGGTCCACGTGGTGGTGTTATTCTTTACACTGTACAGCCAGGTGAAGGAACAATGGGAGGATTGATATCATTAACCGAAAAATTTGAGCGCATATTAGAGAAATCGGTTGAAACAATTTCTAGCTGCCCTAATGATCCCTTATGTAATGAGCAACAATTCATCAATGGAAAATATTCTGGTGCTTCATGTTATGGATGTCTCTTAGTTTCGGAAACATCGTGTGAACATAGAAATATGTGGCTAGACAGACATCTCTTACTGGAAAAATTGCCATGACATGTAAAATTGTAGCTACAGGAGATAAGTTGATAGGTGGCGGTGTTAGAACCATTTATACATGTATTGAAGATATGATTGAGTCTGCAGAACATGATATTTTAATTGCTACATTTTCTATGAGTCAAAATATAAAGGAATTATTAAACCTATTAGAGGCAAAACTTAAGTTAGGTGTAGAACTTATCATAATAATAAATAGATTACAAGAACAGTCCGAAGAAATTAAAAATTATTTACAATACTTAGAAAATAACTATGATTTTATAAAAATAATAAATTTTTCTAAAATTGATCCAGGTTCCGAGTTACATATGAAAGTCATTGTAGTGGATAGAAAAAAAGCTTTGATAGGATCAGCTAATTTTACATGGAAAGGATTACTTGATAATTATGAAATCGCAGTATATTTCGAGGGAGAAAAAGCAGATGAAATTTATCAATTAATCTCAAAAATCATCTATTCACAATAGTGTTTGAAGATGTTCAGATAATCCCTGAAATTTAATAACCTGAAATGACTCAAACTATTATACTTTTTAAGGAAATAACTTATGTTCAGGTCATCTTTTTCATCAAATTCAAAAAACCTATAAAATAACTCATCATTTTTTAACAGCAATTCTTTTGAGATTTTTTTATCCTCTTCGTTTCCATCAACATATTTTTTAATTATATACGAAATAATGCCTGGATTTATTATATATACGTAATTGTTATTATCAATTTTTTCATGTCTTGTAAGAACATTTGTTTTATCCTTCCATGACTCAAATCCTTTTATAAAACCTTCATTCTGGTTAGAACTAAATTTATAAAATCTGCCAAGTATCTTATTTATGACATCATCAGGTATAATTATTTTATATACGCACTTATCCAAGGAATCCATATCTATGAAATATGGAACAATAAATTTACAAACATCATATAATGAATAAACAAGAGGGGAAATTGAATTAACAATATTTACAAAACTAGTGCTTATATTACATTTAGAATTATTTGTGTTATAATCATTCAAACTTATAGAATAACATATAAAGTACTCCCCTTTTTCTCCAACATGTTCTAGTATTTCGAATGGATTTTCTGTAAAATAAATTATTGATTTATCTCTCCAGGTATGTCCATCTTTTTGTATTTTAATTAAACCACATTCAATTTTATATACATCATATAGCTTATCTAAATATAATTGCTCTGTCTTAAAGGTTAATAAGTCATCCCTAGTTATATGCAATAGTGAATAATTATAATTTAAAGTGAATTTCAATCTATACACGTCATCACTTATTATTTTAAACCACCTTGTAGGAGAAAAAGTTGTTTTGTAATTTACAATGGAGGGACACAGAGATATTTCATTTTCGAGATTATTAATATACAAGTTATAAATTTCTTCTACATTATGAAAATAATAACTTCCTTTTGTGACTACCCTATTTTTATCTTGATCGTGGTTAAATAATTTTGATGTCATAATTTTATTTTTAGACTTAAAGCCATCAAATGATAATTGCATTTCTTTAAAGTCTTCATGTAAATTAGAAGAGACTGTGTCTAAAGAAGTTAAACATCCTGCCTCAGGAATAAAGATAGGCATGGAATATCGTGTATTCTGGATTCTAATAACACCTTCAATATTACGATTATAAACCCAATATTGTCTAGTATGTTTTATTAATGAATAGAAAGTTAAGACAGGATTTATTATGGTACTTCTATTCGTAGGAACTATGAGGGGAGGATAATATGGTATATGTTTATCCATTTTAAATTCCCAGTTATTTTTTTTTAAAAATATGTAAATGTATGCGTTTATAAAGATTTATATGTTAGACACAAAATATACAAAAAAAATGTGAAAAAACAATATTTATGATTTATAATGAAATTAAATTGAAATTTTAAATAATTTTTGGTAATTTAAAAATAATGCTTCATTCATAAAATATTAAAATACATATTAACTTAATGTTTCTAAGAGGAGTTCTCCTTTCTCTGTGAGAAAATAATGTCCCCTAGATGGTCGTTCAATATATCCCTCCCTTCTTAACCAATCAAGCGTGGACTGTGCAATCCAAGGTGTAGATGATTTAAGAACTTTTTTCATTAAAGGAGTCCAGTGATATGGTGAATCCTCCAAAGTCATTAAAATTACTTTGATGGTAGCCATTCGCTTTTTAAATCGCTTCACTTATCCACCTCAGTACGATCATCCTCATCGATATAACTGTAGTCAGAAGAAGATATTACTGGGCTTGAGTAGAACTTTAAAATTTTCTCGATCTCAGCGCTAAGCACCGCATTCAGTTTGTCATTGCTCTCACTGTACTCGCCCACGGCCACGCTACCTGGCTGCCTCAGCCTGACTGTCTGAGCCGTCAGCAGCATGCTGAGCTTCCTGATCACCTTGTCCGACGGGTCACGCGGCCCCAGCCGCTTATCGATCTCGGCGTCGCTGAGCTCTATGATGGCCTCTATCTCAGAATCACTTAGACCCGTGTGTATGATGCTTCTCACATCCGATGCCGTGCAGTACATGCCTCCACCTCACGTAGGGGTTTGACGCGCCTTCAAACGGCGCGTGGATCTCGTTCCCTGTAGGTAGCCGCCCCCCGTACGGCCCCTACGTGCATATCTTGTCGATGGCGTCGTCGATCACCAGCCTGGGCTCCAGGTACTGCCTTATCACGTAGGCGTCGTACCCCGCCTTCTCGTCACGGTACTGCGCCGCCTCCACGGGCCCCAGCCCCAGGATCACCGCAGGCGCCCCGCTGTCCCCGATCAACGGCCCCTTCGAGCCGGTGGGCGTGGACGTCAACGCGTAGTCGGTGAACACCCTGATGGACGGGTACCCGGGAAGCGTGAACTCGCCCCCGGCGGCTCCCACCTTCGCGATCCCGGCGTGCACCAGGTCCCTGACGTAGGTGTTGGTGACGAACCTGCCCCACAGCGTCGGGTGCATGGCCATGAAGTCGGGCTCGTAGCCCACGCCCTCGACGTACTCTATGCTCGCCCTTATCGCCTCGAAGGGGTTGGTGTCGCTGTCGGGCGGCGTCGTCATGGCGCCCCAGTCGCTGTAAGGCGTCCCCGAGACCTTCTCGGTGCACGCCTCCGCGGCCTCCGTGATCTGCTTGTTCTCCATCCGCGCCAGGTCCCGCGCCGCGTCCGAGACGTGAAGCGCCAGCACGTCGTGGGCCGCCCTCTTGGCAGCCTCGTCGCTCACCACGACGTGGACCACGTTCTTCCAGAGGTCGAACTCCACTACCGTGTAGCTCTGGCTCGCCACCTCGGCCTCCCCCATGGCCGGCACCTTCTCCTGGCCCGTGAGGCCCGTCGCCACGTCCACCCTCGCCGCGCCGGCGGACAGCCCGTCTCCGTCGCGATCTCACGGACACTTCGGGGCGTGCCTCCAAACAACGCCCCCATCACCCTCCTCCCAGACACTTTCAAACACAACTAAATCTAAATACAAGTGAAAATAACCACACCGACGAAAGCTCAGACAAACGGAAAAAACAAGAACGAATTAAACACCTTCTTTCCCCAAAAAAGCCGTAAAACAGAGGTTGGAGGAGGTGCTGGGGATAAGATACATTATCTTGTTTAATTTTCTTGGTGTTCAGGTCTATTGTTTTTAGGGCGATTACGGGAAGTATGAGGATAGGTTTGATGGATAGAGGCGTATGGGATACGGCTTGAGCTGTCGGGCTTCAGGCTTCTTTTTTCATTCTTCTAGTATTGTTTTTATCTGGTTGAGGTGTTCTGCTATCTTCTTTCCTTTGGGTGTGAGGGCTGTGTGTACTTTTTTTATTCTTCCGTTTCGCTGGGTTGTCTCCTCTGTTACTATGTCTAGGTGGCTGAGGGCTGTGGTTATCTTGTAGAACTTGTCTCTGCTTATGCCGTTCTTCTTCATCTTCTCGATTAACTGTAGCCTCTCCAGGTGCTCTGCCTCGGGGTCCGAGAGTACGAGTATGTACTTTAGGGCTCCCTTGGTGTCGTCGATGGTGTCCAGGGCTCTGTGGTTCATTGGTTCTGGGTTTCGAGAATCCGAGAATAAGATTATGCATCAGGGTTCCAATATGCCTGAATGACAGAATGATATATATGTTAGTTTCAGCTCACGATACACACACCGATATGAGGGCGGAGAGAGTAACATGGAGAGACCGTGAATGCCGGTATCTTATGACGCATCTAAAAGCGGATTGGGAACGATCCTCAGAGACTACCAGGAGTCCGCCCTGAGATACCTGTGGCGGCTGGGCGGTCAGGGCGCAGGCAGCCGCGATGTCTGGGTGCAGGTGAACCAGGAGCTTGTTGGTAGAAC
>Ga0307379_10009651_pt1 | contig 12863 bp, 16 predicted proteins | sample UN2MG_FD_202237 | JGI IMG/M metagenome (GOLD analysis project Ga0307379, IMG submission 202237) | Soil microbial communities from Risofladan, Vaasa, Finland - UN-2 | ecosystem: Environmental > Terrestrial > Soil > Coastal area > Acid sulfate soil | place: Finland: Risofladan, Vaasa | collected... | reverse complement strand
ATCTCTGCCTTGAGCTCCGGCGCCAATGGCGTGGGAGAATGGATGAACAGATCCTCGCTCCCCACCCGGATCACCGTCATCCTCGTGGGGAACGGCATTCTCGGCCACGGCATGCCGAACCGGATGATCGGCCCATCGACGACCCACAAATTCTCGCAGACGCGCTTCAGCGTGTTGAGCGGCGGGTAGGTGCCATGCTCGGCGTCATGCATGGATGGCCTCGTTCCTTCCGCCGCGACTCCCGCGTCAGAATCCAAGCCGCGCCAGCACCGCCGCGATCCAGACCAGCCCGGCGAGCGCGATGATGCAGAACACCCCCGCCGAGGCGAGGTCCTTGGTGACCTTGATGGCGTCGTGCTTCTCGGGGTGCAAATGATTGCATAGCCGCTCGATGGCGGTGTTGAGGAACTCTACCGCGAGCAGCAGGATCAAGCTGCCCATCAGCGCGATCCAGATCCACACATTGGTGGCGACGAGGAACGACACCGGCAAGGCGATGACGGCGATCGCGGCCTCTTGCTTGATCGCCGCCTCGGTCTTCAGTCCCTCGCGAAACCCGCCGACCGTGTTCCAGAACGCGGCGCCGATCCGCGCAAGGCCGCCTTTGCCCGGCAGCGCCGATTGCTCCCGCAAATGTTTGTACTCGGTGCTTTGCGACGGTCGTGGGTCTATGGGGCGCTCTTGGCTGATGGGTCGCTCCCGGCTCACGCGGCGGATAATTTCTGGAACACATCCTCGTCCATGTCGAAATTGGCGTAGACCTGCTGGACGTCGTCGGACTCCTCGAGCGCATCGATCATGCGCAAAAGCTTCTCGCCCGCCTCCTCGTCGACCGGCACATCGATCTTTGGCCGCCACATGATCTGGATGCCACGCGGCTCGCCGAACCGCTCCTCGAGCGCCTTGGCCACTTCATGCAGCTCCTCCGGGTTGCAGTAGACGGCGTGACCGTCCTCGCCAGTCTCGACATCGTCGCCGCCGGCTTCGATGGCCGCTTCCAGCATCTCGTCGGCGGTCGCCTTGTCGGCGTCGAACTCGATGGACCCGAGCCGGTCGAAATTGAACGACACGGCGCCGGTCTCACCCAAATTGCCGCCGAATTTGGCGAAGATGGAGCGCACCTCGCTGGCCGTGCGGTTGCGGTTGTCAGTCAGCGCCTCGACGATGACGCCGACGCCGCCCAAGCCGAAGCCCTCGTAGCGGACCTCCTCGTAATTGGCGCCGCCCACCTCTTGGCTCTTCTTGATGGCCCGCTCGATATTGTCCTTGGGCATGTTCTGGACGCGCGCGGCCGCGACCGCCGTCCTGAGGCGCGCATTCATGGTGGGATCGGGCAGCCCCATCTTCGCCGACGCGGTGATCTCCCGCCCCAGCTTGGAGAACAGCTTGGCGCGTTTTTTGTCCTGGGCGCCTTTGCGGAACTGAATATTCTTGAATTTCGAATGGCCTGCCATGGCCTGATCCCTATTCGCTACCGGCCTTGTGATCAAGGCCGCGCCCGGTACGCCGCCTCCACGTCCCGCTTCGCTTAGCGAAGGCTTAACCCTAATGGCCTGATAACCAAAGGCTTGGGACGCCTGAACCCGGGCGTGCCGCGTAAGGGGGCAGGGGGCCATCATGACGCCACGACGGAAAGCCGCGACCGGCATGGCGCCTGACGGGGCGATGCCCGCATCGAGCCTCCCGCAGCTCTGCTCCGAAGCCGCCGATCATGTCGCCAGAGCGCGGCATTCCCTTTACGACGAGAGCTACGACGCCGATCAGGCCCTGCTTCACCTCGACGAGGCGATCGCCTGCCTGAAGCGCCTCTTGGCCCTGGGTCGTACCAACGGCCGCGCCACGGGCACCAATGGCCGCGGCTCAGGCACCAACGGCCGCGCCATGAACGGCAACGGATCCCGCCCCGGCCTGCGCTCAGCCTAGGCTTTAAGTTACCTCAAGCCAGAACGCCGGCTCCGTCTGCGACAGCCTGCCGCCGAGCCGGACCGGGGCGATGGCGCGCGCCAGCCCCGTGGCGTCATCAACCTCGATGCCGACGCCGCAGATCGTCCCCTCCCCGCGCGACGGCGCAAAGCGCCGCGAGCTGATCTTGGTGAGGAAACGGCTGATCGGCTCCTCCTTGTCCATGCCGAGCACGGAATCGAAGTCGCCGCACATGCCGGCGTCGCTGACATAGGCGGTGCCGCCGTTCAGGATCTGCTCGTCGGCCGTCGGCACATGAGTGTGCGTGCCGATCACCGCGGTGGCGCGCCCGTCGACGAAATGCGCCAGGGCCTGCTTCTCCGACGTCGCCTCGGCATGGAAGTCGATCAGGATGGCATCGGCGCCGGATTTCAGCCCGCAAAGCTCCAGCTCGCGCTCGATCGCGGAAAACGGGTCGTCGAGATCGCCCATGAACACCCGGCCCATGGCGTTGACCACCAGCACCTCGGCGCCGTTCGCCGCCTTGAACAGCCCGGCGCCCTTGCCCGGCGTGCCTGGCGGGAAGTTGAGGGGCCGCAACAGGCGGTCATGGCGCTCGATATAGACCAGCGTCTCGCGCTGATCCCAGACGTGATTGCCCGTGGTGACCACGTCGGCGCCGGCATCGAGCAACTCGGTGAGGATCGCTTCGGAGATGCCAAAGCCGCCGGCCGCGTTCTCGCCGTTCACGACGACGAAGTCGGCGCGGTAGCGCTCGCGCAATTTTGGCAAGGTCTCGAGCACGGCGGCGCGTCCGGACCGGCCGACCACGTCGCCTAGAAACAGGATGCGCATGGTTTGCCGCAGGTCCGCTGCCGAAAGGTCATCATTTGGGGTCAATACAGAATAGCGGAGCGGCTCGCCAGCTTAACGGCAAATTCCGGGAGTAGCCGCTGCCGCGCCGGAAGGAGCCTGGCAGGGCCGCGATGGCCGTCGGAGCGTAGACCCCGGTCTCCCTACATTAAGTAGGTGGGCGCCGAGTGACGAGGACCACGGTCCCCGCCAGGGTCAGCTCCCGTAGGATCTTATAGGGCCCTGGGATAAATGCTCCTAACGCACCTCGCAGCCCGCCAGAAACGGACTATACCGAAAGAAGATGACTAGAACGACTAGCGGCGGTTGGCCGCATTGCCGGGCGGCCCACCTTGGATGAATTGCGTATTGAGCAGCTCGAGCCGATCGGCGGCCGCGCTCACCCTGGCGCCAAGGTCCGCCTGCACCGTCTTTGCCGTCTCGTCGGCTGCGGACTTGTCGCGGCGCGCCTCGGCGAGCGCCGTCCTCAAGTCTTCGAGCTGGCGGCGCGCGTCCCACAGCTCGTCAGCCACCACCAAGGACGCCATCAGAATCAGCCGGTCGTCGCCCACTTGGCCGAATTTCCGCCGCATCGTGTCGACATGAGACCCGAGATATTCGGCCAGCGCGATGAGGTGGGTCTCCTCGCCCCCGCTGCATTCCAGCCGATAGGTACGCCCATTCAGAGTGACACTAACTTGTCCCATGGCAACCCCCCGCTTGGCCGACCTAGCCCGGCATCGCCGGCATCATGTCCTTGAGCGTTCCCGTTACAGCATCGAGCCGTCCGGAAACCTCATCATTTGCGGCCTTGAGGCGCCTGACACGGCCGCGCTCGGCCTCCAGATCGACGAGGAGCTGGTCACGCTCGTCGGTCAAAAAACGCAATTGTTCTTTGAGAGCCGCGATCGAAACGTCGCCTTCGCCTTCCGCAAAAACCTGCTGCAAGAGGCGCTCAAGCTCGTCGACGGCCGCATCGAGGCGCTTAGTTGCTTGCAGAGCGTCCGGTTGAGTCATTGCGTTCGCCCCTCCCCACTAAGGCGCCACCAATTCATTCCCCCAGGTGACTTACCTCGCCTTCTGAACCAGCAGCCTGGCCACAATGTGGTGATGCTATGTTCGGCCTTCAACGACCTCTCGACAACCCCCTTCTCGGATGTCCCCGGAAGATTGACAGCGCCGCGAGGCATGTGATCTGAGACGGACCTTGTTAACGTCTGGTCAATGCGAAGACGTCGTGGGAACCCCTGATCATGGCTGACGCCAAGCCTAAGTGCCGGCTCTACTTGCAAGCCGCGGCGCCGCTCACCGCGAAGCTCGAAGCTCAACTCGCGCAAGCCATGGCCAACACGTCCGTGGCCTGCATTTTGCTTTGTGAAAACGCCCAGCCGTTCGACGAAAGTCATGCGGACCGCCTGATCGACCTTGTGCAGGCAGCCGGCGTCTCCTGCCTCATCGAGAACGATGTTGCGCTCGCCGAGCGCCTTGGCGCAGACGGCGTCCATATCGCCGCCGATGCCGATCTTTATAAGCATGCCCGCGATCTCCTTGGCGAAACCGCAAATATTGGCGCGAGCTGCGGCCTCGACCGTCACAACGCCATGCGTCTCGCCGAGATTGGCGCCGACTACGTCGCCTTTGGGCCGGAGACCGCCTTTAGTCCGGAGACCGCCTCGCCACCAATGACCGCCGACATCGATACCATCGATCAGTGTGCGGAGCTAATCACTTGGTGGTCGGAGATTTTTGTCGTGCCCTGCATCGCCTGGAACATCGATGATCCCGCCCAAGCGGCACGGCTGGCCGGTCTCGGTGCCGACTTCGTCGCGCCCTCACGAACGATTTGGCAGGACGACAATGCCTTGGCCATCATCGCCGAAATCGATAGCGCCATCGGCCGTGCGAGGAGGGCCGCGTGAGACGGAACTCGATGAGAGGCGCCGCGATGGCCGTTTGCGCGATGACGCTGGCGGCGTCTGCGGTGACCGCCGCCGAGAGCCCGTCCTACATGGCCTATTTCGAAGGCCGCTACCTCACCGCCCTGGAACTTGCCGAAAAGGAGGCGAAAGCGGGCTCCAAGGAAGCCTTCACCCTCATGGGCGAGATCTACTCGGAGGGGCATGGCGTGCCCCAGGATTACTCCAAGGCGGCGGACGCCTATGCCAAGGGCGCCGATCTCGGCGATGCCAATGCCCAATTCTCCCTCGGCCTCCTGGTCGCCGAGGGCCTTGGCGTGAGGAAGGATCTCCGCATCGCCGGCGATCTGTTCGAGCATGCGGCGGACTCCGGCAATGCCGCAGCCCAATACAACCTCGCCCTCCTTTATCTGCACGGTCGAGGCCGCCCCATGGACGACGTCAAGGCGGCCGAATGGATGCAGAAGGCGGCGGCCCAAGGCAACGCCCAAGCGCAGTACGATCTGGGCGCCTTCTATCAGTTTGGCCGCGGCGTGCCGATCGACAAGGAGAAGGCGGCCGAATGGACCGGCAAGGCGGCGGGCGCTGGGTTGTCCGCAGCCCAGGTCGAATATGGGGTGATGCTGTTCAAGGGTACCGGCGTGGAGGCGGATCAGGAACGCGGCGCTCAGCTCTTCCGCCTTGCGGCTGAGCAAGGCAACCCCGTGGCGCAGAACCGGCTCGCGCGCCTCTACGCCAACGGCGTGGTGGTCGAGGCCGACCCCGTCCAGGCCGCCAAGTGGCACCTCCTCGCCCGCCAGGCGGGCGTCAGCGACTTCTCCCTCGACATCATGCTGGCCAAGCTCACCAAGGAGCAGCGCGTCGAAGCGGAGCGAGCGGTCGATGGCTGGACCTCCGGCCGCCTCACCGAGTAGCCGCACCTGCCTGGCATCCTTGCCGCCCCGCCCTTGACAGTGGTGGGGCCCCACGTCTTAAAGGCTGCCATGCCCCTCTCACACCAAGGCACTCCATGAAGATCAACGGTAACGAGATCAGGCCCGGCAACGTGATCGAGCACAAAGGTGGCCTCTGGGTCGCGGTGAAGACGCAAGCCGTGAAGCCGGGCAAAGGGCCCGCTTACGCGCAAGTGGAGCTGAAGAACGTCATTGAAGGCACCAAGCTCAATGAGCGCTTCCGCTCCTCGGAGACCGTGGAGCGTGTGCGGCTCGAGCAGAACGACTATCAGTTCCTGTTCGCCGAGGGCGACATGCTTACCTTCATGGACGTGGCGACCTACGACCAGATCCAGATCCCGCGCGACTTGTTGGAAGACCGCGCGGCCTTCTTGCAGGACGGCATGAAGGTGATGGTGGAGAGCCACGAGGGCAGAGCGATCGGGGTGACGCTGCCCGACCACGTCACCCTCGCCGTGGTCGAAGCCGATCCCGTGGTGAAGGGGCAGACGGCGGCCTCATCTTACAAGCCCGCCATGCTCGAAAACGGCCTTCGCGTCATGGTGCCGCCGTTCGTCGGGACCGGCGAGCGGGTCGTGGTCGATACCAACGAGGCCACATACGTCAGGCGCGCTGAGTAGCAGACTTCGTCATGGCGGGGCTTATCCCGGCCATCCACGTTTTTTCTTGTCATGCCCGCGAAGGCGGGCATCCAGTACTCTCCATTCTTGGATCATCCGGTGGGAACGGTGGTTACTGGATTGCCCGGTCAAGCCGGGCAATGACAACGACAGAGACCTAAGACTAATGCCCGCATCAGCGCTGATGAACGTCATGGTCGCCGCCGCCCGCAAGGCGGGTCGCAGCCTCGCGCGCGACTTCGGCGAGGTGGAGGCCCTGCAAGTTTCGCTCAAAGGTCCGGCCAATTTCGTCAGCGCCGCCGATCACCGCGCCGAGGACATTCTCTTCACCGAGTTGAGCAAAGCCCGTCCGGGCTACAGCTTCCTGATGGAGGAGCGCGGCGAGATCAAAGGCGCCGACACCACCCATCGTTGGATCGTCGATCCGCTCGACGGCACCACCAACTTTCTGCACAGCCTTCCCATCTTCGCCGTGTCCATCGCGCTTGAGCGCGACGGAGAGCTGGTGGCGGGCCTCGTCTATAATCCTGCCACCGACGAGACCTTCACCGCGGAGAAGGGCAAGGGCGCCTATCTCAATGACCGCCGCCGCCTCCGCGTGGCGGCGCGCTCGGAGCTGGCGGCCGCGGTGATCGGCACTGGCATCCCCCATATCGGCAGGCCGGGGCATGATCTCTTCCTCAAGGAGTTGCGCGCCGTCATGTCGGCTTCGGCCGGCGTCAGGCGCATGGGCGCGGCGGCCCTCGACCTCGCCTGGACCGCGGCAGGCCGCCTCGACGGCTTCTGGGAGCATGGCTTGCGCTCCTGGGACGTCGCCGCCGGCATCGTCATCCTGCGTGAGGCGGGCGCCTATGTGTCCGACAGCAATGGCAAAGAGCGCATGCTGGAGGACGGCGGCGTCATCGCCGGCAACGAGACGATACACGCCAAGCTGTTGAAACTGCTGAAGGCTGCCGGCTCGAGTGGCGCCAGTGCCGCGCTTACGACCAAGGCGGCGGCGACCGAATAGCCGCGCATCGGGCACGCGGACAGCCACCAGCCGCCCCTCCAGCGGCAAACGTGAAACGCGCAATAGTGAAGTTGTCCGCCCTGAGGTTGCCGTTTTGCCCGTCAAACTATTCAGCTAATCTCTGCGCCAAGGCGCTCAGACTCAACAACGGCAAAACATGGCACCCAAGCAGTACAAGACGAAGCTCACGCGCCCGCAGGTCTTTCTGTGGCGCATGTCATTGTTCCTGGTCCTCGCGGTATTGCTCGCCATCATCCTCGACGGGCAGACCGCGCAGCTCAGGCGAAGCTTCCTGGCCAATCCGGGCCTCAATGGGCTGATCATCGGCGTGCTCCTGATCGGCATCGTCTACGCCTTCCGCCAGGTGCTCCGGCTCTATCCCGAGATTCACTGGGTCAATAATTTCCGCATCGCCGACCCGGGCCTCACCGTCGACAAGCAGCCGGTGCTGCTGGCGCCCATGGCCACCATGCTGCGCGACCGCACCGGGCATCTGTCGTTGGCGACCGGCTCCACCCGCACCTTGCTCGACTCGGTCGCCTCGCGTCTCGACGAGCAACGCGAGACAACCCGCTACCTCGTCGGCCTTCTCGTCTTTCTCGGCCTGCTCGGCACCTTCTGGGGCTTGCTGCAGACGATCAGCTCCATCGGCAACACGATCGGCGCGCTCGACAGCACCGGCGGCGAGAACGTGATGCTGTTCGACCAGTTAAAGGAAGGACTTGCCGGGCCCTTGGGCGGCATGGGCGTCGCTTTTTCGAGTTCCCTGTTCGGTCTCGCCGGCTCGCTGATCCTCGGCTTTCTCGATCTGCAAGCGGGCCACGCCCAGAACCGCTTCTATACCGAGCTCGAGGACTGGCTCTCCAACATCACCGAGCTGCAATCCGCCGACGCCGCCGGCGCCAGCAACGTGTCGCCGCAGCTCCGCTTCGCCCTGCTCGACATGCAGCGCTCGCTGTCCGACCTCAACGAGAAGGTCGAGCAGCGCATCGTGAACGACACCACCGGCGATGCGGTGAAGGATCTCGCCCAAGGCGTCGACAAGCTGATCCGGCAGATGCGCGCGGAGCAGAAAGTGGTGCGCGAATGGGCCGACGAGCAGGCCCAGCAGCAGCATGAACTCGCCGCGGTGCTGCGCCAGATCACTGGCAAGACCAAGGCGCCTGTCCGCGAGGAGCGTAGCTAGCCATGGCCCTGGCCCGCGCCCGCCGCCGGCAATACTCGCCCAATTACTGGCCGGGTTTTGTCGACATGCTCTCCACCCTGCTCCTGGTGGTGATCTTCCTCATGGCCCTGTTCATGGTCACCAACTTCATCATCACCCAGGCCTCGAGCGGCAAGGACACCATGCTGTCGCGCTTGAACCGCCAGCTGTCCGAGCTGACCGAGCTTCTGGCGCTCGAGCGCTCCCAGAAGGACTCCGTCGAGGACAGCCTTTCCGCGCTCCAGGCGACCCTGCTTAACAAGGACAAGGAGACCCAGCGCCTGACCGGGCTTCTCGGCGACGCCAGCGGCCAGACGGAGAGCGCGGAGGAGCGCGCTGCGGCGCTCGGCACCAAGCTCGACGACCAGCGCAAGATCACCAACGACGCGCTGGCCAAGGTCGAGCTCCTGAACCAGCAGCTCGCCGCCTTGCGGCTGCAGCTCGCCGCCATTAACGAGGCGCTCGAGGCCTCCGAGGCGAAAGACAAGGACGCTCAAGCCAAGATCGCCGATCTCGGCCAACGGCTCAACGTGGCGCTCGCCAAGAAGGTCCAGGAGCTTGCCCGCTACCGGTCTGATTTCTTTGGCAAGTTGCGCGAGGCGCTGGGCGCGAGGCAGGACTTCCAGATTGTCGGCGACCGCTTCGTGTTCCCCTCCGACGTGTTGTTCGATCCGGGCTCGGCGGACTTGAAGCCCGAGGCGACCTTCCAGCTCGACAAGCTTGCCAATTCGCTGAAGGAGATCGAGGGCAGCATCCCGCCCGACATTGCCTGGGTGATGCGCGTCGACGGTCATACCGACATCAAGCCGATCGCCACGCCGGAGTTTCCCTCGAACTGGGAGCTGTCGAGCGCGCGGGCCATTTCCGTGGTGCGCTACCTCATGCAGCAAGGCATCGCGCCGGAGCATCTCGTGGCGGCGGGCTTCGGCGAGTTTCAGCCCATCGATGCCGGCGCGAGCGATCAGGCGCTCGCCAAGAACCGCCGCATCGAGCTGAAGCTGACGGAGCGATAGCGGCTACTCGGCAGCGTCGGGCGCGAACTGAAGCTCGGCGAGACGCGCATAGATGCCGCCTTTGCGGAGCAGCGTCTGATGCGTCCCCTCCTCCGCCAAACGTCCATGGTCGAACACGAGGATGCGGTCGGCACTGACGACGGTCGACAGCCGGTGGGCGATGACGAGCGTCGTGCGCCCCTCCATCACCTTGTCGAGCGCGCGCTGTACCAACGTCTCGCTGCCCGCGTCGAGCGCGCTTGTCGCTTCGTCGAGCAGCAGGATGGGCGCGTTGCGTAGCACCGCCCGGGCGATGGCGATGCGCTGGCGCTGACCCGCCGACAGCGTGACGCCGCCTTCGCCCAACACGGTGTCGTAGCCTTGCGGCAGCGCCACGATGAAGTCATGAGCGAAGGCCGCTTTGGCCGCGTCCTCGATCTCGGCTCCGCTCGCGCCTTCCGCGCCATAGGCGATGTTGGCGGCGATGGTATCGGCAAACAGCGCCGTCTCTTGCGGCACCACCGCGAAGCGTGACCTGAGCGCGTGAAGGTCGGCCTCGTTCACCGGCACGCCGTCGATCTCGACCTTGCCAGAGGTGGCGTCGTAGAACCGGAGCAGCAGCGCGAAGATCGTGGTCTTGCCGGCACCCGACGGGCCGACCAGCGCCACGCGCTCGCCGGGCTTCACCTGAAAACCGACATCGTCGAGCGCGCGCGTCTCCGGCCGCAACGGATAGGTGAAGGAGACATCGCGGAAAGCGATCTCCCCGCGCGGCGGCTCGGGCAAGGCTTTCGGATTGGCCGGCGACTCTATCGTCGACTGGACCGCGAGCAATTCGCCGAGCCGTTCGGCCGCGCCGGTGGCTTGCGCCACCTCGCCCCAAACCTCGCTGAGGCTGCCGACAGCGGCCGCGGCCAGCACGGCATAGAGCACGAACTGGCCGAGCGTCCCGCCGCTCATGGCGCCGGACAGCACGTCCTGGGCGCCGTACCACAGAACGCCGACAACGCTAGCGAACACGAGGAAGATGGCGATGGCCGTCAGGCCGGCGCGCGCTTTCGCCCGCGCCTTGGCGGCATCGAACGACCGATCCACCGCCGCCCCGAACCGCGCCGCCGTCGCTTGCTCATGGGTGAAGGCCTGGAGCACCCTCACCTGCGCCAGGCTCTCGCTCGCGTAAGCAGATGCGTGCGCCAGCGTGTCTTGCGCGTGGCGTGACAGCGCCCTGACCGAGCGGCCATAGGCCACGAGCGGCAACACGATGAACGGAATGGCGATGAGCACGGCCAGCGACAGTTTCGTGCTGGTCACCACCATCATGATGCCGGCGCCGACAAGCAGCAGCGTGTTGCGGATGGCCTGCGAGATTGCCGTGCTGGCGGCGGCCTTGACTTGGGTGGTGTCGGCGGTGAGCCGCGACATCACCTCGCCGGAATGCGACACTTCGTAGAACGCCGGACTTAAGCCCGTCAGATGCCTGAACACATCGCTGCGAATGTCGGCGACCACGCGCTCACCGAGCCAGTTCACGAAATAGAACCGGGCGGCGCTGGCTAGCGCGAGGACGACGCCGACGCCGATCAGCGTGGCGAAATACGTGTCGATCAGGTCAGGCTCGATTCCGGAGAAGCCGAGATCGATCATGCGCCGGATCGCCAAAGGCACGGCGAGCGTGGCCGCCGCCGAGACGATCAGCGCGAGAAGCGCCGCCGCGAGCATCCGCTGATGGCGAAAAAGATACGGCTTGAGCCCGAGTAGCGGGCGAAGCGAGACCCGCTTGCTCTTCTCAGGTTGAGACTCCTCGGACTTTGAGTCCGGCCGATCTTGACCGTCGGATGTGGGTGTTACGAGTTGCACAGGAAATGCCCAGCTAGACTTTAACAGTTGGCCGACTTTACGGGCCCACGCCTCAGGCGGGAAGGGCTACGTGCCGCGCCTTTCCGGCGCAGTCTTGTGCCCGCCGCCAAGTTCCAGTATAGGCTCCGCTCAAACGAAAAACCTGCGGATTTGCAAGGCTAACGCCATGAAGAACGACATCCACCCCGATTACCACCGCATCAACGTGGTGATGACCGATGGCACCGAGTTTGTCACCTATTCGACCTATGGGGCCGAAGGCGACACGCTGAAGCTCGATATCGATCCCAAGACCCACCCAGCCTGGACCGGCGGCGGGCAGCATCTGATCGACCGTGGCGGGCGCCTCAGCCGCTTCAAGAAGAAGTACGAAGGCTTCATCAAATAGAGGCTGCTATTCGGCCTCGGAGCCGAAGGCTTCCCGCAACCGGCTGAGCTGCGTGCTCAGCGGGTGATGGCCCTCGCCCGCCGGCGCCGGCTGATTGAAATCAAGCATTTGATCGAGGCGGATGACCCGCTCCTGAAGCTTGACGCTCTGCTCGATGAGGTCGCGCAGGCGCTCGGGCAATGAGCTGAGATCCCGGCTCGGCTGATCGGTCCCCGCCATCGGCAACTTGATCTTGCGCTGCTCCTCGACGGCCTGCTCGGGGGTCAACTCCCCTTCGCTCACCGCGCGGCGGATCAAGAGCCACGACGCCAGCTGCATTAACCGTGTCGTGAGCCGCATGCTTTCCGTGGCGTAAGCCAGCGAATGAGGTGGCCGGAGCTTCCGGGCCTCTTTGCGGCCGTCCCCGTCAAGGTACCCCGCAGCCGCCTCGACCAGCGCCATGCCTTCACGGAACACGGTCTTGAACTGCTCCGAACGCGCAAACTTCGCGCCGAACGAAACCGTCACGCCGTCATAATCGTCGCTTTTTGATTTTCCCGCCATCGCCCCCACTCCGTCTCCCCGAGCCGGCGGCATAGTATGCCATGCGGAAGCTCTGTCGTCGCCTTCGAGTAACAAAGGTTAAGACGCCAAATTAGGCAAAAAAAAGAGCCGCCATAAGGCGGCTCAGGAAGTTAACAGGGAGGCGTCAAACAGAGTGGAACAGGCCACTCAGATCCAGAGGACTGGATAACGCAAACTTACCGCCCAACTCCTAATAACCAGTTAATCCTAAGCCGGGATTTACCTAAATGAACCGTGCCGCAGAAATCGTCAGCGCTTGAACGCGGCCTCGGCGGCGCTTTTCGACGATTGCTTGGCGGCGAGCACCTGCTCCACCCGGGCGATTTCGCCCTTGAGTGTCTCGATCAGCGCGGCGAGTTCGGCGACCGAGTGCTTGCTGAGATCCTGCCCCAGTCCGTGGCTCTTAACCGTCTTGGGTTCGAGATCGTTAATGTCCATTTCGGGTCCCACCAGTTGGCGCGTCCAAACGGATGCCGCATCCTAGCATCGTGGCATTTGGGTCATAATCCATTTATCTGTCATTGCCTGCCTTCGATGGGCATGACCAGACAATGAGGGACGCATGCTGCCACAGACCATGACTGTCATCGAAACGCGGGAGAGCGG
>Ga0307379_10009648_pt1 | contig 12864 bp, 15 predicted proteins | sample UN2MG_FD_202237 | JGI IMG/M metagenome (GOLD analysis project Ga0307379, IMG submission 202237) | Soil microbial communities from Risofladan, Vaasa, Finland - UN-2 | ecosystem: Environmental > Terrestrial > Soil > Coastal area > Acid sulfate soil | place: Finland: Risofladan, Vaasa | collected... | reverse complement strand
CGGCCAGCGTGGCCGCCGCCGCACCGATGAGGAGCCCACTGCTCAGCAAGCGGAGGAACGGATTCTCGCCATCGGTGTCGAAGAGCGCTCGGGTGAGAAGCCACAGGGTGAGGAGCGGGACCACCCACACCCTGATGATCGAGACCGCGCCACGAAACTCCGAGTCGCGTTGCCTGAGTCGCTCCTCCACCTCGCCAGAGCCGATGATCAGCAGAGGAAGGAACACGATGAGCAAAGCAGCCCAGGCCGCGCTCGAGCTGGTGAAGAGCGTGCTCACTGAACGGTCTCCTCGTCGGGCGTTCGTCCTGCCACGACCTCGCCCTCGACGAGAAAGCTCGACGGAAGCTGCGACCTCACGGCGGCCGACACGACCACGCCGTCGGGCCCCGCGCGTCGAGCCATGTCGGCGGCGCGCTGCACCGTCGCCCCCCACGCGTCGAACACGAGACCAGCGCCCCCGGTCAGCCCGACCGTCACCGGGCCCGAATCGACCGCAGCACCGAGCTGGACCTGGCCGTGCTCGTCATACCGGAGGTCCAGGACCAGGTCATGGACGTCGAGCGCGAACTGCACGGCCCTGGCTGCATGGTCGATGTGCGGCCGGACCGTGCCGCACGCGGCGAAGTAGGCATCACCAGTGAGCCGAATCCGCTCGAGACCGCGTTGCCGGGCCATCGCGTCGACCTCCTCGACGAAGCGATCGAGCAGCAGCCGAGCGTCTTCGGTCGAGCCCCTATGCATCAACTCTCCGAGGCCCCTGATCACCAGGACGGCCACGCTGGCATGTGCGACCTGGTCGATCACGTCGCTCTCTCCTGCCTCGGCTCGTCGGGCAGCCTGCGGTGGCAGGACTCGGTGCAACAGACGACGGCGTTCTGACGCGCGTTCGGTCGCCGCGGCGTTCCTGGCCGCAAGCGTGTTGAGCATCGTGTCGACATCTCCGGCCAGTTGCACGAACTCGGTCGCACTTCGTTCCGGGATGACGGCCGCGCTCCGCCCCGCCTCGACGTCTCCGGTGGCACGGACCTCGCGAAGACGATCGGAGATGATGCGGAGAGGTTCCAGCACGCGGTCCGACCACCGCACTGCGACGAACGTGATGGCCACGAGGAACAGCGCGATCGCGATCAGAAGGTTGCGGGCGAAGTCCGCAACCGGCTGCTCGATCTCCTCGCGGCCGATCTCGGTGAGCAGCGTCCAGTCGAGATCGTCGATGTCGAGTGCACGCTGGGACTGCAGGACCGCGGTCCCGAGGTAGTTGGTCGTGTCGGTCAGCGCGGGTTCCTCGTCCGCTGCCGCACTGCCTCGCCGAACGTCGACCGGCTGAAAGATGACCGTGGTCGCGAAGTTCTCCATCGACCGGATCTGATCTGGGGTCGCCGACTCGAGTTCGGAGACCGTGGCCAGGTAGGAGGTCTCGTCCTCGAGGAAGCTTCGCGAGTCCGAACGCATCAGGTCGTCGCCGCCGATCACGTAGGTCTCGCCGGAGTCGCCCAACTCATCCCAGGATCCGTTGTTCGTCGTGATCGAGCTCAGCTGATCGCCGTTGACACGAATGGCGACGAACCCTGCGAGTGCACCGTCGACGATGACGGGACTTGCGACGAAAGCACTGGGCGCGTCGCCGGCCGGCGCATACGTGGCGAAGTCCTGAATCACGGCTGCACCGGGTTCGGGTCGCGGACCGAAGGACTTGATGAGCGCTGCGAGTGCACCGCCACTCTGCGGCCCGGTCACCAGGCTCTCGGCGAAGTCGATGTCCTTCGCGGTCGAGTAGACGACGACCTTGTTCAGCGGCTCGATCAGGTAGAAGTCCTCGACTCCCGTCTGGATCGCGAACTCGTCGAACGATTGCTGGAGCGTGCGGTGGACTGCGGACCAGCGGCTGCCGTCGCCGGCGTCTTCGAGCAGGCCCTGGTCGTCGTCGGAGCCGACGACGTAGTTCGCCTGGAGGTGGACTGCTGCCGGATCGCTCGGCACGAGGCTGGCGGGGCTGACCGGCCGGCCGCGAACCGCGCTCAGCTCGGGTGCGACCGTGTCTCGGTAGTAGTCGTCGACTGCCACTGCGTTCTCCGCCGACGGCTCGACACCCTGAAGCTCCCGATAGGCCTCCGCGAAGTCGTTGATGGCCGTTGCCGTGCTCGGGCTGATCGCCTGCCCGATGACCGCTCTCTGCAGGTCTTCCATGTACCGCTCGACCTCGTCGGCCCGTGCTGCACTGATCGAGGTGACGCGGCTGCGCAGTACCTCGTCGGCGAGCTCGCCCCCGCGCCAGAGTCCGACGACCGACGCCGAGACCAGCGAGACCAATGCGACCAGCACCACCACGAGCGAGAGGCGCGTCGCGACCGAAGTGTTTCGGGCAATCCGCCCAGGGGCCGCGACCGTCCGGGAGAGGGTCTCGGCCACTTGCCGAACCTATCGCAGCGACCGCCGGCCGACGATGAAGCAAGGGCGTGGAACTCCTTGCATCCGATCGCCGCCCGTCGCACGTAGGACAGGAAAACCCCAACGACCTCGGAGGTCACTGAAATGAATTCCCGTATCCTCAAGCTGATCGCGGCGCTGTTCGCGCTCGCGATGGTCGCCGCCGCCTGCGGTAGCGACGACTCGGACACGGCGTCCACCGGCGATCCGGTCGAGACGACCGAGACGACCGAGGCCGCATCCGCCGACGACCCCGGCACGATCGTGGACGTTGCGATTGCCAACGATTTCACCACACTCGTGGCGGCCGTCCAGGCCGCCGACCTCGTCGACACCCTGAGTGGCGAAGGTCCCTTCACCGTCTTCGCCCCCACCGATGAGGCCTTTGCTGCCGCGCTCGAGGACCTGGGCCTCACGGCCGAAGAGCTCCTCGCCGACACCGAAACGCTGACGGCAGTGCTCACCTACCACGTGATCGCTGACGAAGTTCCCTCTTCGGTCGTCGTCACGCTCGACGGCCAAGAGGTCGAGACCGTCAATGGCGCCTCGGTCACCATCTCGGTCGACGGCGAAACCGTCATGGTGAACGACGCGACGGTCACCGCGGTCGACGTCGAAGCGAGCAACGGCGTGGTGCACGTGATCGACAAGGTCCTGCTCCCCCCCACCTGATCCCACTGATCTCTGGACCGACGTCGGGCCCCACCTCCCCGGGGCCCGGCGTTGGTCCAGCTGAGTGCTCCCTCTTCTCATGACCCTCACCCTCCAGCGCCCCGAACCCCTAGCCCAGCGCCCCGAACCCCTAGCCAGGAGCATCTCTCGCTACGCTTTCGTCGTGCCGACCACCGGGCTGGACATGGCGGAAGCCGCCGAGATCGCGTTCGCCAGGGGCGACGACGACGCCCTCCGCAGCGCCTACGACGCCCACGGCTCGCTGATCTACTCGTACTGCCGCCGCAGCGTCGGTGACGACCGGGCCAAGGACATCACCCAAGAGGTGTTCGTCAGTGCCTGGAAGGCGCGAGACCGTTTCGACCCGTCGAAGGGTCGCCTCGGCGCCTGGTTGATGGGTATCGCCAAGAACCGGCTCGTCGACAACGTCCGTTCGGAGAAACGCCACGCCGACCGTCGGGCGAACGACGACACCGTGGAGATCGGCGTCGAGTCCGACATCGACCGGGTCGGGGACCGCATGCTCGTCGCCGAGGCGCTGAAGTCTCTCCCCGACAACTACCGCACGGTCATCGAGCTCGCCTACATCGGTGACCTCACCCACACGCAGATCGCAGAGCAGACCTCGTTGCCGCTCGGCACCGTCAAGAGCGACATCCGGCGAGGACTGGCCCACATCCGAAAGCAACTGGCGGTGAACCCATGATCGACCACCACGATTCACCCGGAGACGAGTTCGAGGAGATCGCGTCGCTTCTCACCGAACTCACCCCCGACGACATCGATCTCCTCGACCCACCGGACGAGCTGTGGGACCTCATCGAGGCCGAGGTGTCCGACACCCCTCGGGCCGAACAACCCCTTGCTCCCGTGGTGTCACTCGACGCACGGCGCCGTTTCCCGGCCCGCACACTGATGGTGGGCGCCGTCGCAGCGGTGGCCGTGCTCGTCGTCGGCTTCGCCCTCGGCACACGGCCGGCCGAAGGGCCGACCGTGGTGGCGAGCGCCGAGCTCACGTACGACCCGGCCAACTTCGATCCTCTCGGCTCCGACGCGCAGGCCGAGGTCGTGCTGGTCGACGACGGCGGGACGCTCCGCATCGACCTCGAGCAGTCGTCGCTCCCCCGACCGGCCGACGAGGACGCCGACCTCGAGTTGTGGCTCATCGAACCCGATGCCGACGGCAACCCGGCCGAACTCGTGTCGCTCGGCCTGGTCGATCCCGACCGTCCCGGCGACTTCGCGGTGCCGGCCACCACGGACCCCAGCGTCTTCTCAGTGGTAGACATCAGTGTCGAGCCACGAGACGGCGTCCCGACCCACTCCGGACGTTCCATCCTGCGCGGGTCCCTGACCAAGGCCTGAGACCGCCTTCGATCGCCACTCCAACCGAAAGTCGAGACGAGCCATGACCCTTCCCTCCCCCACGATCGACATCGGCATTCCCGAATCGGACCGACAGGCCATCGCCGAGGGTGTCAGCCGGGTGCTCGCCGACACGTACACGCTGTACCTGAAGACCCACAACTACCACTGGAACGTGACGGGGCCGATGTTCAACACGCTGCACCTCATGTTCGAGGCGCAGTACAACGAGCTCTGGGTCGCGATCGATCTGCTGGCCGAACGCATCCGCTCGCTGGGCGTGTTCGCTCCCGGCTCCTACCGCCAATTCGCCGATCTGACCGTCATCCCCGAAGCCGTCGGCGTCCCTGATGCCGAAACGATGATCGCCGACCTGGTGGCCGGCCACGAAGCGGTCGCCCGCACTGCCCGCACCGTCTTCGCCTCGGTCGAGGCCGCCAATGATGAAGCCACGGCTGATCTGCTCACGCAGCGGCTGCAGGTCCACGAGAAGACCGCGTGGATGCTGCGGTCGATGCTCGGCTGATGTGCGCACGTTCTGGCTGACGCACGACATCGAGGCGCCGGCAAACGTTCTGTGGGACCTGCTGACCGACACCGACCAGTGGCCGCTGTGGGGTCCCAGCGTCCGTTCTGCCACTGTTGACGACGGCCGCCGACTCTCGGCGGACTCGAAGGGCACCGTGTCGACGGCGCTGGGCATCACCCTTCCCTTTGCCATCACCGACTGGGCGGACGGCGCTCGGTGGGCTTGGACCGTGGCCGGGATTCCCGCCACCACTCACTCCGTCGAAGCTCTTTCGCCGACCCTCAGTCGCGTCGGGTTCGGAGTGCCGGCGGCTGCCGCGCCGTACCTCATGGTTTGTCGAGTCGCCCTCCGCCGTCTGGACCGCACGGCGGTCGCACGACGGTCCGCTGCCTGAGAATCAGATCCCGGCGCCGGGTTCATCGGGTTCGTGCGACTCGGCAGCCTGCGCCTCGGCGTCCTGAAGCTGACGGAACCAGAGCCCGCCGGCCATCACCGAACCCCAGACAGTCACCGCGAAGACGGCCGAACCGATGCCGAAGAGCACGGTTTCGCTCATCGTGCCTCGCCGTTCACGGGCGCTGGCGCCATCGGATCGACCGGAGTGAGGAGCAACGTTCCCAACGAGTGGATCGACGGGACCCAGAGGCCGACGAAGATCCCGGCGGTCGTCTCGTCCGCCACGAAGTACAGGTAGACCGAGAAGAGAAAGGACGCGAATCCGGCGATCAGGAACGGGATCTTGAGCCGGACGCTGGGTGGGAGCTGTGGCATGAGGTGGCCTCGATATCGGGAGTGTCACCTTCGTTACGCAGCGTGCCCTGCGTCCGGATGCACGGTGTGGGTCCGACCTGCCGGATCAGCTCCCGAACGCGCTGCTCGGCAGGTCGGTCACCGCTCCGACGATGGCGTCACAGATGACGGCGCTCACTTCCGCTGGATCCAACCCAGCGGGCATCTTCGGCGCGGTGCCCTCCACCGGTCGGTCGGCGAGGCCGGTCTCTGTGTGCGGCGGCCGGGCATCGATCACGCGGACCTTCCGGCGACGCGCCTCCCGCGACAGCGCCTCGTCGAACGACCGGGTCGCCGCCTTCGATGCCCCGTAGGCCGCCATCTGGGGGAGGTTCTTCTCGGCGATCACCCCGGAGATGTTGACGATCACGCCCCCTTCGCGTAGCGAGGGCAGTGCGGCCTTCGCCAGCATGATCGGCACGAACGTGTTGGTCATGAACAGCTCTTCCATCGCGTCGACCGAGAGATCGTCCACCGGACCGAACGCCACCACGCCGACGGCGTTGACGACGATGTCGAGCCCATCGCCGTGCCGAGCCGCAGCGCCGACTGCGAGTGCGCAGGAGTCCGGGTCACGCAGGTCGAGCGACACCCGATGACCCGGCACGTCGAGCCCGTCGAGCCGACGCTGGTCGCGGGCGATCAAGGTCAGGGTGGCGCCGCGGGCCGCGAGGTTGGCGGCGATGGCCGACCCGAGTCCTCCGGTCGCTCCCGCCACGAGCGCCGAGCGTCCGGTCAAGGTGGCAGCGGATTCGATGTCGGTCATGGTGATCCTCGATCAGGTGAGGGAGGGCAGAACAGCGGTTGCACATCGGCGTCCGGAGAACAGCGCTCCTTGGATCGATGCCGTGTCGCGGTGGTCGCCGCAGACGAAGATCCCGTCGCCGAGGTCAACGGACCTCTTCGGCGAGAACGGCGGCCGCTGACGTGGTTGTCCGTGGGTGATGGCATCGGTGCGGAGATGGGTCCACGAGTCCACGACCTCGCCCCACATGTCTCTGAGCTGCGCGCGCACCGCCGGTTCGAGCCCCGCGTCGTCGACGCCCGGACACGCCGCGGCGATCAGTGACGAACCCGCCGGTGCATACTCCGGGGCCACGTTCGACATCACCGCCACATTGAGCGCCGGACCGACCCCGGTCCCATCGAGCACGATCAGCCGATCAGGGATCGGCGGCGTCGAGGCGGCGAACCACACACAGGACGCAGGATTCGACTCGACCTCGGGCAACCCGAGCAGCGAGGCGGCCCGAGGTCCCTCGGTGGCGACGATGATGCGGTCCGCGAGGGCCTGGCGGCCATCGCTCAGGGCCACCGATCCGGTGGCGATCGCCGAGACCTCGGCGTTGAGGTGAACCGTGCCTGGACGCAGGCGGCCGGCCAGTTGCTCCGGGATGGCGCCCATCCCGGCGGCAGGCACGACCGCGTCGCCGCGGAGGAGACAACGAAGGATCACGTCGAACATCCGACGGCTCGTCCGGAGCGACGGGTCGAGCTGGATCCCGCCGACGAACGGCCGGAAGAACTGCTGGATCATGCGATCGCTGAATCCCTCGTCCTTCAACGAACTCAGGGTGTCGGTGTCCGCCTGGCGCAACAGGTCTCGAGGCGACGCCCTCTGCAGCCGAGCTCGTTGACGGACGAGCCGAAGCTTGTCGCCGATCGATCCGACCGGCGCGACGGCCGTCTTGAAGAGTCCCTTCGGTCGCCGGATCGGATCGCCCACCAGATGCATCCGTCTTCCGGTCCAGACGAGCGCGCCGGGTTCGAACGCACGAAGATCGAGCGCCTCCACATCGAACTGTACGTGGAGCTCGGGGTACTCCGTGAGCAGCACCTGAAAGCCCCGATCGAGCTGATGACCATCGACCACGTCGGTGCGGACACGACCGCCGACTCCGTCGGACGCCTCGAGGACCACGACGTCGCGTCCGGCTTCCTGCAGCACGCGGGCCGCTGCGAGCCCGGCAAGGCCGGCACCCACGATCACCACGTCGACCCGTGTGGGAAGGCTGACAGATGGGTCCGACGAACTCACGAACGAAATGGTGGCATGCCTCGTGCACGCGGTCCCGATCAGTCGCGAGGGGCTTTGACCTGTCGGTCCGCGTGCACGACACTCTGCTCATCGAACGTGACCCCCAGCGTGCATCGCCGATGGTCGTGGTCGTCGGTGCCGGCATCGCAGGCCTCACCGCCGCCCGAGGGCTGGCAGACACCGGTTTCGCCGTACGGCTGATCGACAAGGGCCGCTCGGTCGGGGGTCGACTCGCGACCCGGCGCATCGGTGGCGCACGACTCGATCACGGCGCGCAGTTCTTCACCGTCCGCACTCCCGACTTCGGTCACCTGGTGGCTCGCGCCGAGCGCGACGGAGTCGTCCACGAGTGGTGCCGTGGCTTCTCGGCCGACGGCGACGGGTATCCGAGATACGTTGCCCGCGACGGCCTCAACCGTCTCGGGAAGTACCTGGCCGAGGGTCTCGACGTCACCCTGGGCACACGCATCGAGGCGGCGAACGTGTCGGCTCATCGCTGGGAACTTCTGGCTGAGAGCGAGAAGTTCGCCGCCGACGCCGTGGTGCTCACCGCACCCATGCCCCAGAACCTGGAGGTGTTGGATGCAGGCGGCGTCGAGCTCGAGCCCGATCTCCGCGACCGTCTCGACGCGATGACGTACCACCCGACCCTTGCGCTCCTCGTCGCGCTCGAAGGGGCCCCGGCGCTCCCACCGCCCGGCGCCGTCCAGCTCTCCGACGGTCCCTTCAGTTTCATCGCCGACAACAAGGCGAAGGGCGCATCAGCCGAGCAGGCCGTCACGTTCCACGTCACTCACCACCTCAGCTCTCGACGGTGGGAAGACGACCCGGATCTCGTGCGCTCCGAGCTGCTCGACCTCGCCCGCCCCTGGCTCGGTGAGGCCGAGATCACAGAGGTCCATCTCAAGCGGTGGCGGTATGCGCAGCCGGTCGCGCCGGCAACACACGACTTCGAGGCGACGGCGATCGGCGGCGTCCCCCTCGTCTTCGCGGGCGATGCGTTCGCCGGCGCAAAGGTCGAGGGGGCGTTCCGGTCCGGCCATGCGGCCGCCGCCCACCTCCGATCGACGCTCGCCGACTCGACATGACCTGAGTGAGCCGACCTCTCGTCGGGGTTCGCGCAGATGACGGTTCACGCCGCGACACAACCCCCGGGTGAGCACCGGATCCTGCGGGGTTCCCGGCACACTGGTCCGATGGAACTCACCTCCGCTCTCGAATGGGCCGGCGGACGACGCAACGCCGTGCTCATCACCATCCGCTCCGACGGGCGGCCGCAGTCGTCCGACATCGCCTACGTGGTCGACGGTGGCTCGTTCGTGATCTCGGTCACCGACGATCGGGCCAAGACCCGCAACATGCGCCGCGATCCGCGCGTGGTGCTCCACATCACCGACCCGGGCGCCTGGTCGTACGCCTCATTCGACGGAACGGTCGAGCTGTCAGCGGTGGCCACGACACCCGACGACGAGACCAACGACCGACTCGTCGACTACTACCGAGCCGTGGCCGGCGAAGAGCACCCCGACTGGGACGAGTACCGCCAGGCCATGACCGACGAGGGCAGACTGCTCGTGCGTTTCACTCCGACCAGGGTCGTCGGCCAGATCAACGGCTGAGACGTCGCTCCCCGGAGTCAGCGTGAGGCATGTTCGATCCGCGTCGCCGCGCCGACGACCGCTGCGCCGTACCTGGCGCCCGGATCCGAGCCCGTCCGCTCGACGGGACCGCTCACGCTGACCGCAGCGACCAGTTCGCCGCCGACGGTCACCGGGGCACTGACCGAAGCCACCCCGGGCTCGCGTTCGGCGACCGACGCGACCCACCCTTGTGGCCCGGTCTGGCCGAGAAGGACCCGCCCCGCCGATCCTTTGTCGACAGGGAGGACCGCACCGACCTCGACGATGGTGCGCAGGCCGTGCGGTGACTCGAGGGCGTCGACACAGATCCTCATGTCCCCGTCACGCACGTAGAGCTGGACGGATTCGCCGGTCTGGTCACGGAGCGCTGCCAGTGCCGGTCGGGCCGCGTCGGCCAGCGAGAACTGTCGTGCGGCCTCGCGACCGAGCGCCACCAGTCGAAACCCGAGGGCGAACCGACCTTCGGCGTCGCGGCGAAGGAGCCCGTGGGCCTCGAGTCCCTTTGCCAGCCGGTGGGCCGTCGCCCGAGTCAGGCCGGTCACCTCGACCAGCGCACCCAACGCCCTGGGCCCACCCTCCAGAGCGGTCATCACCCGCATCGCCTTGTCGATCACACCGACACCGCTTATGCTGTCCACTTGATGAGACTATCGTCTCATATATTGAGACTCAAGCACGAGGAGTACCCATGGCCGGCAAGACGCTCAGCGAGAAGGTGTGGGACCGGCACCTGGTGCACGCCGCCGATGGCGAGCCAGACCTGCTGTACATCGACCTCCACCTCGTCCACGAGGTCACCTCACCCCAGGCATTCGAAGGCCTGCGTCTCGAGGGCCGCACGGTCCGGCGACCCGACCTGACCGTCGCGACGATGGACCACAACGTGCCCACCGCCGACATCGACCAACCCGTCGCCGATCCGATCTCGGCCAAGCAGATGAAGGTCCTCGCCGACAACTGCGCAGAGTTCGGCATCACGTGCCACGCCATGGGTGAGCCCGGGCAGGGCATCGTCCACGTCATCGGGCCCGAGACGGGGCTCTCGCAGCCCGGCATGACCATCGTCTGCGGCGACAGCCACACCTCGACCCACGGCGCGTTCGGAGCGCTGGCCTTCGGCATCGGCACGAGCGAGGTCGAACACGTGCTGGCGACCCAGACCCTCCCCCAGCAACGCCCGGGCACGATGGCGGTCACGGTCGACGGCGTGCTGCCGCTCGGCAGCACCGCGAAGGACGTGACACTCGCCATCATCGGTGCCATCGGCACCGGTGGCGGCATCGGATCGGTGATCGAGTACCGGGGTGAGGTGATCGAGGCCCTCTCGATGGAGGGACGGATGACGGTCTGCAACATGTCGATCGAGGCGGGTGCCAAAGCAGGGCTCATCGCTCCGGACGACACGACCTTCGCCTACGTCGAGGGGCGCGAGCACGCGCCGACGGGCGCCGCGTGGGAACAGGCGCTGGCCGACTGGCGCACGCTGCCGACCGACACCGACGCCACGTTCGACAAGGAAGTCTCCATCGACGGAAGCGCGATCACGCCCCACATCACGTGGGGCACCAACCCGTCACAGGTCATCCCGATCAGCGGCATCGTGCCTGATCCGGACTCCTTCACCGAGGCGAGCGAGCGCGAGTCGGCGGCTCGGGCGCTCGAGTACATGGGGCTCGCCGCCGGCACGCCCGCTTCGGAGATCGGTGTCGACACCGTCTTCATCGGCTCGTGCACGAACAGCCGCATCGAGGACCTGCGGGCCGTGGCCGAGGTCGCCGAGGGGCGCACGGTCTCGATCGGCCGAGCGATGATCGTGCCTGGTTCGTTCAGGGTGAAACACCAAGCCGAGGCCGAGGGCCTCGACAAGGTCTTCGTCGCCGCCGGCTTCGACTGGCGCGAACCCGGCTGCTCGATGTGCCTGGCGATGAACCCCGACAAGCTCGCCCCCGGCGAGCGGTGCGCGAGCACCAGCAACCGCAACTTCGAAGGTCGGCAGGGTCGGGGTGGTCGCACCCACCTGGTGTCCCCCGCAGTCGCCGCCGCCACCGCCATCCGCGGCACGTTCGCCACGCCCGAGGAGCTCGACTGATGGACCCCGTGCAGATCATCACCGGCACGGCGGTCCCCCTCGACCGATCCGACGTCGACACCGACCAGATCATCCCGAGCGACTGGCTCAAGCGCGTCGAGCGAACCGGATTCGGTCGGGGCCTGTTCGCCGAGTGGCGGGACGACCGTGACTTCGTGCTGAACAACGAGGCGTACGCCGGCGCCAGCATCCTGCTCGGGGGCCCGAACTTCGGGACCGGCTCGAGCCGTGAGCACGCGGTGTGGGCGATCATGGACTACGGCTTCGCTGCGGTCGTCAGCCCACGTTTCGCCGACATCTTCCGGAACAACTGCACCAAGAACGGACTCGTCCCCGTCCAGGTCGACCCTGGAGTGTCCGAGGCGCTCATGCGGGCCGTCGAGGCCGACCCCGACCTCGAGATCACCGTCGATGTCGAACGGCGCACGCTTGCCGCCCCAGCGGTCGGCATCGAGGTGGAGTTCCCGCTCGACGGTTCGACACAGGAGCGCTTCCTCCAAGGACTCGACGACATCGGCATCACGCTGCGGGTCGTCGCCGACATCGACCGATTCGAGTCGTCACGGCCCGACTGGCTTCCGACCGCTGCGCCCACCAGCGATTGACCCGATGAGCCCCGATCTGCACCGATAGCCTGCCGAGCCACATGTCCGTCTCAGGGATCCTGGCCTCCAGCGCCGACATCGACGTGTCGCTCGCCGCGGTCATCGTGCTCGGCATCGTCGCGATGTGGCTGGGCCAGAAGCTCAAGGTGCCAAGCATCCTGCTGCTGCTCGGTGCCGGCCTCGTCGCTGGGCCCGGCACCGGTCTGATCGACCCGGACGAGTTGCTCGGCGACCTGCTGTTCCCTGCGGTCAGCCTCGCAGTGGGAATCCTTCTGTTCGAGGGCGGCCTCGGACTCCGCTATCGCCTGCTCGAGAAGGGACGACGCCTCCCGATCCTGCGACTGATCACCATCGGGGTCCTGGTCACCTGGGTCATCGGAGCGGCTGCGGCGTACCTGCTGTTCGACATCGGGCGCAGCGACGCGATCCTGCTCGGCTCGATCCTCACGGTGTCCGGACCGACCGTGGTGTTGCCGCTGCTCGCCTTCGCCAGGGTGCGCGAACCCGTGAACGGCATCTTGAAATGGGAAGGCATCTTCATCGACCCCGTCGGAGCGACTCTCGCCATCGTCGTGCTCGACGCGGTGATCGGGTCTGACGGTGCCCTCGAGAGCGTCACCCGGATCGCCCAGACCGCAGGGGCAGGAACCGTGGCCGGCTTCCTCGGTGCCGGACTGCTGATGCTCATGTTCCGGCGACACTGGGTGTCC
>Ga0307379_10009647_pt1 | contig 12864 bp, 10 predicted proteins | sample UN2MG_FD_202237 | JGI IMG/M metagenome (GOLD analysis project Ga0307379, IMG submission 202237) | Soil microbial communities from Risofladan, Vaasa, Finland - UN-2 | ecosystem: Environmental > Terrestrial > Soil > Coastal area > Acid sulfate soil | place: Finland: Risofladan, Vaasa | collected... | reverse complement strand
TCAGTTGCTTCCACATGTTGAACGAATAGGTGCCGATGTGGCCCCAGGTGCCCAGCTTCTTACCTTTGTACTCGGCAAAGATGGCGTGGGCGCAATCTTCCAGGAGATAGATGCCGTGCCGGTCGGCAACCTCGCGCAGTTTGTCTACCTCGGCCGGAAAACCCCACAGGTGGGTCACCCAGATGGCCTTGGTGCGCTCTGTGATCCTTTCCTCTACTGATTTTGGATCCATCTGGAAGTTATCGGGTCTCACGTCGGCCCACACGGGAATGACGTTGTTGTGCAGGCAGGCGATACCGTGGAACTGGACCACGGGGTCACAAATGATCTCGTCGCCTGCTCCGGCGCCGATGGCTCCAGGGATGGCGTGCATCAACACCATCGCCGTGGCGCCTGTGAGCGCGTGCTTGACCCCCATGGCCCTGGCAAAGTCTTGCCGGAACTGATCCATAAATCCGCCGGATCTATCGCAGAACCATCCGCTTTCGACAACCTTGGTCAGGTTTTGGATCTCTTCTTCGCCGTAATTTCCATACAGAGACATGGCTTCTTCCTCCTTGAACCAGATGCCCAACACTGTCATTCGGAGCGAACATGGATGTACTCATCCACGGAATCTCTATGGGCTTCTTTTTAGAATTCGGTGCGCACCTTCACCACACCGCCCTTGTGGATAGACTCCCACGCCGCCGAACACACCGCCACCGACTTGGCTCCGTCGCGAACGCTGGGGGAGGGTTCCCTGTCTTCGTTGAGGCACTCCTCGAAATGCCGGAGGTAGCGTACCACCCCCGGCCCATGTCCCAGAGCCCCTTCCGTCTCCGCCGGGAAAGTCATAATGGCCAACGGGTGCTTTTCCAGTTTGTCGAAGACGACTTTGATGTGCCCATCCTGTTGGTCTGTGAAATCGGCCATCAGGCTGGCCTTGCTGCCGTACAGGCTCAGTCCCATCATCGGCATCGGCGGCTCTACCAATCCATAGGCACCCAGCACCCTGGCGATGACACCGCTCTTGAACTTGAGGTTGATCAAATAGTTGTCCTCGTACGGATACTCGGGCGTGAGGTTGCCCTTGCGACCGTAGGCGTGCACCTCCTCCACTTCACCCAGGAACCAGCGCAGCAGGTCAATCGGGTGGGAGGCGCCACCGTACATGAGATCCTGGGGAGCCTGCAGACGCCAGGGAGTCAGAGGGAAAAAGCCACGTGCGTCGTGCACATAGTGCGCCTCGGCAAAGATGATCTCCCCCAGGTCGCCGTCATCAAGCATCCGCTTTGCCCCGGAGAACTCTGGGTTGAAGCGCATAGTCTGACCGACCAGGAACTTGAGGCCGGTCTGGTCCACCAGTCGGACCAGTTCAGCGGCATCTTGGTTCTTGGTGCACATCGGCTTGGTACAGATCACGTGCTTGCCCGCCTTCAGAGCGGCGCTGGCGTGCTCGGCGTGCAGGTGGTCGGGCGAGTAGACGGCGATGACCTGGATGTCGTCGCGGGCGATCAGTTCACGGTAGTCAGTGCTCCAGAAAGGGTTCCCTTGCTGCTCGGCGAAACGTTTGACCGCGTGTTCAGGCAACGCACACAGCCCCCGCACCTCGAGCCGTGAATCCGGGTCACCGTTGATGAGCAGCACGTTCGCGCCCATGCCGATCCCGATAACGCCGATACCGATGTCTTTCTTAATCACATTTCGCCTCCTCCATCAAGAGTAGTGTTCCAGAAGCTGGCTAATTGTGCAGAATCTCACGTCTCCCTGTTCCCGGGCATAGGCAAAGAGACGCTCGTACACCCCAAGCCCCGTAGCCCACTCACCGGTCATCGCATAGTAGTGCGACAGGGTAACAAACGTGCCCGAGACCTGGCACACCCGGTGAAAGTCATGCTTGATCAGAGCAAAGTGCCTATCCAGGTCCTCATCCTTCAGGAACCAGGTATATTCCGAAAGCACAGGCACCTCGATCAGCCCAGCCTTATGAGGGAATGGGTGCGGGGGCACACCATCTTGCCACGGCTCGCCCGCATCATACTGCCGGTTGATGTAGCGCCACCCCATGGGGTTGACGACCAGGTTAGAACTCCAGCGCAGCCCTTGATCGGCCACAGCCCGGTACATATTGTCGCAGATGGCTAGGCACCCCGCTCGGAAGCCTTGAGGCTCATATCTCAAGGCCCGGTAGAAGATCTCCTTGCCCTTGGCCAGTTTTTCGCTCAGGGCCTGCACGGTGTGACCGGCCCGGATGACGTGGGGCTCGCGCTGCCACCGGGCTTTGACCTCACCAGGCATAATGTCCAGCATAAAGCCGGGGGGCACCCCGAACTCAAAGTCCGCGTGGGTGAGATCGTGGAGCTGGAGCTCGTGCCCCTCGCCCAACGCGCGCTGAAACAGATCCAGCCATTTAGGCTTCTTGTCCAGTGGCTCTCCACCAGCGGCCGGGACGACGAAGAAAGTGGCAGGGACCTCCTGCTCGGCCAGGAAATCGAGCAACTCGCGGAACAGCTCTGGCTGCTGGCTACCGGCGTCGTCGTTGGTCAGGGCGAACAGGGTCTCGGTCACAAGTTAGCCTTTCAAAGCCGACCGAGCCAACCCTTGTACGAAATACTTCTGGCCGAAGAAGTACAGGACAAGCGTAGGCACGAGGCCCAGAAAAGCCCCGGCCATGATCGTGCCGAATCTCTCGACACCGGTCCCGGCACGCCCCCTCAGGTACGCCAGCCCCAACTGAACGGTCATTTTGCTCTGGGTGTTGAGGTAGATCAGCGGCCCGAAAAGGTCGTTCCACGTCCCCAGGAACGTGAGTACTGCGACGGTGGTCAAGATTGGTGCGCCCAGCGGGAGAAAGATGTTCCAGTAAATCCTAAAGAAATTGGCGCCATCTATCTGGGCTGAATCAACCAGGTCCTGCGGGATGCTGCGGAAGTACTGGCGGATCAGGAACACGTAGAAGGCGCTGCCAAAGAAGCTGGGTACGATGAGCGGAGCGTGGGTGTCCACCCATCCCAGCAGGCGCATGACCACGAAGGTGGGTATCAGCGTGACCGCACCTGGGAGCATCATCGTCGCCAGGAGAATAACAAAGAGGGCTTCTTTTCCACGGAAACGCATGCGGGCAAAAGCAAAAGCAGCCAACGACGACGAGAGACTGGTACCGATCACCGACAGAACGGTGATCTTGGTACTGTTCAGCAGGTACATTCCCATGGGCGCCAGGGCGAAAAGGTTGACATAGTTCTGCGGGTACAGCGGGTTCGGGATGAGCTGCGGCGGCCAGAGGTACTGCTTGCCGGGAGCCTTGAGCGACGTTGACACCATCCACAGGAGCGGGAAGAGCATCAACACCGCAACCGACATCAGCACCAGGTGGGTCAGCAGCCGCGGTGTGATCCGTCTGAGATTGACCCCGGATCGTCGGGTTTTCCGGACATATTGAACCATAGTCCTCCCCTTCACATGCCCTCTTCGTAATAAACCCATTTCTTCCCTAAACGGAAGTTGATCAGGGTCAGGGTCACAATCACGACGAACAGAATGTAGGCGACGGCCGACGCCAGGCCCATGTGCTGCTCGCGAAAAGCCTTGCCGTACAGGAACATCACCGCCATCAAGGTAGCGTTGGCTGGTCCGCCAGCCGTCAGTATGTATGGAGTGACAAAGTCCTGACACGCGCCAATCACGCCCGTTACCAGCATAAAGAACGTTACCGGCGAAAGGAGGGGCAAGGTAATGTGGAGGAAGCGCTGCAGGGTGTTCGCTCCGTCTATCTCGGCCGCCTCGTAGTACTCGGTCGAAATGCTCTGCAGCCCGGCCAGGAAGATGACGATGTTGAAGCCCAGTCCTTGCCAGAGGGCGAAGATAATCATAGATCGCATCGCCCAGTGGGTGCTGCCCAGCCAGGCTGGGCCCTGGATGCCAAAGACCTTGAGGACAGCGTTGAGTATGCCAAACTGGGGCTCATAGATCCACTGCCACAGCACGCCCAGCGCCACAGTTGGCGCCACTACCGGTATGAAGTAGATCGCCCGGTAAACAAACCGGCCGGCGATCTTCTGGTTGAGGAGTATGGCGAACACGATGCCCAGGGCGATGCCGGGTACGATGGTGCCTAGGGCGTAGACGCCCGTGTTGCTCATCGCCTTGAGGAAATAGCGCTCCTCGGTGAACAGGTTGACATAGTTTCGGATGCCGATCCAGCGCGGCGCCCTCAGCAGGTTCCACTCGGTGAAACTGATGTACATCGAAAACAAAGTCGGGTAGATTTGGAATATGCAGATCCCCAGGGCCATCGGCGCTACGAAGAGCCACCCCAGGAATCCTTCTTGCCGCCGCATGCCGCTCAGCGTCTGCTTTCTCATACTCCGATCTCCTTCATAGGCGTCTGGGGAGGTCGGGTGAACGACCTCCCCAGAACGGCCCCTATGCGCAAGTTACGCCTGGTTGAGCAGTTCCCAAGCCTTGTCGAGTTCCTGCTGCGCGACCGTGTTGCACTCCTCGATGGCGGCCTGGATGTCCGTGCCATCGGCGAAGGCCGCATCTATAGGGGGTAGACAGGCGCCCAGTACCGTCCAGACTTCGAAGAAGGTGAGGAAATTCTTCCTTGACTCCGCGACTATGTTATCCAGCGCCTTTGAGCGGTGCTCTGGCGGTGTCCTGGTGTACCATGCCCTACCCACTTCCGGGAAGTTGGACGGGACGACGAAATTCAAATCGCCCAACTTGGCCTGACCTGCTTCGCCCGCCAGGTAGCTCATCAGCCGCCAACTTGCCTCTACTTCCTGCGTGCTCTTGTATATCCACCAGCCGTCGGACTCGACCGTGGTGAGGCGGCTGCCAGTCTGTGGGTGTTTGGGCAGCATGGCCATGTCCCATTCGAAGTCAGTGATGGTTGCAAAATCGGCTACCCACCAGATGCCGTCCAGCGTCATGGCCACCTGGCCCGACATGAACGGGTTGGTGGCGGCCTGGAGCCCCGGCGGCGGGGCGATCTTTTCGGTATAGATGAGGTCCCAAAGCCACTTGATGGACTCTACTACCCCTGGCGAAGTGAAAGTCGCCGTCTTGAAATCCGCCGAGACGAACTCTCCGCCTGCTTGCCATGCATACCAGCCGCGCACCCACATACCCGAAGGGGGCACGAGGAAACCCCACTTGTTCGCGTCGGCATTGGTGATGGCCTTGCCTGCTGCAACCAGATCGTTCCAGGTCCAGTCGTCGGTGGGATACGCCACACCGGCCTCATCGAACATGTTCTTGTTGTACGCGAAAAGCTGCCCCTGGGCGTCGCTCGGCAGCCCCCACAGGTTTCCGCCTTCGGAGCCGCTGTCAATGTCGCCTGCCGCCCAGCGGTACTGGGCCACGGCGCCTGGCAGCATCTTGTCTATGGGGAACCCGCTGCCGGCGACCAGGTCGCTAACCGACAGCAGGATTCCGCTCTTGGCGTACGAGACCAAGTGACCGTAATCGGACATGCCCACGTCGGGCGGCGTGCCGCCGGCGACTTGGGTCTGGATTTTCGCCCAGTAGTCCTCAGTTTGGGGGACGAACTGCCTTTCCACCTCGATGTCCGGGTTCGCTGCCACAAAGTCGTCAATCACGCTTCCCATGGCCGCTTCGAAGCTAGACCAGGTGTAGCTGGAGAAGATCAGCCTCTTGGTTTCCGCTGGTGCTGGCGTAGCGGCGACCTCGCCTTCGGCCTTGGTGGGCTCGGCAGGCTGGGTAGTTCCTGGCGCCTTTGGAGCGCAGGCGGCCAGGAGGGCGCCGGCCGCGCCGACTCCGGCCAGCTTCAGAAAGGTCCTGCGTGTAAATTGCTCGTTCATCTTCATAGCCTCCTTCATTATACACTATTTGCGAATCGGGCACACTTCTCATTTTCTGTTCGTCGGGTAGAGCAACCGGTGTTGCCGCTCACCTGCAGCGTATTCTCATGAACAACCTCCTTCCTCAGGCTAACCTTTCTCCGTGACTCGAATTGCCTCGCGCAGGAGGTCAGCCCTCCGCTTGACCTCGTCAGGTTCCGCTTCGACCAGCCCCGACATGACGAGCCGCGGGATGACATCCTCGGCCGTGGGGCAGAGTCCCTGCCGGTAGCGATAGTCGCTCTGGTAGAATGGGCAGCGCACCGGACAATCGGACTGATGATATGCGGTCGAGATCTTGAACATGTCAAAGGTGTAGGCCGGCGCCCCTGTGAACCCGAACCGCAAGGGCAGCTCCAGCTCTGCGACCACCTGCTTGAAGCGATCGTAATCCAGGCCGTGTTGATCCCCCTCCCAGGTGCAGACCCAGATGTAGCCGGACTGGATGGCCTCCTCGGGCACGTGCCGGTTGCGCAGCCACTGGCAATCGCGGATGGCCTCGTCGAGAATGGGCAGGCTCTGTGTGTATTCCTCAACATAGCCGTCAACCCGCTGCAATTGGGCCAGGCCCACGGCTGCCGTCATCTCGTTCATCCGAAAGTTGAGCGTCAGGAAAGCAGGCGACTCGCCGCTGAAGGCCCATTCGTTGTAGAGTTTCTCGTACAGGTCGGCGCGGTGGGTGGTCATCATGCCGCCGTCGCCCGTGGGTAGGTGCTTGCCCTGCTGGAAACTGAAGCAGTTCAGGTCGCCGTAGGTGCCGGCGTGTTTGCCCTTCCAGTAGGAGCCCATGTTGTGGGCGCAATCCTCGATCATGAAGATTCCATGTTCGTCGCAGATCCCCCTGATTTCGTCCAGCTCGGCACACAGCCCCCACAGGTTGGTGACGATCAGTGCCTTGGTCCTGGCGGTAATATTGGCCCGCACCGACGCGGGATCCATCAGGTAAGTGTCATACCGTACGTCGGCGAAGCGGGGCACCGCGTTAAAGTACAACGCCGCCACTGCCCCAAAGTGCACAATCGGATCGCAGATGACCTCCATGCCAGTGCCGGCCCCGCTGACACTCACTGCCTGGGCCAGGGCAGTCATGGCGGAATTGCGCGCGATACCGAACCTGGCACCAACCTTCCTGGCAAACGCCTCCTCAAAACGAGTCGTCATACTCCCTTCTTCGTGGTACCAACCCAGCCTGCCACTGTCGAGTACGTCCTTGAGATACTGCATCTCCAGGTCTCCGAACACTCGAGCCATCGTCGCATCTCCTTTTTAGATCGGAATTACCCCTCGCGCACCGCTTCACCTTGTGGGCAACGGAAATGGTCGTTTCGATAACGCTCACGCACCGCCGGGTCACGTAAGTCCGGCACCTCCAGGCACCTGCCTCCTTCCACCCATGAGCGATAGGCCAGGATGCCCGGCAGGGTGAAGTCGCAGGCCTGGTAGACGTCAATGGGTAGAGGGGTGCCATTCCGCAAGGCTTCCAGGAAAAGGTGAACGGTGTAAAAGTCCCCTCCGCCGTGGCCAGCCCGCGCCGCTTCCTCGGCGCACACAGGGAAACGCGGCACGTACCGGTGCTTGCATTCCACCAGGAGGTCGCCTTCCCGGTACACGTGTACCACACCACCCTCCCAACGGTCGCTTTCCACTGCCCCCTGGGTGCCGTACAGGTTGTACCAGACGGAGTAAGGTTCGCGCACGGCGGAAAAGGAGAGCAGCACACGTACCAACGCTCCACTGCTCAAACGAACAAGAGAGACACCGAAGTCAATCGGGCTGCGGCACCCGGCTATCCTGCTTTCCACTGCCTGCCCAATCACCGAGACGGGCCGCGCGTCAGCGATCTCCAAAACCGGCCCCAGGGAGTGGGTATTGTAATAGAACGGTGGCAGCCAGGCTCGCCAGTGATATGAGCCATCGGCGTTGCGCCCCATCATGTTGCGAATGTCGTGTACGTACTCGCATTCACCGTAGAGGAAATTCCCCAATATCCCTTCCCGGAACAGCCGCCGCATTTCCAGGATTTCGCGGGCGTAGCAGTGGTTCTCGTCCATCATGTACTGGCGGCCGCTCTTCTCGACCGCCTCGACCAGTGCCACCCCTTCGGCCGGCGTGTGGAAGGCAGTGATTGCGGAGAAAACGTCCTTGCCCGCTTGCAAGGCTTTGACGGCATCCGGGCCATGGTCGTGGATGTAACTGGCCAGCACCAGGATGTCCAAGTCCACTGCCAGCAAGTCCGCATAGTTGCGGAACAGCCGGGCATCCGGGAAACTAGAGGCGAACGACGCCAGGCGCGCCGGATCGAAATCGCAGCCCGCTGCGATCTGCACATCGTCGTGCCTGGCAAAAAGCCTGGCCAGATAGGTACCCCGGCCAGTGCCATAAACTCCCACGCGGAACCTGGTGCTCATCCGACAGCATGCCTCCCGGCATTGCTACCATCGCGCGGAAATAGTAGAACGCTTGACAAAGCCGCTACACCGCACGAATGATCGTCACCACGAGAGAAAATGGGCTGAATTGCCGCTTGACAAAATCGCATAATCATTATATCATATGTATGATAATCTGTCAATATAGAGAGGTGGCACGTGCTAAAGCGATTAGAGCGCACAAGCGCAGTCGAGCCGGTGCTGGAGCAGTTCCGAGAGGCCATCGAATCGGGTCTCTGGCCTCCGGGCAGCCAGATCCCAACCGAGAGCGAGTTGGTAGACATGCTGGGCATCGGGCGCGGGGTGGTCCGCGAGGCCCTGGCCACGCTCAAGGCGTTTGGCCTGATTGATTCCCAGCCAGGGCGTGGCACCTTCGTCACTCACAAGCCCTCTGAGCTGAACACCTGGATCGTCGCCATCGGTTCGGACAACCGCGAACTGCTTGAGGCGCGCTACGGCATTGATGCCTGGATCAACTACCTGGCAGCCCGCAAGGCCACGCCGGAGGATGCAGAATGCATCTCAGAGTTGATGAGACAGATGGAGCAGGCCGTGGCCGAGGGCAAGAGCCGGGACGAGATCGTGGAACTCGACGGCCAGTTCCACGATGCTATGGCCAAAGCCACTCACAATTCAGTACTGGCGCGCTTGAGCGTCATTATGTCAGCCAGCCTGGAGCACAGCCGTCGAGCCAACATCTCCACGAAGGACCTGTTGAATGAGGCACTCCGTTCGCACCGGGAACTGACCGAGGCGGTGCGGGTGCACGACTCAGACGACGCCTGGGCGGCTACACGCCGCTCTCTGCGGCGCGTGGCGCGCATGCAGGATCTCGAGATTGATGCCGACGACGAGTACGCCGGTGCAGAGTGAAATCATAAGGAGCCTTTCATGACCAGTACCTCGCAACTCGACGTCGCCCAGTTACTCTCCGAAGAGTGTCTCAAGCACATCGTGCTCGACCTCAGGCAAATGAAGGCTTTCATCGAGGACCCCCTCGTGATCGCCAGGGCGGACGGGGTATGGTACGAGGACGTACACGGCAAACGGTACCTGGATGGCCTTTCCGGAATTTTCGTCGTCACGGTCGGGCACAACAACCGCCGCGTCATCGAGGCCATCCAGGCACAACTTGCCCAACTAGAGTTCTCCCCTCCCCTGCACAGTACGAACCCACCTGCCATTCAACTGGCCAACAAGATCGCCGCGATCACTCCTGGAGACCTGAATACCGTCAAACTGGTCAGCAGCGGCTCCGAGGCGACCGAGTCGGCCATGAAAATGGCGCGCCAGTACCACCGCCAGACGGGCCATCCCCAGAAGTACAAGATCATCTCCCGCTATTGGGGCTTCCACGGCTCTACCTTCGGCGCGCTCAGCGCCACCGGCACGACACGCCGCAAATGGATGTTCGAGCCGTTGATGCAGGGCTTTGTGCACGTGTGGCCACCCACCTGCTACCGCTGCCCCTTTGGGCTGGCGTACCCGGCCTGCGGTGTGCGCTGTGCCACCATCATCGAAGATACTATCAAGATGGAAGCCCCCGAGACAGTTGCTGCCGTGATCCTAGAGCCGATTGGCAACACCGGCGGGATCGTCACCCCTCCGCCCGAGTACCTGCCCATCGTGCGCCAAATCTGCGATCAACACGACGTGCTGCTGATCTTCGACGAGATCATCACCGGCTTTGGCCGCACGGGCCAGATGTTCGCTGCGCAAACCTTCAACACGCTGCCAGACATTCTGTGCATGGGCAAGGGTATGTCCAGCGGTTACGCGCCACTGGCCGGGATTGCCTTTCGAGACCACGTGGCCGCTGCCTTTTGGGGAGAGGAGCAAGACGACGTCGAGTTCGCCCACGGGCACACCTACGGTGGCAACCCCGTAGCCTGCGCCGCGGGCCTGGCCAGTATTGCCGAGATCGAGGAGCGAGACCTGCCACGGCGCGCGCGCGAGCTGGGGGCGCGGCTGTGGCGCAGACTGGAGGGACTGCAGGACCTGGGCATCATAGGCGACATCCGGGGCAAAGGATTGCTGCTCGGCGTGGAATTCGTGCAAGACCCGAGCACCAAAGAGAAATTCCCCGACGACGTCAAGTTCGGCCTGCAAGTCGGCAAGCAGGCGCTGCAAAACGGCCTGCTGTTGCGATTTGACCCCGATTGGATCGCGTTCGCCCCGCCATTGGTGATCAGCGAGACCGAATTGGATCAAATGATGGACATCTTTACTCAGAGCGTGCGCCAGGTGCTGGCGCTTGTGCGGCGCTAATCCTCGCCAAGACCCTAAAGGTTTTCCGAAACCTTTAGGGTCTATTTACCGATCAATACTATGCAGGCTGTTGTCTGGAAAGACTTGAAGAAGATAGAGGTGTGCGATGTTCCCCGGCCTGTTCCAGGGGAAACCGAGATCCTGGTACGAGTCAAGGCCGCTTCCCTGTGCAAGACAGATGCAGCGATGGTCGAACACGGGATTCTCGGTCTCGAGCCGCCCGTGATCATCGGGCACGAAGTAGCCGGCATCGTGGAAGAACTGGGAGAGGGTGTCGAAGGGCTGAGCGCCGGGCAATTGGTCGCCCTGGACCCGCCCGTGCCTTGTCGTCGCTGCCGGGTCTGCCAGGCGGGCCTCCGGCACATGTGCCCCAACACGCGCCACATCGGCGCCCACATCCCAGGAGGCCTGGCGGAGTACATCGCGATTGACTATCGCAACGCTCATCCTGTACCGCGCGGGCTGTCGCCAGAAGCGGCATCCCTGGCCGAACCGTTCGCCGTCTGCCTTGAAGCCATCGGTCGGGCCGGCGGCGTGCAGGGCAAGACGGTCTGCGTGTTCGGCGATGGCCCGTTCGGCATCATCCTCTGCCGTCTGGCACGCCGCCAACGAGCCGATCAAGTCCTGCTGTTCGGCCACCACCCGGCACGTATGCAACAGGTGAAGGAATACGACGTGCTGACGTTTGACGAACAGCATGTGGACGTGGGTCGCTGCATTCGGGAGCACACGGACGGCTGCGGTGTCCAGGTCGCCGTTGACACTACCGGCACTCCACAGGTCCTGGACAACGTCGTGGACTGGTTGATGCCCCGCGGTACACTGGTCCTCTTTACTCCGCCAGGGATGCCGTGGTTCATTGACCTGGACAAGGTTCATTTCAACGAAATCGCCATTGTGGGGTCTTGCCGCTCCCTAGACCTGTTTCCTGAAGCACTCGTGGCTATGCGGGAGGATGCAGACCGGACGGAAGCGCTGATCAGCCACAGGCTTCCGATCCACCAGGTCCACCACGGATTTGAGCTGATGCGCAGCCGCAAAGATGACGTGATCAAGGTCGCCATCGTTTTCGACGGCTGACACACCTCCAGGGCACTGCCCTGCCCTGCGATTCAAAGACCTTCCAACAAAGAAAGTAAGAGCCGCATCAAACGCCTTCGCAAGGTATCGCATCCTCAGTTTCGGCTACGGATAGACGAGATCCGTGTGTTCTATGATGTGTCGGAAGGCGTAGTCGAAATCTTGGGAATTGTCCCAACCACGGTGCAGGCTTCAACACCCCTCCTACGATGTGCTACCTCCCAGTTCGCGGCGTGCGGCTTCGACGATGCGATCCACCTCCCGCACCAGCGCCTCGTCCATCGGCTCCGGCTGGTGTGTGGCGAGGATGCGCCTCACTTCGGCGGCGGCGCGCTCGCCCATCGAGGTCCGCCCTTGATCTTCCCACCCGTCCCACGCCTGGCGCGTCCAGGCCGGGCCGGGGAACCAGATCTCCTGGCGGAAGTGCCGTACCGTGTGGTCTTCGGCCAGGTAATGGCCGCCGGGGCCTACCGCGTGCACGACCTCCGTAGCCAGGGTGTCGGGGGTGACCTCGAACCCACGGGCGATGCGCTTCACGTAGGCCATCAGTTCGTCGTCCACGAACAACCAGAGCAAACTGGCCCCGTGGTCCGTGCCGCAGATGCCGGCGTGCCCGAAGGTGTCGGCCCCGGCCAGCACCCCCAGGGCCAGGCTGGCCCCCTTCTCAATACCCGCCTGCACGTCGGGGACCTTGGCGTCGGTGAGGCCGACGTTGACGTAGACGGGGAAGCCATAGGAGCGCGCGACCTCCACCATGGCCACGCCCATCAGCCCCTGCTCAGGGGAGCCGAAGGAACAGATGCTCGTGCGCGGGTCCATCACGTGGGGGATGCCCCCGTAGGTGACCGGCGCGCCCGGCGCCAACAACTGGGCGACGACAATGCCGGAGAGTATCTCGGCGTTCTCCTGGGCCAGCGTACCGGCCAGCGTGGCCGGCGCGGTGCCCGACGTCATGGCCATGGGGCCAAAACTGGCCGGCTGCCCGGCCCGTACGAACTCGGCCAGGACGTCCAACCCATCGTGCGGTAACTGCAAGGGGCTGATCGGCTCGAGGAACGCTTCTACCATCGGGCGAGCGCGCAGGGCCGCCTCCCCTCCCGCGACGGCGCGGTAGATCTCCAGCACGTAGCGGGCGGAACGGCCGTTGGCGACCCAGCAGCGGGTCGGCTTGGTCGTGCCCTTGACCAGTTCGGCGGTCAGGAACACGTCCCGGTACGTAGTCGGCACCTCTGCCGGCATGC
>Ga0307379_10009646_pt1 | contig 12865 bp, 16 predicted proteins | sample UN2MG_FD_202237 | JGI IMG/M metagenome (GOLD analysis project Ga0307379, IMG submission 202237) | Soil microbial communities from Risofladan, Vaasa, Finland - UN-2 | ecosystem: Environmental > Terrestrial > Soil > Coastal area > Acid sulfate soil | place: Finland: Risofladan, Vaasa | collected... | reverse complement strand
CATAAATCTTTTCCCGTTCTTCTAAACTCAAATGATTATATTTTTTCCCCATCAAAGTACACCTCCTAACAGGTGGTTATTATACCCTGAAACCTGTTAAATGGTGCACTTCGTTTTAGAACTCAAGTACCATCTTTAGAAATTGTTGAAAAGATCGCCAGAGTTCTGAAAACCTCGATTAAAACCTTTTTCTAGACCACTACTTCTGGGGCTGGACTTTGGATAGTTTTCCGGTATCCTCCTCCCAGGAATGACCGATTTACAGGCCGAAACACAACAACCCGTTGATTATTGCCTATATGCTAGGAAATCTTCTGAGTCTGACGAACGACAGGCAATGTCAATTGACTCCCAAATTAAAGAAATGAGCGATCTTGCCCACAAAAACAATCTCTTTATTAAAGACATTTACAAAGAAAGTCATTCGGCCAAAGAATCGGGCCAAAGACCTGTTTTTGCGCAACTTTTAAATGATATTCGAAACAAGCAATTTACCGGGATATTAACCTGGGCGCCGGACAGATTAAGCAGAAACGCCGGAGACTTAGGGATGCTGGTAGACTTGATGGATCAGGAAAAACTGTTACAGATAAGAACTTATTCCCAGGTTTTTTCTAACAACCCAAATGAGAAATTTCTTCTGATGATTCTTTGCTCACAAGCCAAGCTCGAGAATGACCAAAAAGGAATTAATGTTAAAAGAGGTATCAGGGCAAAATGTGAGCAAGGTTGGAGGCCGGGAGTGGCTCCGTTGGGCTATTTTAACCGTGCCTTTGGCGGAGTAAAAGATATTGTGATTGATCCCGAAAGAGGGCCGATCATTAGGGAGATGTTTGAAAGAGTGGCTAAAAATGGAGATAGTGGCAGAACCATAAAAAGATGGCTCGATGGCGTCGGATTTACAAGCCGTCAGGGAAAAAGCGTTGCTTTAAGTCAAATATATTTGATGTTAAAAAATCCTTTTTATACCGGCAGATTTAAATACCCAATCAAGGACGGTCAATGGTATCAGGGGAAGCACAAACCTTTAATCAGCCAAGAATTATTTGACGATGTTCAAAAGCAATTAGTTACCTGCCCAAAATCAAAATGGGGCGGGAAAAAGATTATTTTCAAAGGGCTTTTTAAATGCGGCAGTTGTAAAGGCAATATTATTGGAGAAGAGCGGTTTCGAAAAAGAAAGTGGGCAGAACCCAGAAGACATGTTTACTACCACTGCGCCAGACAACTCAATCGTTGCGCCGAACGTTACATCAGCGAAGAAAAACTAATAAAGCAGATTTTAAGATACATCAATTTTATGAATATCGCTCACCCTAAATTTCTAAAACTGACTGATGAATTAAAAATAAGTGTAAAGTCATACTTGAAAATCAGAGAGGAAATTCTCTACGAGCAAGATATTGACCCCAATAACACGCCTCTAGATGTAGTGAATTTTGCCAGACACATCCTTTATAACGGAACTATTCAGGAAAAAAGAGATTTAGTAAAAGCTCTTGGAAAACCAATGTATATCCGCAATCAATACATCGCTTCTTCTTTGGATGGTTTTAATAAAACTCCTGAATATTAAGGCTGAGGTTGAGCAATTCCACCTTTCCTAGGAAAATAAAAAATTCTCACCCGAAGGTAATAATTCAGTAATTAGGGATCTTTTAAGAAACTGAATCACAAGGGCACGGTCACATGGGTGCACAGTCGTGCTGAGCAGGTCGGTCTAGAACCTTTTTATCCCTATAACTAATTATCTCACATCAAGACTAAGTAAGACAAATGGGACAGTATAAAAAAGGGGCGTCTTATTATATGATTAGTCTTCTTTACGTGACTTTATACAATAGTATTGTATAATAAACTAAATGCAACTTTCAAATACCTCAACTAAAATTCTGTCCGTGCTTTTTTCCAATCCAAATGACAGTTTTTTTATTAATGAATTAATACGGTATACCAGGTCTTTTCCAAACTCTGTTTATATTTCCTTAAAAACATTGGAAAAACAAGGAATAGTTGTTTCTCATCATGATGGTAGATTCAAATTCTTTAAAATAAACAACGATTACGAACATCTCTCTGAACTGAAAAAAATTATAGATAAAGGGTCAGGAAAGCTTTCTGGCAAAAAATTGGGATGGATAAAATTAGTAAATCGAGAAGGTGCTTATGCTTTTAACATGAGCGTCTGTATATCAAATAGAGATAAATTAGGGGGAATTTACGGTATTAATGTTCCAACTTATTGGTATAACAATTTAACTTCAGGGCTATATTATATCCAAGACGAAATTAATGATCTTGGGAAAAAGATAAGTGATCTTCTAGAAAATAACCCGGATTTTGCCAGAAAAGATATAGATAGTTGCCGGCAGGCAGCAAGAAACCTTATAGAGGTATCACACACAATATTTAAAACGAACTTAAAAGACAAAACTAATATTCAGCTTTACAAAATACTAGAATGTTTTTATTCCTCCTACCTTAACATATTTCCGTTCCTCACCACTCCTTTTGCGATTGAACGCTATTTTGAGAAAAAGATCAGAAGTATTTTATCTGACGAAAAAGTGTTAGAGGTATTGCTTTCACCCATGTATATGCGTAATGAAGAAATGGAGAGTATCCTTAAAATTGCTAGCTACGCCAAGGAAAAAGGATTTGATAAACATTATGATAGATTATTAAGTTCTCATTGGGAAAACTTTTGCTGGTTACCATTATTTTCTTTAAAAGCAAAGATATTACCAAGAGAATACTTTGCTGAAGAGGTTAAAAATATTCTCGGAAAAAAAGATCCCAAAAAAGAACTTTTAAGAATGAGGTCTGAAGAAAAAGAAAAAATCAAGATAGTTAAAAAAACTTTAGAGAAGATAAACGCCTCAAATATCTTAAAAAATCAAGTTAACTTTCTTCAAGAATACATGTATCTTCGCACTTTCCGTAAAAATGCTATTAGTAAGGCTCATTATTACCATCTACCTCTTTTATATGAAATCGCTTATCGGATGAAGATTACACAGGATGACATAAAATATCTAAGTTATGAAGAAATTTTTAACTGGTTACTATATGGTTATGGAGAAAAATTCGGATTTTCTCTAGAGGAACTAAAAGCTATAATCAACCAGCGTTCTTCTGGATGGGCGGTTTTGAGGTGGAGAGGCAGAATTAAAACTATTTGTGGAGCTAAAAATATTATTGAAACTATGGAACAATATCACATCGTCCATATGTCTTCTCCACAACAAAGAGTAATTACCGGAACTGTAGCTTCTCGTGGTAAAGTCCACGGACGAGTAAAGATTGTTGGGAATATAAAAGAGCTTAATAAAGTAGAGAAAGGGGACATTTTGGTTGCCAAAATGACAACACCTGATTATATGATCGCCATTAATAAAGCAGCAGCCATTGTCACTGATGAAGGAGGCGTAACTTGCCATGCAGCTATTGTCTCCCGAGAATTTAATATACCTTGTATCACTGGTACCAGAATTGCTACTAAGACTCTCTCCGATAATGACCTGGTTGAGGTTGATGCTTTTGAGGGTAAAGTGCGTATATTGGAAACAATCACAGCGCCTGAAGACGTCAAAATTCTTTCCGGAAAAACTATTTATAAAGGCAAAGTTAGAGGCATCGCAAGAATAGTTTTAGACTCTAGTGATTTCCCAAAAATAAAATCAGGCGACATCCTCATTACTTCTCAGACGACGCCAGAATATCTTTCGTTACTTTATAGGGTTAATGGTTTTGTAGTTGATGAAGATTCTTTAACCTCCCACGCAGTTGCTTATGGAAAAGCTTTAAGAATTCCTTCTCTAATGGGAACCCAGTATGCTAGAAACATAATTCATGACGGTGAACAAATTGAGCTTGATGCAACTTTAGGACTGGTTAAAAGATTAAACATAAATGAAAAAAACAATAATTAAATTTAACTCTGCTGGGCATACACTCTATGGAGTATTTGAAAAACCTGAAAAGAATAACGGTATTCCTATTCTTCTACTTCATGGCTTGACTAATTCCATGAAAGACTGTCCTCTCATAAACGAAGCCGCTATTGCCTTTCATAAAAATGGTTTTCCAACTTTTAGGTTTGATTATTATGGAAGCGGAAAAAGCGAAGGTGAATTTAAAGAAAAAACCTTTATGATTCTGTATAGAAATACTGTTGATGGTTTTGAAGTGTTAACCAAGAAATTGGGCTATAAAAAAATTGGAATTTGGGGAAGAAGTTTGGGGGCTATATTAGGAGCAACTATCAGTGACAATACCCATGTTTTTGCCTCAGTGTTCATCTCTTTTACTGTCCATACCCACACAAGTTTTTCTCGCTTTTTCAAAAAAGGTCGGCCTTATTCATTTCCTTTAAAAGGTACGGGTAAGATTAAAGGGACACCGATTCTCCCTTATCAGTATTATGAAGACACAAGTCAAATTGATAAACTTCAAGTACAACATTTATCTAAAGCAAAAAATGTTTTAATTATCCAAGGAACAGCTGATAAAACAATCTATAACCATACATGGGCAAAAGAAATTTACCGATTAGTTAAAGGGGAAAAGAAATTAGAATATATCAAAGGTGCTGACCACGCTTATAGAGGTTATGAAAAAACCGTTATTAATAAGGGCATAGATTGGTTTATAAATAACAAAACCTAAAAATGTCGTTTATTACCATATTTACGAGGTTGAGAGAAGATTTTTAACTGAATTTCTGTACGTTTATAACATCAGAACACTCTAAACAACTTCCGAGATTGTTCTAGAGGTTGTTCTACCTGATAAATGTTTACACTGAGCACTTCGATTTCACTCAGTGTAAACTAGCCGAAGTACCTATGGTGAGAGTAGCCGAACCACTATGTTAGAACCTATTTCACCTTCAATTACACACAGATTCCTGTTTTTAATTATTTAACTTCACCTAAATCAAGAATATAAAGTCCATATTTTGTTAAATCTTTTTTGCTCCAGTATTTTGTGGCTTTATGGATTTTATGAAAATCTTTGACTTGCCGATCATAAAATTTGCCAGTTTTTTGTCCTTTTTCATCAATTTCGTGGAATCGTAAAATATCTCCTTTTTGTAGATCAAACTTTGCCAGTCTCGCTTCAAGCCTATTATTTCTGTCTTTTTCAAAATACTTGTCGGGTAAATGAAGATCAATAATTCTTGACATAATTGAATTATAACAATAGAAATTTTATTAAAAGATAATGTGTCTTTGTATACCAGAATACTTGCCTAAAGGTAGCTGTACTGGTTCAGGATAAAGCTGATAAATTCCTTGCGATAACAGTTTTGGATCGACTTTCTTTCCCAATCCAGCTCCATAGGCCATAATAATCAGATTAATTGCTGATCCCGAGTACCTGACTAAACTATGTTGGTCACCTGGAATTGTGACAACTCCCTCATAAGGATTAGGATGAACTTCTTTACCATTATTAAAAAAGGTCGTATCAGGTAGTAAAGGAACATGAAGTTCCATCCCGCCTACGTCCTTTGTTGCGATAAGTTTATCATCCTCAATTTTCACACCATGAATTTCATTGCCTGTATTTTTTCCTTTTGGTAAGTGTTGAAGCATAACAAGTAATGTACGTGGATGATCAGTTGCGTTTTCTATAGAAGTACTAGCTTTATCAAAAATATAATAACAAGTACCTCCATGGTGTGCCATGCCTGGGCCTTCAACTCCTGCAGTATCAGTAACAGAGACTTGCATTGTCTTTTCCCTTAATTTTTCTGCTGCTTCTCGCGGAGGCACAAGGATTGATTTATAAAAACTGAAAGGACGAGTTCCGAGGGTTCTTAATTCCGACACTAAGGTTTGAGCCAAATTGACTAGTTCATTTGCCCATACTTGCATATCATCAGGTGAAGTATATAAGGTGGCTATGTGTCCCTGATTTCTTTCAACAAATTTATTCGCTTCTTGTATAAAGGGGCCGAATAAATTTTGAAGTTCTGGTGAATAACCTGTAAAGAGCTCTCTCCGATAATTCATGTCTTAAGATTATTTTTCATTTATCGTATTATTTATTTAGCCAAGGTCTAGTTCATTGCTCAGGACATTCTACTCTTAATATTGTTCCCTCGACCCATACTTAATAAATTAAGTATTCGCTCATGATCTCCACAAGCTTTGCTTGTTTCGAGCTGGGGAACCAGGATTCCCTTCGATTTCACTCAGGGTAAACTTCTCATCCCTGCCAAAACTTCAACAATCCCAGTGCTAAAGCACTGAGCTTGTCGAAGTGCTGCCGGGCAGGGATTCGAACCCCGATACCATCCTCCAGAGGGACGTGTCCTACCATTAGACCACCCGGCAATATTTCTTATATTTTACCAATTTTTATGCTAAAAGAAAAACTTGACGATGATTTTTCTCCTGTGGCTAATTTTCCTTCTTTGGTTATAATTTTCCTATGTCTTGTCAAAAATCAATTGTCAATTTTTCTCCGGTAAAAAAATTTATCGGCAAGTACAACACTCAAATTAAAAAATTCGGGCCGCAAAAGACTATGCTTAAGTTTTTAAAAAGCAGAGGCAACAAATTTATCATTGAGAAACAAAGTCCTAAAACAGATAAAGTTTTAAAAAGAGAGCCGGTAGTTATTATTGCTAACCATCCTTTTGAGATTGAGCCGGCGGTGCTTATGGCTTCATTACCTTCAAGGAAGGATTCTTACTTGATTATTGACGCTGTTTACACCAATGTTTTTACCCAGCTTGATTCCTGCCTTATCCCTGTTTACATACAAAACAAAGTTATTGCAGAAAGAGGGAAGGGAATAAAAGAAGCAATTTGGCATAAACTCCACCCTCTGCCAAAATTCACCCGGGAAGAAGAACACAAAAAAAATATTAACAGCATAAGAAAGGCAAGCAGAAAAGTTACCCAAGGAGGCTCGGTAGCTATTTTTCCTTCAGGGCCTAAAAATACTAGCGTTTGGCATCCGGGCGTCGGTTATTTAGTTAAAGGCATATCGGCTGGGAATAGTTTTTTCTTGGTTAAAGCGATGATTAAAGGTACGTCTTATTTAGAGTTTTTGCGTTTTCTACCTAAGATAGGTAATCTTTTCCCGAGCTTTAAAGTTGTTTTTTCAGCCCCGAAAAAAATAAATTATCTTTTAGATTTTAGTCCCAGGGAAATTACTTACCGCTTGAAAAAAGAATATATAGACTGGCAAGCAGAAATTGAATCTGCCTAAGTTGATCAAGTTTTTTAAACCTGTTAGCATAAAGACACGGGAGGTTTATTTATGAAAAAGAAAATTCTTTTAATTATTCTTGCCGTTTTCCTATTGAGCGTAATCATTGCTGTTTTTATTACCAAAAAGCAAGCCGCTAAAAACCCCTATCAGCAGAAGGCGCCTTCAACACCAAAACGTCCTGAATGGGATACTTATAAAAACAAAGATAGAGGTTTTAATTTCCGTTATCCGACAGATTGGTTGTTTTCCATTATTTTCGATACGCCGGAAATGTTTGCTATAGAGCTGAGAAAAGAAGATTTCACTCAGGAAAAGGTGCTTGTTTACGAAGCGGAAATGACGCCTTCGTACCAGATAGGCATTAGCATTGAAAACAATCCTGATGGTTTGACTGCCAAAGAATACCGCCTTAAACAGTTTGGAGAAGGTTCTCGTAAGGAAGAGGAGGCAAACCTTAAGGAAGTAGAAGAGGACGGTGTTAAAGGCGTCAGGTTTTCCGAAGGTGCGGCGCCTTCTTCCGGTCTGGCAACCATGGTAATTTTTAGCCACAAAGACAAGTTTTACAAATTTACTTATATGGCCATGGCTTATCAGGAGACTCACGAAAAATATCTTGAAGTATTTGATAAAATTCTTAACAGCCTAGAGTTTGACTAGATGGATAGAGCATTGTTATTAAAATTTCTGGCCTTAATTCTTGCCTTTGTTTTATCAATTTATTTAGTTTTCCCAGAGAAGACAAGGGCTGCTAGTGGTGGAATCTTAGATTGTACAGATCCAAATAACTATCAACGTTGTTTGGATGCTTGCAAGCGTATTAAAGAAGCCTATGAAGGATGGATGAATGGTACCAAAACACCAGTACCTGCGCCAGAAGTACTAGAAAAAGCTCGTGCCCAAATCGAACGCCAATGCAATCCGGCTAAACCTGTTTCTGTAGATAGTAATGACAACGTTAATGCAGTGCCTGTAAATACTTTAACTCCTTCAGTACTAACACCAAGAGAAGAAGTTATAAAATCTGAACCTTCAAGTACCCCGACAGCTGAGTTAAATGAAACAATAAATGTTGAACAAAGAATTGGCCTTAAAGCATTTTTGACGCGAATAATAGACAACATAAAACAGTTAATTAAAAAGCTATTTAATAAATAAGATAACCTTTTGATCCCCTGACCTTACTCTCCCGATAGAAGGATCTACTTTTAATAAATTTCAATCGCCAGTACTCCGACAAGTTTACAGTGAGTTTATCGAACTGCTCAGTACAAGCATCAAATTGTAAAAGTGGGTCGGGTTTCCTAAAGCGTTGCCTTCGAGGAAATCTCATTTGACCAAGTTTTTTAAACCTGTTAGCATAAAAGCACTGGAGACTTGATAATAAAGAAGTTTTTTGGTAGTTTAAAATTCGACTAAATGAGTAGAGAACCTTTGTTAAAATTTCTGGCCTTAATTCTTACTTTTACTGCTGGTTTGGTTGTTGCCAGAGCTTTGCCCCAGTCAAAGGTAAAAATTGAACCAGCTACTGATGAGTCTTTGGAAACCGAAGCAGTCCGGCAAGCAGCAAAAAACAGCTGGCAGGAGTCAACTCCCAGCGCTGATGGTTCAGGTCTAAATTCAAAGGACGCTGCAGTTTCAGACACGAAGCTGACGATTAAAGAAGTCAGAGGGATTACCGCTGACAAACAAAAAGCGGAGACCGGTGAGCAAGTAAATTTTTCCGCCAGGATAAAAAATATCGGCTCCAAGAAGAAACACCTTACTCACCTTTGTTTTAATCATTCCGGCGGAGTCACTTTTGGGTGCACTAATGGCCCCAACGGCTTTAATTTGGATCCGGGTCAAGAGATTGATATTTCCAATTCAATGATGTTTGTCACACCCGGTGCTTATTCTGTTTGGTTAACCTGGAGTCAGGACAAGACCAATTTCTTAAAGCCACTTGACAGTAGTTTAGCTCAGGTTACCATCAACTGACTTTGACAAAGCTTAAAATTTTGTGGTTAGATAATCTTATGAAACGTGCAAAAAAGAGTAAACTAGCGTCAATAGTTTCTATTGTTTTTTTAACTTTAGTTTTTGTTTTTTTAGGTTTTAGGGACAAGTATATTTATCCCTACTTGGATTATCTTAAGTTAAATTCTCAGGAGTACGTGGGAGAGATAAGAGATAGAAGGGGTAGGTATGACGAAGCTCAAGATAAAGTAGTTTGGAATTCCAAAAAGTTAAAAGTAACACCTCCGCTTTCAGAGGCAGGTTTTGAAAAAGATGAAAAAGTTTTGGCTGCTGATCCCAATACCTGGATTGATATTAATTTATCAAGCCAAACTTTGTGTTTATTCCATCCTGGCGGTACCAATTGTTTTTTAGTTTCTACAGGTATGCCTTGGACGCCGACTCCGACCGGAACTTACAATATCTGGATTAAACTTGCTTCAACAACTATGAGAGGTCCCGGGTATAATTTACCCGGTGTTCCTTGGACAATGTATTTTTACCGAGGCTATGGTATTCACGGCTGTTATTGGCACAATAACTTTGGCCACCCGATGTCGCATGGTTGTGTTAACATGCGCAATGAAGAAGCCCAATTTGTTTTTGACCGCGTTTCCGTAGGAACAAGAGTAGTCGTTCATTATTAAAAAGAAAGATGAGGAACCTATGAAAATTAAACTGCTTTACTTGCTTTTTTCCTTTTTTATCTTTTTTGCGTCGGTTAGTTTAGTTTTTGCTCAGAATGAAGTTACTAAGCCGGCTCAGCCACAGGCTTTTCCGGTATCCTTAAGGCAAAGAATTCAAGAAAAAATACAAACCAGGACCCAAAACCTTGAAGAAAAAAAACAGGCAATCCAAACCAGGCATACGGAAAAAGTGAGGGAAAGGGTAACAAATATTACCCAAAAAATTATCGACCGTTTGCAAAAAAGAATTGATCGTTTGCAAAAACACATAACCAGATTAGAGGAAATGTGCGCCAAATTCAGGGAAAAGGGAGCGGATGTTTCGGAAGCCGAGAGCAAGATTGCCGAAGCCAAAACTAATTTGGAATTAGCACAAACCGACCTTGAAACAGTTAAAAGCAAACTAACCGATCTTTTAGAAGCTGAAGACCCAAAGGCTGCTTTTAATGAACTTAAGGATTCAGTTGAACAGGTGAAAGATGACCTTAAACTTACCCGTGAGGCCCTGCATGAGGCAGTAAGTTTACTAAAAGTCCAAAAAGGACTTCAGGAGCAAGGAGGCGAAAATGTTGACTAAAATTATTTTAATTTCCTTTTTAGCTTTAGTCTTGACCGGTTGCACCGCTAAAATAAGTGAGCTGAAGGAACAAGTTCAAAATAAGGGAGTAGAACAAGAAGAGGTTGGAGAAGAGGCAAAAAAAGAGCCTACAGATATGTCTTTGGAGGAAATCGAGCAAGAACTTGAAGAAATGGATGATCCCGAAGTCGAAGCTGACCTTGAAGCTATAGATAAAGAGCTCTGATTTTGTTTTAGCCTGTCGATGATTATTTTAAATTTCAAAACCTACCCCAAAGCTACGGGTGAGGGAGCAGTTAGTTTAGCCTCTATTTGCCAAGAGGTAGCTTTGGAAACCGGAGTTAAAATTGCCATTGCTTTGCAACCAACGGATATTTTTCGGGTGGCTCAGCAAATTAAAATTCCCATTTTTGCTCAACATTGCGATCCGGCCAGCCCTGGTCGGCATACCGGCGCGGTCACCGCTTTAGCTTTGAAAAAAGCGGGTGCTTCCGGAGTTTTTCTTAATCACTCCGAACATAATTTTTTTAGCTTTGCTGATTTGGGTTTCAGCATTGATCTGGCCAAAGAGCAAGAGCTTGAGACTCTGGTTTTTGTTAAAGACACTAAAATCGCTCTTAAAGCCGATCAATTTAAGCCAACTTATATGGCTTTGGAAGAGCCGAGTCTGATTAGCGGTGGTCAGGCTATGGTTCAACTGCCGGAAAATCATGAGTTGATAAGAGAATTTATTGGTTTGATTAAAGCCACTCCTTTAATTGGCGCCGGCATTAAAACCCGGGAAGACGTTTTCAATAGTTTGAAGTTGGGGATTAAAGGAGTGGTTTTATCCTCTGGTTTTGTTAAAGCGGAAAATCCCAAACAGGTATTACAAAGCCTTTGTTCAGCCTTTTGATGAAAGCCGTTGTTCAACGAGTAAAAAAAGCCCAGGTTTCAGTAGAAAACAAAATTGTCAGCCGGATTGGTTCTGGTTTCCTTGTTTTTTTGGGAGTCGTCGGAACTGACACTGAGACCGATGTCGATTGGTTAGCCAAAAAAATAAGTTGTCTGCGGATCATGGCTGATGAAAAGGCCAAAATGAATTTATCCTTAAAACAGGTAGGCGGAGAAATACTGGTTGTTTCCCAATTTACCTTGTGTGCGGACTTACGTTCCGGCAATCGGCCCAGCTTTATCATGGCGGCTCCGGCGGAAAAAGGGGAAAAGCTTTACAACTTGTTTATTGAGAAACTGAGATCTTTGGGTTTTAAAGTTATGTCCGGTGTATTTCGCAAAAAAATGGATGTAGAGTTGGTCAATGATGGTCCGGTAACGATTTTGCTTGATAGTCAAAAAGGTTTTTCATGATAGAATGAAACCAATGGCTAAGAATAAAAGCAGTTTACCTATTCTAAAATTTTTTACCCTATTTTTCCCTGTTCTGGTTTTGGTTATTTCTGTTCTGATGATCGTGGGTTTTACTTTATTTTCCGGTCCTTCCCGGCCACAAGTTGAATTAACGGCCAATATTACCGACGGCGAATTTAAACCGGGTGAAGGAATGGCTTTTTTCTTAAACCAGCCGGTGGAACCCTTAGCCTATGTTTTATCGGATCCGTTATTTCTTGCTGATGAACGGGTTTTGGCTGCCACCAATGAGGAAAAGTGGATTGAGATCAACTTGACCAAACAACGGCTTTATGCACATCAGGGTGAGGAGGTTCTTTGGGAATTTCCCATCTCTTCCGGTAAATGGGGCCGGACGCCGGCCGGTGACTTTAGGATTTGGGCCAAGTTAAAATATACGCTGATGCACGGCGGATCCCAAACAAACAATACTTATTATTACCTGCCCAATGTTCCCTATACGCAATACTTTTTTTCCGGCTACGGTATCCATGGCACTTATTGGCACAATAACTTTGGTCACCCGATGAGTCATGGTTGTATTAATATGTACACTCCGGACGCGGAAAAACTTTTTTATTGGACCGCCCCTTTAGTGCCCCAAGATCAATGGATAGTTTATCCGACAAGCTCGTCACCCGGAACCCGGGTATTAGTTCACGGCGCCGCGCCTTTGGAGTAATTGACTTTTAGCACTTTCTATGTTAGATTGCTAATATGGCTATTTTATTAAGAGATTCCAGAAGAGCGAGCGATACCAAAGTCGCTCCTTTAGTTCCTTTACGAACAGGAGTAGTTCTTCCCCACACAGAAGCCATTCTTACTTTTGGCAGGGAAAAATCAACAGCGGCAATTAACGCCGCTTTCAGTTCCAACCGTCTTATTTGTTTTGTTACCCAAAAAAATCCGTCCACCGCTGACCCGACCATAGATGATCTTTATCGGGTCGGTACTCTTTGTACTATTCAAAGAACCTTAAAGACAGATGATG
>Ga0307379_10009643_pt1 | contig 12867 bp, 9 predicted proteins | sample UN2MG_FD_202237 | JGI IMG/M metagenome (GOLD analysis project Ga0307379, IMG submission 202237) | Soil microbial communities from Risofladan, Vaasa, Finland - UN-2 | ecosystem: Environmental > Terrestrial > Soil > Coastal area > Acid sulfate soil | place: Finland: Risofladan, Vaasa | collected... | reverse complement strand
CGTCAGCCTGGATGGTGAGGCGGCTCTGATACGTTCCAGGCTTCGCGTCCTTGGGCACGCGGACGGTGACCCAAACGGCCACGGCCGTGCCGGTCGCGCTCACGGGCAGCTCCGGCGGCGCGGATTCCAGCAGTATGTCCATGCCCTTGGGGCGGTAGTAGCCGCTGTACATATTCATCGCCCAGGGCACGCCGTAGCGAACTCGGACGTTCGAGGCCGGGATCTTCGCCGAGCCTGCCGTGAAATCCGCCGCCGTCACCTTCCGCCCCTTGATCGCCTTGGGCGATCCGACCATCACCTTCACCGAGAACTCGCCGTTGGGGACACCGATGATGCGAGCCGGACGCAGAGGTTCGGCCGGGTTGCCAAACTCGCCGGTGCTGTCGGCCACGAGGATGTCGCCGTTCCAGACCTGAAGCCCCGCCGGGCGGCTCAGACTCGACTGAATCCCCTCGGCGTTGGCGGCCGACAGTCGGATATCGATCGCCTCGCAGGTGTTCCAGTTCAGTTCGTACGGAGTGCGGCGGGCCGTGATCTCCTTGGTCTCGGTGAGCTTCTGCTCCTCGGCCACCCTGTCATAGGCGGCCTGCACGACCTCGACGGCGATGACGTTGATTCCACTGCGGACAAGGGCGGGCTTGATGGCCGCAGTGAGCTCGCGACGGCGCACCGAACCCAGCCGTTTCTTCTCGTCCTCCGATGCCTCGCGCCAGAGCTGCCAGGTGATCAGCTTGCCGTCCTGTGTAACGAAGGCCTCCTTCGGGTAGGGCTTGGCCAGAACCGGTTTGGGCGACTTGGTCGGCTGCACGTCGCCCCGGGCGATTTCCTTGCCGTTGAGATAGACGACCGCCCCGCCGTGGTAGCCGACCGACAGCGACAGGCCCATCACCTTGGCTGGATCGGCGACGGTGAAGTAGCCGCGCATGCAGAGCTGCGCCAGGTAGGGCGTCTTGCAGTGGCGGCTGAAGGGGCCCGACAGCCAAGCGCTGTCGTCGAAGTCTGCCCTTGTCCAACCGTCGGCCGGTTGCGGCGTTTCCCAGTTCAGCCACTTGTAGTCGGACTGGATCGTTTTCGAGACGCCGTCCGTCTGAATCACCGGCGGCTTGAGCGTATGATGGATGCGCCAGAAGCTTCGCCCGTCAAGGACAACCGTCTTCGTCTCCGCGGGCTGGGCGTACCCATGCCCCGCCGCCAGAGCAGCAGATGCCAGCGCGGCAACGACTCGAATGCAACCGATTCTGAGATGGCCCACAGACGAATCTCCCGTCTTGACGAAGCGTGTGGTCAGGATTTGAACAGCCACCGCGACGCCTCGGTTTCGGCGAAACCGCCTGGCCGGGCGCCCCACTGAGCGACCGGCTGCGTTCTCAGCCGGGATTGCCACTGTCTGGACAGCGGGCTTCAAGGCATTCAGATGAACGCGATAAGGTAGTACACATCGCTAAGGTTCGGCCGCCATGCCGGCTGCAATGCCGACGTCTCAATTCCGGGCATACCGGACGCGGACCCAGCTCGGTTTGCCCTCCACACCGGCGGCGTTGCGGGTCTTCATGCGCAGCATGTTGGCGCCCTCGCGCAGCTTCCAGAGGAACACCGCCTCAGACGGCCGCCACTCGCCCGTGTCCCTCTGCACGAGCATCGTCTCCAGGTCCGGGACGAACGTCTCCATGGTTACCTTCAGCACGCCCGCCTCGGACGTTTCCTCGAGCGTGAAATCGACCTGGTTCAGGTTCCAGTAGAGATCCTGCCGGCGGTCCGTGTAGCGGGCGAACTGAGGGGGCCGTGAGGTCCGGCTGTCATACGCGTGCCAGTACCCGTTCCAGCTCCACGGCAAGCCCATGCCGTGCGCCTTCGGAATGGGGAGCTTCTTCGAGAAGAAGTTGTTTCTCGGCATCAGGTTCAGGTGTCCCCACATCAGGTGGGCCCGCTGCGGATCGAACCAGTCCGGTCCGGCGTTGTTCCCTGCGTGATGGATGAGAGGTCCGCGCCGGAGAAACTCCTCGAAGCTCGCGGCCTCGAAGCGCTTCTGATTATGCTCGGCGCTGCCGATGGCGCTGCGGTGGAACCAATGCTCGAGGATGGCCCGGTGGAGGTCCAGTGCATTCAGGGGAACGCCGCTGGCGCGATCCGTGTAGTAGCGGTCCATGTCCGGGTCCATGAGCACCCACTTGCCGTGGTCGTCGGACCATACCTCGACCACCTCGTGGCCGTTGATGATCGGCGGGAAAGCGCCGAACACGTATCGCGCCTGCATGCCCATCGCCACGCAACACTGCACCATGGCGATGGCATACTGCCCGCAGAAGCCGCCCAGGCTTTGCCCGTTGGGCTGCTTTGCCAGCAGCTCCAGCGCGTCCCAGTTGGGGTATGGGTCGGGCGGATGCCACTTCCATTGCTGACTGACCCAGTGATTGAGCCGGACGATCTGCTCGAACTGACCTTTCGCTCCCGCGACCACCTCGTCGAGCTTGTAGAGCTCGCGCAGCTTCTTCAGCGACGGGTGATCGAGCGGCTCGTATTCGAATCGAATCGCGCTGCGTATGACCGGGTGCCTCTCGCTAGCCTGCACCTTTACCAAGGCGGCGCCGGACGTGGGCGCCCTGGCAACCTCGGCCTGTATGCGGATGCACTTCAATGCCGGGCTCTTCAGGGGGGCGCTGGTCCCGGCGGCCAGCTTGACCTGGAAGTACCTCCCCTTGGGTTCGAAGGCCTTGTTGGGCTCAACGGCGCTCCACTCGGTCCAGCTCGCCGCGTCGAACACGGGCGTCGCACCCGTCCTGATGAGACAGTCCAACGCCGTCCCCGGCGGCAGGTGGCAATCCGGAGCAACCGCGGCGGACCGCACTTCCGCCCGGCGCTTGATGGCCTCGGCGCCCTCCACGTCGGCGAGATCCAGCACCGGCGAGACACAGACGCCCTGCGGGACGTACTGACTCAGACTCAGCCGCACCATGTACTCGCCCTCTGTCCGGTCGCCCTGGCCGAGCTTCGGCGACCACGTCTTGCCGCCGTCGGTGCTCTTGGCGCTGCGCCGCTGGTGGCCTCGTCGCTGCGGCGCGTTCAAGGCAATGCTGTCAATGTCGGCAATCGGGACAATCGCGGGCCTCGACGGATCAGTGCTCGAAATCACGATGTCGTTGACGCCTTTCGTGAGATACGCGGGGGCGAACTCGATGATGTTCCATCCGACTTTGAGCGTGGCGTCGATCGGGTGGCCGTTGACCGTGATCCGCGCCCCGGCATCGTAGGGCTTGGTCTTCCACAGCTTCTCGACAGAATGATAGACGATGAGCAGGGCCTTCTCTGCTGACCGGCGATCGAGTGTCAGCCGCTTCCTAATCTGCACCGACTCGCCAAGGATATCCTGCTCGTACGGCCAGCCGCTCCCGTCGGCATCGTCCTCGACAAGAACAGTGTCGTAGAGTTCGATGGCCTGCGACTGCTCATCGTAGCGGAGCAGTTCGATGACGCCGGACTCGTACAGCCGGCGGGCATCCAGGGTAAGCAAGACTCGCTCCATGGTCGCTTCCTTCGATGGTAGGGAGCCGCGGCGCCCCGCCCGGGCTTGCCTGGCGGACGGCGCGCCGGCGCGCTGCTGTCGCTGGCCGTCTTCGGGCGCCGCGGGGGACGCCGCCCTGCCGACAGTCCGTCGGTCGTCCAAGACGCGCCATGCTATCAGGACGACCAGAGCCACCACCACCGCCAGCGCCGCAACGAGAGCGAATACCCGTGTGGGCCCCATGCGCTTCTCCAAGCCAAGCTGCCGGCCGGCCCTGCCAGCTCGCAGCCCAGCCATGCCGCGTGGTCGCCGGACTCAACGCCCCCACTTGTACCCTCTGATGCCGGGGATGGGCAACACGTCTTGGCCGGGACTGCACCGAATCGGTGCCGGAAGCTCCGCATCCTGCCAGGTCCACAAGACCACCGGTAGCCTCCTGCGTGAAGGATTCGAGCCACTTGGCCAGCCGGCCGCCCGTCCTCACTTCGTCCGGCAGACAGCCGCGGCGCCGAACCGGAGGTTCAGGGAGTTGCGTGTGGCGGTGTTGATGTGAACGTTGGGGTTCATGGCCTTGAGATGCCCGTAGAAGCTAGCGTGCGGATACGGTGGATTTTCCTGGATCACTTGGGGCTGGGCGACGTTTAAGATGGTAGAGGCCAGCGGGTGAGGTCTGCGCGGCAGCATGCCGAACCGACCTGGCGCCGACGGCACGCAGAGGGCAAGGCTATGACCACGGTCAATCACTACCAGGGGATCGACGAGATCTACCAGACGCTCGACGCCGTTCGCTCCCGCCGATGGATGCTCAAGATGCTGACGGCCGTCTGCGCCGTGGTGGCCGTCACGGTCGCGGCGCTGCTGGTCGGGGCGTTGGTGACGGGCTACTGGCCCGACCAGCCGCCGATGTGGCTGCGATGGGTGCTGCTGATCGGGGCGTGCGCAGCCTGCGCGGCGTCGGCGGTGTGGTTTCTGCTCCGGGCGGCGATATGGAGGCAGAACCTCGCGCAGACGGCCCGCTTCGTCGAGCAGGGCCTGCCGGACCTGCGAAACGACATGATAAACTCCGTGCTGCTTTCGCGCGAGACGGGCGTGTCCAGCCCGGAGCTGGTCCAGCAGGCGATCCACGAGGCCGTCCGCAGGGCGCGCCGCGCGGACGCGCAGAAGACCGTCTCCCCCAGGCCGCTTCAGCGATGGGGCATCGCGGCTGGCGCGGCGTGCGCGGTGCTGGCTGGGTTCGCCGCCTTGGCGCCGGACCGCCTCAGCCGCGGACTGATGGCCATGAGGCCGGGCGCCTACGTCCCCGCCGTCAACCAACTGGAGCTCGTCAGCCTTACGCCGGGCGATACCAAAGTCTTCGCCGGCACGCCGGTCGAGATCGCCGCCGAGATCCGCAACGACCAGGCCGACGCGCTGGACGGGCGCGTCCTCATCGACGGCGCCGAGCCGATCCCCATGGTCCCCAGCCCGGACTACACCCGTTTTGTCTGCCCGCTGGGACCGCTGGACCAGACGCTCCAGTACGCCGTCCAGATCGGGTCAGCCCGCTGGCCGGCCGACAGGCCCTACTATCGCATCACCGTCGTCAAGCGCGTCCAGGTGGCGGCGTTGAGGCTCGTGTACAAGTTTCCGCCCTACATGAAGCTTCCCGACCGCGTGGCGCCGAACGCCTCCGACGGGGCCATCGAGGCGCCGGTCGGCACCACTGTGGAGTTGACTGTCCGCCTGTCGGACGGCGTGCCGGCGGCCCGGATCCAGATGGCGGGCCAGACCCCGCGGCCGATGGCGGCCACCTCCGGCGGGTCGAGCTTCTCGACCACCATTCCCGTAAGCGCCAACGGCGGCTATCGCCTGACGTTCGAGGACGGCGCGGGCAAGACGCTCCAGCAGTTGCCAGACCTTGCGCAGAGCCAGGCCGCCGGAGACTCACGCACCGACACCGGCCGGATGCGGATGAACGGCTTGTACCCGATCACCGCTGTTCCCGACGCGCCGCCGAAGGTTGAGTTCATCAGTCCCGCGCGCGACGTGGCCGTGGCCCCCGGCGGCAAGCTCCAGACCAAGCTCAGGATCTACGACCTGTACGGGCTGACGGCGGCCGCCTTCTACGCCGGCAAGGAGAACACCCAGCCACAGCTCGTTCACACGTACAAGCTCGCCGAGGGCAATGAGGCGATCCTGGACTACACGTTCCCCCTGGCGGGGTTCACCCAGGGCGACGTGGTGGTGTACTTCGCGACGGCCACCGACAACCGCTCGCTGCCGAGACTGGGTCTTGAGGGCCAGACGGCCTCCTCCGCCAAGCACAAGATCCTCGTGCAGGACGCCAACACCGTCGCCGTCGAACGCGCCAAGCGGCACGAGGAGATCCGCCGGCGGCTGCTGGCGATCCTGAAGATGCAGGAGTCCCAGAGAGTCAACACCGAGATCTGCCACAAGAAGCACACTGAGCTGAAACAGGTCGCGACGGCCGGCGGCCGCATCGTCGCCGGGCAGACCGATATCAAGGCTGCCATGCTCGACCTGGTCGAGAACGTGCCGTTCGACCCGGAGATGGTGACCGTGCAGCAGGCCGTGGCGCTGCTCGCCCAGAACGAGGGCCAGCTCGCCATCGACCAGGCCATGGTGCTGGCCAAGCTCGACTCGATGGACTCCCGCGGCAATGCCTGCACCACGCTGGCCGCAACCCAGGACAGGATCATCTCCGTGCTTCAAGACCTGCTGGCGATCATGCCGTCGCTGGGCAGCCAATCGCCGGCCGCGAAGACATACAAGCCCGGCGACGACCTGCCCCCGGAGGTCCAGGAGAAGCTCAAGGAACTGGAGGACGGCCTCAAGAAGTTCGTCGAGGAGCAGCGCAAGGCCATCGACGCCTCCAGGGGCCTGGCCAAGAAACCAGTGGACAGCTTCACCCCCGCCGACGAGAAGCTCCTGAAGGACCTGAAGGCGATTCAGGACAAGTGGGAGAAGTTCCTCGAGGAGAAGATCACCGACTTCAGCAAGCTCGCCCAGCAGGACTTCTCAAACCCGCAACTGCTGAAGGAGCTGATCTCCGTCAAGAGCGACGTGACGATGGCCGCCGACGCCCTGAGCAAGAAGGCCACCGAGATCGCGACGGCCATCGAGGACAACGGCATCGAGAACGCCGAGAGCCTCACCGCCAACCTCGAGAAGTGGCTGCCGGACGAGCCCGACCGCATCAAGTGGAAGATGGAAAACCCCACCGACGACATGGACCTCAACACCGAGCAGCCGAACCTGCCCACCGAGCTGGAGGACCTCGTCGGCGACCTGCTTGAGGAGGAGGAGGACCTCTTCGAGGAAATGCAGGACCAGACCGGGAAGTACAACATGTCGGGCGACAAGGGTATCGGTTGGGACGCCATGGACGGGCCGATCTCCAACATGAACGCCCAGGGCGTCACGGGCAACCAGCTTCCCAACCCCAGCGAGATATCGGGGCGCAGCGGCGAGGGCCGCCAGGGCAAGAGTACCGGTGAGTTCGTTGAGGACAAGTTCGTCGGCAAGGGCGGCCGGCGGACGCCCACGCGCCTGACGCCCGAGCCGTTCCAGCGCGGCGAGATCAACGACCAATCGACCGAGCCCCCCGGCGGATCAACCGGCGGCGGAAAGCTCTCCGGCGCCGGCGGCGAGGGCCTGGAAGGGCCTGTTCCGCCACCGCTGGCCAGGGAGATGCAGCGGCTGGCCGGCAAGCAGGCAGACCTGATCAGTCGCGGGCGCAGGTTCCTCGAGAACTACCAGCAGAAGGACTTCGCCAGCTTCAAGCTGCTCCAGAGCATCACGCTCCTGGACCGGGTGCGCGGGGACCTGGAGAACTACCGCTACCAGAACGTGCTGCGTGCCCGCAAGGTGGTGCTCGACTCGCTCCAGCAGACCAAGCTGGCCGTGGACCGGCGATACGAGGTCACCGTGGACAGATCGGGGGCCATGCCCAAGTACATCCAGGACTCCGTCGCCGACGCCATGAAGGGCAAGATGCCCGAGGAGTTCCGCGACGTCCTGGAGCAGTACTACAAGCGGCTCAGCGAGCAGGGCGGGAAGTGATTTCCGATCTCCGATTCGCGATTTGCGATTGACTGATGGGTCCCCGGGTGCCACGCTTCTACGCGCAGCGGAGAAGCGTGCTTCCTCGGACGCACCCCCGTCCGGCATGGCCTCTTCTCGACCGTGTTGGCAGCACGCTTCTGGCCTTCGCGTTGCTTCGGCCAGAAACGTGGCACCCGGGGCGGTTCTGCGGGATCCGCCGACCAGGTGCGCCATTCTTCGCAATTCCCCCGGCATCCGAGTGCCGATATCATGGGATGGAAATGACACAGCTTCACATCGACATCCCGACCGATCAGATCAAGGCCTTCTGCCGGAAATGGAAGGTCAAGGAGCTGTCGCTGTTCGGATCGGTCCTGCGCGATGACTTCGGCCCCGACAGCGACGTGGACGTTCTGGTCGAGTTCCGCGACGACGCGGAGTGGAGCCTGTTCGATTGGGTTGACATGATCGACGATCTGAAGGTCATCTTCGGCCGCGACGTGGACCTGGTGGAACGGGGTGGCCTTCGCAACCCCTTCCGTCGCCACGCCATCCTGACCACCAAACGAATTATCTATGCAAACTGACGACAGGGACGCTGGGTATCTGTGGGACATCGTGGACGCAGCACGGGCCGTCCAGGGCTTTGTGGTGGGCGTCTCCTTCGAGGGGTACCTGGGCAGCCGCATGTTGCAGGCGGCGGTCGAACGCAACGTCGAGATCATCGGCGAGGCAGCCAGAAAGCTCTCCCGGCAGTTCAAGGACGGCCATCCGGAGATCCCCTGGCAGAGCATCGTCGCTCAGCGCCATGTGCTGGCACATGAGTACGGCGAGATCAAACAGGACAGAATCTGGCGGGTGGCCACGGTCCACATCCCAGACTTGATCGCCAAACTCGAACCGCTGATCCCGCCGGAACCCCCCGCCGACCCATGAACGCCTGACTCAGGGAAGCACGAGCACCAGCAAGCCCAGCAGCGCGGGAAGCAGGAGCAGAAGCCAACCCACGACGAAGAGGATGGAGGGGGGCGATTCAGAGGTGATTCCCACCGGGAACCTCAGCCCGATTCCCCGGTACCTCCCCATCACGTCGGAGAACCAGATGCAGGCGACCGGCAGCACGCAGAAGCCCGCCACTCGCACGGCCATCCCACCTCCCCAGTACAAGGCCGCCACCACCACATAAACCACGACCACCGCGCCCGACGCGACGCGCGAGGCGGTCCAGAACGGTTCGCCCTCGTTCATCGACACGTGATCGCCTGCCGCTGGGTGCCACGTCCCGGCGGGACGTGCCGCATTTCCCGGAGCTGCACGCTTCTGACTTGCAGAAGCGTGGCACCGCGCCTGTTCAACGCGCTACTACTTCATTTCGATTCTGTATATGTGCTCGGCCAGTGGGGCGAACTGGTCGGTGAACTGGCCGTCGCCGGCGGTCAGGGCGCGGTTTTCGTCCACGACTTCGATCTTGGTGCCGGCCTTCAGGCCCGCCACGCGGACGGTGGCCTTGCCCCCGCGAGGGTCGATCGGGTCGAACTGCCTGAGCTTCTCGGCGCCGGGGCCCAGGTCGATGTTCTGCGCGAAGATGTACAGGGCCCCGTCGTGCTCCGTGGCCTTCGTGTGGCAGTTGAGCCCGCCGGCCTCCTCGCCGGCCAGCTTCATCTGGACCTTTGACTTCGCCTCGTCGGCCAGGATGGCCGGCGCAAGGCGCGTGATCTGCGAGTTGAGGCGCTTCATCTCGGCCTGCATATCCGGCGTCGGCGCAAACTCGGTGAAGCTCGGCCGCCATGCGTGGGTGAAGTAGCCGATGGCCGTCGCACCGCGGATGATCGCCATCCAGACCTCCGAGCGGGTGTGGATGGGCAGCACGTCCGGCTGCTTCTCATAGGTCATCCACTTGCTGCCCTTGTGCGTCTCGATCCAGGCGTAGAGCGGCCGCCTGGGGCCGCCCAGTTCGCGGAGCTGCGTGACGCCCTTGGCCACCCAGTCCAGGTGGTTGGCGTGGCCGGAGCCGTAGATCGGGTAGATGTCGAAGCCGACCACGTCGCAGCCCCGCACGTAGGCCGGGTACAGCTTGGCCTTGGCGGCTGCGTCGTAGCGAGAGTCCTCCGTCATGAAGCAGGCCGTGAAGGTCACGAACACGGGGCGCTTCGCGTCGGCAGCCTTGATCCGCTTGTAGTTGGCGGCCACCTCCTCGACCGACCGCTTGGGCCGACGCGGGGCGTTGGGGTCGTCGGGGTCCTTCCGCGGCATGTCCGGCTCGTCGCCGTGAAGCCAGCCAAGCAGGTACTCGCTGCCCGCCGCCGCGGAGTCGAAGCCTGTGACGGCGTAGCAGCCGACGGCCTTGGCGGCCTCCGGATCGGCCTTGCCGCTACAGTGCACGTTGAAGCCCACGTCCGAACGCGCGGCGTATCGCTTGGGGTTCTGCGCCCAGGACATGATTGGAAAGAACGGCTTGCCGTTGACGATGAACTGGCGATTCTTGCCGATCTGGATGCTCTTGATCGGCTCAATCTCGCCGGCCTGCGCCGCAGCCGCCCACGCCGCCACCACGCCCAACGCCGCCAGAAGAACCAGTATTCTCATGGCCTTGCCCTTTCGTTTGATGAGTTGTCCGAGCCCACTCTTACCACAAAGGACACGAAGAACACAGAAGATGACCCCCCCCCCGCAGCCGCTTCGCGCTCGCGGGGCCGGGGACGGCAAGTGTAGGGCGGGCTGTGCCCGCCGCGCACACCGCCCGATTCTGGCGGGCAGAGCCCGCCCTACATGCGCCAGCGCGCCGCAGGCGAGGTAGGTGCCCTCAGGCCGTCGGTCGGATGTCCGGGATGGGCTCGAATAACCCGATCACCGAGTCTCTCGCCAGGACGATGATCGTGAACACGCCCAGGACCGTGCCGATCGGCATCAGGATGCACTCCAATCCGGCCACCACAAGGCAGAACATCCGTGAGACACGCCTTCTGAGCTTGCCCCCGGCTGCGATGATGAGGCCGGCCAGTGTCCAGCCGCACAGCATGAGGATGGCGGGAAACGCAATGAAGACCCACGCGAAGAGCCTCGGGAGCCCATGCACCCCTCTGAATGGTCCGGAGAGCATGTGGATTCCGATGCCAATGTGAACCAGGAAGATGCACGAGAACAAGGCCGTCAGGCCGGCCCACAGCGGTGCAACAAGTTTTCTGTAAGTATCGTTCATCTCGATCATGCCAACGCCGCTTAGCCTGAACCGTAGCGAGCCCGAAGGGCGAGCGGAGGTTCAGGCTAAGCGACCGCCCGCATCCGCACCGGGACTGCGCCCAGGTCCACGTTCTGCATGTTGAAGTACGGCTTGTCTTCAACCGACCATGCCTCGTGCACCTCGATCAGCTGAGCACCCAGCAGCCGGTCGCACGAACTGCGGCTGGGGAACACGCCCACCACGCGGCTGCGCTTCTTCAGACGCTTCATCAGGTTCTCCAGCATGTTCGTCGATTGCAGCCGCCTGCGGTGATGCTCCGGGAAGTCCAGAACCGCCAGGCAATCCTCCAGCCCCTCCCGCAGCATCTTCGCCACGGCCGGGTAGCGGCCCTCCCACTTGGCGGCCATCTCCTCGCCCCGACGAAGGCACTCGGTCCGCTCGGACGGCTCGAAGACGACAACCAGGTCCTGCGCCACCTCCCGGTACACCTTCCAGGACACCTTCCGCAGCAGCTCCCGCTTGAAGTGAACCCGGCAACGCTCCCAGGCTACGCCCTGGAAGTGACGCTGCATCGCCGCCACGATCCCCTTGTGCGCATCGCTTGTCACAAGCCGCAGGCCTCGCAACCCGCGGTCCTTGAGGCTGCGGAACAACTCGCCCCAGGCGGCCTCGGATTCGCTGTCGCCCACACGCCAGTCCAACATCTCACGCTTGCCTTCGCTGGTGAAGCCCACCGCCACCAGCACCGCCTGGCTCACCACGCGCCCTTCCACACGAACCTTCTCGTAACGGGCGTCAATGTGCATGTAGGGGTACTCCGCAGCGTCCAGACGCCGATCTCGGAACGCCACGAGCTTCTCGTCCAGCTCCGCCGACACCCGGCTGACCGTCGTGCTGGAGATCTCGCCGCCGCACATCGCCTCCAGGACCTCACGCACGTTCCGCGTGCTGACGCCCTGGAAGTACATCTCCGCGCAGGCCACCAGCAAGGCCCGCTCGCTCCGCTGCCACTTGGCGAACATCGACGGGTGATACGGCTCGCAGGCCCGAACCTGCGGTACCTGCAACTCCAACTCTCCGACTCGCGTCTTGAGCGTCCGCGGCTTGTAGCCGTTGCGATGCCCGCGACGCCGATCCGTACGCTCATGAGGCTCTGCCGCCACGTGAGCCGCCACCTCCGACGCCATCGCCTGAGCCAGCAAATGCTCCAGCAACTGCTTCAAACCATCACGATTCGAGAAAACCTCTTGCAGCCACTGACCGACTACAGCATTATCCAATTGGGCCATCGTTCCGTCTCCTTGATCAAAAGTTCCACAACCTCTTGATCGAGATAAACGATGGCCTCTTCTTCAGCTACTTACAGAAAATACGTTACACTTCCCCGCCCACGACGTAATGAAAGGCGCCAAGCAAGTTCAGGTGTTGCTCATCTCTTGTCATGCAACCGTCCCCTCAGGACTCCCGCCGGATGCCGCGTCCCGGCCGGGTGCCATGCTTCTGGCGCCGTTTGCCAGAAGCATGCCTCTCCACTCGGCGACGGAAGGCACGGCACATCGCCGTCCGCACGCTTCTGGCCTTCGCTCCGCTTCGGCCAGGAACGTGGCACCGGGCTAGACCTCAGGCCAGAATCCAGTGATGTCCTCGTCGTTGCCCACAATGATCCACCAGTCATCCCATTCATACGTGCCCGTCCATCCGGCAGCCTTGCAGAGGCCATCCATAAGCCCACAGAAATCCGCATTGCATGCGGAGATGAAAGCCAACACATCTCTTATGGGGGCAACATCGGACGCCCAGGATTGGGTCTGGATCCCGTAGGTAGGACGGTTTTCCCCGACTTGTGAAACACCTGTGTGCATCAAGACAAAGCGGTGCTCGAAGGCATCGCGGACTCCCTTGATTTCGGCACCATGCTTCGTGTGCACCTTATCGAACCAGCCGGAGTGCTCGTCGATCGCCTTCTTAAGCTCGCCAACATCGCAGATGGGGTTCAGGCTACTCAGATCATCGCAGTTGACCTTTTCAACGAATGTCTTGTATTCGCTAGGCGCTGATTTGTAGAACTCAAAGAGGATGGGACTCGCACAGAAGACAATGCGCTCGGCAAGCCTTCTTAGATAGATAATGGAAACATCCGTAA
>Ga0307379_10009642_pt1 | contig 12867 bp, 12 predicted proteins | sample UN2MG_FD_202237 | JGI IMG/M metagenome (GOLD analysis project Ga0307379, IMG submission 202237) | Soil microbial communities from Risofladan, Vaasa, Finland - UN-2 | ecosystem: Environmental > Terrestrial > Soil > Coastal area > Acid sulfate soil | place: Finland: Risofladan, Vaasa | collected... | reverse complement strand
CTCAAGCTTCGCCTGCTGCGCAGCAATGATCTCGATCAGCTCTGCTCTGGAAGCTCCCCGCAGTTTCTCCACATAGAGCCCATTCCTCCAATCCAGTGCAAATTCTCATGAAGACTGAACTCTTACGAAGGGGGGGCCTAGGCGGGAAAGCGGCAGGCGGCGTCGAAGTACCCCGATGTGAGTGATAGCCGCTTCAGGTATCTCGAAATCAGCGGCCGCGTGCGGCGCCGCATGGCTGTTGTCGAGGAGCGACCCGAGGCCGTTCCTGTCGCCCGGGTGTCCTTCCGCGTCGCAGAGACCATCGGCTCGTTTGGCACCGCCCTCGGCCAATTCAGCAGTCCGGGCGGCATCGCCGTCGACCGCGACAGCAACCTTTATGTCGCCGATTCCCGCAACCATCGCATTCAGAAGATAACGCCTCACGGCGAAGTCTACGGGCTTGGCGGCGACCAGCTCCTGCTGTGTCCCCAGGGCGTCGCCGTCGATCATACCGACAACCTCTACATTGTCGAGCAAGGAGCAAACCGGCTCCAGAAGTTCGGGCCGCGCGGCCAATGGCTCTTCGCAGTCGGCGGACCGGATTCGGAACAGCCTCGCTTCTGCTCCCCAACCGCCGTATGCCTCGACAGCTACCACCACGTCTACGTGGCGGATACCGAAAACAACCGCGTGACCTGCTACAGCGCAACCGGCCGCTGGCAGATAGACTTCCATGGACCCACGTCGCAGCTGTCGCTGGGCCGCCCTCAAGGAGTTGCTGTGGACGCGCTCGGCCAGCTCTACGTCGCTGACACCCTGCACCACCGAATACTCAGACTCACTCCCGACGGTCGCTATGACGCGACGATCGGCCAACCCGGTCCCCGACTCGGCCAGCTGGCCGAACCGCGAGGCCTAGCTCTGGACCTGGACGGCGGACTCTGGGTGGCCGATGCCGGAAACGATCGCGTGCAGAAGTTCACGCCGGAGGGGGAGGTCGTCTGCTGTTTCCCAGAGACCCCCTCTCGCAAGCTCGATCTAGCCCGCCCGAGTTCCGTCGCCGTCGATCCGAAAGGCAGCGTCTACGTGTCTGACACGCTCAGGCACAGGATACTCCGTCTGATACCTTTGGGGGCGCGGGAGTGAGGACGAAGCTGCTGGAAGAGGAAATCGCGTACACGGGGGCCCAGCTCCGCTCGGGGTGGATCGAGGAGGTGGCCGGGGTGAGCGGCGACGCCGCCATCGCGTTTCTCGGTTCGTGTGACGTCTCAGCGGGCCACATGGTGGATCGCGAGGACCTGGATGCTGGCGCCCGGATCGCCAGCCCCCGGATGGTGCACCTCATCATAGAGCATCCTGGCATCGGCCTCAGCCAGATCACGGTGCGGCAGCGATTACTCATGGCGCTCGCCGGGGAAATCCTCAACCAGCATCTCGGTGAGGCGCTGATCCAGCGAAAGGGCGACGATCTCTATCTCCGAGGGAGGAAACTGTCTATCTCTGTCGCGACGACCTCGCCCTCGTCGGGCCTGATACACTCCGGCTTCAACGTCAGGGGAGAAGGCGCCCCCGTGCTGGCGATCGGGCTGGAGGAGCTGGGGATGGAACCGAAGGGTTTCGCCGATCGATTGCTCGGCGCGTACAGGAAAGAGATCGAAGCGGCCGGCCAGGCGGCCGGCAAAGTGAAGCCGGTGGTCTAGGTGGTCGAGGAGGTTCGTCGTGGCGTCCGTCGATGTGTACGATGCAAACGAGCTGATGGATAGGTCCTCACTCGAGCAGCTTCAGCTCCAGCGCCTTCGCTGGAGCATTGAGCAGGCCGGCCGCTCGCCTCATTACAACAAAGTGTTCTCGGAGTCCGGCATCGCGCCCGACTCGGTTCGGAGCCTCGGCGATGTCCGCCGTCTCCCCTTCACCGAGAAGCAGGACCTGCGGAACAACTACCCCTACGGTCTCCTCGCCGTCCCCAATGAAGAAGTCGTGCGCATGCACCACTCTTCCGGTACGACGGGCATGGCGATTGCCGTTTTCCACACCCCAGGAGATATCGGCCGCTGGGCCGACCTCGTCGCGCGCTGCCTCTACCTGGTCGGCATGCGGAAGGAAGATGTCTTTCAGAACATGATGAGCTATGGCCTGTTTACCGGAGGCCTGGGGCTCCACTACGGCGCGGAGAAACTGGGCGCCTTCGTCATCCCCACCGGCGCCGGCAACAGCCGCCGCCAGATCCAGTTCATGCAGATCTTCGAGACCACGGCTATCCACATCATCCCTAGCTACGCGCTGGCGCTGCTCGCCACCTTCGAGGAGATGGGCGTCGATCCCAGGAGCCTCTCCCTCCGGTTCGCCGTCGGCGGCGCGGAGCCGTACAGCGAAGGCATGCGAGAACGACTCCAGGACGCCTGGGGAATCCCTTTCTACAACTGCTACGGCCTCTCGGAGATGCAGGGGCCTGGCGTCGCCTTCGAATGCCCCGAGCAGCAAGGCCTGCACGTCTGGGAGGACTCCTACCTCGCAGAGATCGTCGACCCCGAGACCGGCGAACCGGTCGCCGATGGGCAAGAGGGCGAGCTTGTCCTCACCACCCTCACCCGGGAGGCCATGCCCCTCCTCCGCTATCGCACCCGGGACCTTTCCTCGTTCATCTCCGAGCCCTGCTCGTGTGGGCGTACCCACCGGCGTCTCAGCCGCATCCAGGGCCGAGCTGACGACATGTTTATCGTCCGAGGCGTCAATATCTTCCCGCTCCAGATCGAGCGCGTCCTCATGTCCATGCCCGAAGTCGGCCACAACTACCTCATCGTCATTGACCGCGACGGTTACGTCGACCGCCTGACCGTTCGGGTCGAGCTGACCGCGGAGACCTTCCAGGGTGACCTCGCCCAGCTCCGTTCCCTCCAGGAGCGCCTCACCGACGCCCTACGCGAGGAGATCCTTGTCCGGCCCCGCGTCGAGCTCGTCGAGCCCGGCACCATCCCGCGCCAAGAGGGCAAGGCTATACGCGTGGTGGACGAGAGAGAACTAGGGGGGAAGGAAAGATGATCCAGCAGCTTGCCATCTTCTCGGAGAACAAGCCGGGCCGGCTCGAGCGCATCACCGACGCCCTCACCCAGGCCAACGTCAACATCCGCGCCATACACGTCGCCAGCCTCGGCGACATGGGGGTCATCAAACTGGTCGTCGATCGTCCCGACGATGCCTACAAGGCCCTTGGCGCACCCGCCGCCGTGCGGAAAATCCCCTGCGTCGCCGTACGCGTTCGTGACCGCCCCGGCGCGCTCCACGAGGTCACCCGCGTCCTAAGCCAGGCCGGCATCAACATCGAGAACGCCTCCGGCTTCGCCGTCAGCCGCTCCGAGGCCATCCTCATCCTCGAAGTCGCCGACGTCCTCGCCGCCGAACGCATCCTGGCCCAAGCCGAATTCAGTACCCTTGACGAAGGAGAGTTCGAGGCCGCTGTGGCATGAGCGTAACCGCCCCCATCCTCGAAATCTTCTCCTCCATCCAGGGCGAAGGCCTCCTCCTCGGCGAGCGCCAGATCTTCCTCCGCCTCTGCGGCTGCAACCTCGACTGCGCCTATTGCGACACGCCGGCGGCCCGTTCAGAGTCGCCGGGATGCCGCATCGAACGAAGCCCTGGGTCACAGGACTTCGAGGACCGGGCCAATCCCCTATCGGTCGCCGATATTACAGAAGCAGTCCGAGGGCTCGTCAAGCCACAGCCCGGCCTCCATCACTCCGCCGCCCTCACCGGCGGCGAGCCCCTGCTCCACACCGACGCCCTTCTCGAGTTGCTGCCCGCGCTCGGCGACCTCGGCCTGAAGGCCTACCTGGAGACCAACGGCACTCTCGCCGACGATCTCGTTCGTGTCCTCCCCCACCTCGACGTCGTCTGCGCCGACATCAAGCTTCCGTCTTCTACAAAGCAGGCTTCTCTCTGGGGCGTGCACGAGCGCTTCTTGCTTGCCCTCGTCGCTCACGAAGATCGCACCCGCCTCGACTTCGCCAAAGCCGTTGTCAGCAACCACTGTGACCCGGACGAGATCGTAACCGCCTGCCAGCTCATTCTGGGGATCAACGCCGAGATGCCCCTCGTCCTTCAACCCGTCACACCAACCGCGCCCGACATCACAGCTCCCACCGCCCAGCAGGTCCTTCAGCTTCAGGCGATCGCCAAACGATACCTTTCCAACGTCCGCGTCATCCCCCAGATGCACCGCCTCGGCGGCTACCTGTAGTTGTGTCTGTTCGGCAGGAGCCCCTAGACCGCCGAAGACGGCCGGGGTGGCGGTCCGCCCTTGGCCGACTTAGCCACTTGCCTCCGGCCAGTCGCGCTCGTTACTCCTGACTCGCCAGTATCGCCGCCACCATCAGAGATGCGGCGCAGCCGCGTCAGTCCAGACTTGCCAGGATTGCTCCAATGACCAGCGGCGCCGCCTCTCGGATCTTCCGCTGATCCTCCGGCGGCTGCTTCTCCAGCCACCGGCTCACTCGCGGATGCCCCAGCAACACCTCCGCCGCTTCGCCCGGGCTGATCAAGAGGTCCAGAAACCAGAACAGCCGCCGCGCATACCCCAGGATCTTCAGGAATCTTCCCATCACAGAACCTCCTCAACTTCGTGTACCGCTGGGCTACTCCGGTGAGTAGCCCGGCGAGCATATCTCGACCTCCCCGTCCGCAATGCGCGCCTCCACACGCGCCCCGACGGCCTCGGCCACCTCGCGGATCGGAGCCATCGCTCTCCCCTGATAGAGAAACCCATCCGCCACGCGATTCCCGTCGACGACGATGCTCAGCGGGCGCGCCGGCCGCGTCAAATCCACGATCTCGAAGTGCATCGGATCCGGTGTCTGCCACTCCCCTCCCCACGCAAACCCCTGCCGCTTGAACGCCTCCACCAGCCGCCGGTTCTGCGTGGCGTCAGACCCGTACGGGAACATCCGCGCATTCACATCCACCGCAATCCCCCACGCGTGCCGCGAGAGCCCCCTATCTGGATCCCATCCCATGTGTCTCGGCACAAAGCATCCATCGAACGTGTTCATGAGATGACACAGGTTCCGCCGCTTCAGGTCCGCAAGCACTCGACTCAACGCCTGCGCAATCAGCCGGTGGCAGCGAATCAGCGAGATCGGCCGGCCTCGTCCGTCCCGCACCTCGAACGACGGCGCAATCGACACGATGTTTCGCCGCGCCCACTCGCCCAGGACTCGCACCGCCCCCTTCCGTTCCGGGTCGTCCTCCCACGCAAACTTCCCGAACGTCGACTCGACCCAGTCCCTGCTCCGTATCACGCCTGCCTCCTCTCCGACCCCAGACGCTCAGATATCCGGTCCAAAGTCTCCAGCAACCGATCCTGCCACCGCTTCTGGTCGGTCGTATGGCAGCTAAGCGCCGCATCGAACCGCCCCAGCGCGTCGCACACATGCGCCATGTGGTTCTCGACCACTTTCGCGAAGCTCTCCCCGGCTGCCCGCATCGCCTCAGACTGCGCTTCGAGCTGACTCTTCAGTTGTCCGACCGTCTCGTCGTGCGACGCCATCATCCGCCGCAGAGTCCACCAGAAAAGCCACGCCATCACTCCGGCGAGGCCATATTCCTTCAGGATTGCCAGCACTTCGGCGGTGCCCAGCGTCATGGGTCAGGCAACTCCACCGGCTCCTGCCGCACACCGATGCGGCCGTCGCTCGTGAGATAGGGCCTCCCGCGCCAGTCGATTCGCTCCTGGCGCATGACTGCCAGTACGCGCCGCACCCGCTGCGCGAACCGCTCGTGGCGCAGTCGCTCCAGCTCCTCATCAGTCACATTTGAACTCGTTGCACCCTTGGGATCATCCATGCCGGACCTCCTCGCCTGAATAACTCTCAGTCCCCACCCAGCAGCAGCCCATCGAAACTCGCCGCCTCCGTGTAGGAGCAGTTGAACTTCGCGCCGAGGACGTTTCCTGAGTAGTCATATGCTCTGTATGTCCTGAACATCGCCGTTGACAAGTACGTTAGAACATTGTAGGAGATGAAATTCAGGTCATTTCCCGACGACCAACCAGGCCGAGCCACAACTTCTTCGACTGGTGCTGATAGGTCAGGCGAGTCACGCCAAGCCCAATCGACCCAAGCTGCCGGAGTCCACCGAACCTGAGCACCGGTGTGAGATGCGTAGGCATCCTTGGGCCAGTGGCCCACGCCCCATGCGGCACCGTCATCCACATCCTCACAGGCTATATAGATGTCCAAGAACCTCGCGCCGGTGGCATAGAGCGAGATGGCAGCAGAATCTATCGTTGCGCCTTGCGGAATGGGAATGCCTTGGAAGCGAAGCCCATCATTGTAGAAGCTGCCCGTGTTCGCTCCATTGTTCTCGGAAGTGTACGTGGACGAGAAGCGGTCAGCGCCAGGATACGTTGCTCCATGCGACATGGCATCGTCGGCGCTCGCCCCAATCTGCTCCTCGCCGATGTCGGTGTCGATGAAGACCGGGAAGGTCGCCTTCGTGAGTGCGGCCGCCTGCACCGCGAGGGTAGCGAAGACCCTGCCCCCGACGCGGCGTAAGGACCAGTCTACCGGGACCTGATGCGGCTCCTCCTGTGGCTCCTCATCTGCGCTGTCCCAAGCCATCGGCCGCCGAAGCCACCACACATCGCGGCCGGCGTCACGGAAGCTGAAGTCAACGTCCTGCGTCACTTCGTCGGGCGAGTCGATCCCCGTCAGATCGTCGCTGACCTCCACCGGGGGACGCTCGGCCGCAAACCCGTTCGCCGGTGCAGCATCCCATGCTAGGGCCATGACCAGGACGAGGCGGAGCCCCGTCGTGTTGATGGTGGGCCGCGGAAGCGCCGCCGCCGTCCGCACGATCAGCGTCTTGAAGAAGCGATCGGGCCGCAGGTTGTAGGCGAAGTCCAGCCCCACGCCGAAGGCGTCGGCCCAGGTCGCCGTGTCTGTGTCGTTGTCGATCGTCGGGGGAACCGCAGGGTTCGGCTTGGCGATGACCTGGCGCTTTCCCGCCTCGTTCTCCCATGCCAATGCCACCGGGGCCATCGCGAGCCATCGCCCTGCCCGGCGGAACTGCGCCACGCATCGGAACGTAGTCTCCCCCACCGTCCGGCTGTTCCACAGTCGCACCTGATAGCCGTTCGTCTCGCAGGCGAAGTCCCAACCTGCCCCTGGCGTCGGCACCATCGTGAGGTCGATCTCCTTCAGCGCCTCCTGCTCGTCCCAGGGATCGAGCCGGTAGTGGACCGGGCCTAGATTCGCGCCGATACGATACTGGCGAGTGCCGACGCGGTGGAACACCTTTGCCGTTCGGGTGCGCCGACCGACCAGCTCCACCTCGCCTTCGGTGGGCTGTAGGGTTCCCGTTGTGTCTCTGCCTGCCAGAGTAGCCATCTCAGTAGCTCAGGCTCGATCCACAGCGGTAGTACGTCCCGTCGTAGACGAGAGAGATGACGTCCACCTTATTGGCCCCGCTCAGCGCGGGAGCGGACCCGCCGGGCCACTTGACCGTGCCCGGCCACGTTATCTGCCGGTTACCCGTACCGTCCTGGACAAGAACCAGCAGGTACCGGCCGCCGTTCTTCGGGTTCGATAGAGTCAGGGTGCAGCTCGCGCTGTTGAGCGTGAGCTTCTGAACATTGCCGTTGCTCCAGTTGATCGTCTTCGCCGTGCCGGAGTTCCCGTTATCGTGGAGGTCGGAGTAGTACTGCCCGTCCGCCTTCATCTGCGCCGAAGGATCGGCCGCACACCCCAGCCCGACGCGGGCGAACTGCGGAATGCCGGTCGTCCGAACGTCTTGGTTGATCCAGCTGCCCCCTGACACGGATAGGGCGTTGCCGGCGAAGCTCATGCTGCTGCCCGCAATCGACAGCACGCCCCCCGCGGTCAGGCTCATCCGCTCCGCGAGGACGCCTCCGCCTGCGACGTGCCAGGATAGCCTTCCCGTGTTATCCGCCCCCGCGCGCTCCCCATACATCGCACCTATCAGGTTCTCCACGCCCGCACCGTCCTCGACGGCGAACAGGTAGCCCGATGCAAACCCATCGACCATATCCCCGGAGGTCCGATGCTTCGCGAGGAACGACGAGCCAGGAACCGAGGTTTCGCCGCTTGAGCGGATGACGTCGAGCCGCCCTCGGGTGTCGCCACCCAGGTGGAATGTCGCCCGCTCCTGCCAAGCCGCACTACCCCATGGCGCGTTCCCTTCGCTCGAATCCGGATACCACCACACGAAGAGATCTGCATCCGCATTGAATCCCACGATCGCCGAGTTCCGGTCGTGGGAGTCTCTCGCCCATTGACCGCTCCCCTCATACCAGGAGTTCCGCTGCATCGCGGTGACCACGGTCCCGGAGGCATCGTTTGCTCCGATCTGCGTGAGCCGCCCGTATGGCGGCGATCCCGACCCGTCGATCTCCAGGTTCATCCCGCCCATGACGTAGTTCCGATGCTCGGTCATCATGAACCCGAGCTCCCACCCACCAACGGCCGTGTAGTCGCCTATCGGGTTTGACCCCGGAACAGCCCGCCACCAGGCGATGCCGCCTATGGGCTCACACGGGATACCGTTCTTCGAGCGCAGCTCGATCAGGTAGGCGTACTTCGTGGCGTCGACCCGATTCCAGGTGTCGGTCGCTTCGTCATAGCTCGCGTTGATCGCCCAGAAGAAATCGCCATCCTTCTCGAACAGACGAGTTCTCTGCGTCGCCGTCGCGTCGATAGACGTGAACCGCAGCCGCTTCACCCATGCGGACGCCATCCCACTGCCGTCTTGGAGATCCTGCAGCGAGGCATGCTCGGACGCCGCGAAGTGGTAATACGCCCCACTTTCCCCACCCTGAAGATCCGGAAGGTTGTTGTGCAGTTTCGCAGAGAAATCGACCCAATCCGAGCCATCCCAGCCGCGCCATGTCTCGTGCAACTCGTCGAAGTAGATCAAGCTCCTCTGCGGGTTCGCCGGTTCGGTGTCAGACACGGAGAAAACGCCGATACCCGCCGAATCCTGTAAGTCGTCCGCAGCCATGCTCGGGCCGGTCACCCACGGCGCTCCTGAGTGTCCCGCCTCGTACTGTATCGACACCCAGTCCCCCAGCCGCGGCACATAGCCGGATACGACCGGCACCTGCTTCAGTTCCAGCGGGCTGTTCAGCGCGTCGTACCCAACCAGCAGGTCTGCCTGGTTGCCGTTGACGACCACCACCTGCCCACGCTCGAATAGTCGACGCGCCCGCCCGTGGTGGGGGTCCGTCGCTGCAAGCTGACCGAAGAGATCGGGCCGAAGCGCAGTTGTGACTTCCTCCGTCATCGCTAACACCCTCCGATATCCTCACGCAATCCAGACGTGCGCAGCCGAACTCGGGAGACTCTCGAAACCTTCACCCGGATCGTAGAACGTGACTTCGTAGTACAGATCGCCCTGGAGCCGCTCCGTCCCATAGTCGATCCACATGACCGGCTCTGAGCCTGGGCGCGTGCGAGTGGCCATCATCGAGAACGGGCCCGTGCTCACCTGAGACCGGTAGATGTTGTAGCAGGTATTGGGCGGCGCAGCCAGCCGTGGTGTCCATGTCAGCGCAGGACGCTGCATGCCCCATATCTGCATCACGTTCGCGGTCAGGCTCTGCGGCTGCCACGCCGCCTCCGCCTGCACCGGGGGCCCGCTGCTCTGCGGCTCACACGGAACCGGGCCCGCAAACTCCCCGAGCACATCGCCCCGGTCCCAGCCCGCCACCTTGAACCAATATGTCTGCCCATTCGTCAGGCCCGTGACGACTATCGGTGGAGACGCCGTGCTCGCCGCCTGCGTATAGCTCCCCGTCATCGTCTCCGCCTGGAAAGCGCGGTAGCCGATCACCGTGGGCTCCGCTGCCTCCGTCGACCAGTCGAGTTCCACGGCGCCCTGCATCGGCTGCGCCACGAGGCTGTCTGGCGCGCTCGGCACCCGGTGCCTATAGCCCCGCAGCTCGATCGTCATCGTATGCGCGCCGTGCCGGCTGCCCGTCTGATGGTCCACCACCGCCTCCACCCGATAGAGCCGCTCGGGACCTGAGTGCGTGCACCCGCTGTGTACCACCGTAACCACCCGGCCCGGACGCATGAAGACATCCCCGGCCACCACGCCGACTCCCGTCGGCTGCACCCAGCTATAATCGCGCCGAATCGCGTTGGCGAGCTGCCGCGCCAGTCGCCCTGTCCGCATCGTCGGCTCGAAGATCGTGAACAGCCGGGGCCCGTAGCGCTCGATGCTCTGCCGGTCTTCGACCGTCACTGAGATGTCGCGATTCCTCGCATCCCGACTCTTCACGACAATGCGATTCCGCAGCTCGATCCCCGACGCCGACGGCGCCCACCCGGCCAGATCCCGCCCCGCCAGATACGTCTCCTCTCCCGTCTGTGTCATCCACTCGAGATCGTGAAGCCTGAATACCCCCTCATCGTCCGCCTCGAAGACCCAGCCGATCATCTTCGCAAGCTGACTGCACGCGTCGAGCACGCTCGCGTTCTGCTCGGTCCACTTGGGCATCACGAACGAAGTCGCGTCCAGAGAACAGTCCGCCGCCGCCAGTGTGGCTTCATATCTCTCGTTCGTCAGGAGATCCTCGACGATACCTTCCAGCGAGACATCCTCATAGTGGTCGAAGACCTCGACGAACAGGTCTCCCAGTCGCTTCGTCATGTCGCGGACCTGTCCCAGGCGAATCGCCCCGCGATCCGTTGCATACTCGGTGATCTCGTCTCCCAGCACGCCTGTGAAAGTCGTCTTCAACCAGTCCACCGTCGTCGACGCATCGCACAGCGCGACCTCGTCGATCTCGATCCAGTCCGCTTCAGCTTTGGGGTAGAAGTTCAGAACCACCTGTGACACATCGCGCTGATTGAGATCCAACCCGTAGACATACTGACGTCGGCCCGCCGCATCGTCTCTCAGATGGTCTACCGGCAGAGGTGCTGTATAGGAGCCGCCACTGCCGATGAGCGTCACCGAGGCCGAAGACGGCAGGAGCACGCCCGCCACCGACCGACTCAGCAGACTCGCCGCCACCGAGTGCACGTCTCGCGCCGGAGACAGCGTAAAGACCACCGTCGCAGCACAGCGGTACCAGCCCACCCAGTTGTCATCCAACTCGTTTGTCGGCTGGCCAAACCCCCCGTCCGTCAGCTCGGTCCCACGGAGCGAGTCCGGCCTCGTCGGGATGGGGACCGCGCACTCGTACGCCAGACCGTACGCGAGATCCGGGCGCAGTTCCACCCCCTGCCGTATCCGGACGACCCGGCCCTCATCCAGTAGCGGATCCCACGTGCTCGACGTGTCGTAGTTCCAGCTGCTCACCCGGTTGTCCCGTGCCAGCATCCCGTCTGAGTTGTCGAGCATCACGTCGGCCGTTGTCACCGCCTTCAGCCGACGCGTGATCGTCAGCGGGAACAGCACCCGGTCCGACAGATCACACCAGAAACCGTCCCTCTGAAACTGCATCTCCGCCAGCGGGCGCGCCTCCGAGGACAGTTGGCTCACCTTCACGTCCATCTCATTGGGGACATACCCCTCCGCTGTCAAGCGCGGATACAGCGCGTAGTACTCCAACGGTAATCCCGCCCGCGTGACGCGAAACTCCAGATCCATGCCATCCGGAGCCTGCGGGTGAACCCAGATCGAGAACACGTCCTCTGAGAAGTCATTCGGCCCGTATGTGAGCTCCCCCGTGGGTTCGTCGGCCTGCTTCGCCTCCCCGCCGCTGAAGTCGCCCTCAGTCGCCAGAGGAGGAGTCGATAGGCGCTGTGTCGTTATCTCCTCTCCATCCACAAACCACGTGCTCGGATAGAAGAGCGGCGCATCGTACGGCGGCACCGCAAATGATCCCACCCGTCGCCACACATTGCTTCCGACCTTGCGGTACTCCAGCTGCCGGGCCACGGAGAAGTTATGACTCCCTGTGTGCTGGCACTGCGCCCTCAGCAGCACATGCGATCCCGGCGCCACCGCCGCCAGATTGCTGTCCTCCGACCTCAGTGGCGAATTGGTCGCTGGCGGCCCATCGTCCTCAAACCACCGAAAGTGCGTCTGCCGCATGGGTGATGTTGGCATCAGACACCACCTCCCATGCCGGCCGCCGGCACCACCACACTGTTGAGACGCAGCACCCGTCCCAGAGCCCCCGCAAAAGCCCGCGCCGCGCGCTCGCCGCTCTCCTCGCCCTGTCCGACGATCTGCACTGCCCCTGGCGACATGTTCACAGACACCTGTCCCGCGCGGCCGCCCCCAAGTACGGACCCGCCCAGCCACCCGAACGCGCTCGTCAACGTTCCTCCCCTGTTCGCGTCCGGCCGCCAGGTCACCGCATACGCGGTAGCCAGGTTGTAGAGGTACGACTGGATCTCAAATGCCTCCGGCGAGTTCAACCATTGTCGCTCCTCCTCTCGCCGTCGTTCCTCCTCATCATCGTCATCCCTACCGAAGAGACCCCCCAGCATCCCGCCGAGCACCGCCCCAACCGGCCCCCCGACGGCAAACCCAATCGCCCCCCCTATGGTCCCGTAGATCTGAGAGCGCGCCCCCGCTCCCGTAATGCTTGCTCCCATCCGCCCGTAGCCCGTTCCGGCCACTCCCTTGCCGGCCGGCAGCCGCATCAGCGCCGAAACTTCCCCGTCGGCCTCCATTCCACCCAGCAGCGACTCCCGCCGGAGCGCCCGAAGAAACCCGATTTCCACCGCCTCTGCGGTCAGCTCCCGCTCCCGTGTGCCCAGCGGGTCCACCACCGAGGAAAAAGCCGCGGCAGCCGAAAGCATCGTGCGCGACGCAGCCATCATAGTCTCGGCCGCCGCCTCCAGTGGACTGGACCGCCCAATCAGCGACTCCAACGGCTCCGTCTTCCCTATCGGAACGTCGAATGTGGCCATTGCGGAA
>Ga0307379_10009641_pt1 | contig 12868 bp, 15 predicted proteins | sample UN2MG_FD_202237 | JGI IMG/M metagenome (GOLD analysis project Ga0307379, IMG submission 202237) | Soil microbial communities from Risofladan, Vaasa, Finland - UN-2 | ecosystem: Environmental > Terrestrial > Soil > Coastal area > Acid sulfate soil | place: Finland: Risofladan, Vaasa | collected... | reverse complement strand
CCGTGGTGCTGACAGGCAAGGCGTCGCAAGATGAGCTGGAAGAGCTCGCGGCGTCGTTGCGCTGACTACTCGTCTTCGTCGTCGGCCGGCGCGGCTGCCTCGAGTCGAGCGCGGGCTCCGTCAAGCCACTTCTGACACACGCCCGCGAGCTCTTCGCCCCGCTCCCACAGGGTGATCGACTGCTCCAACGTGAGACCGCCACCCTCGAGCTGCTTCACGACATCGATCAGTTCGTCTCGGGCGGCTTCGTAGCCAAGAGCTGGGGTGTCGTCAGCTGTGCTCATGTCTCTCCTGATGTGATGGCCGCAAAGCTGCCGTCCGCGACGCGCACGTGCAGCAGTGTCCGGGGTGGGGGAGGGGTGCGGACGACACTGCCGTCGTCAGCTTGGACCAACGCATAGCCACGGTCGAGGGTGGCTTGCGGCGACAGCGCCCGCACCCGTGCCCGGGTGTGGGTGAGCTCGGTATCGGCATGCTCGAGGCGGCTGCGCAGTGCCTGCCTACTTCGGCGCAGCAGTTCGGTGACGACCTGTTCGTGGGCCTCGACCAGCGTCGAGGGGGTGGCGAGCGCTGGGCGGCTGCGCAGTTGGTCGAGACCCGCCTGCTCGGCAGCCAGGCGCCCGTGGACCGCCTCGGCGATGCGCCGTCTGGCGGCTGCAACGGCTTCGAGCTCGGCATCGACATCGGGGACGATCCGACGCGCAGCATCGGTGGGCGTGGAGGCCCGGACGTCTGCGACGAGGTCGAGCAAGGGGGCGTCCTGCTCGTGCCCGATCGCACTGACCACTGGGGTTGCGGCGCTGGCAACGGCGCGGATGAGCGTCTCTTCGGAGAACGGGAGAAGATCTTCGACCGACCCGCCTCCGCGGGTGATCACGATGACGTCGACCTGCGGGTCGGCATCGAGTTCGCGGAGCGCCTTGGTGACCTGCGCCGTGGCCGTAGCCCCCTGCACGGCGACTTCGCGCGTGTGGAAGCTGACCGCGGGCCAGCGACGCCGGGCATTGTCGATGACGTCTCGCTCGGCCGCCGAGGCCCGGCCGCAGATGAGCCCGACGCCGCGTGGCAGGAACGGGATCGGTTTCTTCCGATCGGCTGAGAACAGTCCCTCGGCCGCCAACGACGACTTCAGCCGTTCGAGTCGAGCGAGCAGTTCGCCGAGCCCCACATGCCGGATCTCTCGGGCGGCCAGTGAGAACGTGCCGCGCGCCGCATAGAACGACGGCTTGGCGAAGATGACGACGCGATCGCCTTCGGTGATCGCTGGTTCGGCGGCATCGATGACCCGCCGTGAGCAGGTGACGGTGACCGAGAGGTCTGCCGCGGTGTCACGCAGGGTGAGAAAGATCATTCCGGCGCCAGGACGCCGGCTGAGCTGGGCGACCTGACCCTCGACCCAGATGGCGCCCAGGCGGTCGATCCAGCTGGCAACGGCCTGCGCCACCGTACGGACGGCTGCTGGTTGCTCTGGTGAGGTCTGGAGGGCCACGGCGCAGAGCGTACGGGGCGCCGCCGACCGACGGGTGGCAGTCGGCTCGGAAGGTGCCCGACCCGCCCTCCACCTACGATGGAGATATGGCTTCCCCTCAACGACGAGTCCTGTTGGCTGCTCCCCGCGGATACTGCGCCGGCGTGGACCGTGCGGTGATCACGGTCGAGAAGGCTCTTGAGCTCTACGGGGCCCCGGTCTACGTCCGCAAGCAGATCGTCCACAACCGTCATGTGGTGGAAGACCTCGAAAGACGAGGGGCGATCTTCGTGGAGGAGACCGAAGAGGTCCCCGAGGGGTCCCTGGTGATCTTTTCGGCGCATGGCGTGTCACCGGTGGTTCACGACGAAGCGGCAGAGCGAAACCTGCGCACGATCGATGCCACGTGTCCGCTCGTCACCAAGGTGCACCACGAGGCTCGACGGTTTTCGGGCGAGGGCTACCAGATCTTGCTCATCGGTCATGAGGGGCATGAGGAGGTTGTGGGTACCTCGGGCCAAGCTCCCGACAACATCACGTTGGTCGACGGCCCCGAGCACGCTGACGAGGTGTCGGTCGACAACCCCGACAAGGTGGTCTGGCTGTCGCAGACGACGCTGTCAGTCGACGAGACCATGGAGACCGTTGACCGGCTTCGCGGCCGCTACCCGAATCTGATGAGTCCGCCGAGCGACGACATCTGCTATGCGACGCAGAACCGTCAGGCCGCCGTGAAGCTGATGGCTGAGGCTTCTGACCTGGTGATTGTCGTCGGATCGGGCAACTCGTCGAACTCGGTTCGCCTGGTCGAGGTAGCTCTGGACGCCGGAGCGGGCGCCTCGTACCGGGTCGACAATGCCGGCGAGATCGACGAGGCCTGGCTGAGCGACGTGAATGTCATTGGCGTCACCAGCGGGGCGTCTGTCCCGGAGAGCCTCGTCGACGGCGTGCTGGAGTGGCTCGCAGCACGGGGTTTCGGAGACGTCGAGACCGTGACGGCCGCGGAGGAGTCCTTGGTGTTCTCGCTTCCTCAGGAACTCCGTCGCGACCTCAAGAAGTCCACGTCTTTGGGGTAACTCCGGGTTGCCGTAGGCGGACGAGGTTCCCCGAAGATGTCACGAACGTGTGGCGCGCCAGTACCTGAGGCCCACGATGGCTGCGGCAAGCCCGGTAGCCACCATGAGCGTCGGAGCCAGAGTGGTCAACGTGGTCAGGGTCTTGACCAGCCAGCCGCGGGGACCAGGGATGTTGCCCGACCAGATCGGGTTGATCGCGGCCACCAGCAAGATGGCCAGCGGCGGCATGACAATGGCGGTACGAAGACTTCCTTTGGAGACCTCAGCAGCGCAGTATCCGCAGACCAGGACGAAGGGAACGGCGAAGAACCATCCGAGCCCGTCAGTCAGCAGCTCGGCGATGATGGACGCAACAAGGGCCACAGCCCCGCCGAGGATGGCGACGCCCGTGCTGGTGAGTCCTGGCCGGGCCTTCGAGCGAACGAGCCGTCCCTGTGGCTCGGGCGGAGGCTGGCTGGGGGACGTCACGACCTCGGGCCGATCGGTACGGAGCGGAGTAGACACACCGCATACCGTACGACGTCACCGGCGATCGGTGGCTCACCTTGCCGCGCTGCGCTCCTGGGTGTCGGGGTGAGGGCTAGTCGGTTCGATCAGTTCGACTGCCTGGGGCATGCGAGGCGACAGGTCGACGGTGTCCGGTGCGGAGACCGCTTCGTCGACCACTTTGAGGTCGTGGAACTTGCGGGACGTGACCAGAACCCGTGACTCCAGCGACCCGATGGCCTGGTTGTAGGCCTTGACGCTGGACTCCAGGGATGAACCAACCTTGGCGAGGTGACCTCCGAGGACACCGAGCCGTTGATGCATCTCGCGACCGGCGGCCAGGACGGCTTGCGCGTTGTCGGCGAGGGCGTCCTGGCGCCAGGTGTAGGCCACGGTGCGAAGCAGCGCAATCAGTGTGTTGGGAGTCGCGATCACAACCTGTCGGCTGAAGGCGTGCTCGAGCAAGGTGGGATCGCAATCGAGGGCCGCTGAGAGGAATGGTTCGGCCGGCACGAAAAGAACCACGAACTCAGGACTCGGCGCCAAGGCCTCCCAGTACTCGCGGGAGGCCAGCTGATCGACATGCGTTCGAAGATGGCGTGCATGTGCGCTTGCGCGGGAAGCGGCGGTTGCTTCATCCCTCGCCGAACTTGCCTCCAGGTAGGCGGCAAAGGGCACCTTGGCGTCGACGATGACGTTCTTGCCACCAGCCAGGTGAACGACCAGGTCGGGGCGCTGCCGATCATCGCTGGCGCCAACGGTCAACTGCTCGCTGAAGTCGCAGTGCTCGACCATCCCCGCGAGTTCGACGACGCGCCGAAGCTGCATCTCGCCCCACCTTCCGCGGGTCTGCGGAGCCCGAAGCGCCTGCACCAAGGACGAGGTCTCGGACCTCAGCAGCTGTGAGGTGTCGTTCATGGCCCGTACCTGCTCCTGAATCTGTCCGTGTGACTGGAGCCGGTGGCGCTCGGTCTCGGCCAGCTGCCGCTCGACGCGGTCTAGCGCCTCGTTGACCGGGCGGAGCAGGTGCTCGGAGGAGGCATCGGTCGTGGAGTGCGCCCCGCGAGGGGAAGCAGGCGCGAAGCGCCAGACCAGAAATGCGCCGATGGCAACGCCTACGAGCAGTCCGACGAGGGCCAGCAGCAGAGCGGTGGTGGTGTCCATACCCCCAGGGTGCCTGGAGGGACTGACAAGGGCGGGTTGCACGCGCCGTACGATGGTCGCTCGTGGCACTCACCATCGGAATCGTCGGACTCCCCAACGTCGGCAAGTCGACGCTCTTCAACGCGCTGACCAAGAACGACGTGCTCGCTGCGAACTACCCCTTCGCCACCATCGAGCCCAACGTGGGAGTCGTGGGGGTGCCTGATCCGCGGCTGGCTGTGCTGGCCGAGATCTTCGGCTCTCAGAAGGTCCTGCCGGCCACGGTTTCGTTCGTCGACATCGCGGGAATCGTCCGCGGCGCGTCCGAGGGGCAGGGGCTCGGCAACAAGTTCTTGGCCAACATCCGGGAGGCTGAGGCGATCTGCCAGGTGATCCGGGTGTTCGACGATCCGGATGTGGTGCATGTCGACGGCAAGGTCTCACCCAGGGACGACATCGAGACCATCAACACCGAGCTGATTCTCGCCGACCTGCAGACGATCGAGAAGACGCTGCCGCGCCTGCAGAAGGAGGCTCGCCTCACCAAGGGGGGCAGCGAGATCGTCGCTGCCGTTGAAGAGGCCAAAGAGGTCCTTGACGCCGGACAGACCGTGTTCGCAGCCGGCCTCGACCTTGAACCACTACGCGAACTGTGGCTTCTCACTGCAAAGCCCTTCATCTACGTCTTCAACCTCGACGAGGACGAGTTCGCAAACACCGCACTCAAGGAGGAGATGCAGGCGCTCGTCGCTCCGGCCGAGGCGGTGTTCCTCGACGCCAAGATCGAGGCGGAGCTCGTTGAGCTGCCCGATGACGAGGCGCTCGAGCTCCTTCAGTCGATTGGCCAGGAGGAGTCAGGTCTCGATCTGCTGGCCCGCGTCGGTTTCGACACGCTCGGGTTGCAGACCTACCTGACCGCAGGACCGAAAGAAGCACGAGCCTGGACCATCCCCAAGAAGGCGACCGCACCGGAAGCTGCAGGGGTGATTCACACCGACTTCCAGCGTGGCTTCATCAAGGCAGAGGTGGTGTCGTACGACGACCTCGTCGCCGCCGGGTCGATGGCCGATGCCAAGGCAGCCGGCAAGGTGCGTATGGAGGGCAAGGACTACGTCATGCACGATGGCGATGTGGTGGAGTTCCGCTTCAACGTCTAGGAGGTACAAGTAGCTCCGATGCTCTCCTACCAATCAGTTCCTTGGCTGGCCGGCCGCCGTGCCATGCAGTGGCGCTGCCGGCCCGCTTCCGGCGCCGCGCTGGCATTCCACCGCGAGCTCGGCGGCTACCTGCCGACCCCGCTCACCCACCTTCCGGAATTGGCCAGAGACTTGGGTGTAGGGCGGGTGCTGGCGAAGGACGAGTCGACCCGGCTCGGCCTGGGAGCCTTCAAGGGACTCGGCGCGTCATGGGCCGTGCGCATGGCCGTGGCCGACCACCATGGAAGTGCTCCGCTGACCGTCATTGCCGCCACCGACGGCAACCACGGCCGCGCCGTTGCCCGGTTCGCCCGGAAGCTCGGGCACCGAGCCAGCATCTACATCCCCCGCGGTGTCCATCCCACCGCTGTTCAGAACATCCTCGACGAGGGCGCCGAGGTCGGCCGCGTCGACGGGACGTACGACGACGCAGTCGCCGCTGCTTGCGAAGCCGCCGAGGCACCCGGAACCGTCCTCGTGCAGGACACCGCATGGGAGGGGTACAAGGACATCCCCGCGGCCATCGTCGATGGATACGACACCCTCTTCCACGAGATAGACGACCAGCTCGATGGCATCGGGGCCATGGAGCCTGCCCTCGTTGTCGTCCCGACTGGTGTCGGCTCGCTTCTGCATGCCGCGCTCATCCACTACCGCAGCCGTGCCTCTCGTCCCGGCACAGCGGTCGTGAGTGTGGAACCCGAAGGTGCGGCTTGCGTCCAGGCCAGCCTGGCTGAGGGCACACCGGTCACCGTCGACACGGGAACCACCATCATGGCTGGCCTCAACTGCGGCACGCCGTCGTCGACTGCCTGGCCTTTAATCGTTCATGGCCTCGACGCCGCGACCACCGTCAGCGACACCGCGGCCACTTCGGCCGCACACACACTCGCCAGCTACGGCGTCGACGCGGGTCCGTGCGGGGCGGCCTCACTCGCCGCGCTCGAGGTCATCCTGACCGGACGGGAACACATCGAGCGTCGACAACACCTCCAGCTGGCCCCGGACAGCGTCGTCGTCCTGCTCGTCACCGAAGGCTCATCCTCGAATCCGGTCCCGTCCTCGTAGGCCACGACGACTGGCTCGATCTGGCAGGGTGTGTGCGTGCCCGACTTCTCGCTCAAGCCCTCGCTTGTCGGTGACCGGGTGGAGTTGCGTCCGGCCCTGGCCTCTGACGCGCAGAGGCTCCACGCGTTGATGTTCGACCCCGAGGTGAGTCGCCTCACGGGGTCGGTGCACTCCGATGACGAGGCTTCAGAATCGTCCTGGACGGTCGAGCACCTCAAGGAGGTGTATGAACGGTGGTCCACGGCGCATGACCGCATCGTGTGGGTGATCGTGGAGCGAGAGACCGAACGAGTCGTTGGTGAGGCTGTCCTCAACGACCTCGATGAAGGCAACCGGTCCTGCGGGTTCCGGATATGGATCTCTGGAGCCAGCGGACGCGGACTTGGTTCGGAGGCCACGCGGCTAGTGGTGGGCCACGCCTTCGATGACCAAGGCCTCAACCGCGTCGAGCTCGAGGTCTTCGACTTCAACCCGCGGGCTCGTCATGTCTACGAGAAGGTGGGCTTTCAGCATGAAGGGACCCGCCGTCAAGCTCTTCGGTACAACAATGAGTGGATCGACGCTCATGTCATGTCGATGCTGAGGGGTGAGTGGCGCTCAGCGTCAGAGTGAGCGCTGCCCCGATTTCCGCCGCATGCTGTCCGTACACCTCCACCATGGTTTTCGCTGCCGATCTTCCCCTGGGCGTCAACGTCACGAGCACCGCGCGGCGATCATCTGGACGGTGATCATGCGTCCGGGAAATGAGTGCGGCGTCTTCCAGCCGGGCGAGGACACCGGACATCCCGCTGGGTGCGAAACGCAGCTCCTCAGCCAGCTGTCCAGGACGCTGAGTACCTCTGGCATACAGCAACGCCAGAGTGAATCGATCGCTTGCATCCAAGGGGCCGAATGGTGCAAGAGCGTCCCTGACATCGACTACGAACCGTGCTCCGGCTAGTGCCATCGCGATCACGGCGTCATCCACGCTGAAGGAAGCCGGGAGGCTGCTTGGGTCCGGGTCGAGGTCGACGATGTCCAAGACCTCCTTCACCAGTGGTTGCTCTGACACGAAGAGGTCCGAGACGAGAGACATGAAAACATGTATGCGGCGACTGCCGTTCGGGGTGAGCTTGATCATCACGCTCCGCCCGTCGCGCGGGTCCGGTGAGCGTGAGATCCACCCGGCTGAGCTAAGCCGCTCGAGCGATCGGGCAACGGTGTTTCGACTCGCGCCAGTCAGCTGGGCGAGTCTGGTCGGGGAAAGTGGGCCGGCCAGCTGGATGGTCAGCAGGAACTGGATGTCTCGGTTTCCGGTTCGGTCATTTCCCAGAGAGTTCGCTGCCACCTCGGTGAGGACGACGGTGTAGCGGTGAAGGAGAACCAGGGCGTGTGCCATTGGCTCAGCGGCGGGGCGAGTCAGCGTTCCGGACATCATCCCGAGGCTACCCACGCAGGTACCAAGGCCCAGTGGCCAAGGCCCCGATGCCGTTCTGCGCGCCTCCAGGCATCACTCCGAATCGCGACCTAGGCTGGTGAATAGTCTTTCGTGCATGGGGCATATTGTCCCTGGAACCGATGGGAGTGGGCGTGCGTGCGCGCGACGTGGGGATCGAAATCGGTACCGGCCGTCCCGGCCCATGGAACGCGATCACCGATGTCGATGGGGTCGGCGTCGGCTACTGCACGGTCATCGCCGGATCGGGACATCTCGATGTCGGGAACGGCCCCGTTCGCTCGGGTGTGACGGTCGTGCTCCCGCACGGCGGTCGCCCGTCGGTGGAGCCGATCTTCGCCGGCTATCACCGACTGAATGGATTCGGCGAACTGACTGGCCTCGAGTGGCTGCACGAGTCCGGCATGCTCTCGAGCCCAATTGCGTTGACCAACACAAACAGTGTCGGTGTTGTTCGCGACACCATGATTGCCCTGGAGGCGGAGGTCCCAGGACGGACGCCCATCATGCTTCCGGTCGTCGGCGAGACATGGGACGGCATCCTCAACGACATCTCCGGTCAACACATCACGCCTGACCACGTGCGTGCGGCGTTTGACGACGTCCGTTCTGGCCCTATCGCCGAGGGAAACGTGGGTGGCGGGACAGGGCTTCAGTGCTATGGCTTCAAGGGAGGCAGCGGCACTGCATCACGCCTGGTGGGGTGCGGCGAGGCCACCTACACGGTGGGGGTCCTCGTACAAGCCAACCATGGTGATCGTCGCCACTTCGAGGTGAATGGTGTGCCAGTCGGTCAGGTGCTGGATCGACGAGAGATTCCGATCCCCAGCATGCCGTCGGCCACGGCCGTACCAGCCGGCACGGGGTCGGTGCTTGCCGTCGTCGCAACGGACGCGCCGTTGCTTCCTCATCAACTCAATCGCTTGGCACAGCGCGCTGGGCTCGGAATTGCCAAGTTCGGGGCCAGGGGCGACAACTACTCGGGTGACCTCATGATCGCATTCTCAACGGCGGCGCGGGGTCTGCCCGACCAGGGACCGGGCTCGACGACGCCTGCGGCCCTTACGGTTCAGACGCTGGCGCTTCCTCATTTTGACGGCATGTTTGCAGCGGTCATCGAGGCGACAGCTGAGGCGATTCTCAATGCAATGTTGCAGGCCGAGACGATGGAGGGTCGAGATCACTTGGTTCTGCACGCGCTCGATGCCGAGCGCCTGGGGGATCTGCTCGATGGACATGGGCGTCGGAGGTACTCGCTCCGATGACAACGAGAACGGTTCACAACTAGTGCGATCCACTGCTGCGTTGACGGCGGGTCGATGTGCCTCCACGCTGTCCCAGTTACTGGGTAGGGGTTCGGGTGAGGTGATCGGCGGCCGGCTGGCCCTGCGTATCGACCCGCAGCTGCTTGCCCGCGTTGGCCGGACTCGCCGATCGGTCCTGGTGACGGGGACGAACGGGAAGAGCACCGTCACAGCACTCGTAGCCGCGGTGCTGCGAGCGAGTGGCTCGGTCGTGACCAATGCGACGGGGGCGAACATGCCGGACGGGATCGTGACCGTCATGGCATCCGACCGCACCAGTGAGCTTGCCGCCATCGAGGTCGATGAGGTCTATTTGCGCCCTGTCGTCGATGCGCTCGAGCCAAGCGTGATCATTGCGCTGAACGCCTTTCGTGAGTACACGCGAGGGGTGTCTCTTGCGGCAACCTTGGAGCACTGGCGGGACGTTGCGGACCATCTACCGACCGATTCGGTGGTGGTGGCGAACGTCGACGACCCGTTGACCATGTGGGCCTTCGAAGGCGCTCCCCGGGTGGTGGGCGTGGCCGGTGCGCTCGGCTGGCAGGTGGACGCGGCGCTCTGCCCTGCCTGTGGTCGAGAGCATCAGTGGCTGGCCGATGGGTGGTCCTGCCCCGGGTGCGGCCGACGACGACCCGACCCGGCCTGGCGGATCGAGACGCAGGTGGGCAATGGGGCCTGGCTGATCGAGCATCCACACGGCTCGGAGGCGGTGCGCGTCGCGGTACCGGGTCGCACTGCTCCCATCGGCGCCGCCTTCGGGTTGGCTGCCGGTGTCGAGATGGGAATCGACGTCGGCACCGCAGCCTGGGCCATGAGTCGGGTCGTGGACGTCGACGGTCGATATTTTCCGTTTCCCGTGCGCGGGCGGTCGGCGCGGCTTCTGATGCTCAAGAATCCTGCTGGATGGACGGAGGCCATTGACATCGCGGTTTCCTCCGGCACCCCCTTCGTGATCGCCGTCGACCCGTTCGGCCCTAGGGACACGACAACCATGTGGGAGGCCCCCTTCGGGCGGCTCTCCGGCCGCAGTCTGCCGGTGACGGGAGGAAGGGCCGCGGATGCGCTGGCCGTGCTGGAGGCCGCACACGTGGACGGTGTCGAGTTCCCGGACGCGTCGGACGCGATCGCTGCGGCTGCCGGCGAAGGATCAGCTGGAGAAGTAATCGTGGCATGCAACTACCCGGCCTTTCGCCGGCTCTCCAAGCACTTCCGGGCGAGCATGCTGTGACGACGCTTGCGATAGCCACGATGTTCCCACTCGCAACGGTTGCGGCGGGAGACGAAGCGAATGCGACGGCACTGGCACGTCGGGCACACCTACGGGGAATCGAGACGACACTTACGACGGTCAATACATCTGACGTCGCGGTGGAGGCTGATGTCTACCTGCTGGGAGGGGATGGTCTCAGTGGCGTCGCTGACCTGGTCTCGCAGCTTCGACGCACCGACCTGAGAGAGCGTGTCCTATCAGGCCGTGCGATGGTGTTCGCCGTGGACGCGGGGATGGTTGCGCTCTGTCGGAGCTGGCAGGAAGCTTCGGGTGTGCGGCCACATGGGCTCGGACTCGTCGATGCTGATGTGCTTTCCAGTAGCAGGCACCTTGAAACCGTGGCAACGATCCCTCAGCCAGAGATCAGGCTTCCGGCGATGGTCGGGTGGCGCTCGGGTGCCCTCTCCATCTCCCGAGGGCCTGAGGTCAGATCACTCTGCGCCGTTCGAGGAGTCAAGGCGAGCAGCCCGTGGTCCAGGGACGGGGTCGCTACGGACCGGGTGATCGGCACGCAACTGCACGGTCCGGTGTTGGCCCTCAACCCGGAGCTGGCAGACCTGATACTCAGCCGAGTGATAGGAGCGCCCGTGCCACGTTCGAGCTCGGCACCGCATGCCGAGGAAGCTCGGGCTCGCCGAATCGCAGAGGTCATCAAGCAGAAATAGCCAGGCTGTGGCTTGAAGTCCCCGGAGGAGCCGGGCCTCGCCGAAAGGGCTCGCTCACTGAGGTGGTCAGTCAGACTTGACGGCAGCCAGGACGGCCTTGTCGCCTTCGGTGTAGGGGGAGAAGAAGGCGGCAGAGCCGACCAGCCCGATCTCCTGTCCGGAGGCCGAGTCGGTGAGCTTCAGCTTCCGGCTGGCACCGAACTTCTTCTCCTCGCAAGTGGTCGTCGCCCGGTTGAAAGCCAGGAGCTCGTGCTTGGGCTCGAATCCGGTCGCACCGAGCGCGAACAGATGGATCGACTCGTCCGTGACGGCTACGAGCATCCGAACGGTCACACCCTGGGTCTCGGCCATGACCTGGCGCGTGACGTGAACGCCGGCGGCAGCAGTGGCCCCGTCCGTCATTGCGCCACCCGGAAGCGCGTCAGCAACGGCTGAGGAAGCAAGCCCACCGACGAAGAGCGCCTTGTAGTTGTCCTGCAGTCCGAAGACGCCTGCGGCGATGACCGTGTGGTCCGACCCCAGCGCCGTTTGGGCCTTCTCGATGAGCTCTGACTCGTGTGGCACGGGAATGACCCTTTCGGTGGTTGGATGTTCTCCAGAAGATCGGATTCGTTGGCGCCCACCTTGAATTCCCTGCAAGGCCGATTCGGGGGCGGTGCGAGCCCGGCGTCGACACAGAGAGTCTGGAGGAGCGATGGTTCTGGGTATCGGTGGTTTCAGCGGCGGCAAGAAGGGCGGACCGGTCTACGAGATCGAGGTGAACGAAGGCTCTGTCAACATGCGGAGCTTCACGAAGGCTGCCAACGAACGGGCGGAGAACGGCTATCGCATGGCCCACGTCTACAGCCAGGACCGCAACACCATCGTGGTCTGGGAACGCGTCGGCTAGTTCCCTCGTTCGGCGGCACACGGCTCTCTCGCGTTCGCCTACCGTGGATGGGTGAAGACGAGTAGTTCCGCCATTGCGCTCATCGCCGCCTGCTCGCTCGCGATCGGGGTCTTTGGCATGGCTCATGCTGAGCCGGCACATCAATCCCATCAGGCGGGACTGATCGGCGAGGACGCCACGCTGTTTCGAGGTGGACGAACGGTTCAGGGGCTTCCGAAACTAGTGGGCATCGTCAACGACGCCCGAGACATCACGATCAGCGACACGTCGCTGACGAAGGGCCGATACAAGATCGTCGTTCGCGACAGCACCAAACGCCACAACTGGCGGATCTACGGACCCGGCGTCCAGAAGAGCACGAGCGTGCGTGGCACAGGTAGATGGGTTTGGCGGGTTGACCTTCGTCGTGGCATCTACACGGTCGTGTGCGACCCACACCCCACGAGCATGGTGTTCAGCTTTCGCGTGACGAAGCCGGGCTGAAGTCGACCGCGTCAGTCGTGACCGTTCCGGCCTGCCGCCCGGGTGCCGCATGGCTGCTCCAGTAGAGGTTGGTGTGTGCGATCACCTTGTCTGGTGTGGGCGCTCCCCACTCGCTGAAGTCCTCCGTTGAGTGAGCGTCCGAAACCAGCGTGGCGTCGTAGCCGCGGACGACTGCACCGTGCAGCGTCGACCTGATGCATTCGTCGGTCTGTGCCCCGCTGACGATCAGTCGCCCCACCGCGAGATCTGAGAGCACCTCTTCGAGGTCGGTCTCCTCGAACGAGTCGGCGTACTGCTTGTGCACCAGCGGCTCCCCATCGCAAGGCTCGAGCTCGGGGACGAGCTGCCAGCCCTCGCTCCCCCTCGGGAGGCCCTCCCCGCTGTC
>Ga0307379_10009640_pt1 | contig 12869 bp, 8 predicted proteins | sample UN2MG_FD_202237 | JGI IMG/M metagenome (GOLD analysis project Ga0307379, IMG submission 202237) | Soil microbial communities from Risofladan, Vaasa, Finland - UN-2 | ecosystem: Environmental > Terrestrial > Soil > Coastal area > Acid sulfate soil | place: Finland: Risofladan, Vaasa | collected... | reverse complement strand
TTCTGGTCTCAATGCCGGCGGCTTTACCGTTTTCCAGGATAATTTTGTCAACGAAGGTTCTGTACTCAATCTCCCCACCATACCTTTTCAATACGCGAACCAGGGCGTCAGGAACCGCCTGAACACCTCCCATGGGGTAGAAATAGCCACGGATAGTTTCAGAGACCATCAAGCTGGCTAAATCTATCACCGAGTTCTTCCACATGGGGTTCCACAGATGCCAGTTGGCATTCACCAGCGCCTTCAACCTCTTCTCTTTGACATGCTCATCAACCAGCTCTTGATATGATTTCCTCTGATACTTCTTCAGCAGCGGCGATAGAGCTGGCAACTTCTTTATATCTTCGTATATGGAGTTTATTGTGTTAAACAACTTTGTTATCCCATTCGCTTCCCCAGGGAACATCTCCTTGAGTTTATTAGGGTAATCATCCACGTCCCGAGTGCTATCATAGGTGAAATCGGGGAAGATAAAGCGCTGAAACTGCTCCTTGAACTCGAGTTCGCCCTCCATATCCAACGCTGCTATGACCTTCTGGAAAGCCCCGCTCTCTTTTCCGCCTGTCAAATGGAGAACACCTGCATCGAACTTGAACCCCTTTCTGGAAAAGGAGGTGCAGCAACCGCCCGGCACGAAGTGCTGCTCGAAGACTTTCACCTTCTTTCCCTTTTTGGCTAGATAAGCTGCGCAGGTCAGGCCACCTATCCCCGCCCCAATCACCACCACATCGTATTCTTCATCGAAGCGTTTGGTGTCTTTTACCACTTTAGCACCTTTCTAACTGGTTTGGTTTTGGGAAAGCAACATCTAAACTTTGAAATATTACATCTAGTAAACCTTCACAATCGAACGCATTATAACAGATTAGACAATTTCATCTGTGGTTATATTATTATAAAGCGAATAACAGAGTTGGATAAGGCTACACGGGTATTTGTTGGAGCTGGCTTTTTCCTTTATAATTGCCGCAGACACTTCCGTAAGAATAATCTACATAAAAGTGGTTCCTTCAGGCTATCCCTTGTTCTACAAGAAAGATAAGAAATAGCAGGGGAGAAAAGTCAGATTAAGAAGGTAGCTTTCGCCACCATATTGGCTTTAATACCTATTATTGTATTGGCTTCGCTATTGGGGATATCTCCGGTATTGAGCGACAGCCCGACACCCACCCCCACTTCTACAATAAGCCCAATACCTTCCTCGAATAATCCATGTCCGGATTGCCTTTATTTTGCTTTGGCGGTCTACGCGAACAGCGAGTGTTGCTGCACCATTAAATTAAACGGTGAAGTAATACTTACGCCCTGGGCTAATGTCTACGAGAAAAACGAGCATGTAATGCTTGAGGCAATAGCAGATGAATGCTGTGAGTTTGTTGATTGGACACTAAATGGAGGCGTGATTAATGACAGCACTATAATCCTGAACATGATTGACAACTTCACCACTTTTGTAACATGTTCCACCATCACCTGTGAGCCAACACCAACACCTGAGCTCACTCCTACACCCACGCCGGAGCCCACGCCCAGTCTAACCCCGACCCCTGAGCCTACTGCAGAGCCCGCCAGCTATACATTGACAATAACGGCTAATGGAAATGGATATACCAGTCCGATGATAGGCACTTATGTTTATGATACTGTGACAGTTGTTGAAATCGCTGCTACACCCAATATCGGCTGGGCTTTCATTGGCTGGTCAGGAAATGTTACTGACACAATTGCTGATTCTATCACAGTGGTAGTAGATTCCAATAAAGTAGTAACGGCTAATTTCTTTGCGGCATCGCCTCCAACTCCGGAGGCTACACCTGCACCGACGCCCACTATAACACCCTCGCCTGTACCAACACCAAAACCAACACCTACACAGCCACCAGTGATGGTATCACTTAGAGTAGCAGGCGGTAGCGGGTCGATAGGAGTGGGCGATAATCAGCAATTTACAGCATTAGCCAAATATTCCGATGGAAGAACTATCGATGTCACCGGCAATGTGGCATGGCGGAGCTCCAACACAGAGGTGGTCACTATAGATTCTTCCGGTTTAGCTAGAGGCGTCGGCGGAGGTAAAACTGAAATAACTGCCAGTAAATACGGAATAACCAGCAAATTCACCCTAACCGTAGTACCCGCGCCGGCATTAACACCAACGCCAAAGCCAACACCTACACCAACATCCACACCCGCACCCATAACTGAGGTAGTTGCATTACCCTGGTCTCTAATAGGCGGATTATGTGCTTTTGTATTAGCTGCAGGGTTATCATCCTTCTTCCTGATACGCAGACGAAGGGGAAAAGGCGTCAAAGAAGGCTCTAACTTTGTCATGATTCGCAGTCCCTCAGCCTCTGATGCAGGAGCAGGCGGAGAGATGTGGTATATATTATCCGAAGGATACGTGATTAAGGTACTCACACGTCAGGATTACGGTACAGAGTCGGAACTACTGAAATAATCCCCTTTCGATCCCACAAATATAGAAGTAAATCTGTAGGCTCTTTGAGTGGTTTACCTTCTGAGAGAAGTGAACCCCGCCAATCCTAGATTTTCTGGCCGATGAGGAAGCCTGAGGCCATGGCTTCCATGAGTTTCCCCGGCTCAACCCCATCGCCGACAAGATAAAGCTCGGGCACTTGACCTTCAAGCTTCCTGGCTGGCTCCGTATTCGGTGTTATGCCCACCTTGACCAATGTATCCGCTTCAAAGAACTCCGTTATGCCTGAGTGGCTTACCTCCGCCCCTTTATCTGTTATCCGTGTTACCCTGGCTTCCCTGAGCATCTCCGTGCCCGCTTTCTTCAGCTTGCTGAGGAACACCCATCTGTGGGTAATCTCGATGTCAGCGCCCAGCCGTTTGCCCTCCTCGACTACGGTAACCCTCTTACCTCTGTCCACCAGGGTCTCAGCAAGCTCAATGCCCGCAAAATTGCCACCCACCACAATGACGCGCTTACCGAAGGGGAACCCAAACTTGAGCAGCCACCTCAATACCGACGGTTCATAAAAGTACTTTACAAACAGGGCAGCCGGATATGAAACAAACCTTCTGAAAAAGCCACCTCTTTTGACAAGATGTCCGCTGAATATCGACTGCACGTCACCCCGGTCGAGGACAATCTTGCTATCTCCTCCCAGTGCATTCAGCGGGGCAGGAGCGCCGCCCAGCGCCAGCACTACTACATCCGGTTTTATTTTTCTGACCAGGTCCGGCGTAACACGGGCATTGAGTTTGACCTCGATGGGCAGTTTCTTAATCTCCCTCTTCATATATTCAAGCACCGGTTTGATTCGCCTGTTGGTAATGGAGGCAAGAAGCATGGCTCCGCCCAGCCTGGGACTCTGGTCATACAGAGTTACGTTGTGCCCTCTCAGAGAAGCTATGCGGGCTGCTTCCATGCCTGCAGGGCCGCCGCCCACAACAAGCACACGCTTGTTCTTTGCAGCAGGCTTCTCGTGGGGATAGTCTGCCTCCCTCCCCATCCTGGCATTCACGCTGCAGTAAACGGGTGGGCTGTCAACCGCCGAGATACACCGGCAGCAGTTTATGCACGGCCTTATGTCCTTGAAGCGACCCTCACAAGCCTTATTGGGCATCTCCGGGTCGGCTACTATGGCACGAGCCATGTAGACCATATCTGCCTTGCCCTGGGCGATGACCCGCTCTGCGACAAGGGGGTCTTGAATCTGTGTGCCCGCGGCTATGGGAATCTTGACCGCTTTCTTTACCCCTTCAGCGAAATGAACCCACGCTCCCTGTGGAACCCAGGTCTGTATTATAGGCACATTGGCGTAGTGCCAGCCCGACATCACATCTATCTCGGCTATTCCTGCTTCCTCTAACATTCGAGCCATTTTCTTGGTGTCTTCAAGGTCGTACCCCTTGGGCTCCATTAAGTCAGCACCGCTGACACGACAGGTTATGGGAAAGTCCCTGCCCGTCTTCTTCTGAATGTTCTCGATGATTTCGAGCATGAAACGCATTCTATTTTCCAGGCTGCCGCCATATTTGTCCGTCCTCTGATTGGTTATGGGGGACAGGAATTGGGACACCATGTAGCTAACCGAGGCAATGACCTCTACAGCGTCGAAACCCGCCTTCCTGGCTCTGAGAGCGCCATCGCCGAAGGCTTCCACCACCATGCGTATTTCATCAGCGGTGAGTGCTTTGGGCATGACGGCTTCGTAAGGCCCGCCTAATCGAAAGGCTGTGCCCGGCTTCCCTGTGGGCGTGACGCCAGATGGACTTATATACTGCACAGGCCCATCGCCGAAGGCGAAACTGTAGCCCACGCCCATCTGTGCATAAACTTTGGCTCCGTTGGTATGAATTATGTCAACCAGGTCTTTGAGTCCGGGGGTAAAACGGTCATCATATATGCCGTATAGAGGAGCGTTCAACAGCCTGCTAGCAGTGCAGCTTATGCCGATGATAGCCACACCACCTTTTGCTCTCTCAGCGTAGCAAGCCTTTGTCTGTTCGCACACCGTGCCGTCCTCTGACAAGGCTATGCCCATCGCAGGCAACTTAATCCTGTTCTTTAATTCCATATTCCCGATTTTGATAGGCTCAAACAACTTCGTAAGTTTCTTTGCAGGCATATCTCTCACTCCTTATCCTTACCATAAATCATAATGCAGTTGTACGAATGTATGCAAGTAAATAGCCCTTTCATATTTAGCCGTTGACACTTCAAATGATATGAGCTACCATTTCACAGGTGATTACGGGAATCAAAACAAGCCGCTCAAAATAGAAGCAGGGGTTTACCCGCTTCTATTTTTGTTATTACTGGACTGGGACAAACAAAACCGCCCCACATAGGGGCAAAGAGAGGATGAGCATCATGGTAGGCATCACTTCATATGGAGCATACATTCCTCTGCTCAGGATAAGCCGCAAACTCATTTCTTCAGCCACGGGTTGGCTGGGCACCGCGGGCAGCCTGCCTGGCGAAAAGGCGGTGGCCAATCACGATGAGGACAGCCTCACTATGGCCGTTGCCGCTGCTGTCGATTGCCTGAAAGGATTTCCTCGAGAAAATGTTGACGAGCTGTGCTTCGCCACTACCACCACTCCATATAGGGAGAGGCAGAGCGCTGTCCTGATCGCCACTGCCCTCGACCTGCGTTCTGATATCAGGACCGCCGATTTCTGCAACTCCACGAAGTCCGGTACCACCGCCCTCCTCTCCGCTCTGGATGCTATCCAGGCAGGGTCGGCAAAGAACGCCATTGTCTGCGCTGCCGACTGCCGTGGGGGCAAAGCCGGCAGCAGCCAGGAGCAGTCCTGCGGCGATGGAGCTGCTGCTCTGCTTCTGGGCGATAGCAACGTCATTTCCACAATCGAGGGCTCTTACTCCGTATCCCACGACTTCGTGGATTACTGGAGAACGGAGGCAGACAGATTCGACCATGCCTGGGAAGACAGATGGATACGCGATATAGGGTACAGCAGGTTTATCCCTGAAGCGATATCGGGACTGTTGAAAAAGTATAAATTGAATATCAAGGATTTTGCCAGGGTGCTTTATCCCGGCTTCTATCCCAGAGAGCATGCGGCGATAGGAAAGAAGCTGGGAGCTGAGCCCAATCAGATTCAGGAACAGCTTTTCGCTACAGTGGGTGACACAGGCACCGCTTATCCTCTGATGATGCTGGTGGCAGCCCTCGAAGAAGCTAAGCCGGGCGATAAAATACTCGTCGTCAGCTATGGCAACGGATGCGATGCCATATTCCTTCAGGTTACAGAGGGGATAGAGAAATCAAGGGATAGAAGAGGCATAAAGAAGCACCTGGCTTCAAAGAAAGAGCTGACCAGCTACGAGAAATATGCCACCTACCGCGATATACTCACCGTAGACATAGGGCGCAGGGGTGAAGATGTCGGGGCTACCCAGCTCTCTACGCTGTGGAGGGAGCGCAGGATGGTTCTGGCTTGCTGCGGGTCGAGGTGTAAGCGTTGCGGCACTCCCCACTATCCGCGCCAGGTGGTATGCGCCAATCCGAAGTGCGAAGCCGTTAATGAGATGGAGACCTATCGCTTCTCGGACAAGAAGGGAAATCTATTCACCTATACCAGTGATTCGCTGGCACCCAGCTTAAGCCCGCCTGCCATATACGGTATAGTTACCTTCGAGGGCGGCGGCAGGTACAACTTTGATTTGACCGATTGCGACCTCGAGTCGCTAAAGGTGGGAATACCTGTGGAGATGACCTTCCGCAGAAAGTACCGCGATTTAGTGCGGGGTGTACACGGCTATTTCTGGAAAGCAACGCTGCCCAGGGCTTAAGGTTTATTGATTTAGAAGTATGCTTAATAAGGGGGTCACAATGGCCGACGGAATTAAAGACAAAGTTGCGATTATAGGGATGGGATGCACCACCTTTGGAGAACATTTCGACAGGAGTTCCGAAGAATTGATGGTCGAGGCCTGTATGGAGGCTATTCAGGACGCCGGCATTAACAAAAAGGACATCGGAGCAGCCTGGTCCGGTACCTGTTATGAGGAGACCAACATAGGCAAGTCTGCCATTACATTATCCGTAGCTTTGAAACTGCCCTTCGTGGGCTCAACCAGGGTGGAGAACTGGTGCGCTACCGGCTCAGAGGCGTTGAGGGGTGCTTCTTATGCAGTCGGTGCAGGAGCCTATGATATATGTCTGGCATGTGGTATAGAGAAGCTCAAGGACACCGGCTACGGCGGCCTGCCTCAGAACGAGGTGCAGTGGGGCACGGTGCGCAGGCTCGTTGATTCAAACCAGACCGCGCCGGGCATGTTCGCCATGCTGGCGACGAGATACTTCGCCCGATATGGCATTGCCCCGGATGAGGGCAAGAGAATGCTGGCCATGATATCAGCTAAGAGCCATCGCAACGGTGCCCTCAACCCAAAGGCCCATCTCAGGAGAGAGGTTACCGTTGAGCAGATAGTGAATGCTCCCATAATTGCCTGGCCTCTGGGTTTGTTCGACTGCTGCGGGGTAAGCGATGGCTCAGCCGCAGCTATCGTCTGCAGGGCTGATATGGCCAAGAAGTTCAGACCCGACCCTGTATATATCAAGTCTCTCCAGATATCAGCAAGCTCAGGGGTGGAGATGCTGTACGATGATGACTGGACTCATGTGGAGACCACCACCCATGCTGCTGCCGCAGCATATAGGGAAGCGGGAATAAAAAACCCGCGAACTGAGATAAGTATGGCTGAGGTTCACGACTGCTTCTCCATTACCGAGGCTGTTACTATGGAAGACCTCCAGTTCAGCGCTCGGGGAAAGGTGAAAGAAGATATTGAGTCAGGTTTCTTTGAACTGACGGGCAGTCTGCCCGTGCAGCCCGATGGTGGACTGAAGTCCTTCGGGCATCCTGTGGGCGCATCCGGTTTGCGCATGGTTTATGAGATGTACAAACAGCTTCAAGGAAAAGCCGGCCCGAGGCAGATTAAGAACCCGAAATTCGGCTTGACTCACAACCTGGGCGGCGTGCCTTCGGTGAATGTAGCCAGCATCGTTATCGTAGGCCTATAGGTTCGCAGGGGCTACCAGGCAGTTGTGCCGCCGTCGAGGCAGATAATCTGTCCGGTTATATAACTTGAGGCCTCCGAGGCTAAGAACACCGTTGCCCCTTTGATTTCCTCGGGTCTGCCGATTCTTCTCAGAGGTATCCAGCGCAGTATATTTTCCCCGGTCCGCGCAATCAATGCGTCTGTCAGACGCGTAGAGAGAAAAGACGGGGCTATTGCGTTGACGCGGATATTATGAGGACCCCATTCCACAGCCAATTGCTTGGTCATGATGTTTATCGCTGCCTTGCTCGCTTGATAAGCTATGAATTGACCGGACTTAGGGTCTACTGCAGCAACTCCCAATGCTGAGGAGATGTTTATGATGTTGCCGTGTTTCTGCCTTATCATCTCCTTCCCCACTTCCTGGCAGCAGATGAATGTACCCCTGGCATTGATGTTCATAACATAGTCCCACTTATCGAGAGTCATCTGGTCGGGAGGCGCAGCCCATACTACACCGGCGTTATTCACCAGAATATCGATTTCCCCCCACTTCTCCAGAGTCTGAGCTACCATTTTTTTGACGCCTTCGACCTCACTTACATCAGCCGCTATGGATAGGCATTCAATACCTACCTTTTCCAACTCTTGTTGTGTTTCCTTCAGCCATTGTTCACGGCGAGCAGTTATCGCCACCTTAGCGCCAGCCTCTCCCAGAGCGGAGGCAATCTCTTTGCCCAGGCCCCTGGAGCCACCGGTTACTATGACTACTTTGCCCTTTAAATCGAACAACTCACGAACACTCATGGTATCTCTCCTGAAGAGGTGATTAATCCTTAATGCCGGCCAGTCGTTTTACAACTTTCTTTCTTTCTTCAAAGTCATAGTTACTCAGTATGGCGATGGTCTCCATGACAGGAGAACCGCCACCATGCATGTCGGCTACCTGCCAGACACCTGCCCAAGAAGATGACAGGTAGTCTGCAAGCGTACGCTGCAGTCGGTGCATGTTCTCAGCCGATACCTTGGGGTTTCTCATGGTATATTTCTTGATAAATGGACCCATCTTCTTGTGATAGTAATCTTCCTCAAAGGGCATGGTCACCGGGAAGCCACCCGCCACATCGGCCACCTTGCCCCAGGAATCATAGGTATTCTCTCCAGCGAGGCGCCTCCCCACATTGGCATAAATAGCGTTGGGAATCTGTGTCCCCGATGAAGACTTCGTAGACTCTACGGCAGCGGCTACGCCCGCAGCGTAGATGAGCTCGGCGATACCCGCCAGATGAGCGAGTTTCTCACGTATGTGATGCTTATCCGCTACACCGTAGTACTCGGCGGCAAGGGCTATCAATCCCATGATGATATCCTCCACCGCCGGCTTGCAGCCGCAGTAACTGTGACGGTGCGATGTAGCAAATGCCAGTGCCATTCTGCCGCCGAACTCATGTTCGCCACACATGAACACCCTATCCCAGGGGATGAAGGTATCATCGAAGACTACTAATGCATCGGAGCTTCCGTAAGTGTTCAGCGGTGCTTTAAGGCGCATCCTCGCTCTGGGGGCGCTGGCTCGATTGATAATGTGAACATTTTCCCAATCGGCAGGTATAGCAAAAGACACAGCCCATTGTTTCTCCTCCGCAGTCAGGGTCCTTGTCGGGAGAACTATCAGTTCATCGCAATACGAAGCCATAGTGATGTCCTCTTTGGCACCTCTCACTATGATACCGTCCTTGGTCTGCTTCACCACACGGACATACATATCGGGGTCTGCCTGCTCGTGAGGGCGTTTGCTTCTATCGCCCTTGGCATCGGTCTGCACTGCTGCGCCAATCTGGTCTTTTCTCTGGTAGTTCTTAATATACTCCAGGAAGCGCTGATAGTACTCGGTTCCGTGTGCGTCATCAATCTCTTTAGTGACTATAGAGAGGGCGTTTATGGTATCGGTTCCCATACAGCGCTGAATGCAGAATCCCGATAAACGAGCACCGGTACGAATCATTTTCTGCTTGTTAATCAGGTCTTCCACGCTGTCACTGACATTGCAGAAGCGATTAATCTTCCGCTTTGTGTATTGCGAAGTCGCGGTGAATAGCTCTCCATTCTGGGGGTCTCTAGCCATATCGAAGGTTATCCGCATCACATTAATACCCGGGATGATACGCGGGTCATCGCGCTTTACGAGTTTGCCGCCCATGTAAACATTGGGCCTCATTGCGCGCAGGTCTTCGAGATACTGTTCAGAAGTCCTCATTCGCAACCTCCCTAATTCCTGTCGATTAGCGCTAACGGGCGATAAACGTTTGATATGATTTTGCTACCAGGTCGCCGTTCTGATTAACATAGGTTGTCTCGAAGTTACAAATAATCATGGAGCCGCTTTTACCCTCTTTTTCACTCAAACCTGTAACTTTAGGGCTTGTTACTATAATATCGCCTGCGCGTACTGGCAGAAAGAAATCGTAAGATATACCGCCATCAAGGATTCTAGGAAATCCTCCTCTGGCCAGAGCTGCCTGGAGCTCACCCACTATCTCTGCCAGTCCCGTGGAGGACGATGGGGTTTCAGTTGGCCAGCCCCAGAACCCGGGTTGAGCGATAATGCTGTCATATTTCGTCTTTCTGGCATATTCCTCGTCGTAGTGAAGTGGACTGTCATTACCTACAGCTTCGGCATATCTTCTTATGGCACCCTTCTCGACATGCCTGATTACAGGTGGGTCTGTCCTGCCTATGAATTGCTTCGCTTCTTCCGGAACCATTAAATACCTCCCACTGGTTTTGATTTAAGCTTGGATATTTAATATCCGTGAATTGAACGATATCATAGAATATATGTACGCCTCCTATTTTACACGAATCTCTCCGATATTGACACTCAGGCTGAGCCGATATTTTGTCAGAATATTCCTTTAAGTTCCTGCAAGATTATGCTAGAATTCCCATAATGTCCAATTAGTAGAAGGTCATGAATTTAGAACATAAGACCAAATTAGTCTGCACCATCGGGCCGGCCAGCGGTTCACCTGCCACTATCGAGGAACTGCTCAGTACAGGCATGAATGTGTCACGGCTCAATTTCTCCCACGGGACTCATGGTGAGCATTCCAGCTATATCAAAGCTATCCGCAAGGCATCTTCGAAGTTAAATATACCTGTGGCTATTCTACAGGACATCTCAGGTCCAAAGATAAGAACAGGCAGACTGAAGAGCAAAGAGGTTCAGCTTAAAGAGGGGGCAAGCTTCACCTTAACCACAAAAAAGCTCCTTGGCGACGAACGCAGTGCGAGCGTCAATCTTCCAGAACTCGCTGAGAATGTGAAGAAAGGCGATATCATCTTTCTGGACGACGGCGCTATAAAGCTGGAGGTAGTAAGGGTCACCGCTACAGAGGTTAAGTGTCAGGTTATTGTCGGTGGCATCCTGGGATGGGAAAAAGGCGTTAATATCCCCGACGTGCATCTAAAAATACCTTCTATAACGGAAAAGGACTTCAAGGATATCATTTTTGGATTAGAGCACGAGGTGGATTTCATAGCCCTCTCCTTCGTCAGAAAAGCGGACGATGTGCTCCGCGTGAGGAGATTCATCAAGGAGAAGGGCGCAGATGTCCCTCTTATTGCCAAGATTGAGAAATGGGAGGCCTGGGAGCATCTGGACAAAATACTTGCCGTATCAGACGGATTGATGGTAGCCCGCGGTGATTTAGGAATCGAAGTCCCTATCGAGCAAGTGCCGCTGATACAGAAGGAAATAATCAAGAAATGCAACCGGGTGGGAAAACCTGTAATCACTGCCACTCAGATGCTGCAATCCATGATTAATTCTCCTCAGCCCACCCGCGCCGAGGTCACAGACATAGCCAACTCAATCTTCGATGGCACCGACGCCATAATGCTATCAGGGGAGACAGCCATCGGACGACACCCAGTAGAAGCTGCGCAGGTGATGCTGAAAATCGCTTTGACTACAGAGGCAAGCTTGCCCTACAGTAAAATGCTTCTGGATAAGGGTGCCGACCTCGTGCCCCAGACAGACGACGCTATAAGTTACGCCGCCTGCCATACGGCACATCAACTCGGAGCCGCAGCCATCGTGGCCTTCACTTCATCAGGAAGCACCGCCAGACGGGTCTCCAAATACCGTCCCGGTATACCCGTACTAGCTGCCACGCCCAGCCCCAAACAGAGGAGAAGGCTTCTCATCTCATGGGGGGTGCATCCCTTCGAGGTGCCAGAGCCACCGGATGTGTTAGACCTTTTCGCACAGGGAGTGAAGATGTGCCTTGAGACAGGTGTGGCTGGTAAAGGCGATCTTATTGTAATAACCGCTGGATTGCCGCTGGCCGTGCCGGGCACTACCAATCTGCTCAAGGTGGAGAAAATAAAATAGCGCTCTTTAAGACGATAGAAAATTAGAGGGGGCATCCTTCCTAGGAAGGATGCCCCTTTTTCGCTTAGTCAAATAATTAGCGCCGCATCACCAACCGAGCAGGTTCCATCCTTCGGTCAGGTTCCTGGTAAACAGGCTACAATTATCGATAACCTTTATCCAGTAACCCCTGCCGCTGGTAAAAACATCCAAGGTGCTGCCCAACTCGTCATCAGGGTCGTACATTTTCCATTCGCCATTGTAGTATTCCCATACAATGATGAGTTTATCTGCTATGCTGGCAAGGGATTGCTTTAAGGGGAATGTAGGCTCGGACGGAACAGACGAGAGAGTGCTAGACTGGATTACTGTAAACCAGGTACTTAAACTCACGCCTGCAATCCTGACACTCACAATATAACCGCCAGGTGTGAATCCAGGTATGGTAAAGGTAGTGGAAAAAGCCCCCGATGAGTCGGTCAGTACGCCAGCCACTGGCAGGTTTGCAGTGCCAATCCTGAGTTGCTCCAGACCGATATATGACTGGAATCCAATCCCGCTTATTGTCGCCGTTGTTCCAGGCAGGCCACTCTGTGGACTCAGAGTTATTGTGGGAGATTTCAACGAAAAAACCTTGGATAGAGCGGTGTTCCCAAGGACATCAAACGCACCAATGAAACTGGTAGCCTCAGCGTCAAAGGGTATTGTAATCGGCATATTGAAAGAACCGTTCTCGTCAGGCGTAACTACCTTTATAGTAGAACCGGCAAAGGTAATGCTGACCGACCCCGGTGTGCGCAGAGGCCAGCCACTGCCAGATACCGTAACAGTTTGCCCTTTATAGGCGCTAGTCGGCGATATACTTATAACAGGCTGAGTAACTGTAAAAGTCTTTGTCGCTACCAGGTTGCCATCGCTAACCGCTATTACATGTGTGCCTGCTGTTGTTTGAGGTACAGTCAACATGGCTGAGCACACGTAACCCGT
>Ga0307379_10009637_pt1 | contig 12870 bp, 10 predicted proteins | sample UN2MG_FD_202237 | JGI IMG/M metagenome (GOLD analysis project Ga0307379, IMG submission 202237) | Soil microbial communities from Risofladan, Vaasa, Finland - UN-2 | ecosystem: Environmental > Terrestrial > Soil > Coastal area > Acid sulfate soil | place: Finland: Risofladan, Vaasa | collected... | reverse complement strand
GCGGCGTGGCACGCTTCGCGGTCGCCGACAATCCGGAGTTCGGCGAGCCGTCGTACACGCCGTGGATCGAGGCCGATCCCGAATACGATTACATCATCAAGACCAAGGTCGCCGGTTTGCAGCCGAACACGCGGTATTATTACCGGCTCGAGTTCGGCCCGGACCGGGAGCACGCGAAGCAGGGCCCGACGCGTACTTTCAAGACCTGCCCGGGCGGCGACGCGGTGGCCCCGACGAGCCTGGTGATCGTGACCGGCATGAACTACGTCCGGTTCCGCGGCAGCGCCCGGGGAAAGGGGCCCGATCGCGAGCTGGGCTATCCGGCGTTGGTCTCGATCCGCAAGCTGAAGCCCGACGCCTTCATCGGCACCGGCGACAACGTCTATTACGACAGCCCGCCGAACGCCACCACGATCGAGCAGTTGCGCCGGAAGTGGCACGAGCAGTTCGTCCAGCCGCGCTACGTGGAGTTGTTTTCCGAGGTGCCCACCTATTGGGAAAAGGACGACCACGACCATCGCTTCAACGACAACGACAACTCGGGCGACAAGCCGCCGTCGAGCGAGCTGGGCATCCGGATCTTCAAGGAGCAGGTGCCGGTCACCGATCCGGCCGACCCGCAGGCGGTGACCTACAGCACGGTGCGGATCAGCAAGCTGCTGCAGATCTGGCTGTTGGAAGGCCGCGACTATCGCAGCCCGAACCTTTCGCCCGACGGACCGGAAAAGACCATCTGGGGCACCACGCAGCGCGAGTGGCTCGAGCGCACGCTGCTGGAGTCCGACGCCCCGCTGAAGCTGGTCGTCTCGCCCACGCCGATGGTCGGCCCGGACGACCGGTACAAGAAAGACAACCACACCAACGTCGACGGTTTCCGGCACGAGGGCACGGCGTTTTTCAACTGGGCGAAGGAGAACGGTTTCCTGCAAAAGGGCCTCTACTTCGTCTGCGGCGACCGGCACTGGCAGTACCATTCGATCCACCCGTCCGGTTTCGAGGAGTTTTCCACCGGCGCGTTGGTCGACGGGAACGCCCGGATGGGCGTCAAGCCCGGCGCGAAGAACGGCACGGACCAGGAAGCGTTGATCCAGCAGCCCTACACGTCGGAGAAACCTTCCGGCGGGTTCCTCAACGTCCGCGTCGAGCCGGGCGAAAGCGGCGGGCCGGCCACGATCACGTTCAACTTCCACGACGAAGAAGGCGTGCTGCTGCACGCGGTGAAGAAGCCGGGGTAGGGCGGGCAGAGTGGACGATCGGGGAAGACTTGCCTGGGCAACGGGTTTGCCAGCCGAGAGCGAATGACGACGGCGGCGGCAGAGTACGGCTATCGTGAGGGCAGCAGTGCTGATCGCGTCATCAAACGTCTGGAAGAAAAAGCAAACAGCGATCGCATCCTGTCGCGCCGTCTAAAGGCCCTAGCCAAGGAAGTGTCAGGTATTGACCCCGACGCCCGACCCGTTACGACTTCCCTCCCCAAAAGGCCAACTCCTCATCTGTGCCCCCGGCGAAGAACTTCGGCAACTCTGCTTCGGTTGAGCAGTTATAGCGACCGCGATAAACCGCCTCGGCACCTTTGGAGGGGACTTCGTGAAATACTAGCTGTCCCACTGGGAGGCCAGGGTACAAAGCGATGGGACTTTCGCTGAGATTGACTAATTCAAGTGTAAGGCACCCCTTATAACCTGGCTGGACTGCGGCAGCAGTTGCCACAACAAGGCCCAATCGTCCCCAAGATGAGCGACTCATGATTGTGCAAAAGACATCGTAAGGCAAAGATAGGTACTCAAAGGTGACTCCGAGGATGAGATGATTCGGATGAAGCACGAACTTCGATTTATGCTTCAACTTCGTTCTGTCATAGAGTCTGTGCTCAACTTGGTGAATTGTTCTGCGATCTGTCACGTCTTGCTGGTCCACGTATGTCTTCTTCGGTATGATGATCGAGGAACCCAATCGAATGTTAACGGAAGCTGCGTCAATCTGGTTCTCTGTCAGCAAAGGCGTTACAAGCAACTTCTTGGAGTAGTCCGACTCCTTCATTCGTTCTTTTATCTCAGCTCTGTTGAGAACGCCCATTGTTCTACTGACCTGCCCATCTATTGAATTCACGTTGGATAAATGTGGCTTCAAATGCCTTTGCCGTCAGACGCTCGACAATCCCAGTCTGCCGCAACCTCTCTCCACCATCTCCTGAACCTTCGCCAGTGAGCAAGTCGAGGCGGAAAAGTGCCGACGCATTGAGTATTGCAGTGAATTCTGCGGGCTTTCCGAGCAGGGTGTTGTCCGGAACTATGTTTGGCGGGATATTCCTTTCCAGCCTCAGTAGCAACTCAGCCACGTCATACACACTAACGTCGGAAAACGGTTTTGTTGAATACCATTTCCTAACAAACCCATCGCATTCGTGAAGATATTCCCCCAACGCAATCTTCAGTTCATTCAATCGTGGGTTCAAGACGTCACGAATCGGTTCCGCGTCATTATCAGAAGCGGGCCAGACTCTCAGGACGTCTGAGTTGTGATTGACGGGGATAGTCCCCACACCAACTGCAAGTTCTGCGACCTTCTGCGTTATCGATTTGGCGGCTTCGCTGCTCGCTTCGCTCCGAAATCCCTCAATCTTCGCCCACTGACTGATGCAGTGAAGGCGGAAGCCAAAACTGGGATATGCGCGAATATTCTGGAACTCCGGCGAGAGCCGTATCGTCCACACATCTCTGGCTTGTCCCCAAGAGAACTCGAACAGCGAAAGGAAAAAGGCTGGTCCCATGAGAAGAGCCCCAAGCAGATCGCAAAAAAGCTCTTCTCCAATTCCCAAAACCGCTTGACATATGCGGCGAAATCGACGACTCGCCTGAGTAGCATCTATTGCCTGAAGGTCGGAAAGCACTCGGACCAGGACTTGCCCCACCTTAGCGTCAAGCTCAGAGACAATCGCCTTTTCGTGATGGTCGAATACCGCATGTCCGAATTCGTGGCCGATATTTGCATAGAGAGGCAGGTTTTCATCCTCCGAAGAGGCGAGTTGAAGGCAATAAAGCTCACGGTTGCTCACAAGTGCTTGGATGGCAGAATCGGGAAGAATGTCCCGCAGAATGTCCGCTAAACGCTTCGAGAAGTGAAGGATCGAGTAGTTGTACTCCGGGGTTAGTGCATAGAAGATTTTTGGGCCATTTTCGCCAAAGAAGTTGCTCCAGATTTCATCGCAGTACCTAACCAACGGCCAAGAAATCCGATCTGTGGACGAGCGTTCAATAATCCCGGCGAGTTCCTGAAGTGAGAACAGACGATTATATAGCACCACTGGGTCCATCGGGCCAAGATGCGCGGGCTCGCGAACGCTCGCGAGTGCGCTTAAGAAGAGTTCCCGGCCAAGTTCAGAGGAAGAAGTCGGGAACTGCCAGCGATCAAGCTGGTGAAGTCGAAGGTCGGTCTTCTCGATTAAAGAAAGGGATTTCGACAGTACCGCCGCAGGCTGGTCAACATCAAAATCCATTGCGTCCTTACCTTAATGAAGAGCAGTTTCAGCCTCAGACAGAAGTGACTGGACGATCGCCCTAAGAATCTCAAATTCCTGGTGCGGAGTCTCGCGTGCGAGAAGGTCACCGGACGGCGAAAGAAAGTTGCTTATCGAGGCAATGAGGCGCTGCAGCTTAGTGTCAAAACCCTTCTTAGACGACTTCAGCCAATTGTCGAATTCAGGAACGTAGGCAAGCCGAGAGCGGAGGTCGATCGCGGCGTTGTAATCCGGTTCCGTGAGATTGGAATACTCAACTAGGCTAGTGGACAAGCCAGAAGCACCCGGAGCGGAAGAAAGTCCTCCGTCAAGAAACTCGCTCAACGCGCGAAGTCGATCTATGTCCAATTCGGCCAGTTCCTTGGAACTGCCAGCAGCCAGGGCCCTTTCCAGGGCGTGGTTTATTGACTTAAGATGGCTCCAGAGACCGGCATACGGTCCGGTACTAGCAACAGCGTTAGGAATCATTTTGCCGCCTCCTGCATTCGGGAACGTAGTAAAAGACGATCCTACGGCAACTTTAGTTCATCTTCAACAACCTTGCCACCAACCCTCTCTTGTGGGGGCATTGAATCCGGAGGGTTCAGGCTTGGCGACCATTGGATAACTCGGAACGCAAGTTGGGGGCAACCTGAACTATTTCCCAGAGATTTCCACCGTGGGACGGAATCCGCTTCGATTTGAGCCATCAACTTTACCAAGCCACGCACTCATCTCTACATTCCTATTTTCCTGCATCTCACTTCGCTTGGCGAACGAGTTGCCCCGCGCCCTCGCGTCCCGTTCGGAAATTCATCCATTTGGTCAGTGACTAAACGAGCCAAAGAATACCCACTTTGGCATGGTGCGGTGTGATAACTGATAGGCATTTGAATCAGCCCTGAGTCTCGCCTAACGGGCCAGGGTTGTCAATCATCGCACGCAAACGCAGCCAGGAGAGGCTTTGAAGGAAATCTGCAAGGTGGGTTGGTATGTGGCCTCAAGAGGGATATCGGGGCGTGAATTCCGGGGGCGGGAATTCCGCGGACACCGTACTGGTTTTTCTTCTTGCCGCGTGCCATGCCCGCGCTTGCGTGGGTGTATTTGGTTCAGTCCGAAATGGAAGGCTGCATCTTGTTCGAACGCGGCCGAAAGCGATAATCAAGGATGTATTCCATACCAAGTGCCGGCGATCCCCTCCGATGGGGCAGGAGAAGAAATGCACGAAACACTCGTTCAAGACATCATGGTTCCTCTTGAAGAGTACCCCTGCATACTAGACATCCATACCCTGCGCCAAGCCATCGAGGAAATGGGATTGCAGATCGTGAGAAAGGACCAGGCGGCCCTTCCTCGGGTGGCCCTGGTCTTCGACGAGAGTTTCAGCGATCTTTTGGGAATGCTCCGACGCCGGGACATCATGCGCGGACTCGAACCACGGTTCCTGCTGAGCGGATCGATGGATTATCGGCGAAAGCTGTTCGACGTGGAAATCGACCCGAATCTCTCGGAACTCTCTTACGAAAAGGCGATTGCGGGCATCCGCAAACGGGCGAACCGTCCGGTCAGGGACTACATGATCCCCATCAAGGCGACCGTCGATCACGGCGATCACATCATGAAGGCCATGTATGAAATGGTCGACCAGAACACCAGCCTGTTGCCGGTGCTCAAGGGCAATAGGGTTATCGGGGTGGTACGGTCGGTGGACGTGCTGGACGAGATTGCGGCGATTTTGAAACCTCAAGAGACCACGCCGCAAACCGAGACGCTGTCTTTTTTGAAGTGGTGGCTGACTTCGTGAGGTCGTCCAAGACGTCTACCGTGGGAGTACGGTCCTTTTCATGAGGGGTTTCCTCCTATCCAGGGAAAGCTGCCGCGACGATGAGCGACCAGAAACGGAAAGAAGACCGCGCCGGCGCGTCGGGCACGTCGTCCGGCGTCCACTTGGTGGAGAAGGCCGGATGGGGTGATTGGAGGAAGTACTTCTGGATGTCGGTCGGGGTGACGCTGTTCTGCACGGTCTACCTGGCCGAACCCTTCTCGCCGGCAGTCGTGCCAAACAAGCTGGAGAGCGGGCGGGACCAAGAGCAGGACGCGGCATCCGATCTTCGGGAACAAGCAAGCGGGCCGAGCCGGGAGCCGGTTTCCCCATCCGCTTCCGAGCCGCGGTCGATCGTCCTGACGCACCAGGGCAAGGCCGCCTTGGCCCTGTTCCTGCTCGCCGCGACCTGGTGGGTCTTCGAGGTCGTGCCCATCGGCGTGACCAGCATCGCCATCGGGGTGATCCAGGTCTTGTTCCTGATCCGACCGAAGAAGGTCGTGGTCAGCGTTCCGCAGGAAGTGCTGGCCGAGGGCCTGAAAAAGGGCGAGACCCTGACGGGCTCGTTTCTGGAGACGTTGTCGACGGCCCAGGTGGCGTTCGGCGATTTCATGTCGCCCTCGGTCTGGTTCATCATCGGCTCGATCACCTTCGGGATGGTCTTCTCCAAGACGGGCCTGACCAATCGGATGGCCTATCGGATGCTGGTGGTGGTGGGCGAGCGCACCAGCATGATCTATCTCGGCTGTTTCGTGATCACGGCCGGGCTGACCCTGATCATGGCCCACACGGCCGTGGCCGCCACGATCTATCCGCTGCTGATGGCCATCTACGCCCTCTACACGGACGATGAAAGACCCACGCGTTTCGGCAAGGGGCTTTTCATCGGCATGGCTTTCGTGGCCGGGGCGGGAAGCATCATTACGTTGTTGGGGGCGGCGCGCGGCGCCGTGGCCATCGGATTCTTCAAGGAGATCGTCGGCCGCGAGATTTCGTTCTTCCAACTGACGTATTTCATGCTCCCCGTCGGCGGCACCATGGTCGTCCTGCTCTGGTTCTATTGCATGGTCGTGTTCAAGCCGGAAAAGAAGACGATTCCCGGGCTTCGCCAGCGGGCCAGATCCCTCCACGCGCGGCTCGGTCCGATCACCCGCAACGAGGTGCTCGCGCTGACGATCATCCTTTCCGCCATCGCCGTGATGAGCATGCGATCGTTCATTCCCGTGCTGGCCGAGAACCTCGACAAGAGTGCGGTGATTCTCCTGGCCACGATCCTGTTCTTCGTTTTCCGAATCCTGTCGATCAAGGACCTCGAGGAGATCCCCTGGAACATCGTGCTGCTGTTCGGCGGGGCCATGAGCATCGGGTTTTGCCTGTGGGAAACGGGCGCCGCCGAGTGGATGGCGATCAAGTGGTTGGCGCTCTTCCGCGACGCGCCGGCGCTGGTGTTCATCCTGGGAACGGCCCTGTTCGTGCTGTTGATGACCAACCTGATCATGAACGTGGCCGCCATCGCCATTTCGCTGCCCGTGGCGCTGGTCATCGCTCCCTATCTGGACGTGGCGCCGGAGGTGATCCTGTTTTCCTGTCTGGCGACGGCGGGAATGCCTTTCCTGTTGTTGGTCGGCGCGGCCCCCAACGCGATCGCCTATGAAAGCAGACAGTTCACGTCGGGACAGTTCCTCATGGCCGGGATTCCCGCCAGCATCCTGTTGATGGTCGTGCTGGGGGTTTTCGTGGCGTTCGTTTGGCCCTTTATGAATATGCCGGTTTACGTTCGATAGGAACTCACGCGTCGGAAGGCTCGCAGAATCATGAACGACGATTCCCCGGGCACCTTGCGATTTCTCCCCGTCGGACTCGACGTTCGCGGCCGGGATTGCGTGGTCGTCGGCGGCGGGAGCGTCGGGACGCGCAAGGCCGATACTCTGGCGCGGGCGGGAGCCGACGTCACGGTCGTTTCACCGGCGGTCACCGAGGAGCTGGCCGCCCGGATCGAAGCCGGCCGCATTTGCTGGGTGAGCGATTGCTTTCGGGAAGAGCATCTGAGCGGCGCCTTCCTTGTGGTTGCCGCCACGGACGACGAAGCCCTCAATGCGACGGTTGCCCGTCTTGCCGGTAGGCGCGGCGCGTTGGTTTGCGACGCCTCGTCAGCCGACCGTTCGGCGGTGATTTTCGGGGCCCTGCTCCAACGCGACGAGGTCACCATCGCCGTCTTCACCGGCGGCCGCGATCCGGCCCAAGCCAGGAGCACACGCGACAAGATCGGAAAGCTGCTCGCCGACGGACGCAACTCGTAGACCTTGACGATCGATTCGGAATGGAACCTCGAAGTCAAGGGTGTGCTCGCTCGACGCCGAGGATCGCGTCGACCAGTCCGGCCGCCGTGTGGGGAGAAGCCTCTGCCGCCGGCTCGTACCCCAGGTCGCGCAAGGCCGCGGAGGTCAGTGGGCTGATGCTCGCAAGTCGAACGCGTCGCAGCCCCTCGCCGTAAAGCCGAACCAGCGATCGGGCCGTGGCCGGGCTCGTGGCCGTCACCCAGTGGATCTCGCCGGAAGACAACGCCTCGGCGATATCCGGATCGGGAGCTTCTACGTCAACGCTGCTATAGACGACGATCTGGTCGACTTCGGCTCCGGCACCCTCCAACTCGTCGGCCAGCACCTGCCGACCCCGGCTCGCTCGGGCCAGCAGGAATCGTCGACCTTCGGCTTCGTCCACGAGAGCCCGAGCCAGCGACTCGGCGTTGAACTGCTCGGGCACCAGGTCGGCTTGAAGGTGGTATCGGGCCAACCGCTCGGCCGTACTCGATCCGACGGCCGCCAGCTTCGTGTGTCCCAGCCGGCGCACGTCGCGGCCCGACCCGAAGAACCGCCGGAAGAAATAGTCGACGCCGTTTCCGCTGGAGAATACCAGCCAGTCGTACTGATCGAGCCTGTCCAGCGCGGCGTCGACCGGTGCCCAATCCGGCGGATCGGTGATTTGGATGGCCGGTTGGGTCAGCACGTCGGCCCCCAAGGCGAACAGCCGATCGCTGAGCTTTTCGGAGGTGCCCGGCGACCCGGCGACCAGAACGCGTGTACCCAGCAAGGGGCGGGCGGCAAACCAGGAGCGTTGCGGAGCGCGGTCGACCACCTTGCCGACGACGAACAACGACGGGGGACGCAGCTTCTGCTGCTGGACGACTTCCGCGACGGTCTGAAGCGTACAGCGGACCATCTGCTGCCGGGTCCGCGTACACCATCGGACGATTGCGACGGGCGTGTCGGGCGGCTTTCCGTGCTCGATCAGCGCCCGGCTCCACTCGGCGGCCCTTCGCACCCCCATGTAGAAAATCAGGGTGCCGGGGAATTCCGCCAAGACGCCGTAGTCCAGGCAGGAGTTCGTCTTGGCGCGGCGCTCCTGACCGGCAATCAGCGCGACGGCCGACGCGTCGTCGTGATGGGTGATGGGGATCTCGCAGTAGGCGGCCACGGCAAGACCGGACGTGATTCCCGGGACGATCTCGAACGGGATCCCGGCTTCGCGCAACGGCTCGATTTCGTCGGTACCGCGGCCGAAAACCGACGGATCGCCCCCCTTGAGCCGCACGACGATCTTGCCGCTTCGAGCCCCCTGGAGCATTCGGGCGACGATCTGATCGGGAGAAAGGGCACGCCCGGTGCTGTGGTGGCCCAGGCAGACCAACTCGGCGGAAGCCGAGGCGTGCTCCAATGTGGCGGGATTGACAAGATAGTCGTACAAAACCAGGTCGGCCCGGGCGAGGCACTCGACGCCGCGCAACGTGATCAGGCCGGGATCACCGGGACCGGCGCCCACCAGGTACACGATGCCGGGGGCATGACTCGATGCGTTGGTCATGTGCTGAGTTGAAAAGGCTTCGGTGGAAAGAACACCTTTCCAACTGTAGACGGATTCCGGAAGAACGACAAGGTCGTCGGCCAAACGGCCCCGCTCGGCGGAGCCTTACAGGGCCGACATCAGGATGGCTCGGACGATGTCGCCGATGGAGATCATTCCCACGACCTCTCCGTCCCTGAGGACGGGAAGATGGCGGAAGTGGTTCTTGGTCATCAGGGCCATGCACTGCTTGACGGTCTTTTCGGCAGAGACGCACTGAACCTCGGTAGTCATGACCTCCCTGATTTGGGTATCCTTGGATTGCTTTCCTTCCAAGATGATTTTGCGGGCGTAGTCCCGTTCCGAGAAGATCCCGACGAGCTTCCCGTCCTCCAGGACGAGCAGAGCACCGATCTTGGCTTCGGACAGGATTCTCAGGGCGTCGATGACTTTGGCGTCGGGCGTGGTGGAGAAGACCTGTGTGCCTTTCGAGTCGAGAAGTTCCTGGACCGTGATATCTACGGACATGTCTGACTCCTACAGAAGAAGCTCGATCAGCCGATCAGTCTGCAGCCCACGCTGAACAATTCCCGAGCGGCCCAATCGTGAGCCTATCCGACCGTGCAGCCAAGTCAAGGGGGTCCTGGGGCCGCCCCGCGGGTTTCCGTGTGGCGCAGCGGAATCCCGTGAGTTTCCGGCCGAGATCGCTGCTGCGTCCGGCATCGCGAAACTCACAAGCGGTACATGTGCGGCGTGTTAGGGCAAATCGCCCCGATCGCTTCAGTTTGGCATGCGTATTGCTCGAAGCCTGAGACCAAAAAGCGGGGCGGTCTGCGCCGAGGGAACTTCGAAAGGAGGAGTTGCCTTTCCGATTTTTCTTTTGGGCCGCCCCTTTACTGCTGGAGAGAGATTGCGAAGGAGACTTCAGCGCGAAAGGATTGCAGGGCCTTGACGCAAGTGTTTTTTGCGGTACAAAGAAAGGCTTGGACAAGCATTGCAGCATTTCAGTTTCCGCCGTTCGCGCGTTTTCGGAGAATATGCGGCGGTCCGGGCCATGTGTCTGCAGCGAGGCGCCTCTGGCCGGAGGATACCTTGCGGCAAAAGGTTGAATCAGGTTATCGAGGATACTTTATCTGACTAGTAAGGGAGAAATGGAAGATGCCGAGTTACGTGATTCCGGACAAATGTGACGGGTGCAAGGCGCTCGACAAGACGGCTTGTCAGCACATTTGCCCGAACGATTTGATGGTTCTGGACAAAGAGACCATGAAGGCCTACAACCAGGACCCGCAGATGTGCTGGGAGTGTTACAGTTGCGTCAAAATTTGCCCGACGCAGGCAGTCGAGGTGCGCGGCTACGCCGACTTCGTGCCGATGGGTGCCAGCGTGACCGCGATGCGCAGCACCGAGGACATCATGTGGACCGTCCAGTTCCGCAGCAAGGAGATCAAGCCGAAGCGGTTCAAGTTCCCGATCCGGCGAGGAGTCGAGGAAGGCAAAGCACAGCCGTTCGATCACTATCCCACGGGCGACGACGATCTGAAGAGCCCGACGTTGATGTGCGAGCCGGCCGGTCTGAATACCGAGAAGGGGCCGGTCAGGTTGGACAAGATCCCGACGCTTTAGTCGGACGCGTTTCGTTCAAGGGTCTATTCACTTCGGCAAAGAAACTCTAAGGAGATTAAGGGACAATGGCGGATTTCGAAACGGTAACGGTCGAAACGGACCTGCTGATCTGCGGCGGCGGGATGGCCGCGTGCGGAGCGGCAGTGGAAGCCAGCTATTGGGCAAAGAAGAACGGGTTGAAGGTCACGCTGGTCGATAAGGCGGCCATGGATCGGTCCGGCGCGGTCGCGATGGGCCTCTCGGCCATCAACCAGTACGTGGACCTCAACAGCGGAAACAACACGCTGAAAGACTACGTCGATTACGTTCGCAACGACCTGATGGGAATCACCCGCGAGGACCTCGTGGTCAGCATCGCACGCCACGTGGACTCGACGGTCCACCTGTTCGAGAAGTGGGGCCTGCCCATCTGGACGGACGCCGACGGCAAGTACGTCCACGAAGGCCGTTGGCAGTTGATGATCAACGGCGAGTCGTACAAGGTGATCGTCGCGGAAGCGGCCAAGAACGCCCTGGCCGAGGCGGGCGGAGAGTACTTCGAGCGCGTCTTCATCACTCACCCCCTGGTCCAGGACGGCAAGTGCGTGGGCGCCATCGGCTTCAGCGTCCGCGAAAACAAGGTTTACGTATTCAAAGCCAAGGCCACGTTGTGCGCCATGGGCGGAGCGGTGCACGTGTTCAAGCCGCGTTCGACCGGCGAGGGCTTCGGCCGCTCCTGGTACCCGCCGTTCAACTCGGGTGCCAGCGCCTTCTTCACCATCTACGGCGGTGCCGAGATGACCTGCCAAGAGGTCCGGTTCATCCCGGTCCGCTTCAAGGACGCCTACGGGCCGGTCGGTGCCTGGTTCCTGCTGTTCAAGGCGATTGCCACCAACGCGCAGGGCGGCAACTACATGCTGGATAACGCCGACGAGTTGGAGAAGTGGGTTCCTTACGGCAAGGTCAAGCCGCGCCCGGCCAACATCCGCAACTGGCTGATGATGCTCGACGTGATGGACGGCAAGAGCCCGATCTACATGCAGACGCACGAAGCGATCCAGCGGATCGTCGACACGGCCCCCGACGAAAAGACGGCCAAGAAGAAGCTCCGCGAGCTGGAATCGGAGGCCTGGGAAGACTTCCTCGACATGACCATCTCGCAGGCCATCCTTTGGGCCGCGACCAATACCGAGCCCGAGGTCAGGCCTTCCGAGATCATGGCCTGCGATCCGTACTTCATCGGTTCGCACTCGGGTGCCTCGGGTGCCTGGGTTTCGGGTCCGGAGGATCTCCAGACGGCCGAGACGAAAGACGAGTACTGCTGGGGTCCCCCGCACATGACGACCGTTGCGGGCATGTTCGCCGCGGGCGACGCCTCGGGTGCCTCCAGCCACAAGTTCTCGTCCGGTTCGCACGCCGAGGGACGTATCGCCGCCAAGGCCGCGATCTCCTATATCGTCGACAACAACGAAGCCCCGGTCGTCGACCAGGCCGACGTCGACGCTCTGACGGCGGAGATCCTCAAGCCGCTGGATATGTTCCAGCAGCACAAAGGCGCCACCACCGATCCGGACATCAACCCCAACTACATCCGTCCCACGCAGTTCATGTACCGGCTGCAGAAGATCATGGACGAGTACGCGGGCGGCGTGTCCAGTCAGTTCAAGACCAGCGACAAGCTGCTCGAGCGGGGGATGGAACTGTTGACCTTCCTCAAGGAAGACTCCGCCAACCTCGCCGCGCAGAACCTTCACGAACTGATGCGGTGCTGGGAAAACGTCCACCGGATGTACCAGGCGGATGCCCACATGCGTTCGATCCTCTTCCGCGAGGAGACGCGTTGGCCGGGCTACTACTTCCGTGCCGACAAGCCGAACATGGACAACGACAACTGGCTCGCCTTCTGCAACTGCAAGTACGACAAGAACAACGGCGAGTGGACCATGATGAAGAAGCCCGTGAAGTACATTTCAGGGTAAGGCTTCCGATTCCGGTTCCGGTTTCGAGTTTTGCGGATCTTCGGGCGTCGCCCGGCGGCGCCCGAAGGTCCCGTTTTTCGACGCTTTTTGCGTTCGGTTGTCCGCAGGGAACGTCGATTCGCGCGGCC
>Ga0307379_10009635_pt1 | contig 12873 bp, 14 predicted proteins | sample UN2MG_FD_202237 | JGI IMG/M metagenome (GOLD analysis project Ga0307379, IMG submission 202237) | Soil microbial communities from Risofladan, Vaasa, Finland - UN-2 | ecosystem: Environmental > Terrestrial > Soil > Coastal area > Acid sulfate soil | place: Finland: Risofladan, Vaasa | collected... | reverse complement strand
TTCGACTGTTGCTTGTGCTGAGGGTAGGGGGCTTTCCACGCCGTTCAGATCGAGATATGTCGGGTATCCTTCTCCCTCAGTAACAGACATTCTCAGCATCGCATCGTGTATTTGCTGCTTGGTGTATTTCGCTTCCCCGTTTTCATCCAACACCTGTTCGGCTAAGTCCTCGCAATGGCCGTAAAATCTATTGTTTTGACTACGTGGGCCAGTTGTGCGGGGTCGACGAGGTAGATCAAGTCGCAAATTTAGATAACCGCCACATTTGTTTTTTGACTTTTCAATCAGAACTGCAAGAGCATCCTCAAATCCCCTTGGTTTCGCAATACAAAAGAGTCCATTTCCATTGGCTGATATCTTCGTGGTGAACTGAATCATGCATTTCCCCCGGTGAGATAGGTGGACAAGATCCCCCGCCATTCAGCGACCTTGCTGCCCGGATCCGGAAGCACGCTCAATCTTGGTTGTCCGTTTTTCTCCAGGTTGAGGAGGGCGAGATCGTAATCAGCGACGTGTTCTCCCCCCAGAAGCAGAGCATAGGCTGCGAGCTGAAGTTTGTAGCGCGGTTCTTTTCCCGATCCGACCTTAATGTCGGTCACAAGCAACCGCTCCCGGCCGGGCAGCCGGAAAACCCGGTCCAGTCGGCCGCCGTGTGTGTAATCCGAGGCGACGACGATCAACTCCGAAGCCTCTACGACCGGATGTGCCATCTCGAGAAATGTTTGATAGGCTTTGCAATAAGGAGTCAACCGCGGATCAAGTGCTTGCCAGTCCAGGCTTCCCGCATCGATCATCACGGTTGCGTTGTGGATCATCTTTCCCCGCGTCAGATAGTAGGGATCGATCTCAGGCATTGGATAAATGGTGTTCAGGATCTTGCCGACGGATTTGAGGTAGCGGCCATGGTGCTTGTACCAATGGCCTCCGTCCTCAAAGTTCGTAATCTCAAGTCCTTCAGGGAGCTTGTATTCGATCATGACCTAAATGCCACTGTACCAGCGTCGTACACCCGCACCCCATCTATGTTAGTTTCTCCCTTCAATGCTTTTACCAGTTTTCCGATTTTTACTAGATCGGGAGTCATATATAATCGCGGGATACGTGTTACATCTTCGATCTCAAACTGCCAGTTTTCCCGGATGCTGGCCCCCTGGACCTTTACCGATGGGGCAGGGGCAGCGACCTCCTCGACTTCGACCACGATAGGAGTTTCCAGCATCTCCTCGGCCTGTTCTTTCATCCCCTCATTAGAGAGCCTTTCGGCAGCGGCCAGACGGGCATCTTCCTCGACCTTCCGTTTCGCTTCAGCCTCTTTTTCAGCCAGACGCCGGGCTTCTTCCGCTTCTTTGCGCTTGTGCTCTTCTTCTGCTTTCTGCCAAGCGTAGGCCCGTCCGGACAGGATCTTCTTTGCCGCTTCCAGGGGTCCGATGAAAGAATTCATAAGCCCCATAATTTCTTGATATGCTGCATAGGATTTCTTCTTCGCAGGCCCCAGCTTTTCCTCAACGAGTTTGATTCTCGCCGAGCAGACCTTCCCCAGCTCCATCGCCTGCGTGTAACTTGTAGCATCCTTTACCACAAGGCTCTGCGCCGCTGCGACAACCGGACTGACCTCGTTTTCGATTTCAGCACGTTCTGCTACCATTACTTCGTTCATGATTCCTCCTTGATTTTCATGCGCCGCTGCTCGGAAAGCACATCGAGTCCCTGCAGTAAAGCGAGTATCTCTTCCAGGTTCCCCCGGGCCACATCCGCCTTGGCCTTCCATTCTATTTTTTCACTGCTGGCGAATAGGGCGATCATCGGACCTTCTCTTGATTTCTCTTTGGAGTTGAGAACCGCCATTATTTCTGAGTAAGGATCTGGAGCTGTTTCGCTTGGCTGATCTTCTACGATCTCTATGGGGAGTTCCGGAGTGGTAACACATGGAAGAGCGGGCCCGCTTGGCTCAACTATTAATGCCTGGGGTGCACGGAGCTCTCCTTTTTCTTCTTCCTGTGTCTCGCCATTCTCTGAGTTTTCGACCTCGGCATCGACATAGGGCATCCCCCGTAAACTCTCACGGAAGGCAAGACGGAATCCCTGGCCGATCGTGCATTTTTGGGTCATGAAGTGGCCACGTTTGCGCCACATTGAATTCGGTTCATGGCATCGCTGGGCCTTGTTCCACTTCAGCCCTATGGCCTCGGTGTAACGGACGGTCCACCTAAACTCCTTTGGCCAGTCCCTGCGTTTAACGACTAGCGTCACCCGATAGGTGGACTTCTTCCAATCCGTAGTATCGATCTCGCCGGCTTCTTCGATGTACCAGTATTCAAGGCGCCCGGTTTCCTCGGCCCGATCGATGTAGACTTCGTATCCAACCACCGGGACCAGGGTGCCTCCACCCTCATCACCATCCCCACCCATCTTTACGGCATGGATTTCACGCCGTAAAGGATTAAGGCGGAAATCCCGTGCTACTGCGAGGAAGAGATTCTTCTGCTGGGCGTTGAGTTTCGCGGTGATCCCCATTAAATCGAACGCCTCGAGGATCTTTGCATCAGTCATGATCTCGCGCTGGACCTGCGGGAGTGCAGTCTCTATCACTGCCGGGGCTGCCGCAGGCTGCTCAATCTTTTTGACGGGTGGCTTCTCTTTCGCAGTCTGCCGCTCAACAGGCTTTTTTTTCGTAACCTGCCGTTCCGCAGGCTTCCGTTTTGAGGTTTGCCGCTTTTTGGATTTCTTACCTATCGTTATATTCATCCCGTATTCCTTAGATGATAAGATCCTGGGGAAGCTGGACGACGCCCAGAGCGATCTTCCCCAGGTAGCCCATTTTGGAATACGGGCAGACCGAACATCGCTGGTTCAATCAACCCGTATCCTATTACTCTTTGGACCGCCTCTTACCGAAGCAGCCCTGTATAAATGCCACGATCAGCCCGGGTACTACGATCACGGCTACCAGAGCCGTCAGCAAAATGCCTGCTGCCAGTTCTACTTTATCGATCACGCCAGCTCCTTTCCTTTCTGCATAATTCGCCTTCTACGAACCTCCTGCCGACCTGTCTCGTAAGCGGAGCGGTACTGCCGGAATCCGACACCATGGACGAGGTACAGCCGCCGCGCCTCACGCTCGTTGCCTAGATGACCGCAGCAACGAATACGGGCAAGAATCTGAGATAACTGAGCTGTAGGGTGATTCTGTTTAGAAGGGTAGGGTAGGGGGTTAGATGATTGGTAGCTTGCGCTCGATTTGCCGCAACCGCTCTTCGATTCGGTCTTGCCAGGAACCGTCGGCGTTACAGTGCGACCAGAATAGCACCGCGAGATGGTCGTAATCCCGCTGTAGTTTCTCGGTGCTTTGTCTAGCCTTGATTCTCGGGGTTGTCTTTGGGAAAGGGATTGTTTTGAAGGTGTGCATGATTGAAATGTAGCGCACTTTGTAGATTTAACTTCGTATAATAAATACATTCTGTCTACTTGAGCGCTACTCATCCTTTCAGCTCCCCCCCCAGCCTATTTTTCGTTTTCTTCCAGATACTTCAAGATAGCCTTGCGCACGATAGCCAGTTTTTTCATCCCAGATTCCCGTGCGAAAGCCTCAAAACGCTGCGCATCCTGTTCTCGCATACTTATCTTGAAAGAATATTCCTTTGTTTTTTCCAACATTTCCACTCCCATAATCCTGATATTACTACATCTCCGATATTCTGTCAACCGTTTTTTTCCACTTTTTTCCTTGTATTTTTTACCCTATAATGGTACACTTGTCAACAGGAGGTGCGAGAAAATGAACTGGCTCGTGCTCGCTTTTTGTCTTGAATTGGGAATCATTCCCAATGGTGCTTTTTTAATGTATGACCGCTTGCCCATAGAATATATCAACGAAAGTCCTTATGCACTGACGAGCGTAGATGTGTTGAATTTCGGCAATTCGATATACACTGATTTACAATTCGAAGCTACTGTTCTGGATTATCTGTTTATCGGTGGTGGCGTGAAAATATTGATGCTTTCGACCAATGATTATACCTTTGATCCACATGCTCTTAACTATAATTTTGTCTTTGGTTGCCGGATTGGGCCTATGGAAATCTTCTGGCGTCATTATTGCATGCATCCTCAGATGACCTATATGTACGATTATATACCTTTGGATGGTTGGGAAGGCATGTATGATGAGCTGGGAATAAAGATAGAAGGCCAGGTTTCGTGGCTAAAGAAAGAAAATCGCCGTTAGTGACCCAGCCTGCCGATCCCGTATCCCGCAACTCCGGCCGCCGCAGCAGCCAAAATCACGTAAATCGCCGTCTTAATCTTCTGCCGGCGGATCTCTTTCTGAGCCGTTTCCGCTATCTTCTGGCAGGTTTTCTCCAAACCCTCGTATTTCTGCAAGTCCTCTTGTTGCTTCTTCAGCAATTCGGCGATTGAGTTCTTCAACTCGGAGATTTGATTCTTCAATTCCTCCGAATCGGTCTGTAAGTTCTCTAAATCGCCGCTCATTAAGACGAGACTCGCCTGCAAGTCGCTCGACTTCTGCTTGTACCAGTCCAGCGAGGTTTTCTGCAGTCTCAGCTCTTCGGCCAGCTGCTTCGAGTAGGCCAATATTGTAAGATAACGCTCTTCGGTAGATCGCACTATCGCGGTCGTACTGTTCGCGTAACTCAGCGACGGTAGCAGAAGCAGGGCGATACACAAAGTAAAGCACAGCACCCGCACCGACCAGGAGGCCGATCGCGAAGGCAACCAGAATCCATTTTGCTTTGACATTCATTCTCCTCCCCCGTTCTTCGCAACCTTGATGTCCTTCGCCCCCTCTACTCCTACCACGCCGGCGACTATCGCCAGGCATGGGGCGGCAACCATCGTCAGCAACAGCGGCGCGTTCGGCTCTTTGATGTATCTGCAGAAAGCAACGACGGATAATAGGCAAAGTACCGCACAGAAGATAGCAAAGGCGAATTTCCTTCCCAATTTTCGTTTCATCCTTCCCTCTCCCCCGCCTTGTCCAGTTGTTTCTGTAGCTCCATAGGCCAGATTTCCGCTGGATCGTCTCGCTTATCCCACCGCAGCCATTCCCGTCGATAGTGTAGCTCCAGATGGATATGCGCCCCAGTAGAATAACCGGCGTTCCCGCTGGATCCGATACATTCTCCCGCTTCCACATAATCCGGATCTTTCATATTCCAAAGACTCACGATACTACCGTTCTTGTCCGTCTCCTCCTTGATCTGGCAGGAGGAGTGCTTCCTGAATAGGTCGTCGAGAATGCTTTGAGCCCAGATGTGGGCAAATACGTAGGTCAACCCGCTATCTCCCTCGAGGATCAACAGGCCGCCGAAGGTATCGTAAAAATAGTTGGAGAAGCCGAACCACTTGCGGTCGTCCCAAAACAGATTGTGCGTCTGACTGTTTGAGCGGAACTGGACCAGGCGATATACCTTGCCCCGCTCGGAGGCCATCATCGGCGTACTCTCGGGTACCGCGAGGTCCCAGGCGCCGTGAACGTGGGTCTTTTTCTCCGGAGGTGCGTTGATCGGTCGCATTTCCCCGAAATCAGAAGTCAGTTTCCAATCGATCTTTATAGGAAATAATTTGTCTTCCATAGTTCCCCTCCCAGGTTGCTATGTTACAAGAAATACAGCAAAGCCCCTGCTCCTGCGAATATCACAGAGATGATGCCCAGGGTGAGCATGAGCTCGCCCCGGGTGACGTAGCGGGTCTGGGCTTTTTGTAGCTGCCGGATATCCTCCAATACGCCGCCACCGTTACCCATGACACCCTTTAGCCACTCCACGGTCCCATATGTCTTGACCAACAGGTCGCGGTCGGAGAGCTTCTGCGCCTCCTGCTGAGCCACTTCAAGAAATTTCTGGATCGACAATTTCTGTATCTCTTCAGGTTTCATGTTGTCCTCTTCGCCTACAAAATCGGAACCGGACAGAACGCCAGTATTACACCGGCGACAGAACTACCGGAATACCCCCCAAGAAGGGCATCAGGATAGGTATCAAGATTGACAGTAACCGTTGTGCCCGTTGCACCGTCCTGCGCTGAACCAGGGCCATCACCACCAGCAACAGATAGGGTGGCCCCGGAAGGTGTATGTCCATATATTTCGATGTGACCACCCCCGCCTCCACCTCCATACGCTGATGTTCCTGGCAATCCACCGTCTCCACCAACACAATTTATAGATCCAACTGTACAGGTGGTACCGTGGACGACAATAACAACACATCCACCTCCACCACCACCACCCGGTTCGTAGGGTACGGCTTCTCCGTCTTCTCCGTTGGCAGTGATTGTTCCGTTGTTGACAAAGTTTCCTTTGCAGATAATAAAAAGACATCCACCGCCATCACCGCCATCTGCCTCGTACCCACCAGTGCTTCTGTATCCGTTTCCACCACCGGCACACGGACCAGCACCACCTCCTCCAGCTCCATACTGTGCTGCTCCCGAGGTGCCATAACCATCCCCACCGTCTCCACCGATAGTCACCGCTGAGGCGGCTTGCCCTTCTTCATGATAACTTACACCCGGTGAGTGTCCTCGCCCGCCAGAGGCACCTATACTTCCTCCACCCGATCCACCGGTGGTACCTTTCGATCCAGCCTTTCCACCAAAAGCTCCACCACCACCGCAGGTGGCAGACACGGCACCTTTACCTCCGGGAAAGTTTCCGGACACATACCGAGAACTGCTCTGGTTATTCTCTGGATTCATGGGCTCAAGTGGGGCAACCGTCAAGGTAACTCCAGCATTGATGGTAAAGTTACCCTCACAGACAATCACACGAGCGTATATTGTTGTGTTTGCCGAGACAGTGAAATTGTTGCAATAAATAATGTGCTGCGTTCTTGCTGTACCGCTTAGCGTGATGTTTGCAGCAGCACTGACACCAATCGAGAACAAGCTACCGCCTATTAAACGGCCCAGAATCTCCAGATCCCCAGCAGCCATAACCGCGCCCCCGGTTTTCGGTTTCAAGAGAAGATCATCGGCATAATATTCAGCGGTCCAGGCGACGTTCCGCTGGACGTGCTGGAAGAACAGATCAGGGTCCATAGCCGTATCTGCAGAGATAAGAAGATCATCCATTTTGCGTTGAGCTGGTGAAGGCGGAAGCGCGAGGTAGACGGATTTTGTCCCACTTCCCCAAGTACCTGATGGAGTCAACGAATATTGATTTCCATCGACCCGTAGATACCCGGTATTCGTGGCACTGTTGTAAGTCATTCCAACAAAATGCCATGTACCGGTAGAAAGCACGGCAGAACTTATTTCTTCAGCCACCGCAGCTCCCTTTTTGATTTCTAATCTCATCGTGCGGGGATAGGAGTAGTACAAACGAATACGATCATCAAGGTTCGAAGCATTGAATGAGAGTATCCCATGTTGAACTGCGGTAGTATCATCCCGAAACATAAAACAAGCCGTACAGCTTGCGCCCACTACCCATCCACCTGCATACCAGGCTAAGAGGTGGTCGGGATACAGTGAATGAGTTCCTTCCCAGCGTGTAGTTGAATAGGCAAACGCTCCGGCTGTTATAGTCCACGGATCGACGCCATGTTGATCTTGAGCATTGTTATCGAATTTGAACAGATGGAAACCGCGCCCGGGAATCGGGTCCAGGAGCGGTGAGTCCGTTATATCGCCGAGGACTCCCCGGCATCCCAAAAAGGGCCGAAAGTTACCGTTAGCATCAACGCCACCCAGAGCAATCTGGCGTTCAGTCGACCAGGCTCCTGCTGTGTAGATCTGGAAAAGGATTTCATCATCATCGACATAAATCCTCCTGTCACCTTCATCCGGGCTGCCATAAGTACCAGTACCTGCATAACCGATCCACATCTGAGCAGCTCGTAAGAGCATGGTCTGAATTGCAGCAGCAAGTATGTTGTTAGCATAGACCGAATCGATGGCGAGATCTCCGGCTGCAACTGTCTTTGTCGTTGCTGAAGTTGATGCTGAGAATGCGCTTGGTAGTGCTGCCTTAGTCACCTGCCGAACTTGATAATGAAGTGTTCTACCGGCAGGATTATCTACAGCACCGATATGCGGAATACCAGAATGCACGATCCATTCCACACCCCAATCCGTGTCTGTAGCAAGCGCACCCTTCCAGTCGACTCCATCAAACCGTAATTCATACCAGGTCAAATCGTCGTCCGAGACCTGGATCTCGTATCGATCAAAGTTTGTCAGATTAAGCTGCCGGTCCCAAGCGATCAAGATTCCCTTTGTGCCGATCGCTTGACAGACCATGATCGTCGGAACTGTTGGAACAGTCGTTCCTCCACCGGCATTGTAGCCGTCTTGTACTTCGACATAGGTAGGATGCAACAGGATCGAAGGTACTATGGCGTTTTCAGGAGTATTGGGAGTGATAAGGCTGGGTGTAGCGGCAGATGAATCAACCCAATCATAGATGAGAGCAAGCAAATCGATTTCAGTGACGGCTTTTCTTTTCTTGGTGAATTGATGCACGTATTTGTCTACCCGACAATAGACATCCTCCGCTCCACCGATCCCGGTATCGGTCAATGTGATTTTAACCCAGGCACCGGTCTGACAGTGGAGGAGCGCGGGAACGGTAAGCTTAAACATCTGCCGTGGATGAGCACCTAAATCACGTTGCCAGGCACAGACAGTTTGCGCTTGAACGTCGGAGGAAAAGTACTTGTTTTCAACCTCCTTGCTTTTTTCGCCGTACTTGGCAATCGAAGGCGCATCGATCTCGGTGATGTTGAATATCTTCGTATTCCGTATCGGCTTGCCTTCCACCTCCACCTTTTCAAGCCAGTCGTTGGCAACAAGGTTCTGCAGCCGTAGTTTGACTTTGTTGGCATAGACCGTATAAGCGGCTACGGTAATATTACCAAGCGTCGACTGTACGAGTATCTCTCCCACGGCATCGATGTCGTAGGCAAGCTCTATCTTTTCACCTCCGGGAGTGGCAAACTCAAGGAAGTGGTTGACGGTCGGATCGGTCCAGGGAAGCACATTATCACCCAGCGGGATATTGTAAGCGTTCTTCTCCCCATCCCAGGTGTTTTCATCTACAAACTTGTAGATGATTTCCTTGTTTACCGCTATCTCATATGCCTTGTGCTGTACCTTCACATGGTTAGCGACGACTTCGGTATGATCTTTTTGGATTCTGATGATATTGTCTTTGTCGAAATCCCACTCGCTCGTCGGTGGATTGGGCTCCACGTATGCATCCGCAAACCGGCTGCCGACGAAACACAGCTTCCCGCTACCGTCGAAATAGAGATAAGCCAGGTATGCCTCGGCGATCTTGCTCAGCTCCTGCCAGACGTTACCTGTGAGTCTTACATAGTCGCACGTATGTCCTGTGATGTTGTCCTCGATGACATCTACTGCAGCTATTCCACCCAAAAGCGCGATGGCATGTACCAGGGAAGCACCAGGTGCTGCGCTGTCACAGATCTTATAACCAACATAGGAGATCTCGTCTCCGCCGGCGGTAAGGCATGGAGTCTCAATCAGTTTCTTAGCACCATCCCAACAACCGATCTTTACCTGGTCAATTACCCCTTCCTCCTGCTCCTGAAATCCCGCCCTATCGATGTATCCGGTAAAAACGTATATGTACTCCCACGCCCCGGAGGTCGCAGAGATCCGGATCTCCCGGTTCGCTCGCAAATTTCCATATCCATCGCCCTGCTTGATCCCGTTGAAATGGTAAGTCACAGGATCATAAACAACGTAATGGTTGGAGCTGAAGGGCCGGGTACCATCGGCCAGTTTAGGATTGCGTAGAGCGACGTTTGCGGTGTTGGTAGTGGCGAAACCGCTAAAGCTTTCCAGCGATGAAGCGATCTCTATAGATTCGACAAAAGCGGTAATATCGATCCAGTTGACTTCGTTGAACTTGATCTCAACTTTAGCCTTGCGATCGTCGGCCTCGCCATCGAGCGAGGCTTTGAGTCCAGCAGAAGCCGTGATGAATAGTGCCATCTTTTACGTTCCGAATACCACCAGGCCCCGTTGCCGCTCCTGCTCGGCCGTCACCAGCTCGATGAACCGTTCCCAGGAAGTGTCTACAAAAGTGCCGTTAAAGATGAAAGTATTATAGACATCAGGTGGCCGGGTGACGGTTTGAGTACTTGGCGTAACACCCTCTTCTTCTTCAGTCCCTCCAGCTATTATGTCACCTTTAAACTCCTGGTAGGTCATAACGTCACTGAGAGCATCTCTCAAAGATGGAAATCTACCTGCTCGCTTGAATGGATTAAGGAAGGTGATTACCCATTTTACAACGTCGGCAAACCACTGTATGACGTTTGCCACTGTCTTGAAGACAACGTAGACGATATACAATACCGGATTAAGCGCCTCCATCAGATCACCTAAAAGCTCAAACATCGGTGCGAGTGTTTCGCCGATAACTTTCCCTATAAGCTTAAAGAAACCTATCAAAGGAGCAAGGATGCTGTCGATCAGCGGTTGCAGCACCTCCATCATACCTTCAAACATGAAACTTAATGCTTTAAGCGCGATAGACATCGGTCCGCCCATGAGCGTTGCAATTGGGCCTATACTCCCCAACAAATCAGTAAAACCACCACCAAGTAGGCCCAATGCACTCTCTATAGGCTCGGTATCGACCTCCGCAGCCATCGTCCTGGCATATTGAAATCCAACTCCCGCCGTCGGCGCCGCCGCCTCAGAGATCTCCCGGAATGATGGTTCGAACGCAGGCTGGTATTGGGGAAGTTCTTCTACGACTGGTTTTACCTTGTTACGCAAATCCATCCCCATAGCCCTGAGTTCCATACCAACGAGATTCTCGACGCTAACCTTGGCTTGTTCGATCAGCCGGCCAAAATTGTCGAAATAGATTTTATCGGCCGCGGCCATCTGATCTCGGGCATCACCCTGAATATCTGTTTCCAATTGATAGCGGTTGCGGATTATTTTTATTTCTTCGTCGGTCTGCTCACCAAACAGATTCTTCCACCGATCGGCAGTTTTCTTTCCATATGCCAACCAGTCGTCCAATACATCCTTGGCAGCTTCTACGGTTATATCTTTAAGCTTCCCCAATTCATCTTTGATCGTACCCTTGCCCCATTGCGAGGGATCAAATACAACTTTTATGATCTTGAAAAGACTATTAAGCGCATCCGCCCAAAGCTTATAGTAGGTAATGGTCGTTTTGATGAAGACTATTATGTAGCCGAACACCGTACCGAAAATGGCACCGAACACTTTGACTATCTCGGTTATGGTTTTAATGTTCTCGGCGTTGGTCAGAAAATCCAGGAGCCAGGTCATAACAGGCTCGGCCTGTTCCATCAGGAACTTCCCGAGGATCTCCTTGATATCGCCCCAGGCATTTTGAATCCGCGTCAACCGCCCCTGAAAAGTATCACCCATCGCCTCGGCCATGCCCCCGAAGGCACTACCGATCTGCTCGGTGAGCTCCGCAAGCTTCTCGCTCGGCGGGGCCATCGCATCAAGCGTGATGCCGTACCGTGACAAAGCATTTGTAGTGCTGCCCAGGGTCTTTCCTACAAGCGAGGCTGCTGTCTGCAGGTCTATGTCCATGCCCGCGGCCAGGTCCTGGACCAGCGGGATGGCCTGCTTCAGCCCATCATCCGAGAGCTTAGCCAGGGATTGAAGCATCTTTGTCGCGGCGAGCGTAGTCTCATCCCCATACACGGTCGTTTTTTGCAGCTCTCCCGCAAGCTCCTGAAGCTCCCGGGAGAGCTCGGGCGTATAGGTTCCCGTGGCTTTGAGCGCCGCTTCCAGCCCCGCTATCGCCTGCTCCTGCACCATGTAGGCACCCGTCAGGTCCTTCGCGACCTTTATTGCGCCGGCACAGGCGGCAACCACGGCCCCTATCTCCGCGCCGTAGCGTTTGAGGGTATCGGTAAGCTTCCCGACCCCGCTCTTGGCGGAATCTACACCGGGCTTCGTCTTGTCTTTAGCGGTGATCTCTATATCGGCGGCTGTGAATTTACGCCCCATATTTCATTCTCGCTATCTCTTCACGGATGTGCTGTTTGACAACTCCCTGGATGATTTCCAGGATCGCCATGAATCGCCAATCCTGTTCATACAATCCACCGCTTGCGGGGTAATGCAGGAACTCAGCATATTGACCGCTCATGGCGAAAAAATCTTTGACACGCGGATACCATCGCGCAAAGGTATCCGCCTCCTCGCTCCCGGCCGGGAAGCGCCGCCCGGCCAGTGCGTTCTCAGTTACCCAGGCGAGCTCTTCCCTTTCTTTTTTTGCAAAGGGCGGTTATACCCCACGATCTCGTCGATGATGAATCCGGTGAGATCCGGATTCAGGCGATCCAGTTCGCGGATAAACTCATCATCCCATTTCGCAAAGGGGCAATTCTCATTCACTACCACTCCTGCCTTCATACGAGCGATGAAGGCTTCGGCTATATGAAACTTGGTGACGCTTACCTCATCTCCGCCTTCATCCCCATCCTCGTCTTTATTCGCCGCCTGGCGTTTAAAAGATTGCCCCTGGAGCAGTAGCGCGTTGATCTCGTTCGCCTCGTAGTGCGAGTAATGCCGTATTTCCAATTTCACCACCTCGCCGGGGTTAGTGAAATATTCGGTAATGTCGATCGCCTTCGTGGCCAGCGGTTTTACGTCGCTTGTCTGATACTTCATTATGCACTCCATTTCGCTGCAAGCGCGTCGCGCAGCGTTACCTTGATAAACTCTTGTCCGGCCGCCGGGGCTTTCGCCGTCCAGCCGATGGTGAGCGGGATCGCATCCCGGCCCCCGATATCATCTCCCGCCTCGGTGTACTTCACGTATTTGATGTCCACCGTCATCGTGTAGTAGTAAGCGGGTTCTATCGCCTCCGAGGAGGTGAAGATC
>Ga0307379_10009632_pt1 | contig 12875 bp, 11 predicted proteins | sample UN2MG_FD_202237 | JGI IMG/M metagenome (GOLD analysis project Ga0307379, IMG submission 202237) | Soil microbial communities from Risofladan, Vaasa, Finland - UN-2 | ecosystem: Environmental > Terrestrial > Soil > Coastal area > Acid sulfate soil | place: Finland: Risofladan, Vaasa | collected... | reverse complement strand
TTTAATTCTTTAAGGTGGCCCCCGCACCCAAGGGATGCGCCGATGTCTGCACAGAGTGTTCTGATGTATGTTCCTGCCGAGCAGGCGACCTCGAAACGTATGAGCGGCAACTTAATTTCAAATATTTTAATGTATAGTATAGAAACACGTCTTGCCGGTTTCTGTACAGGCCTGTTGCTTCGGGCAAGCTTGTAAAGCGGAATCCCTTTAAATTTTAAGGCCGAATAAACCGGCGGAAATTGCTCTATGGTTCCCTCAAACCGCTCAAATGCCGATCGTATTGCTTTTTCAGAAAATTTTATATCATCACACGTGGCCGTGATATTCCCGGTGGAATCCTGTGTATCTGTTTCAATGCCGAGGTGAAGAACACCCTCGTATTTTTTTTTGCCGTGCAGGAAAAAACCGGAAAGCTTTGTGGCACGGTTGATACAACATACAAGTACACCGGTCGCAAACGGGTCGAGTGTTCCGGTGTGTCCTGCTTTTCTTGCGCCGAGCAACTTCTTCACACGGGCCACAACCTTAGCGGAGGTCATATCTGCTGGTTTATCAACAACTAAAACCCCGCTTAATTCTCGGTGCATATCTCCAACCCAAGCCCGTGAGAAATACGGGCTAAGACCCGCGTGCATTTTAATTTAATGATATAAAAATCTCCTTTTTTTGAATCCCGCTTTAAACGGAACGTCCTAATTAAAAACCTTCCAAAATCGTTTGCCCGGGTTTTAAATCATATTTCATCCGCCAAGCGTAAAATTTGTGATTTAATATCGGAAAGTGTCGACTCAATGTTAAACCCGGCAGCACTGGAATGGCCGCCCCCACCGAACGAAGATGCGATAAGCGCAACATCGATGGTTCCATCGGAACGGAGGCTGACATGAAACCGGCTGGGATTTTTTGATTTTTCTAAGCCGTTCCGGTTCTCCTGTATGAGTGCTGCGACTTTAACATCCTTTATGCGTTTTGCATAATTAATAAGGCCGTCCACGTCTTCGGGCTGCGTATGGGTTTCGTCGAACATGTCCTGGGTCAGTGTCATGATTGACAGCTTCCCGTTTTTTGAAATTTCAATCGAGTCAAGGGCTAAATTCAAAAGCTTTATTCGACTCAGTGAATATGTACCGTATACATGCTGGGCGATGTCGTACGGATCGACGCCCAATTCCACCATTTCTTGGCTGATTGCAAAAGCCGCTCTGTTTGTATTTGAAAACCGAAAAGAACCGGTATCCGCAAGAATGCCGGTATATATTGAAGTGGCGATTGCTCTATCAATGGGGATGTCCATCTGTTTTATCAGTTTGTATATGATTTCCGCCGTGGCACATGCAGATGTGTCTATGAGTTGAAGATGGCCGAAACCGGTGTTTGTGATATGGTGGTCGATGTTGGCAATGACCGGTATCCGACTGACCGCCGAAACAGCCGTTCCGATCCGTTGCAGGTTTCCGCAATCAAGAATAACGGCCAGATCGTAATCAGCGCTGTTTATGTGATGTGTGACACGATGAACTTCCGGAAGAAAACGGTACACAGCCGGTATGGGACTTTCACTGTATAAGGTTGTTTTTTTATTCAATGCGTTCAGAGAAAGCCCCATGGCGATGAGAGATCCGATGGCATCGCCGTCAGGGTTCGTGTGAGTGGCAACTAAAATATGGCTACTCTTCTTTAAATGACGTATGATTAAATCCATTATCCGCTTTAACATCCTTCAGAATTTTATCGATATGTGATCCGTAATCAAAGGATTCATCGTAAAAAAATCTAAGATCCGGCATATAACGTAACCCCAGCTGACCGGCCAGCGTGCGTTTTACATATCCAATGGCGCTCTTAAATCCTTCAAGCGCTTCCTCGGCATTTTTTTTGTTGCCGGTTGTCGCAAAGTAGATCCGAGCAATCCTTAAATCTCGTGACATCTTTACGTTTGTAATGGTCGCGGATTCAAGACGAGGATCTTTAATCTTTTTCAGCAAGATATCAGACAGCGCTTTTTGTATGTGACCGCAAACTCTGTCAGATCGTGCAAATGGTTTCATAGATTGATAATTTCCATTTCACTGTCGATGACCTCCGCCAGATTCAGCGCTTCCACCAGATTGAAAATTTTGTCTATTTTCGAGTTGATGACCCCTCGATTATTTCCCACCATGGCAAATCCTATTACAGCCCTTTGGTGGATATCGTTTGATCCAACCTCTGCCACCGAAACATTAAAATGATTACGCAACTGACCGATAATCGATTTTACGACCTTACGCTTACCTTTTAAAGAGCGGCAGTCATGCAGTCTAAATGTGATGATCCCTAAGCCTGCTACCATAATACGCTCACTGTCTTCAAAAACGCTTGACACTTTTTCTGCGTTTTTCATCACGTCCAATCCGGACCCACCGAAACCAAAAATCACAAAATTTATAAACAAGCTCCCAATAACGCCATCTATCCAAAATTAGCAGCGGAGCACGGCCGCAGGCCCAAGGGACGCTACTCGAGTTCAGGCTTAATCTCTTCCAAGTAGTAGCATTCGATGATATCGCCAATTTTGATATCATTGTAATTTTTTATTCCGATTCCGCATTCATAGCCGCTTTGTACTTCTTTAGTGTCGTCTTTGAAATGCCGAAGGGAAGCAATCTTGCCTTCATAAGAAACCACCCAATCTCTCAGGATGCGCGCGAGCTGTCCCCGCTCTATTTTGCCGTCGGTTACATAGCAGCCTGCGACGGTTCCGAGTTTGGGGATGTGGAATACTTCCCGCACTTCAGCTCTGCCCAGGGTCCTTTCTTCAAAGGTAGACGACATCATGCCGACGATGGCGCCCTTGATGTCTTTGATGATATTGTAAATGATGTTATAAAACCGTATGTCTACATTTTCTTCACTGGCCAGCGTCTGGATTTTTGAGCTCGGACGGATATTGAAACCGATAATGATGGCATTGGAAACCGCGGCAAGGGAAATATCCGATTCGTTCAAAGCGCCGGTCGCTGAGTGGATCACATTGATTCGGACTTCCTCGTTGGAAAGTTTTGTCAATGCATCGGTAAGGGCCTCGATGGAACCGTGAACATCGGCCTTTATAATGAGGTTCAGAGCTTTGACTTGATTCTTCTGCAGCTGCTCATAAAGTTTTTCCAGGCTTAATCTGCTGGTTTTGGTCAGTTCTTTTGATCGCTGCTTCTGAATTCGATGCGCACTAACCTGCTTTGCGTCTTTCTCGTCTGCCAGGGCAATCATTTCATCCCCTGCGTTGGGAACACCGGAAAGACCGATGATTTCCACCGGAATTGACGGACCGGCAGACGTTAGCTGTTTCCCTCTATCGTTCAGCAAGGCACGGACTTTACCGTAGTGTATCCCACAGACCACAGAGTCGTGGAGCTTAAGGGTCCCTTGTTGCACCAGGACAGTGGCGACAGGGCCTCTGCCCGCATCCAGCTTGGATTCAATCACGTGGCCCTGGGCCAGCCGATCCGGGTTGGCTTTAAGTTCCAAGATTTCAGCCTGGAGGAGCACCATTTCAAGCAGATTGTCAATCCCCCGATTCTCCTTAGCAGAAACCTGGACGAAGATGGTATCGCCCCCCCAATCCTCACGCACAAGTCCCACATCGGCAAGTTCACGCTGGACACGCTCGGGATCGGCGTCCGGTTTGTCAATTTTATTGATGGCCACAATGATCGGCACTCCCGCGACTTTGGCGTGGTTAATCGCTTCCACGGTTTGGGGCATGACGCCGTCGTCGGCGGCGACAACAAGAATCACCAGATCCGTGATCTTGGCGCCGCGGGACCGCATTTCAGTAAACGCTTCATGCCCCGGCGTATCCAGAAAGACAATCTGTCCTTTGTCGGTTACGACATGATAGGCTCCGATGTGTTGTGTAATACCTCCGGCTTCATTTTCGGTGACTTTGGTTTTTCGGATCACATCGAGAAGAGATGTCTTGCCATGATCCACATGTCCCATTATGGTAACCACCGGTGGTTTGGATATGAGTTTGTCGGGGTCATCCTCTTCTACCTTTAACACCACGTCTTCTTCAAAAGAGGCTTTTTCCAGTTCATAATCGAATTCTCCCGCGACAAGGACAGCGGTATCAAAGTCTATGATTTGATTAACCGTTGCCATAACCCCCAGATCCATCAGTTTTTTGATCATTTCACTGGCTTTTATCCCCATACGTTTTGCCAGATCAGACAGGGCGATGGTGTCATCAATTTTTACCCGGCGTTTAATGGCTTTGGGTATGGTTATCAACGGTTTTTGCTTGGATACCGTTATTTTTCCCTTGGCCATCTTCCGGCCTTTGCGGGTTCGATGCGCTCGGGTGTATAGATCCGCCCCTTCGACAACCTCCTTTTTGCGGAAGGAGATTTTCTTTTTGAAAAACTTTTTATCCCTAAGGCCTTCTCCATCCTTTTGTTCCGGTTTTGCCTTCTTTTTTTGGTCTTTTCCAGGCACATCTATGACGGATACTCTGGTTTCAGGCTTGTCTTTTAAGGGTTCAGGTGTTTTTGTCACTTTCGCTTTAAGTTCAGAAACCTGGCTTTTTTTAATCTCAGGTGCTTTTTTTACAGGCGGCGGCGTTACTGGGAGTTTTATAATTTTTGCCGGCGTCTCTTTTGAGAATTTTCTAGGTCGTTTCTTCCGTTTTAACGGCTTGACAACCTTTTCGGGTTTCCCTTCCTCTTTTGTAAGGGCGGTCGGTGTAATATTGTCTTCAGGGGCATCAACTTTTTTCAGGAGTTTTTGTTCTGAGACCGCTTTCATCTCAGTCGCCATTTCAGCAGCATCTTGTTTTTTCTCCTCTTGGGGTTCTTTTTCGGCCGCGTGTTCTGTATCTTTAAGAACTTTTTCAGCGGGTTGATCCGCAATTTCTTTTTCTTCGGGCAGAGATTCCGGTTTTGCATCCGCTTCTACACGAATAGGCACTTCCTGGACGCGTTTTTTGCGTCTCCGGATAATTGTCGGCTTTATACGTGTTTCTTCTATCTCCTTGGCCGATATTCCAAGAATATTTTTTTTGATCTTAGCCAATGTATCGTCATCCAGAGAACTCATATGGCTTTTTACCTGAATGTCCATACCCCGCACTTTTTCGAGCAGCACGTTATTGGTCATGTTAAGATCCCTGGCAAGTTCATATAATCTGATCTTTGCCATCCATCCTCCCTGTTGGTTAGAATTGAGAGGAAATCCTCGAACAAAGTCTTTCCCCCTTAATCGAATTTCTTTAATTTGCAGTTTTTGAGTGCTTTAGCAAGAGCATTATTCTCACGGATCGATGGGATCTGATCCCTCATTATCCGGCGGTAAAACTTGTCCGGATGTATTTTCGTCATTAATCGATTTTTCTTCAGAGGCTTTGGGCACATCCGAACCGTCTGAAGTTCCATGGTCATCGTGTTCCCCGTTCGCTAAAGCCTCCTTGGATGTTTCATCGACCTCATCCATGCTCAACAAATGGGCTTTCGCGGCTTCAATAAGTCGGATGGCGTCTTCTTCAGTAATATCTCTTATTTGGGTTAGATCTTCCACAGAAGCGGTGCTGAGTTCCTCTGCAGAAAAAAAGCCCTTTTCATACAGTGCGTCCGCCAAACTAATTCCAATATCCGGCATCGATACAAGAGAGTCATATCCGTCTTGCATCGCATTGCTGTATCGTGTTTCACTGATGACATCAAGATGCCATTTCGTCAGTTTCGAAGCCAGCCGGACGTTTTGTCCTTTTTTCCCGATGGCGATTGAAAGGAATTCATCCGGGACAATGACCTCCATGGAATTATTTTCCTCATCGATAATCACTCTGGATATTTCGGCAGGTGAAAGTGCCTTGCACACAAATTTTGCAGGATCGATATGCCAGGGTATAATATCTATTTTTTCACCCCTGAGCTCCTGAACCACGTTCTGAACACGACTGCCTTTCATGCCGACACAGGCGCCGACCGGGTCTATATCAGAATCGTTTGAAGCCACCGAAAATTTTGCCCGGATTCCAGGTTCCCGGGCCGCACCCATAATGGTAACGATCCCTTCATTAATCTCGGGCACTTCTGTTTTAAAAAGCGCAGTCAGAAATTCAGGATGCGTTCTCGAAAGAATGATCTGCGGGCCGCGTGTGTCATGAAGTACATCCATGATTAACGCTCGAATTCGATCCCCCCGTCTATAGGATTCCTTGGGGATTTGTTCCCGACTCGGAAGGACGCCTTCTGTTTGGCCCAGATTAACAATAATATCACCTCGGTCGAAGCGCTGGACAATTCCGTTTATTATTTCACCCTTTCGGTCGATAAAACTGCCGTAGACCGCATCCCGTTCCGCATCTTTCATTTTTTGTATGATGACCTGCTTGGCAGACTGTGCGGCAATACGACCAAAGGTGGCGGTGTCCATTTTTGTTCCGAGACTGTCGCCGATTTCACATTCCGGATCCAACTTGCGTCCCTCTTCAAGGCTGATTTGAATGTCGGGTTCTGTCACAACCTCAGCAACATCCTTGAACTGGAAGACCTCGATTTCACCGGTCGATTCATTGTATTGAACTTCAACATCGACCTTGTTTCCGAATTTTTTTCTTGCGGCAGATCCAAGTGCCTCTTCAAGGGCCTTGATTAGTATGTCACGATCAATACCCTTGTCTCGACTCACCTGTTCGACGACACGTTTGATATCCGAGATAAACATTCATTTTCTCCAATATTATTTATTCCAGCCACACATAACAGTTTGACAAACCGTCTGTTTTGCGCGCCATGCACATTTTGGGGCTCGATATCGCTGGCAAAAGACGTTTAACGGGTTCATTGTCGGCGGCGTATACGTATAATTTATGGTATCCCTTTGTCGATTAGCCGGGCCATTATAATTTCCTCATGGGGAATCGTTACGGATTGATCATTGATCGATATATTTACCAGATCTTCCGAAATGCCCAACAATATACCTTTGAATTTATTTTTACCGTCAATGGGCCGACGGGTTCGGACCTGCACGCGATTCCCTTTGAATTTCTCAAAATCAGTTTTTTTCGCCAGCGGTCGATTCGGTCCGGGCGATGAAACTTCCAAACGGTATGGCCCTGTATTTTCTAAATATACATCCAGCAGATCGTTCGACTGACGGCTTATATATATGCAATCATCAAGGGTTACCCCGCCGGGCCTGTCGATGTAAAGACGGAGTGTCCTGCCGCCCACCTCACGCTGATACTCAACGCAAATCAACTCCATCCCCTCGGCTGAGAACAACGGTTCGAGCAAATCTGTTGCCCGGGCGACAATTTTCTTCTCATTGGCCAAAGACCGATGGTTATGCTCCTGGCTTTTGCCCTTGATTTTCTGTCTCGTTTTCCTTTTTCCTTTGACCGTTCAATGCCCTTTTAACTTGCGCTCCCAAAAAAAACAAAAACGGGCTGTCGCCCGTTTCTTCTCATACAGGTAGATCTTATGGTGGATAGAAAAACTTTACCTGTTCATTTAATTACCCATGAGAAAAAAATTAAATCCAACCCACACCTACATTGCCAAAATCTGCGTTCAGCAACCGAGGCCTTTGAAAAACGCCCCTTTTCGTTCAATCCCTGTGTCAGTCTCAAACTTTAATCCTTAAGATACTCCATGCATTCCTGCCTGCCCCGTAGGTCCGGCAGATCGTACTGGGGCGGTTAAAATTTTCGCGTCGACTCGGGCGTTCATGCTCCTCGCCCTTTCGGGAAGCTTGACAGCTTTCCAATTTTGCGATCCTGCAGAATTGCCCGTGGTATTGAACACGTTTCAAGGGCCTCTAACCTTATATAACAAAAAGGCGACCTTTAGTGGAGCGGGCAACGAGATTTGAACTCGCGACTCCAAGCTTGGGAAGCTTGTACTCTACCACTGAGTTATGCCCGCTAACTAACGGAATAGAAATTATTACAAAAAATATGCATTGTCAATATTTTTCAATAATAAATTTTTGCGTTTTTCTAACAAATCAAAATTGATAGGGATTAAGTTAAAAGATCTCGGATTTTTTGGAGTTCCAGGCGGATTTCCTCGAGGGTGTTGACGGGTGGTGTTACCTTTTTCTCAGCGGGTGTTGTTTTCAAATGTTGTTTTGCGCCTTGAATCGTAAATTTTTTTTCATACAGGAGATGTTTGATCTTCAAAATCAGCTCAACATCTCTTTTCCGGTACAATCTTTGTCCCGAAGACGTCCGTTTGGGTTTAATCTTTTTGAACTCAGACTCCCAAAACCTTAAAACATAGGCAGGAACACCCACGATGGCACTGACTTCCCCGACTTTGAAGTACAGTTTGTCTGGCAGTTCTTTTTGATAAGATGTGTTGTTCTGCATCTTGAAGTTGCCGGTTTTGCAAACGGTCAGAAAACGAATCGGTTTGTGTGCGTCTATGGTTGATGGTCTCGTAAAAAGTCCGTTTTGCTCGCTCAGTGACCATTTGGGGGCGTTTCAAACTGTGCTGCTAAATTTCAAGAACTCGTCGCAAGCTCCTCAAACAGCTTGAAATTTTTAACGCATCACCGCTTGAAACACTGGATTCCCAAATGATCAGATATCGCTCACAAAAGACTTTTTACGAGTTTGTCAGGGTTAAATGCCTTAACAAAGATTATTCGGCCGGCAAGGTGGCATCAAATTTTTCCACCAGGTGCCGGGTAATGCTCGTGTGAATATGATTTGTCCGGGTATCTTCCAAAGTTTCATCTAAAGACCTGTAGGTTATTCTCAATGAAACACTTTTTCTTTCTTCAGGAATCGGGTCTCGTTCAAAAACATCAAAGAGGTGTATGGTTTCCACCAATTCTTCATTAAGCATTTCAACGTATTGAATGATCTTGTACGCCTCAACGTCCTTATTAATAATAAGGGTAATATCCCTCGATGTTGCCGGATATCTTGGAATGGGATGGGCGGATTTCTCATCAGATAATAATCGAATGATTCGGTCGAGGTCAAGTTCAAAAATAAACGCTGTTTGCTTCAAGTCGTAATTGGCAAGTACTTTAGGGTGTAATTCTCCCACAAGTCCCATGGGCTCGTTTTTAACGAGAATCTGAGCCGTAGCGCCGGGTTTTGTATAAAAACAAGAGGTTGGCGGCATTCGTGTGAAGATGGTACTCACAATCCCCAGTTTCCTTAACAGTTCTTCAACCACGCCTTTTAGGTCATAAAAATCACAATCAACCTCCTTGGAAAACCAGGCCGAATCGATGGCTGTTCCGGTCCAGAGTCCTGAAATCATTTCAAATTCATGCGGCTGAGTATCTTCCTGGCCCGTGTCGATAAAGACCTTGCCAATTTCAAACAGTTTCAGATTTTTGTTTTGCACCGACAAATTGTACTTCATTGTTTCAAGAAGCCCGGGGACCAGAGACGTTCGCATCACCGATTGATCTTCGGACAGCGGATTTAATATCCTCACCACCTGTCTTTTGGGATCATCCGGTGCGAGTTCGAGGAGATCACAGGATCGTTCGCTGACAAAACTGTAATTTATGGCTTCGTTGAACCCCAGCCCCGTCATCAGAAATTTGATTCGATCTCTGGATTCGATCTTTTTTGAGGGATGCGTTGCTTCGGCCGGTATCAGCGGAAATGTTGTTTCGATGTTGTTATAACCGTATAGCCGTGCAATCTCTTCGGCAATATCTTCAAATCTGGAGATATCGACCCTGCAGGATGGCGGGATCACCCGAAGTCGGTCAGCGTCTATTTTTTCGACTTCAAATTCAATCGATTTCAAGTAGTTTCCGATATCATTTACATTGAGCTGGGTGCCCAGGTGGCGATTTAAATCCTTGCCGTTGAATTCGATGGTTTTTTCAGAAAATGGATCTGGGTATTCGTCGATGATCCCTTTAACGAGTTTGCCGCCGCCGATTTCGACAATGAGTTGTGTCGCTCGCTTTAATGCAGTGATGGTGCCGCAGTGATCGACCCCCCGTTCGAAACGGTGAGATGCATCGGTATTCAATCCTGTTTTTTTGGATGTTTTTCGAATGCAAACCGGGTCAAAATACGCGCTTTCAAGGAGAATCCTTGTGGTGGTGTCTTCGACTTCCGAATTCAGTCCGCCCATCACACCTGCAAGGGCAACCGGCTTTTCACCGTCGCAAATCATCAGCATTTCCGGGTCCAGGCGGCGTTCTTTTCCATCCAGAGTGATGAAGGTTTCACCCTCACCGGCGGTTCGAACCACAATACGGTTTTCGGCAAGGCGGCCAAAGTCAAAGGCATGAAGCGGCTGGCCGGTTTCCATCATAACGAAGTTGGTGATGTCAACGATATTGTTGATGGGTTTCAGCCCCACTGAAATAAGCCGATTCTGAAGCCAGAAAGGAGACGGCCCAACGGTGATATCAAAAATAAGACTGGCGGCATATCTCGGACAAAGATCCGGGGCCATTAGTGTTACAGAGGTATGATTTGAAATGTCATCAAAGGATTCAGGCAATAAAATTTCAGGATACGACACCTTTTTTTTCTGAAATGCCGCAATTTCCCGAGCCGTTCCAATGATACTGAGGCAGTCGGGTCTGTTGGGTGTCAGGTCTATTTCGAACACAGGGTCTGACAGATCAAGGGCCTTATTGAGCGTATCCCCCACCGAAAGATTATTGCCAAGTTCCATGATGCCGTCACTGTTGATGCCGAGTCCCAATTCGACTTCGCTGCAGAGCATCCCTTCCGAAGTCTCTCCCCGGATGACACTCTTTTTAAGGACGGGTCCTTTTGGGAAACACGTGCCGGGCAAAGCGCAAGGGGCAAGCATATCCTTTTTGGCATTGGGCGCGCCGCAAACAACCGTGATGACGCGCTTACCGATATCTACACTGCAGAGCTTCAGCTGGTCAGCATTCGGGTGGGGTTCAACGGTTGTTATCCGGCCGATGACAACACGGTTCAAATAATCGTAACGGTCTGAAACAGCTTCAACCTCAAGTCCGGCCATGGTGAGTGCATCCGCCAGATCATTTGGATTCATGTCAACGCTAACGTATTCTTTTAACCAGTTTAAACTGACCTTCATGTTAAAACTGCCTTAAAAATCTTAGATCATTTTGAAAGTATTTTCGAATATCATCAATCCCGTATTTCAGCATGGCAATCCGTTCCACACCCATTCCGAAAGCAAAACCGGAATAGCGGGTTGTATCGTATCCGACATTTTCAAACACTGCAGGGTGAACCATGCCGGAACCGAGGACTTCCAGCCAGCCGGTTTTTGAACATACTCTGCATCCATCGCCTTTGCAAATAACGCACCGAATATCGACTTCAGCACTCGGTTCGGTAAATGGGAAAAAGCTGGGCCGGAATCTGAGACTGGTCTCTGGGTCGAACATCTGGTGGACAAATGTGGTTAAAATACCTTTAAGGTCGCCGAAGGATATATTTTCATCGACCAGAAGCCCTTCAACCTGATGAAACATGGGCGTGTGCGTTAAATCGGAATCACAACGGTAGACCTTGCCGGGTGCAATTATTCTTACCGGAGGTTTCTGTTTCTCCATGATTCGGGGCTGAGTCGGAGAGGTATGGGTTCGAAGAACGATGTTCTTTGATATATAAAAGGTATCCTGCATATCTCTTGCAGGGTGATTTTTAGGGATATTCAGCGCTTCGAAGTTGTAATAATCGGTTTCAACCTCAGGCCCTTCAGCAACGTCAAATCCCAGCCGGATAAAAATGTTGGAAATCTGCTGGGCAATCTGGGTAATCGGATGCAGAGATCCTTGGGGAACAACTCTTCCGGGGAGCGAAACATCCAACCGGCCATCGGCTTCATCAGCGGCGGCTTCCAGTTGTTTCAGGGTTTTTTTGAATAATGTTTCGAGGGTTTTTTGGGTCTCATTGGCCTTCTTTCCCGCCTTCGGCCGGATTTCTTTCGGCAGATTTGAAACATTTCTTAAATACCGGGTGACCGCTCCCTTTCGGCCCAGATACCGGACAGAAATGGCCTTGATACTTTCAGCGTCAGATGCGTATTCAAGTTCCTTGAGCGCCTCTTCTTTAATCTGTTCTATGGTTTTTTCCAATTTCGAACTCTATCTATAAAGCATTTCCGGACAAATTTAAGATCAACAGCAAAAAACCTTTTGGTTTCTGAATGTTGCTGATCCGGATTGGGGTCATAGCTGTTCTGATGCCAGTTTGGCAATCTGAGTAAAGCCCGATGGATCCGATATTGCCAATTCAGCCAGAACTTTTCGGTCCAGCTCAACACCGGCAATCTTCAATCCGTGAAGGAATTTGCTGTAAGATAGATGGTTCATCCGTGCAGCCGCATTGATTCTGGCAATCCAGAGTCTTCGGAAATCACGCTTGCGAACTCTGCGATCCCGATAAGCATACATCAACGCCTTATCTACGGCATCAGCTGCTGTACGAAATAATTTGCTGCGGCCTCCACGAAATCCTTTGGCTAATTTTAAAACCTTTTTTCTGCGTTTTCTTGCTTTAAAACCTCTTTTAACTCGCATAAATTTTCTCCTAAACGTTATTCCAGATCAGTTACCCATTGGGGAGTAACAGCTTGAGGGCCTTCATATTGTCTTTGTCAACGATTCGGCTTTTCCTTAAACCACGTTTACGCTTTGTAGTTTTTTTGGTTAAAATATGACTTGCATGTGATTTCGAAAAAACGAATTTTCCGGTTCCTGTTTTTTTAAAACGCTTTGCGGCGGCTCGATTTGTTTTTATTTTTGGCATTTTTTTATCCTCTCCGATGATTCAAACATAGATGGCGTGAACCATAGACAGATTCCAGTCCACGCCATCTGCATAAACAGTATATATTAAACATTGATGATGAATTCGCAACCGGTTGAATTCATCGATAGTTAACTGACGC
>Ga0307379_10009630_pt1 | contig 12876 bp, 12 predicted proteins | sample UN2MG_FD_202237 | JGI IMG/M metagenome (GOLD analysis project Ga0307379, IMG submission 202237) | Soil microbial communities from Risofladan, Vaasa, Finland - UN-2 | ecosystem: Environmental > Terrestrial > Soil > Coastal area > Acid sulfate soil | place: Finland: Risofladan, Vaasa | collected... | reverse complement strand
CAGACCTGGAGATGCGGACGCCAGGCCTCAACAGTCTCCTCGCCAGCGTTTTCTCGATGGAGGGCGGACTGATGGCCCGAGGCGATCTCCCTTTTGGTGTCTCGCTGATCTGCATCGCCAGGAAGAGACCCGTACAACGAGGGTCTGATGAGATCTAGGGCGGAAGGGCCACGCACAGAGCTCCTATTGCATTTCCCTCAGCTCCTGGTCTTGTTGGCTGTCGCGCTGAGCGTTTTCACCGCTCTCTTCGGTATCTGGACGGCGACGTCCGTCTGGAGCTTCCCCCGCTTCGTCATCGCGGTTGTGTTTTGCCTGTATGTCCCCGGGAAACTCGTACTGGATGTGGCAGGCGTCGAACCCAGACCCCTGGAGGATTTGACGCTCAGTCTGGTCTTGGGCATGACGGTCAGCAGCATCCTGTACTGGATCCTCGCTTATCTGGCGCTCGAGCATGTCCTCGTTCTGTTCTTCTCTGCAGCCGTGCTAGCGTATTCCTATCGCCGACGAAATAGGTGGCGCGGAATCTGGAGCTATCGTGTCTCCCTTGATCCGTCCCATATCCTCCTTCTTGGCGTCATCATACTGTGCCTGGGTCCCCTGGGTATCTTGCCAATCTACTATCGGAATGTAGATCTGCTACCCGGATCGTCGATGACGTACGCCGGGAGGCCGTTCGATGTCGTGCAGCATCTATCATTCGCTTACGAACTGACGCACTCGGTTCCCCCCGAGGTACCCTTCTTCTCCGGCGAAACGCTGGACTATCACTACGGCATGGATCTCCTGGCGGCGATGCTGAGTAGGACCGCTTCCCTCAGTGTTCTCGACTTGACTGCCCGCTTCTTGCCGACGTTCTTTCTAGTCACGGCCGTTCTCGCCATCTTCTGCTCCAGTCGGTTTTGGCTCGATTCCCGGTACGGAGCCGTTCTTGTTACCTTCTTGGTGGTTTTCGGTGAGGACCTGTCTTTCGTGCCCGGACTTTTGCTGGGCTCGAGGGAGGTATGGTCGGCGCAGTTCTTCGGGGTGCCCACTACCTACTCCCTGTACTTCATGAATCCCATGTTACCAGCCCTTGGTATTCTGTTCGCCGGGTTCTTCTGCCTGGCTCAGTACTGGAAGCACGGTGGCCGGGCCTGGCCGATTCTGACAGCATTTCTGTTTGCCGCGCTCATGGAGTACAAGGTGTTCGCCACTGCTCATGTGATGGCTTCGCTGGCGGTGGCGGGCGTTATTGGTCTCTTCCTCTTTCGACAGACGAGACTGCTCAAGGTGCTAGCCATGACTATGCTGCTGGGCGCTCCCCTCTTTCTTCATACACTGGTGGGTTCCCAGGCAGGGGCGAAGATGTGGGTGAGGATAGATCCTTGGCCCTATGTGCCAGAGGCATTGGAACAAATGGGCTTGCTGGATACTTCCGTGGGGTCCGAGATTGGTGCCATCTATCAAGGTGGGTCTCTGTCGGCAGGCGGTGTCGCGGGGCTGTTTCTTGTCGCCTTGCCGGGTTATCTCTTGGGCAGCCTGGGAATGAGAGTGATCGGCATACCGGTGGTTGTGAGGGATCTGGTCTCCATCCGACGTTCAACAGGGCTGAGTTTCTTCGCAGCCCTTTTCGGCGTCTTGGGCCCCTTGGTGACCTTGACCTGTGCGGTAACTCCGTGGGGCTATCCGGCTGAGGTCGAGTACAACAACGCCGTCTGGTTCTTTGTACAGAGCAAGTACGTGATGTGGGTCTTTGTCGCGGAGATCGTCCTGATTCTGAGTTCGGGCAAGCGCCGATTGTTGCAGGCGTTGTTTGTGATGGCAGTCGTTGGGCTTAGCTTGCCTTCTGCGGTTCAGTACTTCCACAGTCAGACGCTTTACGGAGTGGAAGCCCTCAGGGAGACCGAAATGGAGTTGATGGGCTTTCTGCAGCAGGGGTGCAGCAATGGTGAGGTGGTGCTCTCTGAGGAAAAGCTGGCTGAGGATGTGGTGGGCTTGGCCCCGTGCCGGGTGCCAGTGCTGAGTGCCGGCAGCTATACGCACCTTTTCGTTTCCAGGCCTGCGCTGGAGCGGCGCGAAGAGGACATGGCATCGTTTTGGGATGCGTGGCGAGAGGGAGAGTTACGGAGCGACATCTTGGAGCGCTACGGGGTGGACTACGTGGTTGTAGAGAGGAGAGTAGGTGACCTCGTTGTCGATGAGGACTTTGCATCCGCCGGAAATGGCGAAGAGGGCCGCGAAGCCCTGAGACTCACCCCGAGCTTCGAGAACGAGCATTTCGCGGTCTACAGTGTGGTTAGGGAAGATGGAGCGACTGCGTAACCTGACTGGGGCCCAGAAGGATTTCGTCGCCATCCTGGCCCTGTTTGCGCTGTCAGCGCTTTTCTTCTCCAACGTGTTGCTGACCGACCAGGTGTTGGTGGGAGACACCCTGGCGCGATACATACCGTGGAATCACTATGTAGAGCATCTGGAGCAGGAGCCCATGCCCGTGTGGGGGCAAATGCGGCGGTAGAACTGGAGCGCGTGTTATGCCTGAGTTGACTAGATTGCCAACCTGCCCGCAACAAGAAAAGGGCCATCCCACACGGGGACAGCCCCTCCAATAGCTAGACTGTACTCAGTCGGTTACTCTCTCGTCCTCCAGCGGAACTCCCGCCACTTCCAGCGTCCCCAACGCCAGGGCAATCGCGCACCCCTGTGCGATCAACAGTCTTCTATTCATCGTTTCCACCTCCTTTGGTTTGGCCCTTCAATCATCCTGGTCTTCCTGATTCTGTCTCTGAACGCGCGCGTCCTTTCATCATCGACAGAAGGCAGACCATTCGGGTAAAAGCGTCCTTCTACCCACGACAATAGCACCATCTAGTAATCGTTTCAAGGTCCTTGGGCAAGTCTGAGTTGTGTACAACCCTCCTCGCGTGGTCGAAATGGCGGCTTGGGTGCGGCTGGAAGCGCAGACGCAGGACCTAAGCGCAACCCCTCAGAATCCGGCCACGCCATAAAAGACACAGGGAACGCTCCAGGATGCGTTCCCTGTGTGATTATGGTAAGTACCCCCGGCGCGACTCGAACGCGCGCACACGGCTTCGGAGGCCGCTGCTCTATCCGCCTGAGCTACGGGGGCACATTCGTCGCCATTGTAGCACACAGGTCGGTTTCTGGCAACCCACCCCGCCCGCGTGACCTGGTTGGCTCGCCGCACAACAGACACCTCATCTAGCTGACCTCCGCAGACGCCAGGGCATACAGGTACACGTCCACCCGGGCGAGACTGCGCTTCACCAGGGGAGTGCCATGGCTCTCGAGCCACTCCTGGACCAGCCCGGACGAGTCCCACAACTGGGCCTCCGTGACGATGAACCATACCTCCGCGTACCCTTCCGTCGCCTCCTCCATCTCCCGCGCCACGTCACCCGATCCGATCCCTACGTTGGTGTATGGCGCATCCACCCAGACGTAATCGTCCTCGTAGTAGTACTCGAACACCGGCCTGCCGTGGGGGATGAGGAAGACGACCAGATCCCCACGACCGTCCTCTTGCACATACCCCGCTGCGGAGCGGAAGTCGGACTTGATCTTGGTGTGTCCCTGCAAGGCCACAACGTAGAGGTTCGATAGGAGGACCAGTCCCAGGCAGACGACAGCCAGGGTCTTCGCTCGCTCTCCCACGGCCACCAGACCACCTGCCATGAGCAGCAGAAAGGCCGGAACCACGGTGATGAGATAACGGTCGGTGAAGATGGGCATGCCCAGCGAGATAAGGAACACTCCAACCACGGGCACGAAGAGATACAGACCCAGGATGATGCTGTCCAGGTGGCTGTGCAGCATACCCTTCACAGATCGGCGCGGGTCCCATTGGCGATCACGGGTATGCAGGACGAGACCCGCCAGCAGAAGGAAGAGAAAGAGCGTTATGGCCAGCAGGTTCCGGTGCGGAGCTGCATGGAGGCTGAAGGAGAAGAGCAGGATAGTGAGCATCTCGTGCAAAGCGTAGAACTGGTGACCGGTGGTGAACGGCCCCACCAGCGTCGCGACCTCCCACCTCGCGAGGGGCAGATAGGGCAAGGCCAGGATCACCAAGGTCACGAGCCACGACTTCCAGGCACTACGATACCGCGGCCATGTGACGAGGAAGAGCAGGAGATGGAAGGGAACGACCAAGATCGCCAGCAGATGGACGTAGAGTGAGGTCGCCACGAGGAGCACGTACACAGCCCAGAGATAGCCACGGTCCCGCTCCAGGGCGAGAAGGTACACGTGGGTGGAGAGCATCGAGATCAGAAACAGGAGGGCGTACATCTTGCCCTCCTGCCCGTACCAGACCAGAAACGGAGAGGTGGCACAGAGCAGAGCGGCGATCGAAGCACCTAGTTTCCCCACCCATCGCCGCCCAAGCAGATACAGCAGAGGCACGGCGAGGACGCCGCACACGAGGGACAGGTACCTCACTGAGAACTCGCTGTCGCCAGCCAGCCGGATCCAGCAGTGTAGAACGACGTAGTACAGAGGACCGTTGTGCCCGGGGGTCAGGAAGAGGGACTTGAGCCCGCTCGGGTCACGCTGGGCGAAGAGGATGGCGTCCACCTCGTCCCGCCAGAGGCTCTGGTAGTCCAGATGGTAGAGACGAAGCCCGAAGGCCAGGAGCACCAGGGAAAGCAGTATCAGCTTGCCAGCGCGGAATCTCCCGGACGAACCGGGCTCCATTACCGCACCCGCAGCAAGAAGGAGGCGATCACCAGGAGGACGAAAGCCACCAGGGCCAATGCGCCCAAGCACAGCCACACCGACGACAAGCCGACCACGCAGGTGTCGATGAGTACCGCCAGGGAACGATCACCAACGGACAAGGAACCCTCCTCACCTGAAGGTGGCTCTTCTATCGCCTCCTCGTCAGGCGCACGCTCCGAAGGATCCTCCTCCACAGGTACTCCGTCCGACGGACCCTCCTCCGCAGGTGTCCCTTCGGAAGGAGACGCCTCGGGCACAACCGGTGGCGGGGGGACCTCACCAGGTGTCTCGCCAGGAGGTACGGCAGGTGATTCCTCAGGCGGCTGGGGTACCTCCCCAGTGGGTTGAGCAGGGGGCATCGGCGTCGACACAGGCGACTGTGGCGACTGGAAGTATGAGTTAGCAAGCGTGACGCTGCTCTGGGTCATCAATACGGCGGCCAGCACGGACAGGACGATCAACGGGACGAGAGAGAAGACGGAAGGAGATCCACCCCGTCCAATACCGCGAAAAAGGCGCAGTCTCCTCACGCGTCAGGTCCCCCCTCTCCCCTACGTCTACTCCACAACATCGCCGCAACAACTATAGCCACAACCAGCAGAATACCCACCAGCCACGGGGCAAAGTTGGGCGCTGCTGGCACCGCCACCAGGGCCGGCCCCGCTACTGTCCCCTCCGGAGCATGCGGTGACTCGGTTGGGGCAGACGGTGACTCGGTTGGGGCAGGTCCTATGGGACTGATGGGACTTACCGGCGACTGGAAGAGCCAGTCCGCCGAGGATGATCCTGCCGTCGTGGCCAGAAACGCCACGAGGAGAGCTCCCAGCATCAGAGGAAACAGACTGGTGATTGATCCCTTCACGCCGCTACGATCCCCAGCCAAGATTCGCCTCCTCGAGTCAGTTACTTGTTTCTCCACTGCGCCGGCATCGATCGGCAGCAAACCAGGGAGATTCTAGCGCAAGAGCGAAGGGAAGGCAAACGGTACTACCCCGTAACTCCGCCAGAACCTGTCGTCCCTGAGGGAAGCGGGACGACAAACAGCAGGGAAGACGGAGTGCGTCTCTCCGCAAGACGGTGCCGGCCTCACTGCCTCCGGGTTCCCCTCATTTGCTGCTCAACTCACCCAGGTACTTCGACTTTTGGTATGCTGCCCAGATGGCGCGCGACAACACGGTCCTGAACCCGCCCTTCTCCAGCTGGTACAGCGCCTCGGCGGACGTCCCACCCGGTGAGGTGACCATGTTCCGCAGCTCTGCCGGGTGTGCCGCCGACTGCCTGGCGAAGTCCACCGATCCACGCAGGGTCTGAAGGACCAACTGCTGGGCTATGCGCCTGGAGAAGCCAAGGTGCACACCGGCGTCGATCATGGCCTCCATGAAAAGAAACACATAGGCAGGGCCGGTACCACTCAGAGCCGTGGCCATGTCCAGATAGTCCTCATCCTCCAGAAAGACCTCTTCTCCCAGTGCCTGGAGGATGCTCTGGGTTTGAAGCCGCTGCTCGTCAGTGACCGTGTCGGTAGCCGTCCATACCGACATACCCTCACCCAACTGGGCCGGCGTGTTGGGCATGACTCTCACGATGGCCGAGTGCCCCAGACCTTCTGCAATGGCCCGGATCCGTGCGCCAGCGACGATGGAGAGTACTAGTCCCTCGGGCGCTATCGCTCCCTCCAGCTCTTCCAGCACCGAGGGTAGGACCTGCGGCTTCACAGACAAGACGACGATCTGGGAAGCTTCGGCCGCCTCACGGTTATGAGGGGTGGCTCTGACACCGTACCGCTTCGCCAGTTCGTCCCCTCTCTCCTGTCGGGGGTCGCTGGCGATCAGATGCTCCGGCGCCGTCAACTCCTCATTGAGGATGCCGCTGATCATGGCCTCGGCCATCACTCCGCTGCCGATAAAGCCCAGTGTCACGTCCTTCAATCTACTCATTTGCGCCCTCTCTATCGATTGCTCGAGCGCATACTATATCACCATCGATCCTCTTTGGCGACACCAGTGGGCTCATCCTGAGTAGGCCGAAGGTCGTATCGAAGGTTGAGCCCAGGGAGCGGGGCCCCGCACGACAGGGCGTGCCTGCTTCTCGCCGCCTATTTCCACACCCTTGCACACACAAGACAGCGCCCCAGACCTGTGGAAAACAAGCTGGGGCGGTGAAACCGGCAGTTGCTTTGACCGGCAAGGAGTCGTGGCCACTCGTCTCACGACTGGTCGGACGATTGGCGCAAACCAATCGCGGCATATGAATTAGTGTGATATCGCTCTGTCGCTACAAATGATCTCTATGTGCGTCCTGTTGACGATGATCAGATCACGCCGGAACGTGACCTCAGGATACAGCGTGAAGACCGCCTTCGCCCTGGTGAGGGGAATGAACTCGCCTACCCAGGCAAGCAACATGGTCTTCAAGTCACTGGTACCCCGGACGTGGAACCTCCCTCTGAGCTCGAAGGACGGAACCGTCAGGAACACGCCCCACTCTGTCGTGTTCACGTGCTTGAAGAAGCGGCGCTCTGCTGCGGCGGCGTCCTGCGCACCGCTCGTGGCCAGGAGTATGCCCTTCTTGTACAACAGGGCAGAGACGTGGGTCGCCACCACCTGCTCCGGAGTGAGGAGTCTAAACACCTGGACGTCCTGCAACTCCACCGATGACAACAGGTCGTCGTTCAGGACATCGGTCAGTCTCTGCCCGGCCAGCCGGGCAGTGCCCACGATACGATACTGATGAGTGAAGAATTCGACATTGTCATCGTATTCGACCATCGCTGCGCCTCTTCACCTCGCTGATCGGTCCTCTTCGCGCCGTCATCCCACCCGTATCACGGTATGGGCTGGCACCCCATCGCGCCGGGCGCCACGGCCTAGGCCCCCTCTTCTGCTGTTCCCTCCAAGCATCACCCCAACCTGCTCGTCCAGCACGACCTCTTCGGGACTGACCTGACAGTTGTAGGCGTAAGCCTCCACACCGTCCTTCACCGCTTCTCGCAGCATCTCCCTCAACCGCCCATCCGATTCGTCATGAGGAGCGAAAGCCTCAACATCCTGCCGCTGCACGACGAAGAGAACAGCAGCGCGCTGCCCTTGCAGCCGCGCTCGTCTCAACTCCCTGACAAGGAAAGACGCCCTCAGCAAGGGGCGGTGAAATCTCATCTCCCGCTACCGTCGACGCCCACCCCACAGCCCTGTCCACGGACCTCTCCGTTCAATAACCCGCCAGCCGCACCATCGCTCTTTGCAGGCATCCCTCTTCCGATCTCGAGGCGCTATTGCTCATCGAGGCCTACCCTTCTTCCTCCTCTGGAGATGGCCAGTAAAGCTGGGCCTTGTCCCGGTTGATGAGTATCACGCCGCCGCGCCACAGCTGCTTGGGATTGGGGAGGTACACGATACGGGCCTCGGTAAGCGGCATGAAAGCCCCAGTGAGAGAGGTCAGGGCACGCTGCAGATCGGCACTCCTGGCGATGTGCATCTGTCCTCTCAGCGCGAAAGGAGGTACGCTGACCACCAACGCGTGTCGTTCCTTTACCACGTATTCCAGAGGCCTCTGATCCCGTTCATCGGCCAGGCCGACCACCGGCACCTCCCTGGGTATAACCGCGAGAATGGACCCCCTGTTCACCAGCACGTACTCCAGGAACACCTCCGGTCTGTCTGGGTCGTGGAGCGACTTGAGCGCAACGTTCTCCAGCTTCGGCATCTGAACATCTCCCAGATTGAGCCAGGTGGAGAAGCGTCTGCCCCCCGTCCTCACGTAGCCCACGAGGTGATACTCCACGGTGAGAATCTCCACCTTGGTGACAGACTCGCGACCCCTCTCTTCCACAGTTGACCTCCCCGCTCCAGCGTCGATGGAGAGAAGCGGAACGGCACACCGGCCCCTCTCTCGCCTGACTAGCCGGTCTCGGACAGCTGGAGCAACTCCTCCTCGCCGATCCGCGGCACACCCAGCTCCTCAGCCCTCCTCACCTTCGCAGCCCCGGGCAAATCGCCCACCAGCAGGCGGCTCGTGTTCCTACTCACACTCGAGGTCACGCGCCCTCCCCGCGACTCGATGTACTCCGTGGCGGCCTCGCGGCTCATGGTGGGCAACGTCCCTGTGATCACGAAGATCAGGCCGCTCAGAGGACCTTCCTGCGGGGCTTCCTCCTCAGGCAGGCGACTCATGCGTACCCCTGCTCGCTGCAGCTTCTCCACCAGGCCTCGATTGCGCTCCTGCGAGAAGAAGTCCACGATGTTTCGGGCCGTGTGAGGACCCAGGCCTGCGACCGCCTCCAGCCTGTCCTCCTTCGCGCCCATCAACTCTTCAATGGAGGCGAACTCCCTGGTGAGGAGTTGGGCCACCACCGCTCCCACACCGCGGATGCCCAGTCCCGTCACCAGACGCCACAGGGGCCTCTCCTTGGAAGCCTTTATCGCCTCCAGCAGATTGTCGGCGCTCTTCTCCGCGAACCCCTCCAGGCCAACAAGACCATCGCGCGTCAGGTAGTAGAAGTCGGCCACGTCCTCCAGCAACCCTTGCTCCACGAAAGTCCCTGCCAGTCGCTCGCCGAAACCCTCTATGTCCATCGCCCCTCGGGAGGCGAAATGCTCGACACGCGCCACCAGTTGCGCCGGACAGGACGCATTGATGCAGTAGTACATCACTTCGTCCTCGGACTTCACCACCCCCTGCCCGCACACCGGGCAGTCCCGGACCATTGAGAAGACCTGCTCCTGACCGGTGCGCAGCTCTCCCACGGGGGCCACGATCTGAGGTATGACGTCGCCCGCCCGCTTGACGACCACCGTGTCACCCTCGCGGATATCCTTGCGATGGATGTCTTCTTCATTATGTAAAGTGGCGTGACGGATCGTCACCCCACCGATCTGCACCGGCTCTAACTCGGCGTAAGGGTTCAAGGAGCCGGTACGTCCCACGTTGATGCCAATCCGCAGGAGCTTGGTGATCCCCTCCTGCGCCGGGAACTTGAAGGCGATGGCCCAGCGAGGCGCATGCGACACTTCTCCCAGGACTTCCTGTTGCGCGAGGCTGTCAACCTTGATCACCACCCCATCGGCGTCATAGTTCAGATCGTCCCTCTGTGCCAGCCACCGCCGGTACAGATGGAGTACCTGGTCCAGGTCGTCACAACGCGTTATGTTCTCAGCTATGGGGAAGCCCATGCCCTTGAGGAAGAACAGGGCATCCCATTGGGTACCAAGGCTCGCTCCCTCCACTTCCCCCACGGCGTACATAAAAACGCTCAAGGGACGGGTTACGGTGATGGATGGATCGAGTTGCCTCACCGAGCCAGCCGCAGCGTTGCGTGGGTTGGCGAAGAGTTTCTCCCCTTCCCCTTCTCGTCGTCGATTCATCTCGTCGAAGCGATCTCTGGGCATGTACACCTCTCCCCTGGCCTCGAGATAGCGAGGAGGAGGTTCGTCACTGTCAACGGGGATCCTCAGGGGGATGGCGGGGACGGTTCTGAGGTTCTGGGTAACGTCCTCTCCCACGAACCCGTTTCCTCGGGTCGCGCCCTGTACCAGGACTCCGTCCTCATACCGCAGCGAGACGGCCAGCCCATCGATCTTCGGCTCGACGGTGTAGCGAATCGAGGCACTGTCTCCCAGGATCCTCTGCACCCGCTTCTCCCAGGCCCGGACCTGATCCTCGCTGAAGGCGTTCTCCAGGCTGAGTAGTGGGCGCCGGTGCTGCACCTTCTCGAACTCTGACAGGGGCTCTGCGCCCACCCTCTGCGTGGGGGAGTCGGGGGTGATCAACCCCGGATGGGCAGCCTCCAGTTCTCTCAATTCCGCCATCAGCGCGTCGTATTCGGCGTCGCTGACCTCGGGCTCGTCGAGCACGTGGTAGCGGTGGTCGTGGTACCGAAGCACTCGACGCAGCCGCTCTACACGTTCATCAATCTCAGCGTCCGCGCCCATGGTCCACCTCGAGAATACACATCATAGACACTGGTGCAGAATGGCGAAGGTCAAGCGAGGCTCTGGAGCAGCATTATACCACGGTTCTCCCAGATGCTCAATAGTAAACTCGCCCATCCACAAGAGAGCTTGTCCAGGCGGACGCCGTCCAGACAATTCCAAGATATGCGGGTGGAGAAACCGGGATCAGGTGAGGAAGAGACGCTAGGCACCGAAGAAGTGCATGACCACCAGCGGGGTGACGTACACTTCCATCGCCGCGGCGAGGAGCAACAAGGGGATCACCAGGAAGACGAAGACCTTGATCAGATCCGCGAGGGACAGCAACAGGCTCTCGCTGATGGTGAAGCCTGACGGGGGAGACATGATAGAAGCGCCCAGGCGGACGCTGAAGGCAGTGGCCAGCGCGACCGCCGGCAGCTCGAACAAGCCGTGGGGCAGGATGAAGGCCACCAGGAAGAGGAGCGGGTTGAGACCAAGAATGAAGGCCTCACCCGCGAAGAAACCGACGAGCAGCATGGGGGTCAGCAAGAGGAGCAAAGGCACGGCACCGAATGAGAGCGGAGTAGCTCCTATGCCCAGGCCTAGCACCCGCAGATTGTGCACGAAGATGCCGCGTACGTTGAGACCAGGAAGAAAAGACGTCGCAGACATGTCAGCGGAGAAGTCAACGTTCTCAAACCCCTCGAAGTCGATCAGACCCGCAGGCAGCGGATACCTGAGGGCAAAGACCCAGCCTCCAGCGAGGGCTGCCACCATGATCAACGCCACGATGATGATGGGCACCCTCTGGAGTCGCATCAGCTGGGGCAGATCTTTCATGTACAGCCGCTTGAGCGTCAGTCGCGTCGTTGGCCCACCCTTGGGCAAGTGCACCGCAGCAGGCAAGCAGGCAAACAGATGTCTGAAGGTCCTCCACAGGCCGGGAAGATTGAACTCATCGAACTCCCGTGACAGCAACTCCTCTCTGTTGAAGATGCGCATCCCTGTGCGCATGAGCATCACGTCTATCATCACCAGGACCACCACCATGGCCCACAGTACCTCGAAGTCGCCCCAGAACAGGAAGACTGCCTCGGCCTGGAGCAGGAGTGCCATGGGGATGATGATGAAACTGGCCAGGAGGTTGGCGGCTCGCACACTGGTGGTTTGGCTGGAGATCACCACCGCCCCAGCAACCATAACCACCGCCTCCATAGTCGTCAAGACCACGATCAAGACCAGCACAGTCGGCGAGATGATATAGTCGCTGTAGAGCATGAGTCCCACGTAGTAGATGGCAATGCCTAGGTAGCTGGCGAGGAGAGGCAAAGCCATGGAGGACAGAAGCTTGCCCGCGTATAACTCCGCGTCGGAGATGGGCATCGAGAGGAGAGGCTCGATGCTACGACGCTCCCGCTCGCCGACGAAACTCTCCAGCGCGATGACCAGCGAGAAGGAGATGGGGAAGAAACCAACGATCATCAGGGAGAAAGGAACGAGCCTCCCCATGATGACCTGCGCGTTCTGATCCACGCCCCAAATGACCGCGACGTTCGCCGCCAGCTCCGAGGTGACCGTCATCAACAGCGGGAAGATGAGGGTCAGCAAGATGATGGGCGTCACGATGCGCCAGTCTCGCAGGCTGTCACGCACCTCTCGACGGGTGATGATCATGGTGTTGGACAGCACTCTTAGTCCTCCACGATGCGCAAGTACACTTCCTCGAGGCTGCGCCGAACCTCGCTGAGAGTGACGATGCGCGCGCCCTCGTCCGCCAGGCGTCGAACGAGCACCGGGTTCGTTTCCCCTGGCGCCTGCGCCCGGTACCGGAACCAGGTCTCTCCCTTGTCCTCGATGCTTACCAGGCTTTCGATAGCAGGCAGGAGGCCATCGAGGGGCTGGGCCAGGCGCAGTTCCAGCAGCGGTTCGCCCAGCAACTCCCTCTTCAACTCCGCTGGAGTACCCAGGGCGATGATCCGGCCCTCCTTGATGATGGCAATGCGGTCCGCCAGCGACTCCGCCTCCACCAGATTATGGGTGCAGAGAACGATGGCCCGGCGAGAGGAACGCAGCTCCACGATGGCGTCTCGCACCGTCTTGGCGCTCTGTGGATCCATGGCGGAAGTGGGTTCGTCGAGGAACAGCACTTTCGGGTCGTGAATCAGCGCGCGGATCAGCGCGATCTTCTGCCGCATGCCCTTGGAGTACTCACCCAGGCGCTGCTCCCGCGCGTACCACATCCCAAAGCGTTTCA
>Ga0307379_10009629_pt1 | contig 12878 bp, 7 predicted proteins | sample UN2MG_FD_202237 | JGI IMG/M metagenome (GOLD analysis project Ga0307379, IMG submission 202237) | Soil microbial communities from Risofladan, Vaasa, Finland - UN-2 | ecosystem: Environmental > Terrestrial > Soil > Coastal area > Acid sulfate soil | place: Finland: Risofladan, Vaasa | collected... | reverse complement strand
AGCGTGTTGTCCGGAATCGCCATGCCGAAGCCGGCGTTGTAGACGGTGTTGGTGCCCAGGCCGCCGGCATTGCCGTCCTTCGAGTAGAAGTCGCCCCACCGCGGGCCGCGGTCGGAGTCGAACTCGATCATCCAGCTCAACGGGCTGTCCCCCGGGGAGATCTTGATCCCGTACAGGTCGCCCGGCATGTCCGGGTTGCCCTGCTGCGGCGTGTTCAGCTTGATCTCGACCTCTCCGACACCAGGGTCGCCGGTCAGGTTGAACAGGTTCTCACACGTGAACGCCGGGCCGGGGCAGGGGCCCGAGGCCTCGATGATGATGTGGCTGATCCCGCCCTGCGGCACCTCCAGCGTGTACATGTAGTGCCACAGTCCTGGCGTCGTGACGTTGTCCACCACCCACGACAGCGTCGTGGAGTCGTCGTTCCACGCCCCCGTGGCCGTCAGGTCCCCGTCCGCGCCGGGCCCCACGGACAGGCTGCCCGTGAAGGTCAGCGGGACGTCCCCCAACGCCATCGTCGTCGTGGCCAGCGCCATGCAGACCACGGTCCACCTGGTCAGTGAGTACATGGTTCCATACCCCCCTTCTTACGGATTCCCCCGGCCGGTGCCGGCAGCCGGACGACAGATCCCCCGTTGGAAACCGTCCGCTCGTCCCGCCGCGATCCCCGGCCTTCCTCCTCTGTCAGTCCCCCCTCGATTATCGAAAAGACATAAACCGACCCAAGGCACCGGCGCCCGCCCGGCTTGCCCGCCAAGCCCCCTATCTGCGCCTCAAGATCGCCCACGCCAACCACCCGAAGGCGAGGATGCTGATCGCGGCGCAGACCAAGACACATCGCGCCAGCAGATACATGGTCAGATCCCCCCTCGTATGCGGATGGCCGCATCGAAGCTCGCGACTTTGGGGACGTCCCCCCGCGAGCTCGAGCCTTCCTCCTTTGCTGCTTCCCCCCAACGTACCGACAAAAGACAGAACGTGCGATATTCTAGGCGCCCCGCCCCCGCCTCGGCCACCGGGGGGAGAAAGATTCCCGCGCCCCGCCGCCCGAAGTCGCCGAGGCGGCGCCCGCCTTTTTCGGCGGCACTTGAAGCGCCTTGCCGGAGTTTGGTCTAATGCGCAGGCGACTGTAACCAGCGTCCGGATTGGACCATGCGTAACGCCAAAGGCAATGCCTGGGTGGGGTGTGCTGCCGGTGCGATCGTGGCGGCGGCCGGGATCGTGGCCGTGTGGGCCCTGCTGCGCCAAGATCCCCACGGCCGGAAAGGCCCGAACCTGGGGGCCGAATTCGCCTATGACCTCGCCCATCTGCGAGAGGTGGACGCCGGGCAGATCACCTACGACCACGCCGCCACGGTCGCCACGCCCTTCGACGATGCCCGCGCCATCGCCCTCGGGCCCAAGGGCAGGCTGTTCATCGCCGCCGACAAGGCGATCCACGTGCTGGACGCCGACGCCGCCGCGGCCGCCTCTACCCAAAAGGGCCTGGAAGCCGTCGGCCGGCAGGTCATGCAGGCCCCCGATACCCCACGCTGCCTGGCCGTGGACGCCGACGGGACGGTCTACGCCGGCATCGACGACCGGGTGGCCGTGTTCGCCCCCGACGGCAGGCTCCAGGCGCACTGGCCGGCGGAACCGGCCGGGGGCATCCTGACCTCGATCGCCCTCGATGCCGAGAACGTCTTCGTCGCCGACGCCCACCCGAAGGGCCGGGTCATCCTGCGGTACGACAAGGCGGGCAAGCTCCTGGGCCGGATCGGCCGGCGCGACCCGGAACGGGGCATCCCCGGGCTGGTTGTGCCCAGCGGGTATCTGGACGTCGCCGTCGCCCCCGACGGCCTGCTGCGCGTGGTCAATCCGGGCGAGTGCCGGGTGGAGGCGTACACCTTCGACGGCGACCGCGAGGCCGCCTGGGGCCAGGCCGGGCCCGGCATCGAGCAGTTCACCGGCTGCTGCAACCCGATCCACATCGCCGTCTTGCCCGACGGGCGGGTGCTTACCTGCGAAAAGGGCCTGCGACGGGTGAAGCTCTACGACGCCGGCGGGAAGTTCCTGGGCGTGGTGGCCCCGCCGTCCGCGTTCGCCACCGTCGCGCCGCAAGGCAGGGACGCCCGCGAGCTCGAAGCCGCCGCCGACGCCGCGGGCAAGGTCTTCGTCCTGGACCCCTATGACGCGACCATCAAGGTATTCACGCCCAAACCCGCCGCCGCGGAGTCCGCCCGATGACCCCCGACCGGCCCACGACACGCCGGGAGTTCCTCCGAGCCGCCGCGCGGGGCGGGGCCCTGACCGCCTTGGCCGCGGTCGCGGCGGCGCTGATCGCCGGCCGCCGCGGCGGCGACTGCACCCGCAACCGATGTGCCGACTGCCCGCGCCTGCGCGACTGCCGCCTGCCGCCCGCCAGGGCGGCGCGAACGGAAAGGACCGCCCCATGAGCGACGGCCCGCCCGACAACACCGTCACACGGCGCGGCTTCCTCCGCGGCGCGGTCCGCGGCGCCGCCGTGGTCAGCCTGGGGGGCGTGGCCGCCTGGGCGGTCGCCCGCGGGCGCGGGCGCGATCTGGTCTGGCAGATCGACCCGGACAGGTGCACCGCCTGCGGCAACTGCGCCACCTACTGCGTGCGGGGCCCGTCGGCCGTCCGCTGCGTCCACGCCTACGCCATGTGCGGGTACTGCAAGCGCTGCTTCGGCTACTTCGAGCCCCAGGCCGATCGCTTCACCACCGGAGGCGAAAACCAGCTCTGCCCCACCGGCGCCATCCAGCGGAAGTTCGTCGAGGAACCCTATTACGAGTACGACATCGTCAAGGACCTCTGCATCGGCTGCGGCAAGTGCGTGAAGGGCTGCAACGCCTTCGGCAACGGGTCGCTGTACCTGCAGGTGGACCAGGGCCTCTGCGTGCAGTGCAACGAGTGCGCGATCGCCGCGGCCTGCCCGGCCGGGGCTTTCGTCCGCATGCCGTTCAACCAGGTCCACGAGTGGCTCAAGGCCAAGGGACGGCGCGCGTGAGGGCGCTTTGGCTGCTCATCGCGATCGCGTCGGCGGCCGGGACGGCCGGCGCCGGCGAGCGGCGTTTCCCCCCGCCGGAATTCGACACCGGCTACGCCATCCCCTCCGACCGCCCCCTGCCCGCCCCGCGCGACCAGGCGGCCGAATACCGCGACGTGGTGGGGCTGTTCATGGCCCTGTCGCTGGCGACGGTGCTGGCCCTGCTGGTCCGCAGCCGGCGGTGGATCGTGGCGGTGATGCTGGTCTTCCTGGTCTGGTTCGGCCTGGTTCGGCGCGGGTGCATCTGCCCGATCGGGGCGATCCAGGACGTCTCGGAGGCCCTGCTCGGCGGCGGTTACGCGGTGCCGCTGACCGTGGCGGCGTTCTTCCTGATCCCGCTGGTCTTCGCCGCCCTGTTCGGCAGGACGTTCTGCGGCGCCGTCTGCCCGCTGGGAGCGGTGCAGGACCTGGTCGCCCTCAAGCCGGTGAAGGTGCCCGCCGCCGCCGAGCACGCCCTGGGGCTGCTGCGGTACGTCTACCTGGCCGCGGCCGTGGTGCTGGCGGTGACGGGCAGCGCCTACCTCATCTGCCGGTACGATCCGTTCGTGGGGCTGTTCCGCCTCAGCGCGTCGGCGGAGATGCTGCTGCTGGCGGGGTGCGTGCTGGCGGTGGGGGTCTTCGTCGCCCGGCCATACTGCCGGTACATCTGCCCGTACGGGGCGATCCTGGGGGTGCTGTCGAGGCTGTCGTGGCGGCACGCGACCATCACGCCGGATGAGTGCATCCGCTGCCGGCTGTGCGAGGACTCCTGCCCGTTCGGCGCGATTGACGCGCCCACCGAGCCGCTGACCGAGCCCCGCCGCCGCGCGGGCCGGCGGAGGCTGGCGTTGCTGCTGCTGCTGGCGCCGGTGCTGGTGATCGCCGGCGGTTGGGGCGGCGGGCTGACGGGGGCGTACCTGGCGACCGCCCACCTGACCGTCCGCACCGCCGACCGCGTCCGGATGGAGGAGACCGGCCAGGTGACCGGCACGGACCTGTTGAGCGACGCCTTCCGCGCCACGGGCCGCTCGCGCAAAGACCTCTACGCCGACGCCGTCGCCGTCCGGGCGCAGTTCGACTCCCGGTGGGCCCTGCCCGGCGGGGTCCGCATCGGCTGGGCGCACCTGATGGGCGGGTTCATCGGCCTGGTCGTCGCCGCCAAGCTGATCGCCCTGTCGATCCACCGCACACGGACCGACTACGTCCCCAACCGCGCCCGCTGCCTGTCCTGCGGGCGGTGCTTCTCGTACTGCCCCAAAGGCCGCAAGGGCGGAGGACGCGGAGGACGCGGAGAGAAACAGAGATGAAGAAGAAACGGAAACAACAGAATCTCGGCCTTCTCCGCGATCTCTGCGGTTTGCTCGAAGTCGTTTCTTCTTTGTAAGGGCTTTTGGCGAAAGTAGTAGTGGCTGCCCAGGCGATACTTGCGATAACGGTGAGATCTGCTGTTTCAACACCCGTGCCGGCACGGTAAACTGCAGATGGAATATCGATATGGGGCGGCTGGTGGCCGCTCGATGCGAGCTTGGTCTTGCCGGATGGCCTATGGATATGACAGACACGACCACCTTCAAGGCCGTCATGGAAGGCACCGGGTTCTACCGGAATGGTGATCCCATAGCCAGCGTCTGTACGCGCGAGGAGCAGTGTGATCCCAAGGCGGACAAACACTTCAAGTATAAGACGGCGTTTGAGAGCGAGCGGCTTGGGGCCACCGCGATATTCGAGCTCTCCGAATCTCCATGCATCTACTTCAAGCACCTTGCGGATGCCACGCCCTCAGATCAACAACTGACGGAAATACACAGACTTGCTTGGAACCACGGCCTAGCTCCGATGCTGTGGGTGGTCACGCCAACGAGTGTTCTGATCTACAACTGCTACTCGAAACCAGTAGGTAACAATCCAAAGGAGCATAAGCAACATTTACTCCGCACGTTTACCAATGTTGCAGATAATCTCGAGGGCCTCAATGGGTTTGCCGGAAGACTTGAATATGAAACAGGCAGATTTTGGCGCACACGCGAGGCCCAGCGAATTGACCGCCGGCAGCGAGTTGACGAGTCCCTGTTGAAGGACCTAAGGGAGGCCGAGCAAGACTTGGTCAATACTGGCTTGCCAGCCCCTGTTGCACATGCTTTGCTGGGACGGTCAGTCTTTGTCGCCTACCTGCAAGACAGAAGCATCCTTAAGCCACAGTTCTTTCGTGCGAATCTCCACGAAGAGCGGTTCACAGACGTATTGCAGAACAAGGCAAAGACCGACTGTCTCTTCAAGTGGATTCGTAATACTTTCAATGGAGACTTGTTTCCCCTTAGTTCTGCAGAGGCGCAACTTCTCAAGCAAGACCACTTGGCCATCATAAGACGCCTACTCGAGGGAACCGCTCGTTCCGGGCAAATGAGGCTGTGGCCCTATAGATTTGACGTTATTCCTGTTGAACTGATAAGCTCGATTTATGAGATGTTTGCTCATTCAGTTGATGGGGAGAAGGCCGAAAAGCGAAGTACGCACTATACCCCGATGAACCTTGTCGACTTGGTCCTGTCGCAGACCTTCAAGGGTCTGCCAGCCGATGGAAAGATCGCAGATTTGTCGTGTGGTTCAGGCGTCTTTCTTGTCGAGTCCCTTAGGCGACTCGTCAGTCTCCATTTAGCAATGGGCGAATGTTTTTGTCGAAAGCTAATCCGGGACATTCTGCACGACCAGATATTCGGCCTGGATATCAGCTCCGAGGCGCTGCAAATAGCGGCCTTTAGCCTCTATCTCACGGTGCTCGAACTCGACCCTGATCCCCAGCCACCCAGTGCTTTGCGATTTCAGCCGCTTGTTGGCAAGAATCTCTTTGTTGCGGATGCATTCGATGAGAACGCCGCTTTCAACAAGCATGACGTATTTGCGAGGAAAGGTTTCGCAGCTATTGTGGGCAATCCACCTTGGACGCGGACAGCCGTTACCTCGTCTAATGCAAGATACTGCAAGAGGCACGGGCATCCGACTGCACGAGGCGGCACGCCAGATCAAGCGTTTTTGTGGCGCGTGGGAGATTTTGCGTCCGACAATACCCGGATAGGCTTGATACTGCATGGGAAGCCTTTCTTCAGCCATGAAGCATCCGCTCGAGTCGCAAGGAAAGCCCTCCTAGAGAGGTTTTCTCCTGAGCTCATGCTCAACCTTGCAGAGCTGCGTCAGCTGAAACTCTTTCCCACGGCGGTTGCGCCGGCCCTCGTGTTTATCGGAGTGGCAGCCAGGCCAACGGAATCTGCTTCATTCGTCTGGGCATCAGCCCGGAGGACCGTTGACTTCAGACATCATGGCATCATCGACATATCAGCGAACAATGTGAAACGCCTGCGGGTCAATGCGGCAGCGTCGGATCCAGACATGTTAAAGGTTGCCACCTGGGGTGGCCCGAGGGATATGGCCTTAATACGCACTCTTGGCCATCGCCACGGCTTTCTGGAACTCGGCAAGCTTCTCGAACGACTTCAATGGCTTTATGGAAGAGGGGTCGAACCTGGAGGCCATGCTCCAGCTGATAAGCGTTTTCCCACAAAGTTCCTCGGTTCAGCCGAAATGCCCCCGTTTGGCCTTGATGTTCCTAAGCTTCCGGATCGTGCCCCCGGTCTCAAATTGCGCCGTGGACATAGTCGCCCCGAGATATACAAGTCACCTTTGTTGATAGCGGTCAGAGGTCTTCAGGATCAGCGCTTTTACTCTGCTGTGGCAGATAGCGATGTGATGTACACGCAATTGTACATAGGCTTTTCCACAGGCGGCACGCATCCCGAAGTACTTCATTTACTGAATGGGATACTCAACGCCAAGTTGGCAACATATTTTCTGTTTATGACCGGATCATCATGGGGGGTCGAGAGAAGCACTGTTGAAATGGTGGATCTGTGCAGAATCCCTGTGCCCGATCCAGAAGTCATCAAAGGCCCAGCAGTCAACGGTGTTGTTAAGACGGAGCGGATTCTTGCGAAGGGGCCTATATCAGGGTCAGTATCTGATGAACGCATTAGCCAGCTAAATGATGCGGTATATGCGTTGTATGGGCTCACGCCAGAGGACTGTATCCTTGTTGAAGATGCGGTGGACATTACGATTGACTTGCGTAGATCGGGAAGTACCTCAACGGCACTTAAGGCGCCCACGATCAAGCAGTTGGCTGATTATGCAGAGCACATGATAAGTGTAGTGCGTCCTTTCTTGTCAGGAAGACGCCTGCGTACCATGACTGCCGAAGTGATGGATGTTGAGGGGGCTCCACTTAGCGCGGTAAGGTTCACCATGGTTCCGGCGTCGACCCGGGAACCCCGGGTAGTATGTACGCGGGTGGATACTCTAGCATCTGTACTGAAGAGAATCGAAATGGAATTGCACAAGTCGGTGGTCGAAGAGGTCTATGGGCAACGAATTGTGCGTGTTTACGCTGGTGATGATCTATATGTCATAAAACCTGCAGAATTCCATTATTGGAGCAGGTCAGCTGCTCTAGCCGATGCCGATCATGTCTTGGCAGAGCACTTAGGGGGCGAACGTGGCGTACGTTAGTTCTGGCAACCGGATAGGCTCCCCCTCTTTTAGCCTTGGCACCGAAGTCATAGCCACGATTCTGGATATTCTTCAGGTTGGATGGAGCGCGGTGCTAGCACGCAAGGTGCTTGCTCCTACGAGCCAGGAGGTAGACATTGCTGGCCAGCTTGGTCGCGAGGTTCTGGCAGAAAAGAAGAGGCGACGGATTAGCAATCTCCGAATTGAAGAAGAGGTTGGAACAAGAGCATCGGCGCAGTCGCCTAAACCAGAAGGGCGCATCGACATCAAGGTGATATACAGCTTTGATGAAGACGAGTACTTTGGGATCGAGTGCAAGCGGGTCAGTGGCAACAAGTCCGACAGGTTGGCCCGTAAGTACGTTGAAAATGGAATGCTGCGTTTCGTTACTGGGAAATACAGCCCTGGTCACGAGTGGGCGGCAATGATGGGATTCGTCGTTGATGGCCAAACCGATTTGTCCATAAGACTAATTGTGGACGAGATCGCCGCCCATAAGATGGAGCTCGGTCTTGATGGCGAATGGATGGCTGAAATGGGGTTCAGCGGGCCAAGCCATCTGTATAAGACAGGGCACAAACAGACTCATCTAGGGACGCGGATCACGATACTTCATCTGTTTCTGAACTTGAACTGACCTTCAAGGTACGCGTCTTGGTTCGTTCTGAAAGAATTGCGTGCGGGTAGATAGGTCGTCGAATGTCTCCTCGAGGTGCTCGTCCAATGGATCAGTAAAGTGTTCTTGGACCGCGGAGGACGCGGAGAACGCCGAGAGAAACAGAGATGAAGAAGAAACTTAGACAACCAAGTCCCCGGAAGCGTAGCGCCCTGCGCGGTGTTCTGCCTCTTCTTCTATTCCGTTTCTCTCCGCGTCCTCTGCAACCTTCGCGGTTTGCTCCTGTTTCTTCTTCTATTCCGTTTCTCTCCGCGACCCCTGCGCTTCGATCCGAAGTCGTCTTTCAACCGCGGAGGACGCCATGACCGACCCGAGCACGACAGGCCGGCGGTCCGAGGCACTCTTCCGCCCCTCCGTGTCCGCCGCGGTGGTGGGTGGGGTGTTCTCGGCCGCGGTGGCCGTGGTGCTGGTGGTCACCTGGGCGCGGATGAGCCGGGCGGACCTGGCCAACTCCGCCGACCTGGCCGCGCTGAAGGCGGAGCTGTTCGCCCGCCCCGGCGAGCCGGAGCTGCTCGAGCGGATCCGCCGGCTGGACCTGCAACTGCGGTCGGACTACTTCGCCCGGCGCCGCCGGCTGAAGGTCGGCGGGTGGATGCTGCTGGCGGGCGCCGCCGTCGCTCTGGCGGGCGTGCGGTTCGCCCGGGCGATCCGGCCCGATCTTCCCTCCCCCGGCCCGGCGCCGGCGCTGGGGCGGATCGAGCATCGCACCAACCGCCTGGGCCGGTGGCTGGTCGGCGGCGTGGCCGCCGGCTGCGTGGCCGCCGTCGCGGCGGTCGCCTTCCTGTACAGTCCCGTCGCGCTGGTCTCCGACGTCCGCTATCCCACGTACGAGGAGTACGCCGCTAACTGGCCCCGCTTCCGGGGCGCCGGCGGGTCGGGCGTGTCGGCCCACGCCGACGCCCCGATGCGCTGGGACGCCCGCACGGGCGAGGGCATCCTCTGGAAGACGCCCATCCCCCTGCCCGGGAAGAGCTCTCCCGTCGTCTGGGGCAACCGCGTCTTCTGCACCGGCGCGACCATGGGGGCCGCCGAGGTGTTCTGCTTCGACGCCGACGACGGCAAGCTGCTGTGGCGCCGGCCCGTCAAGACCGCCTCCACACCGGCTGGGGAGGATATCGGCGACGACACCGGCTATGCCGCCCCCACCGCCGCCGTCGACGGCCAACGGGTCTATGCCGCCTTCCCCAACGGCGACCTCGCCTGCCTGAACTTCCGCGGGGCGGTCCTGTGGACCCGGTCCGAAGGCGTCCCGGACAACACGTACGGGCACGCCTCGTCGCTGGCGATACACGAGAACCTGCTGATCGTCCAGCGCGACCAGGGCCAGGACCCTGAGCAGGGCCTGTCGGAGATCATGGGCGTCGAGGGCGCCACCGGCAAGGTGGTCTGGATCGAGGCCCGGCCCGTGAAGAGCTCCTGGACCACGCCGATCATCGCCCGCACGCCGACGGGAAGCCAGTTGATCACCAGCGCCGACCCGTGGGTGATCGCCTACGACCCCGCCACCGGCCTGGAGCTGTGGCGGGCGAAGCTGATGGCCGGCGACGTCGCCCCCAGCCCCATCTACTCCGGCGGGCTGGTCCTGGTCGTCCACAGCGAGGCCGTCCTGGCCGCGATCCGCACCGACGGCTCCGGCGACGTGACCGAGACCCACGTCGCCTGGACGGCCGACGACGGACTGCCCGACATCACCTCCCCGGTGGCCGACGGCACGAGGGTCTACCTGGTCAACGCCAACGGGCTGCTGAGCTGCTACCGGATCGCCGACGGCAAGAAGCTATGGGAGAAGGAACTGGACGGGGCCTTCAACGCCTCGCCCAGCCTCGTGGGCGACCGGATCTACCTGATCGACCAGCGAGGCCGGTGCCTGATCGTGGCCGCCGCAGACGCCTACCGCTCGCTCGGTGAGGCCAGCCTGAATACCCGCACCGCCCAGGAAGGGAATGAGCAGGACGACCCGGACGCCGAGCAGGGCGCCCCTGAGACGTTCAGCGCCTCCCCCGCCTTCATGGACGGGCGGATCTACATCCGCGGATCCCAGCACTTGTACTGCATCGGCGCCAGGAAACCGTGAGCATCACGACCGACGACAACCTGGACCTGGCCTTCGTGGCCGAGCTGATCGACCGGCTCGGCCGCGGCCGGGAGAACCTCATCCGCATCCTCCAGCAGCTCCAGGAGCACTACGGCTACCTGCCCCAGGCCGCCCTGCGGCGGGTGTGCGAGCTCAGCGAGATCACCCCGGCCGAGATCGCCGGCGTGGCGACCTTCTACAACCAGTTCCGCCACCGCCCGGTGGGCGAGCATCTCATCCGCGTCTGCCACGGCACCGCCTGCCACATCAAGGGCGCGCCGATGGTGACCGAAACCCTGCACAAGCACCTGGCCATCCCGCCGGGCGACGACACCGACCCCGACGGCGTGTTTACCGTGGGAAAGGTCGCCTGCCTGGGCTGCTGCACCCTGGCGCCGGTGGTGGCGATCGGCGAGCTCACCTACGGGCACGTCACGCCCGATCGCGTGCCGGGGATGCTGGAAGACTACCTCCAACTGCAGAGCCACCCCCCCGCTCCCCCGCCCGGATACCAGGCCGAGGACGGCGACCACGTGGCCGAGATCCGTCTGGGGCTGGGCTCCTGCTGCGTCGCCCGCGGCTCGGGCAACGTGCGGCGGGCGCTGGACGAGGTGCTGGCCGGGACGCACCTGGCCGGGCGGATCAAGCGCGTCGGGTGCGTGGGCATGTGCCACCAGACCCCGCTGCTGGAGATCGTCCCGGCGGCCGGCCCGTCGCACCTGTACGCCCGGGTGACCCCCGAGGACGCCCGGTCCATCGTCCTGCGGCACCTGCGGCCGCGAGGGCTGCACCGCCGGGTGGCCTCGGCGGTGGGGCGCGGGCTGGACCGCCTGCTGACCGACCAGGGCTGGGGCGGCGTCCAGAGGTACGCCCTCGACGTCCGCGACGCGCCCGTCTCGGCCTTCCTGGGCCCGCAGCGCCACCTGGCCACCGAGCACTGCGGCGTGATCGACCCGACCGACCTGGACGAGTACCTGGCCCGAGACGGATTCCGGGCGCTGCGGCGTGCGGTAACGGAAATGTCGCCGCAGCGGGTGATCGACGAGGTAACCGCCAGCGGCCTCCGCGGGCGCGGCGGCGCGGGTTTCCCCACGGGCCGGAAGTGGTCCCTCGTCCGCGCCGCCGCGGGGGCCGACAAGTACGTCATCTGCAACGCCGACGAGGGCGACCCCGGGGCGTTCATGGACCGGATGCTGCTGGAGTCCTACCCCTACCGCGTGATCGAGGGGCTCGCCGTGGCCGGCTTCGCCACCGGCGCCACCCGGGGCACCTTCTACATCCGCGCCGAGTACCCCCTGGCGGTCCTGCGGGTGGGCGAGGCCCTGGACCGCTGCCGGCAGAAGGGGCTGCTGGGCGAGGACATCCTCGGCAGCGGGGTTTCGCTGGACGTGCGGATCATGGAGGGGGCGGGCGCGTTCGTCTGCGGCGAGGAGACGGCCCTGCTGGCGAGCATCGAGGGGCGTCGCGGCATGCCGCGCCTCCGCCCGCCCTACCCCGCCGACGCGGGCCTGTGGGGCAAGCCCACGCTGGTCAACAACGTTGAGACCTACGCCGTGGTGCCGTGGATCCTCCGCAACGGCGCCGGCGCGTTCGCCGCGCTGGGAACGGAAAAGAGCAAGGGCACGAAGGTGTTCGCCCTGGCGGGCAAGGTCGCCCGGGGCGGGCTGATCGAGGTGCCCATGGGCGTGACCGTCCGGGAGGTCGTCGAGCGGATCGGCGGCGGCGCGGCGGGCGGAAAGGCCTTTAAGGCCGTCCAGATCGGCGGGCCCTCCGGCGGGTGCGTGCCCGCCCGGCTGGGGGATACGCCCATCGACTACGAGGCCCTGGCGGCGGCCGGGGCGATCATGGGCTCCGGCGGGCTGGTCGTGCTCGACGAGGACGACTGCATGGTCGACATCGCCCGCTACTTCCTGGAGTTCACCCAGGACCAGTCCTGCGGCAAGTGCGCCCCCTGCCGCGTCGGCACGCGGCGGATGCTGTCCATCCTGACCCGCCTGTGCGAGGGGGGAGGCAAGGCGGGCGACCTGGACGAGCTGGCGGGCCTGGCCCGGCTGGTCAAGTCCTCCAGCCTCTGCGGGCTGGGCAAGACCGCCCCCAACCCCGTCCTGTCGACGCTGGAGTACTTCCGCGACGAATACGAGGCCCACATCGCCGGCACCTGCCCCGCCGGGGTGTGCAAGGCCCTGATCCGCTATGTCGTCACCGACGATTGCATCGGCTGCACCCTCTGCGCCCAGCAGTGCCCCGCCGACGCCATCGCCATGACACCCTACGAAAAACACCAGATCGACCCCGAAAAGTGCGTCCGCTGCGGCAACTGCAAACGCATCTGCCCGGCCGACGCGGTCCGGGTGGAGTAGAGGAAACAGCATGGGCCGCGGAGACGCGGAGGACGCAGAGAAGACGAAGAGGTAAGAAGCAGACGGAAGGAACAGCGAATATCGAATCTCGAATACTGAATCTCGAAGTGCACACGCGATCCGCCGGACCGGACCACGCCGCCGACGCCCTCCGTCGTTCCCGACCAACACGCGGTTCACCCG